>Ga0169931_10005488_pt1 | contig 19328 bp, 18 predicted proteins | sample Kivu_15m_20L_FD_129675 | JGI IMG/M metagenome (GOLD analysis project Ga0169931, IMG submission 129675) | Freshwater microbial communities from Lake Kivu, Western Province, Rwanda to study Microbial Dark Matter (Phase II) - Kivu_15m_20L... | ecosystem: Environmental > Aquatic > Freshwater > Lake... | reverse complement strand
GGTGGACCTGCTCGGCCAGGCCGAGCACGGCCCCACCTCGCCGGCCGTGCTGCTGACGGACTCCGAGGCGCTGGCGCGCGCGACCATCGCCGAGGTGGAGCGCCAGCTCGGCATCCTGCCGACCGCGGCGATCGCCGCGCAGGCCTGGGCGACCTACGGCGAGGTCATCGTCTGCGACACGCTGGACGAGATGGTGGCCACCGCCGACGCCCTCGCCTTCGAGCATGTGCAGGTCATGACGCGCGACCCCGACGTCTTCCTGCGCCGCATGACCAACTACGGCGCCCTCTTCCTCGGCCCGCGCACCAACGTCAGCTTCGGCGACAAGGTCATCGGCACCAACCACACCCTGCCCACGAACCGCAACGCGCGCTACACCGGCGGCTTGTGGGTGGGCAAGTTCCTCAAGACCTGCACCTACCAGCGCGTGCTCAGCGACGAGGCGAGCGCGCGCATCGGCGAGGTCTGCTCGCGCCTGTGCCACATGGAGAACTTCGCCGGGCACGGCGAGCAGGCCAACCTGCGCGTGCGGCGCTACGGCACGCGCGGCGCCGTGCCCTGGTACGAGCCGGTGCCGGCGCTCGACTGAGGCCCGCCCGATGAAGGGATCCCGCCCCGAGCAGGCCGCGCTGACGCGCGACAACGACCTGACGCGCACGGCCGAGACCCGGCGCGTGGTCGAGACCATGGTCGACGGCCTGAACGACCACGTCATCGACGGCATCGAAGCCTTCTTCGCGCGCGACTTCCGCTGGATGGGCAATGCCGGCTGCGGCACCAAGCACGGCGTGCGCGAATTCCAGGACCACTGGCAGCGGCCCTTCCAGGCCGCCTTCTCCGACAAGGTCTGCATCGACGAAGCCCGCCTCGCCGAAGGCCAGTGGATGGCCGCCTTCGGCCGCCAGGAAGCCACCCACAGCGGCGAGTTCATGGGCATCGCCCCCACCGGCCGGCGCGTGGAGATCCGCTACATGGACTTCTGGAAGGTCGTGGACGGCAAGATCGTCGACAACTGGGTCATGGTGGATTTCCCCCACGTGATGCGTCAGCTCGGCGTCGACCCCTTCGGCGGCCACGGCTGGGAGGCCTTCGACCGCGGCGAGCGCGTGGCGCCGCGTCCCGATCGGGGGGACGGCGCATGACAGGCGCTCACGGCACGCCCGCAGGTAGCGGCATGGCCCTGCCCCGCATGCCCTCGATGCGCCTGGACGGGCGGCGCGCGCTCGTCGCCGGCGCCGGCCGCGGGATCGGCGCCGCCGCCGCCGCCGCGCTCGCGCAGGCCGGCGCCGAGGTCACGCTGGCCGCGCGCTCGCGCGACGAGCTCGACGCGCTGGCCGAGGCCTTGCGCGCCGAGGGCGCCGTCGCCCATGTGCTGCCGCTGGACGTGACCGACGCGGCGGCCGTGCGGCGCGAGGTCGCCGCGCACGGGCCTTTCCAGGTGCTCGTCAACAGCGCCGGCACCAACCGCCCCTCGGAGATCGCCAGCCTGCGTGACGAGGACCTGGACGCGGTGCTCGACGTCAACGTCAAGGCCACGTTCTACCTCGCGCGCGAGGTCGCCGCCGGGCTGATGGCGGCCGGCCTGCCGGGCTCGCTGATCACCGTGTCGTCCCAGATGGGGCATGTCGGTGGTCCGAAGCGCACCCTGTACTGCGCCACCAAGCACGCCGTGGAAGGCTTCACCAAGGCCCTGGCCTGGGAACTCGGCCCGCACGGCATCCGCGTCAACACCCTGTGCCCGACCTTCATCGAGACCGCGCTGACGCGGCCGATGCTGGCCGACGAGCGCTTCCGGCGCTTCGTCGAATCGCGCATCGCGCTCGGCCGCATCGGCCGCGTCGAGGACGTGATGGGCGCGGTCGTCTTCCTCGCCAGCGACGCCTCGGCGCTGGTGACGGGCAGCGCACTCATGGTGGACGGCGGATGGACGGCGCAGTGAGGAGCGCGGTCACGGCCGAGGACGTCGCGCGCCTGGCCGGCGTGTCGCAGTCGGCGGTCAGCCGCACCTTCACGCCCGGGGCCTGCGTCTCGGCGCGCATGCGCCAGCGCGTGCACGACGCCGCGGTGCGCCTGGGCTACCAGCCGAACGCGCACGCGCGCAGCCTGACCACGGGGCGCTCGCGCATCGTCGGCCTCGTGCTGTCCTCGCTGGACAACCTGCTGTACCCCGCCGTCACCGAGCGTCTGGCGTTGCGCCTGCAGCAGGACGGCTACCACCTGCTGATGTTCGTCAGCGAGCAGCGCGACAGCGACGACCTGGTGCGGCAGATCCTGCAGTACCGCGTCGACGGCATCGTGCTCGGCGCGGCGACGCTGTCGTCGGGCCTGGCGCGGCGCTGCGCGCAGGCGCGCATCCCGGTCGTGCTGTTCAACCGCGTGATGGCGACCTCGGGCGTGGTGAGCTCGGTGCGCTCGGACAACGTCGGCGGCGCCGCCGAGATCGCGCGCTTCCTCGTCGCCGGGGGCCACCGGCGCATCGCCTACATCGCCGGCCGCGAGGACTCCTCCACCAACCTCGAGCGCGAGCGCGGCTTCGTCGAGGGTCTGGCCGCCCTCGGGCAGCGGGTGCAGGCGCGCGCGGTGGGCGACTACGACGCCGCCGCGGCACGCCGGGCGGCACTGGAGTTGTTCGGCCGCGCGCGTGGCCGGCCCGACGCCGTCTTCGTCGCCGGCGACCTGATGGCCCTGGCGGTGATGGACACGCTGCGCCACGAACTCGGCCTGCGCGTGCCCGAGGACGTCTCCGTCGTCGGCTTCGACGGCGTCCCGCAGGCGGCCTGGCCGTCCTACCGGCTGACCACCTTCGAACAACCCGTGGAGCCGATGGTCGACGCGGCCGTGCGCCTGCTGCAGGGCAGCCTGGCCAGCGAGTCGCCCGGCGCCGTCGATGACGTCGTCGTGCCGGGGCGCCTGATCCAGCGCGCCTCGGCGCGCGCGCCACTGCCAGGAGGATCGACGCCATGAAGGGCTTCGACGCCGAGTTCCCCGACCTCGACACCTACATCCGCGTCATCACGGCGCGCATCTGGGAAGGCCGGCGGCTCGAGGACATCCGCCGCTACTACGGCGACCCGTGCATCGTCGAGACCCCGACCGGCGTGACGACGACGGCGCAGCAGGTCATCGACGGCACCGCGGCCACGCTGGCGATGTTCCCCGACCGGCGCCTGCTGGCCGAGGACATCATCGTCTCGGGCGACGAGGACGGCGGCTTCCTCAGCTCGCACCGCATCGTCTCGACCATGACCCACCGCGGCGACGGCGCCTTCGGCCCGGCCAGCGGACGCCACATCCACGTGCGCACGGTGGCCGACTGCGTCTGCCGCGACAACCGCATCGTGCACGAGTGGCTGGTACGCGACCAGGGCGCGATCGCGCGCCAGATCGGCCTGCAGCCCGCCGACCTGGCGCGGCGCTGGCTGGACGAGCGCGGCGGCTGGCACAAGCCTGCCGCCGGGCCGGCGCCTGCGGGCTACCACTCCCACCTCGGCACCGAGCCGCCCGCCGTGGCCTACGCCGAGGCCATCCGGGGCTTCTCGACCGGCGCCACCGACGTGGCCGCAGCCTACGACGACGCCGTGCACCACCTCGGCCCTGGCGAGACCACACGCTACGGGCAGGACGAGGTCGGCGCCTGGTGGCGGGAGCTGTTCGCCGTCTTCGCCGTCGAGCACTTCGCCGTCGAGCACCGGGTCCTGCAGCAAGGTGACGGGCGCACCGACCGGGTCGCGATGCGCTGGCGCGCTCTGGCCCGCCACGCCGGCGACGGCGCCTTCGGCGTCGCCACCGGGCACCGCGTCGAGATCCTTGGCATCAACCACGCCGAGCTCTTCCGCGGCCGGGTGCTGCGCGAGTGGGTGCTCGTCGACGAGGTCGCGCTGTGGATGCAGGTCCTCGGCGGCCAGCGGTGAAGGGCGGGACGCCATGGCACGGGTGCAGCTGAAGAACATCTCCAAGGCCTGGCGCGGCGTCGCGGCCGTGCGCGAGATGTCGCTGGACATCGCCGACGGCGAGTTCCTCGTGCTGCTGGGCCCGAGCGGCTGCGGCAAGACGACGACGATGCGCATGGTCGCCGGCCTGGAGGAGCCCAGCAGTGGCGAGGTCTGGATCGGCGAACGCTGCGTCAACGCGCTCGAGCCGAAGGACCGCGACGTCGCCATGGTGTTCCAGAGCTACGGGCTCTACCCCAACATGACGGTGCGCGAGAACATCGCCTTCCCGCTGCGCATCCGTGGCATGCCCGACGCGCAGCTCGCTCCCGCGGTGCAGCGGGCAGCGCAGCAGGTCGAGCTGAGCGACTACCTGGACCGTCGCCCGAAGGAGCTGTCGGGCGGCCAGCGCCAGCGTGTGGCGCTGGCGCGCGCCATCGTGCGCCAGCCCGCGGTCTTCCTGATGGACGAGCCGCTGTCCAACCTGGACGCCAAGCTGCGGGTGAGCATGCGCTCCTACCTGAAGCACCTGCACCACACGCTGGGGGTGACGACGATCTACGTCACGCACGACCAGATCGAGGCCATGACCCTGGCCGACCGCGTCGTCGTCATGAGCAAGGCCGAGGTGCAGCAGATCGGCACCCCCGAGGCGATCTACAACGAGCCGGCCAACATGTTCGTCGCCGGCTTCATCGGCTCGCCGCCGATGAACCTGGTCGAGGGCCGCCTGCGCGCGGGCGTCTTCGAGGCCCCGGGCGTGCGCGTCCAAGGCTTCACCGCGCCCGACGCCGAGCGCATCGTGCTCGGCGTGCGCCCCGAGGACATGCGCGTCGTCGCCCCCGGGCAGGGGCAGGTCAGCGGCGGCATCTTCAGTTTCGAACTCACCGGCGACTCCACGCTGGTGATGGTGCGCCTGGGCAGCCAGGTCATCACCGCACGCGCCTCCAAGGACCACCGCGCCCGCATCGGCGAAGCCACGGGCTTCGCCTTCGAAGCGGCGCGCTGCCATCTCTTCGACGGCCAGACGCAGAGCCGGCTGCCTCTGGCCCGCACCTGAAACCGGTGTTCAACAGGAGCCTCCCATGAACCGACCCCCGCTGCGCCGCGCGCTGCTGGCCACCGCCACCGCGCTGGCCCTCGTCCCCACGCTGTCGCAGGCCAAGTGCGACCGGCTGACCCAGGTCAAGGCCGGCGAGATCAACATCGTCGGCAATTCCTTCCCGGCGCTGCAGCACATCGCCAAGGAGATGGAGAGCTGCACCCAGGGCGGCCTGAAGGTGCAGTTCAAGATGACGCCGCGCGCGCGTGAAGAGACCGAGCAGGCCTTCGCCTCGCAGGGCCGCTCGCCGTTCGACGCCGCCGTCGTCTCGATGGGCGTGTATGCCAACCTCGAGAGCCGCGGGCAACTGCAGCCCATGACCGACCTCGTCAACAAGTACCGCACCCGCTACAAGCTCGAGGAGAGCATGCTGGTGCGCGTCAACGGCGAAGTCCTGGCGCTGGCCTTCATGCAGAACGCGCAGAACCTGTTCTACCGCAAGGACCTGTTCGACAAGCACGGCCTGAAGGTGCCCACCACCTACCCGGAGATGCTCGCCGCGGCGCGGGTGCTCAAGGAGAAGGAGCCGAGCATCGAGTTCCCGATCGCGCAGACCTTCGCCAAGGGCTGGGACAGCGCCACCGAGTTCGCCAACATCTTCGCTGGCTTCGGCGGTCGCTTCTTCAAGCCCGGATCGGCCCAGCCCGACTTCAACAGCGACGCCGGCGTCAAGGCGCTCGAGATGATGAAGGCGATGACCGCCTTCATGACGCCGAACTACCTGGCGTCCAATTCCGACGACGTGATGAACCAGTTCCAGCAGGGCAAGGCGGCGATGGGCGTGCTGTGGGCCACCCGCGCCGCGCGCATGGACGATCCGGCGGCCTCCAAGATCGTGGGCAGGATGGCCTTCGCCGCCGCACCGGCCGCCGTGGCCGGCGGGCCGAGCGCCACCCACCTGTGGTGGGACGGTGTCGTCATGCCCAAGAGCCTGGGGGCTGACCGCGAGACCGTCTTCCAGGTGCTGATGGAGGCGCTGGACGAGGAGACCATGTCCAAGGGCAACGACCTGACGATCTGGGTGCGCTCGGCCTACAAGCCCACGCGCTTCGGCTCGGGGGTCTCCGCCTCGGCCAAGGCCGGCGCGCCGATCTGGCCGATGCAGCCCTTCTTCAGCCTGGCCCACGGCGAGATCGGCAAGATCATCCCCGACGTGCTGACCGGCGCCATGTCGCCCAAGGCGGCGCTCGACGCGGCAGCGGCGGCCTACGTCAAGGCCGCCGCCGAGAAGGGCTTCATCCGCTGAAGGGCGGCCCCGGGTGAAGCTCGGCAGCTTCCTGCGCTTCGTCGCGCCCTCGGCAGCCCTGATGCTGCTGCTGATGGCGCTGCCGCTGGCCGTGACCTTCTTCCTCTCGGTGCGCAACTGCGCGCTGAAGATGGAGACGGTCACGGTCGTGCAGTCTTCGCCCTTCGGCCAGCGCGAGGTGACGACGCAGCGCGCCGTGCTCGGCCCGGACGGGCGCCCCGTCACCGAGTGCCGCTTCGTCGGCCTGGGCTACTTCCGCACCGTGCTCGGCCTGGGCGGCATCGAAGCCGGCGCAGGCAGCCCGCCCCCCGAGGCCAGCGGCGCGGGCTCGGCCGGCGGCTCGGCGACGGCGCGCCCTCAGCGCTCCACCGAGTTCATCGGCGCCCTGCGCTTCACGATGCTGTACACGCTGGCGACGACGCCCTTCATCCTGCTCATCGGCTTCGCGCTCGCGCTGGCCGTCCATCACGTCGGGCGGCGCTGGCAGGGGCCCTACATCTCGGCCGCGCTGCTGCCCTTCATCATCACGCCGGTGGTCGGCGCGCTGGCGATCAAGTGGCTGTTCCGCGACAACGGGCTCGTGCCCCATGTGCTGTCGCAGTTCGGGATCTCGGTGTTCTGGATGGCCCAGGCCTGGTCGGCACAGTTGCTGATCATCGTCTACGGCATCTGGCACGTCGTGCCCTTCGCCTTCATCGTTCTCTACGCCGGGCTGCAGTCGGTGCCCCAGGACAGCCTGGAGGCCGCGCGCATCGACGGCGCCAGCGCCTGGCAGCGTCTGGTCTACGTCACCGTGCCCCACCTGGCGCCGCTGTTCGTCTTCATCACGATGATCCACGTGATGGACGCCTACCGGGTGTTCGAGCCGGTGGTGGTGCTGACCCAGGGGGCCTTCACCACGTCGGTGCAGGTGCTGACCTACTACACGCTGCTCGACGAGCAGAACCCCTACAAGGCCAGCGCGGCCGCGGTGCTCACCACGGCCGGCATCGCCGTGCTGCTGCTGCCGCTGCTCGTCAAGACCTGGAAAGAGCACCGCCGGGGGGATTGACTCCATGAAACGACCCAAGCGCGCCGCCGTCGCGCTGCTGCACGCGGCGCTGCTGGCCTGGACGCTGCTGGCCTGCCTGCCCATCGTCTGGACGGCCGTCATCTCGCTGCGCCAGTACGTGGACGCCTTCTCGGTGCCGATCCGCTGGCTCGCGCCGCTGACGCTCGAGAACTACACGCGGCTGTGGTTCGAGCAGGGCTTCCACCGCAATTTCACGAACACCGTCATCGTCACCGTGGGCACGGTGACGATCTCGCTGACGGTGGGCTGCCTGGCGGGCTACGCGCTGTCGCGCTACCGCGGCTCGCTCGGGTTCTGGCTGCTCATCGGCGCGCTCGTCTTCCGCTCGCTGCCGCACTCGACGCTGCTGCCGTCCTTCTACGTGATGTTCGACGCCCTGGGCATCCGCAACGAGTACCTGACGCTGATCGTCGTGCTCGTGGCCATCAACCAGCCGTTCACGATCTGGATGCTGCGCGCCTTCTTCGTCAACATCCCGCAGGAGCTGGACGAGGCCGCGATGGTGGACGGGTGCACGCGCTTCCAGGCCTTCCGGCGCGTCATCATCCCGGTCATGTGGCCCGGCGTGGTGACCACGGGGCTGTTCAGCTTCCTGCTCGCCTACAACGACTTCCTGCTGAGTTCCTCGCTCGTCAACGCCGACAAGATGACGATGCCGGCGGCGATCGCGAACGCCATCGCCGCCGAGAGCGAGGCCTTCCTGATGCAGGGCGTGGCCGGGGCGGTGAGCATCACGGTCCCGCTCGTGATCCTGGTGCTGATCTTCCAGAAGCAGATCGTCTCGGGGCTCACGCAGGGGGCGGTCAAGGGCTGATGACGACACCGACGGACGCCGCGAACAAGGCCGCGCTGGCGCCGGTGCGGCTGGCGCAGTACCACGGCGACGGCGATGCCGTGCGCTCGAGCCTGCGCCACGCCTTCCATGCCGATGCAGTCGTGCACCTGGCCCACCCCTTCGAGGACCTGGAGGGTGCGGACGGCCTGCACGGCCGGGCCTACGCGCCGCTGCGAGACGCCTTCCCGGACCTCGAGCGCCGCGACCTGATCGTGATCGCCGGCCAGACCGCGCAGGGCGATCACTGGGTGGGCTGCTGCGGCTTCCACATGGGCACCTTCGCGCGGCCCTGGCTCGACATCCCGCCCACCGGCCAGGTCGCCGGCCTGCGCTTCCACGAGTTCTACCGCTTCGTCGACGGCCGCGTGGCCGAGATGCAGGCGCTGTGGGACATCCCCGAACTGATGCTGCAGGCCGGAGCCTGGCCGATGGCGCCGGCGCTGGGACGGGAATGGCAGGTGCCGGGGCCGGCCACGCAGGACGGTCTGGCCACCAGCCCCGCCGACCCGGGGCTGACGCAGCGCAGCCTGGCCCGCGTGCAGCAGATGCTCGCCGGCTTGGCGCGCCACGCGCAGGGCGGCGTGGCGGCGATGGAACTCGAGCGCCACTGGCACCCGCGGTTCAACTGGTATGGCCCGTCCGGCATCGGCACAGGGCGCGGCGTCGCCGGCTTCCGGCACTGGCACCAGATCCCCTTCCTCGCCGGCATGCCCGACCGCCGCGGCAGCGGCGGCAAGGGTGACTTCTTTGCCGAAGGCGCGTACGTCGCCGTGACCGGCTGGCCCAACATGCGCGCCACGATCAGCGGCGACGGCTGGATGGGCATCGCTCCCGCCGGGCAGCAGATCACGATGCGCAGCCTGGACTTCTGGCGCTGCGAGGGCGACCTGATCCGCGAGAACTGGGTCCTGGTGGACCTGCTGCACGTCTACCGGCAGATCGGCGTGGACGTGCTGGCGCGGATGCGCGAATTCAACAAGGCGCGCGAGCCCCTGCGATGGTTCTTCAGCGCACCTGGCGACACACCAGGATGACCGCTCAGTGGCCGGCGCCTTGGCGCGAACCCTGCCACTCCTCAGCCCAGGCGTCGGAGCGGGCCTGGTCGCGCGCGCCCATCATCATCACCCAGGTCAGGAAGCCGGTCACCATGGCCAGCGGGAGAAGGGCGAGCAGGATCTTGGTCATCGGGACACCGCGTCGGTGGAGATTGAGTTCACGCAGGGTCCGACCCTCGCCCGCGGCCTGCAGGCCCGGGCCGCAATGTCCGGGATTTCCCTGATACCCGGAGGACCTGCGGGGTCTCACCCGGCCAGATGCGGCCGGTCCGGCAGCTCGTTCGGGTTGGCCTGCCCCGGCGCCAACGGGTAGTGCCGCACCAGCAGCTCCTCCACGGCCTCGATGGCGCGCATCAGCCCGGGCTCGAAGCGGCCGGCGCGGAAATCCTCGCGCATGGCGTCCACGATGGCGGCCCAGCCCGCCAACTCCACGTGGCGCGCGATGCCGCGGTCGGCCACGACCTCGACCGTGCGCTCGGCCAGCAGCAGGTAGATCAGCACGCCGTTGTTGGCCTCGGTGTCCCACACGCGCAGCTTGCCGAACATCGCGACCGCGCGCTCGCGCGCCGTGGCACGGCGCCAGAGGTAGCTCAGCGGCAGGCCGGCCTCGACGCAGACGCGGATCTCGCCGCTGTGGCGGCGCTCGCTCGCGCCGATGCGTTGCTCCACGCGCGCCAGCACCTGCGGGCCGAGCACGCGCTCGACATCGGTCTCGTCCCAGGCGCGATGGCGCAGCAGGCGCAGCAGACGGCTGCCGTCGTGGGCCTTCGTGCGGGCGTTCGGTCCGTTCATCGCAAGGCCCTGCCTGTCCGTGCTCGCGTGCTCGTCCATGATCACCAATCGCCGCCGGCTCCGCCGCCGCCGAAATCGCCGCCGCCGCCCGACGAAAAACCGCCGAAGCCCCCGGAGCCACCGCCCGAGCCGCCCGCGGACCAGCCGCCCGAGCCTGCGCTCCAGCCGCCGCCATGCGTCCACGGCCCGCCGCGCGTGCGCCCCACCCGGCGCGCGGCCGCACCCAGGCCGAAGAGGCCCACGAGCACCAGCGCCACCACCCCAGCCACCAGACCCAGCAGCACGCTGTGCGTGACCCAGCCCGCCACGCCGCCGGCCACGCCCCCGGTGAACAGCGCGCCGAGCTTGCGCCCGAGCATTCCGCTGAGCACCGCCGAGATCACCGGCACGGCGACGAAGAAGAAGATCATCAGCTCCTCGAGCTGCGGCCCGCCCTCGTCCTCGGCCGCGCGCACGGGCTGGGGCAGGCCCTCGCCCTGGATGCGCGCGATCAGGGCGTCCACCCCGCGCTCGAGCCCGCCCGCGTAGTCTCCCGCCTTGAAGGCCGGGCTGATGAGGTCGCGCACGATCTGGCGCGCCGCGAGGTCGGGCACCGCGCCCTCCAGCGCCTTGGCCGGGGCGATCCACAGGCGCCGGTCGTCCTTGGCGACGACGACGAGCAGCCCGTCGCCGACCTCGCGCCGACCGATCTTCCAGGTCTCGCCCACGCGCTGCGCGTAGGCGGCGATGTCCTCGGGCTGGGTGCTCGCCACGATCAGCACCACGATCTGCGGCCCGGCCTGGGCCTCGAAGGCGACCAGCCGCGCCTCCAGGCCGGCGCGCTGCGCCTCGGTCAGCGTGGCCGTCTGGTCGATCACGCGCGCGCTCAGCGCCGGCACGGGGCGCAGGTCCTGCGCGTGCGCGGCGCCGAAACCAGCCAGCGCGGCCAGCAGCACGACCAGCCCGAGCCGCCAGACCCGTGCCCAGCCAGCCCCGGTGGGCAGTGCGAAGCCGGGGGTCGGGCTCATGGTCCGGGACACGTGATCTGAAACTGCGGAAGGCTGGGCGCGGCGCGGCGGCTCAGCGCGAAGCCGCCGGCGCGGCCGGTGCAGCGGGCGGCGCGCCCTTGTCGAAGCTCACCGCGGGCGGCGCCGAGATCGCGGCCTCGTTCGCCACCGAGAAATTGGGCTTGACCCCGTAGCCGAAGACCATGGCCGTCAGGTTGGACGGGAACTGGCGCGCGAGCACGTTGTACTCCTGCACCGCCTTGATATAGCGGTTGCGCGCCACCGTGATGCGGTTCTCGGTGCCCTCGAGCTGCACCCGCAGGTCCTGGAAGGCCTGGTTCGCCTTGAGGTTGGGGTAGTTCTCGGTCACCATCAGCAGCCGCGACAGCGCGCCACCCAACTCCCCCTGCGCCTGCTGGAAGCGCGCGAAGGCCTGCGGGTCGACCAAGGTCTGCGGCGTCACCTGGATCGCGGTGGCACGCGCGCGCGCCTCGACCACACGCGTCAGCGTCTCCTGCTCGAAGTTGGCCTCGCCCTTGACCGTGGCGACGATATTGGGGATCAGGTCGGCGCGGCGCTGGTACTGGTTCAGCACCTCGGACCAGGCGGCCTGGGTCTGCTCGTCCAGGGCCTGGAACTGGTTGTAGCCGCAGCCCGACAGCAGCGCGGCGGCCGCCAGCAGCAGCGGGGTCAGCAGGCGGGTCAGCAGGCCGGCAGCCGAACGGTGGGCCGGGCGGGTGGACAGGGCAGCAGTCATGGGGCAGGCCTTTCGGTGCGGAGCGGCGTCGTTGCGGTACGCCTGTCGATGAGATGGGGGCGGCGCCGGGCGTTCAAGCCACGCCCAGGCAAACGCCGAGCCCGCGCGCCGCGTCCAGCAGCGGGTGGTCGGGCGGCACGCGGCGCGAGCGTCCGGCCACCTCGGCCAGCGGCACGGCGACACAGCGGTCGGCCTGCAAGGCCACCATCACGCCGTGCCGGCCCTGCACCGCCAGGCGTGCCGCGGCGTGGCCGAAGCGCGTGGCGAGCACGCGGTCGTAAGCCGTGGGCGTGCCGCCGCGCTGCACATGCCCGAGCAGCGTGGTGCGCACCTCGGACTGCAAGTGCGGCTCCAGCAACGCGCGCAGGCGCTCGCCCACGCCGCCCAGGCGCAGCGGGTCGGGGCTGTCGGCCACCGTGCGCGCCACCGTGAGCGCGCCGCCGGCCGGCGCGCAGCCCTCGGCGATGCAGATCAGCGTGCTGACGTCGCGGCCGGGCGCGGCCTCGGCCTCGCGCCGGCAGCAGAAATCCAGCAGGCGCTGCGGCTCGAAGGGCAGCTCCGGGATCAGGATCGCATCGGCGCCGCCGGCGATGCCCCCTTCCAGCGCGATCCAGCCCGCGTAGCGGCCCATGGTCTCGACGATCATCACCCGCCCGTGGCTGCGCGCCGTCGTGCGCAGCCGGCCGATCGCCTCGGCGACGATGGCCACCGCGCTGTCGAAGCCGAAGCTGCGCTCGGTGAGCGCGATGTCGTTGTCGATGGTCTTGGGCACGCCGATCATCGGCAGCCCCAGCGCGTGCAGGCGCGCCGCGATGTCCATCGTGCCGTCGCCGCCGATGGCCAGCACGGCGTCGATGCCGGCCGCGCGCGCGCAGGCGATCACCTCGGCCGAGACATCAGCGCCGCCGCGCGCGAAGTCGTGGAAGGGGTCGGCCCGGTTGTGCGTGCCCAGGATGGTGCCGCCCTGCTCGAGGATGTCGTCCACGTCGGCCGCCGCCAGCGGCCGCAGCCGCCCGCGCATCAGCCCGAGGAAGCCGCGCTCGATGCCGCTGACCCGCGCGCCGGCGTGCAGCAGCTCCAGCGTCGCCGCCCGGATGACTGCGTTCAGGCCCGGGCAGTCGCCGCCGCCGGTGAGGATGGCGATGTGCATCGGGGCCATTGTGGCGCCGGGGCCGGGGGCCCGGGATTGACCCTGCGCGTGGGGGAGCACGGGTCGAGCGCAGCGCCGCCGCCTGGGCGAGGCGCTCAGGCAACGTCGACGACCACGAGCTTGTGCCGCGCCCCAGCCCCCGCCTTGATGCGCACCGCGGCCTTGCCCACCCCGAAGTGGCGCGCCACCAACGCCACGAGCTCGGCGTCGGCCTCGCCGTCGACCGGGGGCGCCTTCAGCATCGCGAGCGCGGTCCCGTCCTCCTGCACCTCCAAGGCGCTGGACCGCGCGTTCGGGCGCACCTTGACTTGCAGGGCAGGCACTGGTCAGCCCGGCACGCTCAAGCCCGCTTCAACTGCGCCACGTCGAAAGGCAGCGCGCGCAGGCGCTTGCCGGTGGCGGCGAAGATCGCGTTGGCCACGGCCGGGGCGATGGGCGGGGTGCCGGGCTCGCCGATGCCCCCTGGGGCCTCGGTGCTGGGCAGGATGTGCACCTCCACCTGCGGCATCTCGTTCATGCGCATCAGCGGGTAGTCGTGGAAGTTGCCCTGCTCGACGCGACCGTCCTTGAAGGTGATCCTGCCGTACAACGCGGCGGTCAGGCCGTAGACGATGGAGCCCTCGATCTGGCGGCGGATGATCTCGGGGTTGACGACCTGCCCGCAGTCCACCGCGGCGACGACGCGGTGCACGCGCGGCGTGCCGTCCGCGGCCACCGAGACCTCGGCCACCTCGGCGACGTAGCTGCCGAAGGACTGGCTCAGCGCGATGCCGCGGTGCACCCCCGCCGGCAGGGCACTGCCCCAGCCGGCCCTCTGCGCCGCGGCCTCGAGCACGCCCTTGTAACGCGGCTGCTTGTCCAGCAGCGCGCGGCGGAACTGGTAGGGGTCCTGCCCGGCCGCGGCCGCCAGCTCGTCGACGAAGCTCTCGATGAAGAAGGTGTTCTGCGAGTGCCCCACCGAGCGCCAGAACCACACCTGCGGCCCCGGCTCGCGCCGGCCGTAGGCCAGACGCTGGTTCGGGATGTCGTAGGGGTGGTCGTTGATGCCCTCCATCGCGAAGGCGTCCACGCCGGTGGGCGGGATCTGCATGAAGCCCGAGCCCGCCATGATGGACGGCGAGCCCACGCCGCCCTTCAGCGCGACGAGCCGGCCGCCGGCGTCCAGCCCGCCTTCGAAGCGCACCACCGAGGCCGGGCGGTAGAAGCCCGCGGCCATGTCGTCCTCGCGCGTGTAGATCAGCTTGACCGGGGCGCCGCTGATCTTGGACAGCAGCGTCGCGTCGATCACGAAGTCCGGCGCGAAGCGCCGGCCGAAGCCGCCGCCCAGCATCATCGTGTGGATCTTGACCTTGGCCGGCTGGACCGAGGCCACCTGGCTCAGGATGCCCTGGGCCGGGCCCTGGCTCTGCGTTCCGGCCCAGATCTCGACCTCGTCGCCGCGCACCCAGGCGGTGCAGTTCAGCGGCTCCATGCAGGCGTGCGCGAGGTAGGGCGCCTCGTAGGTGGCCGCCACGCGGCGCGCGGCCCGCGCCAGACCCTCGTCGGCCTGCCCCGCCGCCAGCGCCACCGCGCCGTCGTTGGCGTGGGCCGCGTTGGCGCCCTCGGTCAGCAGGCTGCGCACCCGCTCCGAGGACAGGCCCTGCTTGTCGCCCAGGTCCCACTCGACCTGCAGCGCGTCGCGGCCCTTCTTCGCGGCCCAGTAGCCGCTGGCGAGCACCGCCACGCCGCTGGGCAGGGTGATGACGGACTTCACACCCTTGACGGCCTTGGCCTGGGCGTCGACCACGCGCACCGCCTTGGCGCCGGGCTGGGGCGCGCGCGCCATCACGGCCACCAGCATGCCGGGCACCTGGGCGTCGATGCCGTACTTCGCGCTGCCGTCGACCTTGGCCGCAGTGTCCAGGCGCTTGAGCGGCTGGCCCATGATCCTGAAGTCCTTGGGGTCCTTCAGCGCCACGGTCTTCGGCGGGGTCTGCCGGCTGGCGGCCTCCGCCAGCGCGCCGTAGCCCAGGCGCTGCCGGCCGTCCGGGTGGATCACCTCGCCCGCGGCGGTGCGGCACTGCGCCGGCGCCACCTGCCACTGCTGGGCGGCTGCGGCTACCAGCATCGCGCGCGCGGCGGCACCCGCCTCGCGCACGACCTGCCAGTGCCCGCGCACCGTGGTCGAGCCGCCGGTGGCCTGCATGCCGAAGGCGGGGTTGTTGTAGGCCTGATCCACCGGCGCCTGCTCCACGCGCACCGTCTTCCAGTCGGCGTCGAGTTCCTCGGCCACCATCATCGGGATCGCGGTGTGCACGCCCTGCCCCATCTCGGCCGAGCCGCAGACCACGGTCACGGTGCCGTCGGCGGCGATGCGCAGCCAGGCGTTGGGCGCGAAGCGGCCAGCGGGGGCGGCGGTGCTGGCGCGCGCCGCGCCGGGCAGCACGAAGCCCAGCGCCAGGCCCGCGCCGGTGCCGAGCACGAAGCGCCGGCGGCTGGTGCGGCCGGCGGTCTGGAGGGTGTCGACGAGTGCACGCATGCTCAGGCCCCCCTGTTCAGCGTCACCGCGGCGTCCTTGATGGCGGCGCGGATCTGGTTGTAGGTGCCGCAGCGGCAGAGGTTGCCGCTCATCGCGGCGTCGATGTCGGCGTCGCTGGGCTGGCGCTTGTCGGCCAGCAGCGCGCAGGCGCTCATGACCTGGCCCGACTGGCAGTAGCCGCACTGCGGCACGTCGTGCGCCACCCAGGCCTGCTGCACGGCCTGCCCGGCGCGCGTGGCGCCGACGGCCTCGATCGTCGTCACCTGCCGGCCCTCCACCGCGGCCAGCGGCGTGGAGCACGAGCGCACGGGCTGCCCGTCCAGGTGCACGGTGCAGGCGCCGCACAGCGCCATGCCGCAGCCGAACTTGGTGCCGGTGAGCTGCAGGTCTTCACGCAGGGCCCACAGCAGGGGCATGTCGGGGTCGGCATCCACGTTGACGGGCCTGCCGTTGACGGTGAATCGGGGCACGGTGGGGTCTCCTGTCCAGGGTCGCGCGGCGGAGCGCCGGGCGCGGAACACAGGGGTAACCCGGCCCGCACGCGCGCTCCATTGCCGCCATGCAATGACCAGGGGCTAGATCGACCCACACCGCACGCGCCTGACACTTCCCTCCGTCAAGCCCGATGGTCATAATCACGCGATGTACGCCCCCCTGCTCAACGACACCTTCCTGCGCGCCTGCCTGCGCGAGCCCACGCCCCACACGCCGGTCTGGCTGATGCGCCAGGCCGGGCGCTACCTGCCGGAGTACTGCGCCACGCGCGCCAAGGCCGGCAGCTTCATGGGCCTGGCGACGAACGTCGACTACGCCACCGAGGTGACGCTGCAGCCGCTGGAGCGCTACCCGCTGGACGCGGCCATCCTGTTCAGCGACATCCTCACCGTGCCCGACGCCATGGGACTGGGCCTGAGCTTCGCGCAGGGCGAGGGCCCGCGCTTCGCGCACCCGGTGCGCGACGAGGCTGCGGTGGCCGCGCTCGAGGTGCCCGACCTCGAGCGCCTGCGCTACGTCTTCGACGCCGTGACCTCGATCCGCCGCGCGCTGGCCGGGCGGGTGCCGCTGATCGGCTTCTCCGGCAGCCCCTGGACGCTGGCCTGCTACATGGTCGAGGGCGCGGGCTCGGACGACTACCGGCTGGTGAAATCCATGCTCTACGGCCGGCCCGACCTGATGCGCCGCATCCTGGACGTCAACGCGCGCGCCGTCGCCGCCTACCTGAACGCGCAGATCGACGCCGGCGCGCAGGCCGTGATGGTGTTCGACAGTTGGGGCGGCGTGCTTGCCGACGGCGCCTTCCAGCGCTTCAGCCTGCGCTACACGCAGCAGGTGGTCGGCGCGCTGCAGCGCCACAAGGACGGCCAGCGCGTGCCGGTCATCGTCTTCACCAAGGGCGGCGGGCCGTGGCTGGAGGAGATCGCCGCCATCGGCGCCGACGTCGTCGGCCTGGACTGGACCGTGAACCTGGGCCGGGCGCGCGCGGCCGTCGGCAGCCGCGTCGCGCTGCAGGGCAACCTGGACCCGAACGTGCTGTTCGCGCCGCCCGAGGCCGTGGCGCGCGAGGCCGTGGCCGTGCTCGACAGCTTCGGCCGCCCGCAGCGCGCCGACGGCTCCTGGGACGGCCATGTCTTCAACCTCGGCCACGGCATCAGCCAGTTCACGCCGCCCGAGCACGTCAGCGCCCTGGTGGAAGCCGTGCACCGCCACTCGAAGACGCTGCGCTGAGACACTGAGAATCCCGGTCCCTGGAGCCGACGCCCGCCTGCGCGGGCCGCCAGGCGCCAAGTTGGTGCCTACTTATCCCCATTTCCGGGGTCGGCAGGAGGGCAGGCGGCTCCAAGCCCGAGGGACGGGCCCCTCGTCCGGGGGGATGCGCTAAGTCCTTGATTCTTCGAGAATCGACACGCTGCTGAGAAATGAGGCAATCCAAGGGAAACCACGGCAGATCAAGCCTTTGGCGGCGTCGTGCCCGGCTTGCCCACAAAGTTATCCACAGAAGCCGTGGACAGCTCGAAAACCCGTTGAGCATCAGGCACTTGGGTGGAGTTCCTCGGTTCGGCGCGAGATTTCTTCAGCAAGTTGAGCATGCTCAGCGCCGGGGCGGGGCGGTCCCGGGCTGCCAGCGCAGGCCGGCCGGAGCCGGCGCGCGGGCATGAACGCCTCCCCCGCCCTCCTGTCGGTGGCGGTGGAGACGCCGCAGCACGCCGGCCTGGGCGGCGTGCTGGACTACCTGGCGCCGCAGGCCTGGCCGCCCGGCACGCTGGTGCGGGTGCCGCTGGGCCGGCGCACCGTGCCCGGCATCGTCTGGGGCACGGGCGCGCTGGCGGCCGAAGGCGGGCCGACACTGCGCGAGGTGGCCGAGCCGCTGGACGCGCTGCCCCCGCTGCCGGCGGCCTGGCGCGCGCTGGTGGACTTCGCCGCCGCGTACTACCAGCGCGGCACGGGCGAACTGGCGCTGTCGGTCTTGCCGCCCGAGCTGCGCAAGCTCAGCGGCCGGCAGCTCGCCCAGCGCCTGGCGCGGCTGCACAAGGACGCGGCACGCGCCGCAGGCCCGGCGGCCGAAGCCGCGGTGGCCCCGGCCGGGGCCGCGCCATCCGGCGTGGAACCCGCGGACGCCGACGCGCTCCCCACCCCCCACCTGCCCACGCTGAGCGACGAGCAGGCCGCCGCCGTCGAGGGCCTGGCCGTCGACGACCCGCGCCCGGTGCTGCTGCACGGCGCCACCGGCAGCGGCAAGACCGAGGTCTACCTGCGCGCGGCGCAACGCGTGCTCGACGCCGGGCGCCAGGTGCTGGTGCTGGTGCCCGAGATCAACCTCACGCCCCAGCTCGAGGCGCGCTTCGCGCAGCGCTTCCCCGGCCGCCGTCTCGTCAGCCTGCACAGCGCGCTCACGCCGGCGCGGCGCCTGCGCCACTGGCTGGCGGCGCACCTGGGGCTGGCCGACCTGGTGCTGGGCACGCGCCTGGCCGTGTTCACGCCGCTGGCGCGGCCCGGGCTGATCGTCGTCGACGAGGAGCACGACCCCTCGTACAAGCAACAGGAGGGCGCGCGCTACTCGGCACGCGACCTGGCCGTCTACCGCGGGCGGCTCGAGGCCATGCCCGTCATCCTGGGCTCGGCCACGCCGGCGCTCGAGACCTGGCAGCGCGCGCAGGAAGGGCGCTACCGCCGGCTGGCCATGCCGCAACGCATCGGCGGCGGCGCGATGCCGCGCGTGCGCCTGCTCGACATGTCGCAGCAGCCGCGCGAGCGCGGCGAGCACGCCCCGGCGCTGGCCGCCCCGCTGCTGCGCGCCATCGAGGAGCGCATCGAGCGCGGCGAGCAGAGCCTGCTGCTGCTCAACCGCCGCGGCTACGCGCCCGTGCTGCACTGCGGCGCCTGCAGCTGGAAGAGCCAGTGCCCGCACTGCAGCGCCTGGCGCGTCTTCCACAAGCTCGACCGCACGCTGCGCTGCCACCACTGCGGCTACGCCGAACGCGTGCCGCGCGCCTGCCCCGAGTGCGGCAACCTGGACATCGCCCCCATCGGCCGCGGCACCGAGAAGCTCGAGGAGCAGATGGCCGGGCTGCTGCCGGGCGCGCGCGTGGCGCGCATCGACGCCGACACCACGCGCGGCAAGGGCGCGCTCGACGCCCAGCTCGCCGCCGTGCACGGCGGTGAGGTCGACGTGCTCGTGGGCACGCAGATGGTGGCCAAGGGGCACGACTTCCGACGCATCACCCTGGTGGCCGCGGTCAACCCCGACGGCGCCCTGTTCGCGAGCGATTTCCGCGCCGGCGAGCGCCTGTTCAGCCTGCTGCTGCAGGCCGCCGGCCGCGCCGGGCGCAACGCCGAGGCCGCCGCGCGCAGCGAGATGTGGCTGCAGACCTGGCACCCGCAGCACCCG
>Ga0169931_10005487_pt1 | contig 19330 bp, 12 predicted proteins | sample Kivu_15m_20L_FD_129675 | JGI IMG/M metagenome (GOLD analysis project Ga0169931, IMG submission 129675) | Freshwater microbial communities from Lake Kivu, Western Province, Rwanda to study Microbial Dark Matter (Phase II) - Kivu_15m_20L... | ecosystem: Environmental > Aquatic > Freshwater > Lake... | reverse complement strand
GTTTATGCCAGCATCACTCAGCTATACATCTAACTCTAAAAGCATAGTTCATCATCCAACTCCAGTCTGTTTTTCTGCCACTAGCTGCTTGAAAACTACCCCGAGTACCAGACGTTCCTGACTAGGACAGTGGAGGACAGACTCAAGAGACGAATTATAAGGACCAAGATGATATTCCGTTTCGATGTGTTCAACCGCACCAACTTCCACGAGTACATCGACCGCATTCCCAACATCATGCTGGTGATTGCTCTCGAAAACGGCAGAAAAATAGCAGCCTTCACTAGTGCTCCTTTTGTGGACAAGGGAGAAAGCGCAGAGGGCATGATAATAGTGCTGAACACATAGAAAGTGTATGTGCCTAGAGATGCGGGCAAGCGGGTATTCAACTACGACCCCTACTACATAATATTTGGCAACAGTTAGCTGCGTTTGCGCATGAACGAGAACATCCTGTTCAGCAACTTCGGCATCAGCAACAGTTTCTTCGATCCACAGGGCGAAAACATCACGGCCCTACTCGCCTAAAGCAAGGACACTCGGGAAGTGCCCATCAAGGGCTATGAAATATTCCAAATAATGTTCGCAGAGTAGTGACCCAGTGATAGCCACTCTATTAATCTATAAATACTGCTATCAATAATATAGAAAATAGCTTAAAAACAATCTATTTAGAATAGTTATAAGTAAGTTGATTAGTCTTTTCAATCTAGCATAGTTGTAAAGTAAGTTGATTAGTCTTTTCAATCATATTCTACCAGCCACTTTTTCCACTTACTAAACATTTAAACCTGAAAATTTCTAGAGAATACTCTATTCAACTGATATTCTTGCCATAGATTCTATCTATATACTATAATATTCTTGTTATGGGTAATTGCTGCCAGTACTTGCTCAAGTGGATACGCACAGCCAGAGTCTACAATATCGCCGGACATACTCTGCGCTAACTGAGCCAAATAGCCTAGGGCGGATACGGATACGTACTCTTGGTCTAGGACTGCCACACCCGCAAAAAGTTTGCCTTGAAAAAACTTATTTGCCAGACTTAGTAGCAGAAAAAGAACTACCATCACGAAGTAGATATCATGAAACGACTGGCACACTGTCCTCACGTCATTTCTTTTCACGGAAACCACTAAATATCGAGAGATGGGTTTCTGTAGGCGTATATTCTGATGTAGTTGGCATCAAAAACAGTGTACGATTTGTTGGCTGAGGCAGACAAGAGTGGTCGATCGATTTCTTAGCAAGAAATATTGAAGGTGTTCAGGGAGATATGCCTGGGCTTGCAGTAAATGCACAAACTAGGCATATTCCACAGAGACCTCAAAGTGGAAAACGTGCTGTTGTGCGAGGACGGTGGGGCCAAACTGTGCGATCTAGGCAGTAGTAGCGACTAAACAATAGATCTAGCAAGTATTCCTAAAGCCAAAATGTATCACTACTAATAACGCTTTTAACAACACACTACGCTCATGTACAGGCCCCCAGAAATGATCGACCTGTATCTAAAATACCCAGTGGACGACAGAGTGGATATCTGGATGCTGGGGTGTGTGTTGTTCGTGCTGGTCTACCGCTACCACCCCTTCCAGTAATAGGGCAAGCTCAGCATCGTCAATGCCAACGTCCGCTACCCGCCTCAAAAGACAAATGCGAAAATATAAGACCTGATTAGGCACCTGCTGACTCCGAATCCTCACTTCCGGCCACGCATAGAGGAAGTGCTATAGATAGTGGAGGGGTGGGAGAGTTTGTTAGAAATACCGCTGAATAAGGTGGCGCGCACAATAAAGCAAGACTAGGAGTATGTGTTAAACGGACAATACGAGCTGACTTCGAAGGGTAACTGGAGAAATATACAGCTAGACCAGTGATTGTTTATAAGAATGCATCAAAAGGATATGTATATAAAACAAGCACACTTGATAAACTCATATAGGACTTCATGAGTTAAAGATGAAGAATGTCATATAATTAAAGCTAAAAGACGGCAATCAAACGAGTTCTAGTGCTGTTAGTGTGGATCACAGTGTTTTGGGCTTGTAGAAGGACTATAGTAAAAAAGCAGGAATGTAGTGCTCTTCGCTTTACTTTCTACAACTAGTCTTACATATGTTGCTCGTCTTATCTCCATTCATTGTCTTCCACATGTTGCTCATCCTATCTCCATTCATGGTCTTCCACATGTTGCTCATCCTATCTCCATTCATGGTCTTCCACATGTTTCTCATCCTATCTCCATCCATGGTCTTCCACATGTTTCTCATCTTATCTCTATCAATATCCCTCTCTTTGCGTTGTGGTCTGTAGAACTGGCAATCGGTTTGGGCGAGGGAGGGGGAAGCGAAGCTGGGACAAGGGAACGAAGTGTCGTTGATGTTTATTGACTCGTTTAGTTGCAGAACTGACTATTAGAGTGGCTGTAACTTCAAGGAAAGTCCCGGTACTTTCTAGAAGTCGTTGCTGAGGTATGACTGTCCCTTAGGGTTGATAGTCTTTTCTAGTCTGCTCACATTATGCTACAAGTTGCGCTTATTATGCTTGTTCCATACACCCAGCTGCGCCAGTTTTCGCTAGTAACACACTTTTCTCCTCTTCTAAGCATTAGCATTTTTCTTCTATTTCAATTTAGACACCACGCGAGGAAGCATAGCTGGTCTAATGGCTGGTGATAGTGCTTCAGAGTGTCTGGGAGAGGGTGTTTGTTCTTATTCGTTGATGAGTATGCTATCGATCCAGCAGGCAGTCTAGTGGTGTTTTGTGCTTTACATTTTGGGTGTTTGTTGGTGGGAGAGGCGAAAGAGAGTGCCTCTTTTGAGTTCCTATATAATGTTTTCCTTGTTGTGTTTGTGGCTAAACAGGCCGGAGTTGCTGATTAGCTAAAGGGTGGACGAATGACCCAGTTTTGGTTGATTCTTCCTCAGCTACATTATATACGGCACAATAATATAAATAATATAGACTAAACAAAAAGAAAGAGTTGTTCACAATAATAAGATTTGTTGTGCTTTCAACCTATTATTGTAAGTCAAAGACTATTCTGATGTTTACTAAAAGTAAATAATAGCTTAATGATAGCAAACCATAAAGCTTAGCACAAACTGTTGTATTTTTGAAGATTAGTACACATAGGCATCATTATGGTTTCAGTTGTTGGCGGATACAGTGAACTAATCGAAGTAGCCTTGGCCATCGAAGCTGCCAATCATCGACATGCTCACCTCACTCACGCCCGTTCTCCCCAAATTGAGTTTGGCGAAGGCCTTAAGGTACTGCGTGGCGTCAATTATATCCTTGCCCTGGGTTTTGAGCAGAGTGAGGTGCTGTTGTTCCATCTTGTAGCTGTCAGTTTTCTTGTCGAAGGCGATGTTGCTGAGTTCTTTCTAGGTGACTAGTTCCTGGGCTATGGCTTTGCTGACAAGGTCGTCGATGATTTCTTCGAGGCCTTATACTTTGGCGTATAGTACGCGAGTGAAGTTGGTGTTGGGTTTGACAGGGAAGATGCCCACTCCTCGGATGTTGACTTTGGCTTTGCGCAGTTTCAGCGATCTCACTATTTTCTACCACTTGGGTATGTCTTCAAGGGAGTTGACTCTAAGGACCATGAGGGTGACGTGTAGGGTTTAAACTGCTACTAGGGCATCGAGATCGTTGGGATCGATTTGTGTTTTGACTACGTTTTAGAAAGCCTCCCTGCATAAATCAACAAAGGGCACGTGGATGAAATGAGTATAGCCTTTCTACCGCAACGCAGGTCTCTTATTATTGGCTAAGCTACTCTCATGCTGTTACTTCTACTATCCTTTTCTTTATGATTTGCTGTTTTGTTTGATCAGCTAATCTCCTCCCTCCTACTTACCACCAATCTCTTGTTTTTCCTCTTGTTTACGTCTACTCTCTTAGGGTTTGTTGTGCTAGTGGGGTAGTTTATGGTGTTAGTAGGGTGGTGTGTTGTGTTATTGTGGAGTGTACTTGAGATTGCACTATAGTTCTTCTGGGTCGATGTTGTTATCTTTGTAGAGCTGGTTTATGTCGGTAGGTCCGTAGTATACATCTTGCATGCCTTTGATATCGATCTTGGGAAGGAGGAACTGTTCGAAGCCATCAAGGTTGAAGGTGGGCACCAGGTATTGTTTGTGTCTGATGTTGTGTTGGGTCAACTGAATGAATGCTGGTTCCATTAACAATATTAACAAAAGCAGAACTCTCATTAATCTTTTATTAGCAACACATGCATCATATTATACTTATCAACTCACACATGCATCACTTTATACTTATCAACTCATACTCTATTTATCATTATACTATATATCAATCATAACGTATGATACTCACCAGAAAGTATATCTAAACTTAATTAGATATCCTAGAATGGTTGATACTCTAAGTATTCGATAATATAAGCCAATACGCTTAATCAGATAAGGCATTACACTAATCTTGATAAGATAAGGCATTATAGTACCTTTTTAAGATAAGACACTATGCTTTAATCATTAATCTGTTGTGACTGGCGTTCGCCTATAGAAAAATACTAAGTTTATCAGACTCAACGCAGCTATGGCCGTGCATGCGAGTGAACTTATTACTGAAAAGAAAGTCAGTGCGCCCATGTCCATCTTTGAACTATTGGCTGCCATCACCCACCCGTTCGCATCAGCAAAATCAGCAATCGACCAAATAAACGACCACACTGCAATCACCAACGATATTATGTAGTAGAGGCATATTCTGGGTTACTGGCCCAGGTAGGCCTAGTAGGGAATTATGAAAATGTAGAAGGCTCCAGGCAGCACTAACAAGGCCAGAAACACACTAATTGCTATGCGGATGCCTCCTCCCTATACTCTTAGTAGCCGCAATAGTACCCTTGGGCAGTGCCTACGATGTTTGTTATGAAGTTCCAGGGCAGGAAGAACAGGATGAGCAGGTGGTTGATGAACATCAGTCGCACCCGGCACCTCAGCTAGGATGGTGTTTCAGAGGAGTCGTAGTGGAATATTTTGAGGCAGCAGGGGTAGTTGTAGTCGTCCCAGTCGATCTTCTTGGAAGCCAGGTCTTCGCTTTTGATTTCGCTGTCTTTCTCGTACTTCATTCAAATTATGGCTTAGCTATTATTAACAGGATTTAGAGTGGCACTACGATATAGACTAGACTATTGATAAACACTATGATATTGATAAACGCTATGATATAGGCTAGACTATTGATAAACACTATGATATAGGCTAGACTATTGATAAACACTATGATATAGGCTAGACTATTGATGAAACTAGAGATGGTGCATGTTAGAAAGAAAAAGCTAGATATAAGCAACTAGACTTACTGTCCCTCATAGTTGAATTACAACTTATATAAAGTTTTTTAGTTAGAATAGTTATTTATTGATTAGTCAAATAAATCGTTTATGAGATTGATGGTGTTTTCATTCTAGTATGATAACAACTCATTAAAACATGATACAAATCAAATCAAACTAAGCCTCAATCTAATGTACAAACCATTCATTTTTATTTCCATTGATAATATTCAATACATGTGCTCATAGTCCTTTCGGCGTGGATCATTTATTAATATTCAATATACCTCTATCATATTCATAGGGCTTTCCGCATCGAGTCCTTGAACGTAGTGCGCATGGCCTTGTACGGGTCTTCCTTCACTTTGTGCTGCGATAGTCTTCGGTCCAGGTGTCGCTGTTGCTGCGTAAAACTTGAACCCACTCCCCTATTCCACTGGATCTGCGTGCGCGAAAACACATCTGTAGGCTTTATCTATGTTCTCGCAATCGGCTAGCGCAGAGTTGCTAGGAAGTTGGGTCTGCCCCCGTAGCCGCTTGCGATTCCTCCTTCATTAGAGCTAAATAAGGGGGTGAGGTACATGATATAGACATCTCTGCCTGTGCCATCGCCAATGTAGTGCAAAGGCTTGCCCCTGATGTTGACATAATCGGAGTTGATTCTGCCTCGACCCGAAGTGGGGAATAGTCCTCGTTCGAACTTGCCAGGTGTCTCCTGGAGGTATCCGCGATAGTTGCCTCCGTTGTCGAAGTTGATGTAGGTGTCTCGACCTGTTCCATCGACTCCGTAGTGCGTCTTTTTGGCAGTGAGTTAAATGTTCGAGGCCTGCATCAATAAAATTATAACCACCCTGAACACTACCTTTAATTAACAAAATAAACATTCAATTAACAAAATAAGCATTTAATTAACAAAATAAACTAATCGGCCTTAGTGAGCGCTATTTGCTGAGTAAATATATAATAAAACTAACATTTTAACTCAAAAGAATTTGTTTTTGAGAAAGATCATTTAGCAATAGCAATATTCAAGTATTAGAACGAAGAGCAATCCTATGCAAATAGTGAAAATAATGATATCATGATTACTACTACAGTATTTTGTTGCCAGTTCCCATCTGTTTCTTGGCCACCTCTCTCTACAACTACTTGAGAGTGTGTTCTCTTTTGAGTTACTCTGCCTAGTCGTGCACTATGGTTATCCTGACCACGCTGCCTGAGCCTACGCTGGGAGGCAGCAAGTACTTGGGCATTTCTATGACGTTGTAGTCGAGGTCCACCAAAGTAACCATCGATTTGTCTATGTTGCCCACCGTAAGCACGTACTCACGAGAATCCCCCCTCTACATACAACAATATTATAACAAACAAACACAATATAGCATAAACAAACAAACACAATATAGCATAAACAAACAAACAAACAGAACATATTATTAAAACAACAAGCAGGACTTTAATTAAAAAACAGAATTATTTACACAAACGAAAAGAGAAAGAAATAAATAAATTAACAAAAGTTGCAGTAAAGTATACCATAACAAGTACATAAGTAAGCATTATTGGTAAAAAACACTAGTATCATGGGGAAGGACAGTAGACAGGGATCTGCCACTCCTGTTCGCCATTCCAGCTCCAATCTTTTATTTCTCTAAGGGATTCAGTCACTGGCTTCGAGTAGGGCAGGTAGCGGCCTATTTGTCTGGCAATGTGGGCGTTGCATCGAATCAGATCACCCACCAACTGGTAGGGTGTCTTGCTCTTTATTCTAGAGGTCACACACGCAGTCAGGTACTCAAGGTCGTCTTATTAGTTTCTTTCTCCCTAGTAAACACCAATCGACTGCTTCTTTTATTTGTTAATTAACTTTGATGTTCTTTCCTGTTATAGTATTTTGACATACTGAACCATTTTTTATTTAAAACCTCCCTCTAATGGCATACTGCATTTGGGTGCTGTTTCTATGGTGTTTGAGTCCTAGCTGGTAGACTACCGTTCCATGGACTTATGCCTTGTTTTGCCTTTGCCTGTTTCTTTTGCCTACCCTGAGTGTGTTCTCTTGTGCTGGCTGAGCTGCCTGAGTGATCTGCTTTCGACATGTTGTTTCACCTTCTGCATCAAGTAGCTCTTTGGCAAACTAATAGTGTTTGGTACTAGTTCTGAACTAGTGTATATATTTATACTGTTTTGATGTGCCTATGGTAGTTTGTGTGACTGATGGAGCTGTCCGTTGTTTGGGTTTATGTTTTACTTTTAAGGTTAGTCCTAGTGGGTCATATTCTTATGGTTTGCTTTAATAAATGAAGAGAGGCCTGTGATTTAAAGTTCTCTTAGAGATTTTAGCAGTTTGCTCACTGCCAGTTGTTTATTGTCGCTGCGACTGGGACTCAATACAGTTAACTGCTGTGCCCTTAGTAGTGGCATTTGGGTGGTTACTACTTCCATATCTTCGACGAGTACTACTGTTTCTGTGTCATTTGTAATGCCTTTGAGTGAGTAGAAGCTATGTTCGTGGCATACTTTATCCCTCACATCGATTATTCCCTCATAGTTGTTGAAATTGTGCTATTTAATATACATTTTGAGTTATTCCATTTAGTTTCGGCCTTCCACCTTGAAGAACAGCCTGCAATTGTTGAGGAAACTGTGTTTGCTGCGCTACCCGCATAGAATACTCAAAAAGTTGACTGTTTATATCGAATATGGGCTTTATACGCATTTCTGGCTGTGATAGGTTGACCGTTATCTTGACTTGAAGAATCTAGTGGGAGTTACTTTCAGCAAATCGAAGGAGACTATTAGCAGGCAGGGTCTATGGGTGTTTTATTGATGTTCTGGGTGCAGCCATAGGGTTGGTTTGTGGCTGATGGGAGTGAGTGGGCTTAAATCAATGCTGGCTAACTGTAACTACTTGCGTTGGGCAAGTTATATGCGCTAGAAAGGACTTTCCCTCTTGCCCTTCAAAGACATAGTGGCTGGCCTCACTACCTCCTTTACCTTCTTTATCTATGCACATTGGTCATCAACTGTTCCTTTGATGACTATTAGACCAGTCTATTCGATTGTTTCCCTGTTGCTGGTGATATGCACTATTTTCTTGCCTATAATTTACTGTTTCTGGGAGTTTTTATGGCTGTAAGTTCTGATCTTGAATGCTTTAGGCTAAGTATGTTCCTACTGGAGAGTAGATGAGGGTATGGGTGTGAGTGTGGAGGGAGTGGCTAGTTTGTTGGTGAGAGGGAGAGGTGGGATGGGTGTAGTTTGTTTGGAGTTGGGTCGTGGGTTGAGTCGGGGAGTGATGGCGAGAGAGTATAGCATGGTCATGTTGTTATTCTTTATGAAATATTCGTTATAGCACATACACACATACACGATAGAGCTATGGTACATGCATATGATAGAATGAATAAAGGCTTTTGAGCTTAAATAAATTGTTGATGGAGGCATAGTGTTGATAGAAAGAAACAAAAATACAAGAAAAGGTCGTAAGTGAATATGTGATTAATTATTTAAAGCTAAATTATTGTATTTGTTTAGTTTTATGCTTGATTTATGTATTTTAACATGATTGAATTTGTTAGATTGATAGTTCAAGCTAGCTACTCTTCTTTATCGCTATATTATAAACCTAATTATCCTTTAAACTATAAATGATGGTAATATGTTTGATTGATGTGTATATTTGAATGATAGGCGATATTAGTTTGAACCAGTAGTCTTTGCAACTCATGCAGCAACAAAGCATCCGTCTACGAGCACAGTCCAAAGAACTATAACTACGCGACGACCAACTCAAGTTCCTCAAGGAAACCATCCTCGCCTTGGAACAGTAGCGAGATGGGGCATTGCACCACAACCACCAGTTAAAAATCAAATTAAAGACTATGGCGCAGGAAATCGCCAACTACAACCAGACTGTGGTGAAACAAATATACTAAGAAAATTAACAAATAAACTAGGAATATTAAAAATTAAAGGCTGAGCATGCAGCGATGGCCGAGGATAGGAATAGATTGGCAGCACAGCTTCAGGAATTGCAGACATAAACATCAGCAAGCACAAAACACAAGGTATGCATATATATAGTAAGGTATGAGTATATAAATTAAGGTATTAGTGTATGTATTAAGGTATGAGTATAAATATAAAGGTATGAATGTCGATATAGTAAGGTATGATTGTATTTAGCAAGTTGTAGTTGTAGCGAGAGTTGTAGAGTGCCAGGTAGTCGTTGGTTCGTGAGTAGAAGAGAGCGGGGGTGTTGTCGGTGTAGAACAAGTAGTTGCAGATCAAAAATATAACGTTGCAGCGTCAGTTGGAGTAGAGCAGCGGACAAATCAACTACTGCTCCCAACAAATAGATGTGCTCACTCAAAAACACCACGACTCGCTCAGAATTGCATAAAAAAGACTAAAACAAAACACAGAGAGTATGGTAAGCAAGCAGTAATATCAATCACTGTAGAAAGAACATAGGTAGATGTATAAATGATACAGGTAGATGTATAAATGATACAGGTAGATGTATAAATGATACAGGTAGATAATGGGTGTTTTAAAGGAGACTAAGGCTGAGTTGTAGGTTAAGAAGAAGTAGAGCGAAAAGTATAGGTTTTAGTTGTCGGCTGCTAGGGATAAACTGATCTCCCTCGAACTCAAGGAAGATATGACAAGCATTATGCTAAGGGCAGATTTGTGCAATTTAGAGCAGTCCTTTAAGATAGGCAAACGAGTGGGGGAGTTCTAAAGCACATAGCACTAACGATTCAACGCACTATACTAGCACTACCAACAACACGCCACTCAAACATAAAGTCATCAGCAACACGCATAACTCAAGGAAAAACAAATAAAAAGACTAACAGCACAGTTGCAGACAGTCAAGGATTAAATGGATTTGATGAAGGGCGAGCTGTAGGAGGTGAAAAAGCAAGCAATAGAGAGGGAGGCTGGGCTGTAGAGCGAGTACTAGGGCAGGTTGGTGGAGGTGAGTGTGCAGCTCAAAAGAGAAGAAGTGGCCTTGGCTGGACTCAAACACAGAGAAACATAACTATAACAACTCAGATAGGTCCTATAAACATAGGGGGAACAACTCAAACAGGAAAGAAGTGCACTCACCAACACCCTCCAGCACCTATAGGCTCAAAACGCGTAGTTGGCAGTATAGCTGACTAAGGCACTTGAGCTATGCCAGACTAATTTGTGGACGAGATAGTGTTTGAGCAGACACAAGTACATTCTGCAGTAAGCTATAGCTACAATCCACTACTTGTATGTTCTACTTCTCAGCCAAAAACATAACACAAGAAGGTTGTTGATACCTTTTATTTAGTACTACTTCAGAATGCATCCTGCCCTCACCAATCACTCGCATCGCACTAAAAGACCCATACTTAAGCTCAGGAGGGCTGTTTTAGTGATAGTCGCAGTGGGACGCATGAGGAAGCAGGGCAGCAAGGGCAGAGGACTCGCCCACCACGTCATGTGCGCCAATTAGAGGAGACAGAGGAGCGAGAACATGGGTCAGCACATCGAATAGCTGTCCAAAGCAGTCACCAAGGGCAGTAAGTTGAACTAGTTGTTGGAGCTGGGAAGGGAGTTGTTCGTGTGGGAGAGTAGGGAGTGCATGCTTGTGCAGTTGCCAGTGAGTAGTGACTTGAAGATGCTGGGGAGAGTGGGGGAAATATAGTTAGACTGATTGAGTTTTATTAATAGTAGCATTAATGGTTATAGTAAACATATCAATAGTGGCATTTAATGGCAATAATAAACAAAGTTGATTGATAGTGTAGTGTAGTAATCATAGTAATGAGTCTAGAATATCCTTTTAGACTTACGATAAGTATTCTTGTACTTGAGCTTATACGTCTTTCTTCTGCTTTAGATCAGTATCAGTCTATAAGGCTTCCCTCTAGCATACGAGTGCATCTCCTAAGTCCTTTGATTACTTGTTTTCTTATTCATCAGCATCTTACTTACTTTCTTATTTAACAACATCTTTCTTACTATCTCGCCTATAACTCAATATTTATTCTTTCTATCCACAACATTGATCTTTTCCCTATAACCATTATTGTTTTATCTCACAGCATTCATGTTTCCCCTACCTTAATTCTTCTTTTCCCCAACATTATTCATCTTTTACCTCACAAAAGTCTACTTTTTCGCATGTTTGATCGACAATCTCGCACTCTACCATTTACAAGTACTCCTAAACCAGTTCTTTATTATGCTATACTTCAACTAGTTATTTATTATGCTATACTTCAACTAGTTATTTATTATGCTATACTTCAACTAATTCGTTATCGGCTTATACTTCAACTAATTCGTTATCAACTTATACTTCAACTAGTTCTTTATCGGCTTATACTTCGCTGACCTACTATATGGTGGATGTCTTATTTTATAGTTTGTTTTTGAACGTTAATGAACAAGTGAGGGACACATCACTCACCATGCTGTCGTACCATTATTGGGCCACCTATAACTAAGGCTACCATTTACGAATTATCACTATCGAAGGACAACATTACTATTTTACCTCTATTTATTGCTAGCATTCCTACTCTATGCCCATTTATCTTTTCTATTTCTCAAGCACTAAAGGCTACCAGTCTTGGGTAACCATGAGTTGTGGATCTCTCAGCTGCAAACGCCGCTCAGGAGGCACATACTGGATCTAACCACCAAAATTATGATTGGACTACAGTTTAGTGAGCGGAAGGATCGACTAAGTGAGCTTGTCATCCACAATCACTGCTTAGAAAGATGTCTTTGCCATCAACACCTTAGATGGCAACTTAACTTCAGTTTAGTCTTATTTATCCTCAGTTTCATCTTATTTAGCTTTATTTTAATGCTAATTTCTACATTCTTTTTGAGAAATATAGGTGTTTTATTCAACTGCTTAGATACTCTACTAAGTTAGATATCGCTATTATGGTTAGTGTGCTGTTTTATACGCAAATTATTAGGCGTATCGATCTAGTTAGGAGGCAACGGCTGACCTCACAAACGACTCACTCTTTGCTTACTCAACCTCCTAACAAGGCTACTCGAACATCTAACAATCTTACTATACCATAAGGCAAGGCTGTTAAGGCTATTCGACCACTAACTAAGTCTTTTAAGGCTATTCGACCACTAACTAAGTCTTTTAAGGCTATTCGACCACTAACTAAGTCTTTTAAGGCTATTGGACCACTAACTAAGTCTTTTAAGGCTATTGGACCACTTACTAAGTCTACTCGACTACCTAAGTCTGCTAAGGCTGCTATTGTAGGTAGGTATTAAAATTAGCTATACTTGACTAAGCCTACTTGATTTATTGATTTGCTTGAATAGCCTATTCTTAATTAGGCTACTGCTCTACTTGTCTTTTCTAATCTACTTACCCAAACTAATTTACTTGTTGAGACTATTGGGGTTACTCTGTTTGTAAAAACTACTCTACATATAATACCTAACTGATCCGCTCTTCCCTTTAAAATCCCATATCATTCTATTATCCATACCTATTTTCCTCTACTTTATTGCTTTACTATCCTTCAATACTATCATCTTCCTGCTATTCGCAGCTGTAAACAAAATCTTTCTTTATGACTTTCTCAGTGAAGGTCTTTTCTTCTTGCTTTATCTCCCTCCTCGTCCATGTCTGCACTATAAACTACCTCCACTATACGCCTTCTTTTTGTTGTTTTTTAGGTGAGCGCTGTATTTATGCTTCCTGGATTATTTTAATCGAAATGGGACATAGTGACTCTGAGGGCGGAACTATCTTGAGAGAACCCTAGGGAGAAACTATCGACTTGTAAGACTATGATTGCCCCTAGTAGTCAGCAGTAAACTACTACTATTAATGATAGGCTGGCTACTGAGGGAGGATGTTGTCTTACTGCTAGTACTTTCCTAGGGGATTACTCGACTGTTTTTAGCTAATGATAAGTCCGTTGGTTCCACTCTACTGGCTTTCCCTGGCCCATCCGCTGATGTTGGAAGGAAAGTTGTATAGATTGTTGGTTTCCTGATTGGCTTCCCTTTACTTTTGTATTAGCTAATTGTAATAGCACTTGCTATCTTCGCTCTAAGACACCATCTGTGCCTCCTAGTGCTGACTTCTGAGCTTCAATCTCAAATCACCAGGATGCACTTATATTGGTTTGTTTATTGTATTTTATTGCAGGTAGGGAGTAATTGTTTTCTTTGCCAGTTTTAGAGTAGGAACCTACTTTACATAGTTTGGTTTCTGTACTGTGCATGGCTGGTTGGATCTTAGCTTAAAGACACTTGGTTTCTTTCCTATCTTAAAGGGCGATTTCTCTTTTATTTTGTAGTTTAGAGTACTAGCTACATTCTTGTGCGTGATGAGAGTGACTTGCGAATAGGACTGTTTTAGTCTGCTCACCCTACTCTCATTTTACTGTCTATATACTCTGCTATCGTTTTACTGTTTGTGCAATCTGCTATCATTTTCCTGTCCTTTTGGTTATCTAAGGTATATTTGCTATTGTTGCTGTTTTCTGCGTAGTTTGAAGCCCGTCTTGGGCGATACTAGCTGGAAACGATTCTTGCTTAGAGTCACGTTGGCCAAAGTACACCCAAAAGTGGACAGCATTGTCCGCTTTAATTTGTACTATAGTGGTGTTTTAGGTCTACTCACGTATGAATGCATGTTGTAGGCGAGGGTGGGTGTGGGTTGGTAGTCGACGAAGGCTGGTTTGTGCAGGAAGGAGAGGCTTTGCGACCCGAACTGATTGTTTTGAGCTGAGTTGGGACGTAGCAGCGTTCTGGAGAAGGTCTGTGGGTTGTTTTTGAGCATAGGAAGAAAATATAATATGGAAGAACTTATTAAAAAAGATCAATAACTTACTAGCAGCAATAAAACTATGCATTTATACTTAACCAATTAAAACATGCTAGAATAGCAAAACTCATATATTTTCTATTATAGTGAGTATGGTCTTTGATGTTGCATGTGAATGTGTATAGTCAGTGTAAGATGATGGTTATTGGTGAGTTAATAATAATCATAATGTAGTGGGACGATCTACCTACTAGTTCTCCCAAACTTGCTTTAAATACCTTTGCCTTCGCCTAGTTTTAGTAGCCCAGCTGGCCCAGAAAGATAGCCTCCCTCAACATGGGCGGAAACATAGTAACTAACAAGGAAATATCGCCGTGGGGGCAGTCGGCAAGTAGCAGTCATACGCAGCCTCGCAAGAAGATATTAATGCGCAACTTCACCAAAGACAACAAAAGAATAGGTGTAGAACATGCAAAACAGCAGCAGGATAACCCCGAGATGCTGAAGATGGGCAAGAAAGTAGTAGAGTTCAAGGTACATGTTCACAAAAAACACAAAAGAACTGCAGATAGTGCTGGAATCAAACAACGCACTCACAACAGCATAGTTATTCATGCATAAAAGTAATCAAATCAACAACTACATAACATAAATCAATTAAAGCATAGCGTACATCAATAAAAGCATAGTAGAAATCAATAAAATAGTACTAATCAGTAGAAACATAGTAGATTGGCAATTTCCACGCATAATGCGCTTAGTTTAGGCAAACACAACACTGTTAGTCTGCGTAGAGTGGCTCCTAATGACAATACTCACACTTTAAATCATTCAAGCACACTCTGGCAGTAGCAGGCTAACAAGATAAGCTTGGATAGGCCTAGTTTGCTGTTCCACAAGCCGAGAGCAATGAGCAGAGCCATGAATCAAAGTACAAGGGAGTGGAGAAGATAGATGCTGAGTCCCCCTGCCTTTCAGTTGCGACTATTGGGCCTAGGTGGTCCCAAGAAACCCTCTATAAACAAGCTGACCCTATAGTGTATAACTCTGTAGTGATTCTATCAAACATTCTATAAGATACTTTTATATCATATTGCTTATAGATTTATCATTCTAGATGTTCGTGTAGCAATAATGATTAATTCTTATATCATTACTGATGATTCTTCTATGTGTGCATATATGTACTATTCTATAATACTCTGATGGGTTGCACCCATACGATCAAGTGCTAAGTACTAGTCCTTGTGGGCTCTTCTCGCAAGCACTCCATCAACGCTGCCTTCGCCAAGTAGCTCCACAACTTCCACATATGGCCACAACTCTAGCTCAAACTCTCCTACCCCGCACTCGAGTAGCTGCCTATCTTCAGCATCGACACCGAAAGACAACTCTGTAGCTCTTATTCCATGCAGTTACTCCTAAGGCAGTAAAACAGCTACGCTAGAAGGCCCACTAGGTGGACGCTATTTTGTTCGTGACGCCCTAAATAAACGGCAGTGTGTCTCCACTGATACTCAATGCTTTCTACTGGTTGTCTCGCAGCAGCGATCGCAAGGCTCCCTTAACAAACAAGAAGGCAGCTGTGATCAGTGCATCCTACCTTAGTCAGAACCCTATAATTGACTGCATTTAGATGGGCAAGTAGTTCAATATGAACTTCCACAAGGAACAGTTCTACGTGTTTCTGGGCAATAAAGTAGCAGACTAGCACGGCAACTTGCTATCCTCCTACGAACGAGGCAGACTGGAGGACTGGTTCAAAGAGTTTTTGGAGTTTGTAACTGAGTTCCAGTTCAAGGGGGACACTCGCAAGAACGAACTAAAGGGCGATGCCAGGAAGAACTAACCCAAAGGAGATGCAAGGAAAGATGGTAAAAAATGATAGATTTTGTTTTAATAACCTATCCTCTACTATATATTTTGTAAGTCTCATAATGCTATACTAAAATATTCAAGTTCTCAGATTCTGATCAATCTTTATGCTGTCCTGTGATAGTTTGAGCATGAACTCGCTGGTGTTGTTGAAGAAAGTCAGCTGCATTTATAGGAACTCGCCTAGTTATCCCGATAGCATCATGTTGACGTCCCTCACTTGTCGACTGCACTCTTCGTACAGCTGGTAGCAGTGCACTCCTAGCATCTCTCTTGCCATCATTAGTTCGCTAGTTTCTTTAGCTAGCATCAAGGGGATTGCTTGCTACTTGCTAGGTTTAACTGTAAGTTTTTCTTTGAGGCCCCATTTTTCCATTTTCTACACGTATAGTCTTTATTTTTTTTTGAGCAGACTGAGCTTGGTTTGCTAATACTCTTTTTGTTTTTCTCTTAGCGATTATATGCTTTATCCCATGTTGATCTTGTAGTAAGTTTCGTATTTGAAAAGTGCGTATATTTGTTTCCGGAAAGTCTTCGCTTGACCCTACAGCAATCCACTATATACATTAACATATACGCGTATCTTTCGACGTATCTTTATAGTGAAATAAGCGGATTGTTTTATCCGATGGCTGCAAAACCCAGGTCTTGTCTTATCTTTTCTTCCTGGTTGCGCAGGAAATTGCAGTTGGCTGCCACATCCTTCATGGTTTTGCAGGCTGATTCAAAACTGGAAGCCACGTCCATAAAATTCTTGTATATTCTCAGTTAATAGTCGATTACTTTTTAATTTAAGGCTGAGTAGCACGGTAGTATGCATCTATGCTATCAATATGGTCTAGTATTTTGCGTTAGGTCGATGCACAGATACGCCCAGATAAGGTCTGCACACTTCTTAGAGGGAGTTCTTTGATCTTTTTGAGCCCTGACTTGTAGGCTTCAAATTACTTGGGCACCTCCATCGTAAGGAAGCGATCGAACACTTAGTCAGTAGCAAGTTAGCTAATACTGATGATTTTATTGAGGAATTTCTAAAGAATGTACATTTTGTTGGTAAGATATTGGTCGTCGTATCTCACTTGACCCTTTTTCTTGGCAATGGGAGGCACAGGGTAGCCTGGGTGCAGCGATATGAATATGTCCCTCAGCCACACGAAATCACTGTATCTGCGCTTAACTGTGGATAAACTACCACCCAATTGCACCTAGTATACCACATATGATCTCTCAAACACTCCTCCCTATACTTTTTCAAATCCAATAATATTGACCTTTGACTTTATCTTTGCTGGTTGCTTGGTCACGCAAGCTATGTAGTCGCAGTATGTGCTGTCATCCCCGTACTGAGATTATGCCCTAATTTCCCCCTTTATCTGCGGAGGCGAAGGCTCACCCGATCCTATTTCCATCTTCTTGGGTGGAGATTCCACCAGCACTAGTTATTATTTTTTGGAAGATGATCTGGTTGTCTTGAAGACTTATACCACTGCTTTTAGCTACTACATGCCCCACTGGTTCAAGTCCTGTCCTTTCTTAGGATTGGAGCTGATCAGGAACTAAAGGAATGAGGCTGGGTCTTATTCGGATTCAAGTATCTACACTCTTAGGAAGTTTTGTTTGACCTAGATGGAGTCCTGCATGTTGAACTTATATATACATGACCATATAGTCACATAAGGTCTAATAACTACTAATAATCACTAATAGTCATATAAGCGTATAGGTATGTTGCCCTAGTAGATATAAGAGGACGTGCTTGCCCCTTACTACGATCTCTAGGACTCGTAGATGCTTAAATTACGCATACAGCCATCAAAAATAGTATAATCTGGCATGGGCCTGTTCGCCACCTCCCCTATTGAGACTGGCTAAATAATTGCATAGTACTACGGTTCGATAATATCAAGCTAACACGCCAACAGTTCAGTCTTCAACTTATAATAGAAAATGGTGCAGATCGACTAGTAGTACTCAGTAATCAGTCGTGGACCTGCTTCGAGATGCAACGATATCGTCAAGTGGAACCTAGGTCTGTTCAACTCACCGCTGTTTGCTATGTTTTAAAAGAAAAGATCGTTTCCGTGCCACTAGGGTGTAGGCTACAACGCTGGATTCTTGATGCATGGCAAAACGAAGGCATTTTTAGTGGCTTCTAGGGAAATAAAGGCAGGAGAGTAAATATACATTCCCTACGGATTTGACTACTGGCACTTCTTCTACAAGTACTACGGAAACAACAAAAAATAATGAACAAAGTGATAATACTACGTATACTCATGCTAATCAATATGTAATTTAAGTATTTTTGGTTGTTTAGCTTATTAAGAGATTAGTTGATCATTGTTGGTTGAGGGCTGACGTCGATATTGCTTGGAAGTTGAGGGACATTGACTTGAAATCGCTATTTTACAAGAATCTGCTTTTGTTGTTGCTGTGGGTGCTCTTGCGTTTGGTCTACAGCCATATCTTGGCAGGACACACTGCCACATCCTTACCCACGAACTACTTCTGGTATGTCGTCTCTACATAATCCATTTTTTACCGAATTTCTTAGAGTAGTCCAGACTATCCTATTTCTTCTATAAAACCTTAACTGGTTTGGCGAAGTACTCTGGGTTGGGTTTGCTGAACTTTTGTGCGTAGGTGGTGGATAGATCGTACCATCCTTGTCCTGTTTTGAGTTGGTCTGCTATGTAGGTGTAGTCGTCTCTTTTGTCCTTGGGCTGCGTGAATGTTTTGCTGTATGTGCTTTTGGATCTAAATGCAAAATGCCCCCTTGAGTGTTTGTTGGTGGGCCTTACATACTGGTTGTCTCCCTTGTGGCCTGGGAACTGAATGGAATAGGAAGTCAGTGCTTGAACTGGTCCCTCAGTACTAAGTCTATCTTCAGGTCTGGGTCTTTACGGCTTATCTCCTTCTATTCCTTAGTATCCATTTGAGTATGTGGTGCGCATATCTTTGTCGAGATTGGGTCCTGTGAACCTGTTGTACTCTTTGGCAAACACTACCAGACTAGTCGTAGTCTTTCTGGGTTTGAAACTCTTCTGGTATATAGTTTTCTTGTGCAGTAGTGAGGGTTTGCTTATTTTGAAATTAGTAAGGTGTCTGCCACACAAACAGTCGTCGTTGAGTGCCTTCTAGTGTTATCCTTACTCGCTGAATAGTTTGTCCACTGTTTTTTTAAAGGAACCCGCCTACTCGTTCTGTTATGTTTTGTGGTGGCGGAGGGGTGTGTGTGGCTGATCGTGTTTGAGGTACTAGGTGGTGGTGGCTACTCTTGTTTTCCACTTGGTCTGCATGGGGTGGAGGGGTCGAGTGGAGTGGTAGGGCTTACTAGT
>Ga0169931_10005486_pt1 | contig 19332 bp, 18 predicted proteins | sample Kivu_15m_20L_FD_129675 | JGI IMG/M metagenome (GOLD analysis project Ga0169931, IMG submission 129675) | Freshwater microbial communities from Lake Kivu, Western Province, Rwanda to study Microbial Dark Matter (Phase II) - Kivu_15m_20L... | ecosystem: Environmental > Aquatic > Freshwater > Lake... | reverse complement strand
CTCAGTATTGTAGTGAGCAACTTGGTGCGCTTTGGCGTACAAATGCTGCTTTTCTTCATGATGATGGCCTACTACGCCTATACCGGCGGTAGTTTTGCCCCCAATGCTTACATTTTACTGTTCCCTGTTTTGGTACTCCAGATGGCTTTGCTTGGCCTTGGCCTTGGGCTGGTCATTACGGCCCTCACCACCAAATACCGCGACCTCGCTTTTCTGATCACTTTCGGCGTCCAACTCATGATGTACGCCACCACCGTCATTTACCCGCTGAGCGCCGCCCCAGCGAAATACAAATGGCTCATTGAGCTCAACCCCATGACGGGCATCATCGAAGCCTTCCGCTTCGGCTTCTTGGGCCAAGGCGAACTCACGCTTAGCTCTTTTGGCTATTCTGTCGCCTTCACGCTCGTGGCGCTGGTACTCGGCGTCATTATTTTTAACAAAACGGAGAAAACCTTCGTAGATACGGTATAAGTATGAGCAACACCGCCATCAAAGTCGAAAACCTTTCCAAGATTTACCGCCTCGGCGAAATCGGCACCGGCAGTATAGGCCAGGATGTAGACCGTTGGTTTAAAACCAAAATTTTAGGCAAAGAAGACCCTTTTTTAAAAATAGGCGAAAGTAATGATCGCTCTAAAAAAGGATCTTCAGACATCGTTTACAGCCTCCAAGACATCAATTTCGAAATCCAACAGGGCGACGCCGTCGGCATCATTGGCCGCAACGGCGCCGGCAAAAGCACCCTACTCAAAATATTATCAAGGGTAACCACCCCCACCACCGGCCGCATCAACATCAAAGGCCGCGTAGCCTCCCTCTTAGAAGTCGGCACCGGCTTCCACCCCGAGTTAACTGGAAGGGAGAATATTTATTTGAATGGCGCCATCCTCGGCATGCGCAAACGCGAAATCGACCGCAAACTCGACGAAATCATCGACTTCTCCGGCGTCGAACGCTACATAGACACCCCCGTCAAGCGCTACTCCTCAGGCATGTACGTGCGCCTTGCCTTCGCGGTCGCCGCACACCTAGAATCGGAAATCCTCATCGTCGACGAAGTTCTAGCGGTGGGCGACGCCGAATTCCAAAAAAAGTGTTTAGGCAAAATGGGCGAAGTGAGCAAGGGAGAAGGCAGGACGGTTTTGTTTGTGAGTCATAATATGGCTGCGGTACGAGAGTTGACATCTAAATCCATTTTTCTTGAAAGCGGGACATTAACCTCATTTTCTACAACAAATGACGTCATTCTCAAATATAATACCCGTAATACGGATTTAACATATCCTTTAGTTTATAATGCAACAAATTGGTCAGTTTTTAAAGCGCCACATTTACTAGGTGAATTGGAGATTGATGAAATTCAAATACTAAACAATGATTCTTCAACATTCAATGAGGGGGATAAAATGTCATTTGAGTTGAAATTTTCCGAAAGAAGCGCTAAAAAATATGAAGGCATTGCAGTGGGCATGAGAATCATGAATTTAGAAGATAGGCCTGTTGGAACATGGTTCACAAAACCAATTATTAATATAGAAGCTAATGAAAGTAAAAGTGTTAGTTTGAATATTTCAGAATTAAACATTGCACCTGGAGATTATTACTTTACCGTTTGGCTAGGTTTGGGTGACTATTTATCCTATTCAAAAGACTTTTATAGCGTTGATCAAGTTCTGAGAATAAAAATTCTCCCAAAAAGTGGATGTGAAGTTTTGCCTGTTTGGAATAATGAAGCTTGGGGCCACGTTATATTTAAAAATCTTGAAATACAATGAAAGTAGTTATTCTAGCAGGTGGTTTTGGTACACGTTTGAGTGAAGAAACACATCTTCGACCTAAACCTATGGTTGATATTGGTGATAAGCCCATTCTATGGCATATTATGAAGATATACTCTAGCTATGGCTATAATGATTTTGTTATTTGTTTGGGTTATAAAGGCTACATGATCAAAGAGTATTTCGCGAATTATTTTATACATCAATCAGATTTAACAATAGATTTGACCAATAATACCATTGAAACCCATCAATCAAAGGCTGAACCTTGGAAGGTTACTTTAGTTGACACAGGTAAGGAGAGCATGACCGGTGGTAGAATCAAGCGCATCCAAAAATATGTAGGAAACGAACCATTTTTATTAACCTACGGTGATGGTGTAGGGAATGTAGACATAGCTGCACTAGTTGACGAACATCGTCGAAACCAAAAGTTGGTAACAGTAACAGCCGTGCAACCATCTGGTCGTTTCGGAGCACTTAATCTTAGCGAAAACAACCAGGTCAATTCTTTTTTAGAAAAACCAAAAGGTGATGGTTCATGGATAAATGGCGGCTTTTTTGTTTGCCAGCCTGAAGTGTTTCAATATTTGGAAGGGGATTCAACTATATGGGAAAGAGAACCAATGGAGCGAATAGCTGCAGACGGCCAATTACAAGCCTTTAAACATTTGGGCTTTTGGAAACCAATGGATACGCTACGCGATAAACAAGAGTTAGAGCAAGCATGGGAATCAGGAACAGCACCTTGGAAAACATGGTAGATTTGGTATTTTTTAGTCATTTCAAAGGGAAAAAGGTACTTGTAACAGGCCATACAGGATTCAAAGGTTCTTGGCTCACATTTTTATTACACTACATTGGCGCAGAAGTTACTGGTTTTGCTTTGGCCCCAAATACGAGTCCCAATTTATTCGATTTACTTGAGGTTGAAAGTAAGTGTCATTCAAATATTGCAGACGTAAATGACGCAAAAGCTGTTTTAAATGCGGTTGAAGCTTGCCAGCCTGATTTTATATTGCATTTAGCAGCTCAACCACTAGTTCGGCATTCATACAAACAGCCACTTGATACATTTGCTACGAATGTAATGGGTACTGCTAATTTACTCGACGCATGCAAAAGTTTAAATAAGAAATGTACTGTTGTTTGCATTACAACAGATAAAGTCTATCACAACTTCGAATGGGAATTCCCTTACCGTGAAAACGATCGCTTAGGTGGGTATGATCCATATAGTGCTAGTAAAGCAGCCGCAGAAATAATCATAGATTCTTATCGCAATTCATTCTTCAAGTATTCAAAAATATCCATTGCATCTGTTCGGGCTGGTAATGTGATAGGCGGGGGAGATTGGTCTGAAGACAGATTATTTCCAGATTTGATTAATAGCATTTCCAACAGCAAGCCTATTGAGTTAAGAAACCCATCTGCAGTAAGACCTTGGCAACATGTACTAGACCCAATTTCTGGCTATTTAAAATTGGCTTATCAAATGGATACTAATCCAGGCAGCTTCAATGAGGCATGGAACTTTGGCCCGTATAATCACGATTCTCTAACCGTTTTAGAGGTGTGTCAAAAAGCTATTGCTGTATTTAAGAAGGGAAGTATTGCAATTGATCAAAATAAACACCCACATGAAGCAGGCCAACTAAGGCTTGACATTTCGAAAGCTGTTTTTCATTTAGATTGGCAGCCAACATGGTCAACTGAGGTAGCTATTCAAAAAACTTCCAATTGGTATAAGCTTTTTCTTGAGGGAGAAAATGTTACAAGTTTAGTTCAACAAGACATCAATGAATTTTTTAAATTATGAGTGAATTCAATTATAAAAACATTGCCTCTGACAACCTAAAACAAGAGTTGTCAGATGTTATTGCAAAGAACATCCATCAACAAATTGTTCCAGGTGAAAATTATATACCTGTAACTGGCAAGGTGTTAGATGTCGATGACATCTTACATGGTGTAGATGCCACATTAGATGCATGGTTAACCACCGGACGCTACGCTAAAGACTTTGAACGAGAATTTGCTGCCTATTTTGGAAGTAAAGCTGCGGTTTTGGTAAACTCTGGCTCGTCTGCTAATCTTGTAGCCTTTTATGCCCTGACAAGTCCAAGCCTTGGCGACCGTGCCATAAAACCAGGAGATGAGGTCATTACTGTTGCAGCAGGTTTCCCGACCACGGTTAATCCTATGATTCAATTTGGTTGTATTCCTGTTTTTCTTGACGTGGATATTCCAACTTATAATATTGATATTTCAAAGTTAGAAGAGGCAATTTCTCCAAAAACAAAAGCAATTATGATTGCTCATGCTTTGGGTAATCCTTTTAATATTGAGGCAATCACACAAATTGCAAAAAAATACAACCTATGGTTAATTGAAGATGATTGTGATTCCTTAGGTGCAACTTATAACGGCCAGAAAACAGGAACATTTGGTGACTTAGCCACAGTATCTTTTTATCCTGCGCACCATATTACAATGGGAGAAGGTGGAGCAGTCTTGGTTAACAACATTCAACTTTTAAGAGCTGTTTGGAGTTTCAGAGATTGGGGTCGTGATTGTTATTGTGAGCCAGGTAAAGATAATACGTGTCGCAAGCGTTTTGGTTGGCAACTTGGCGACTTGCCCTGCGGCTACGATCACAAGTATACCTATAGCCATATTGGCTTTAATTTAAAGGTCACTGACACACAAGCAGCTATTGGTTTAAACCAACTCAGAAAAGCTGATTTATTTGTAGAGAAAAGACGCGAGAATCACAAACTGTTATATGATTTACTCAAGCCTCTAGAAGAACACTTTATTCTACCCGAAGGCACACCAAATTCAAACCCAAGTTGGTTCGGATTCATGCTAACTGTTAGACCAGATTCTAAAATTGACCGTAATGAGCTGGTTCAGTATTTAGAGAAAAATAAAATTGGAACAAGATTATTTTTCGGAGGAAACTTATTAAAACAGCCAGCCTACAGTGATATTGAACATCGCATCGTTGGTGATTTAACGAACTGCGATATCATAATGAATAATTCATTTTGGTTAGGTGTCTGGCCTGGTTTAGGGATGGAACATTTTGAGTATATCAAAAATCGAATAGAGACTTTCATTTATTCTAAATGACAATCCTACTCACTGGAGCAACTGGATTTTTAGGTAGTCACTTACTTGAAGGGCTCCTTGAGAAAAATTATAAGGTTATCATCCTTAAAAGATCTTTCTCAAATTGTTGGAGGATAGAAGAGTTTTTGAGTCAAGTCACCTCTTATGATATTGACCAAGTTAGTTTGGAATCAGTATTTGAGGAAAATTCAATTAATGCAGTTATTCATACTGCTACCTGTTATGGTAGAAATGGAGAAACTAACCTAGAAATATTCAATAGCAATGTTTCATTTTCTATGCAATTGTTAGAATATGCCAGGATTTATAGAGTAGACTCGTTTTTTAATACGGATACTTTTTTTAATACAGAGTCATTCAAATACGACTACTTAAATTCATATACATTGTCAAAAAAACACTTTGTTGATTGGGGTAAAAATTATTGCTCTTCTTGTGATGTGCAGTTTATCAATATGAAATTGCAACATGTTTATGGCCCAAAGGATGATGAATCAAAATTTGTTAGTTGGTTTATTAAGCAATTAAAGGAAGAGGTTCCTGAAATAAAATTAACGGCTGGAACACAAAAAAGAGACTTTATCTATGTTAAAGATGTTGTAGAATCTTACTTAGTTTTATTATTAAATAACAAAGAATTGCAATCATATGAGGAGTTTGAAGTCGGAACAGGGGATTCAATTGAAGTAAAAGATTTTTTATTGCAAATAGTTAATGCTTTTGAGAGAAAGACCTCAACTGCGATAAAATCTAAATTATTGTTTGGTGCTTTACCCATGAGAGAAGGGGAGCCCATGTTTGTTAAAGCAAATAATGAAAAACTATTGAAATATTGTTTTTTGCAAAATAGAAATTGGAAATCAACAAATTCTATTAGTTCTATTTTTGAGTAGTTTTTATAAAAAAACAAGAATGAAATTACTTACAATAGCCATCCCAACTTTTAATCGTTTTGAATTTGCAGAAAAACAATTGAATTTTGTTATTGAACAAGTAAAAAACAATTCATTTGAACAATATATTTCAGTTTTAATTATTGATAATTGTTCTCCTGATAATACCCAGGAAAGACTTAAAACTACTTATCATGAATCGTTTGTTTCAATTCTAAGAAATGAAGAAAATATTGGCCTGGTCGCAAATTGTTTGAAATGCATTACCGAATCTGACACTGAATATACTTGGGTGGTTGGGGATGATGACCCATTGGGTAATGGAACAATAACTTCAATCATAGAGTTTTTGTTAAATGGTCAAGATGTAGGTTTGTTACACCTTAACCATAAGTGTATTGATAAAACTAATGGGCCAATTATTATAGAACGTTTTTATAATGTTCAAAATGATTCTAGAGGCAAAACAGAATTAATAAATAGTCTTTTATCAGAGACACATACTGGTGGATTTATGTTTATAACAGCCAATGTAGTAAAAACGAAAATTGGTAAAAAGATTATTGAGTCTTCATCTTCAATAAAAACAATGTTAAGTTATCCGATGTATTTCTATCTTACATGTGGCTTGCAACATGGGATTTATTTTATGTCATCAAATGAATTAACTTGTGTTTATAATCAAAGTAGCTGGGTTTTACAATATGAAAGATTAATGACATTGGAATTACCTAGATTATGGTTATTACTTTATAGAAAAGGATTATCAAAAAAAAACATTAATCATCTAATACAAAATCATTCTGATCTACTTTCTCCGTATATGATTCAAGGACTAAAAGACGTAGTTCGTAAGAGAAATTCATTTGGTCGATTTGTTACTCATACTATTTTAGTAAGCAAAATACGGCTCCTCTATAAATTTTATAAAGTGAAATGGATATTTCAGTAATCATTTGTTGCTACAATAGCGCAAACAAAATAGTCCCCACCCTAGAGCATTTATCTAAGCAATCTCTTGGCAATTTGAATTGTGAGATAATACTCGTTAATAATAATTGCTCAGATTCGACAATTGATATAGCAAAACTAGCTTGGGAATCATTTGGAAATCCAATTGAACTCCAAATTATTGAAGAAACTAATCCCGGACTTTCTTTTGCTCGAAGAAGTGGTGTAAACGCTGCAAATGGAGAGATAATTATATTCTGTGACGATGACAATTGGTTGGACAAGGAATATATAAAAACAGCATTTGAAATAATGAAAAATAATTTATCAATTGGAGTTTTAGCCGGTCAATCAAGAGCTGTAGCAGATGTCGAAATTCCAACTTGGTTTTATACTAATTATGGAAATTATGCTTGTGGTGTATTAGCGACACAGTCTGGTGATGTAACACAAAGATTATGGGTTTGGGGAGCTGGAATGGTTGTGCGAAAGAGTTTAATGGAAAAGCTGTATTCTAAATATATACACACAACTAATGATAGAACTAAAGATTCGATGGAATCTGGAGGAGATGTAGAGATTTGTTATTGGCATATTTTAGGCAATAAACTTCTTTGGTATGATGATAGGCTTAAACTAATGCATTATATGCCGAGTCAAAGACTGAACATCGAATTTGCAAAAAAGCAATTTGAGGGGCAGTATAAAAGTGCTGAAAAATTAAAAAAACTAAGCAAATTAGTTTCTAACTATTACGATTTCAGTATAGGGAAGTTGACAATGAGAAACATTTTAGTGAATTTTTTTAAACTTAAGCTAAGATCATTTGTCAATGATTTTTACTACTTTATTTCATTTAAGATAATTAAATCAAAATGAAAAAAGAAATATTAATTTATCTTGCTCCTTGGGATCATTTTAAATCTGAATCAGGATTTAATGTAGTAGCAAATAGAATAAAATCAACTTTAGAGCATTCTTATTCGATACATTTCGTTTCAGACTCAATAATTTCAATTTGGAACAAAATTTCGTTTAAAATATACATAAGTTTATCTTGTTACATACCTAAGTTAACAGAATGGACGCCGTTTAATCAAGAATTAAATGTGTTTAGATCTATATGCTTTTTCATAAGGGTATCATTTAAAAAAACTACAATAATTTTATTAGCCCCGGAAGACCAATATTGCGGAAAATTTTTATCCAGTTATAAATTAAGAAAAAACACCATCCTTTTCATTCACCAACCGCCATCTTGGTTTATCAATGAAACGATTGATATAAGCTCGTTAAAGGATGTAAAGGAAATTGTTGTACTCAGTGAAAGTCAAAAGAAGTACTTTGAGGAGAAATTATCTAGGCCAATAATTTTAATTAAACATGGTGTTGACTTAAGTTCTTTCGTAATAACGAATGCACCGAAAAAGAACTCGGTTCTAATAGTTGGTCAACATCTTAGAGACTTTGAAGCAATAGTTAATACAATAAAGAATGTCAGATTATTAAAAAGTGACATAGAGTTCCATTTAGTAATACCTATTAAACACAGACCAGAAATACTTAATGAAATTTTTGATCAAGAAAAAGTTTACTTTCACGATAACATTCCAACTTCTGAGCTAGTAAATTTGTATAATCAAGCAAAAGTAACATTTCTTCCATTAAAAGACTCCACCGCAAATAATACTATTAATGAATCATTTGCATGTGGCACCCCTATTTTAACTAACAACGTAGGTGGCTTATCAACTTATTTTACGGATGAATGTGGAATAATTTGTTCCGGTTCAGATCCGGAAGAATATTCTCAGGCAATTATAAGAATTATGAACGATGATATTTCTTATTCTCCAGAGCGTATTCGCAAATTTGCGGAAATTCATTTCAATTGGAGTACAATCATTAATTGCAATCTTGTATCTAAATTAATCATTTGAGAATTGCAATCGTCTCATACGAATTTCCACCTCATAATGGAACAGGAGGAGTAGCATTTTATTCTTTCAACCTTGCTAAATTACTTTCTTCCAATCATGAAGTCATTGTCTTCTCAGGAAGTAATTTGGATTTAGAAGAATCTTACCTAGAGAATAAAACTGAAGGTTTTACCTCAGTTATTGTCAATACTAAAGATGACAAATCATTTACTGCAGATGTATTGTCTATTTTTGAAAAATACCATCTCAAAAATCCATTCGATATAGTAGAAAGTCCAGAAGTAGGTGCTTGCGCACTTCATATAAAAGAGAAGTATATCGATTTAAATCTTGTTGTAAAACTTCATACACCACTCGCATTATTAGGTTATTATACTTTGAAAAATTCAGATGTGAATTTCAAAATTAAGTGGGGTTTGAAATCTTTGATATCTTTCGGAAAAGTAAACGCTGAAAAGTTCTATATCACTCCGAAACATTTGGATAAAGAGTATAAAATCACCCAAATTGCCACTAAGATTTATTCTCCCTCTAATGCACTAAAAGAAGAATTAGGCAAATTATGGCAGTTAGATAATCATATTGAAAGGATACCAAATTTTTACCCTATTGATAAATCAACATCACTATCCATTTTTGATTCTAAAAAGAATACGATTAAACAAAAACTAGAAATATCGTTTATTGGAAAATTAACATTTTTAAAAGGTGCTGATACCATCTTTGAACTAATTTCTGACTTGTTGAAAACTGAGATAAATTTTCAAATTAATATAATTGGAAATGATGGTGGTGATTTATTTGGCAGAAAGTATCTCGACAAGTTTAAGGCGATTATTAACCATCAAAGGGTTAATTATATGAACAGGGTGCCAAATGAATATGTTTTGGAAGTACTTAGAAAAACTCACATACTCCTTGTTCCGAGTCTATGGGAAAACCAACCAACCATAATTTTTGAAGCAATTGCAAATGGATGTTTGGTTTTGGCGAATAATATTGGTGGTATAAATGAACAATTAACGGAATTTGGTGATGGTTATTTAATACATGGGAACAAAAAAAAAGATTATTTAAAGATTATTAATGATATTTATAATGACCACACCATTTTTGATTTAAAAGTACAAGGTGCAATCGTTAAAATGTCTTCAATTTTTAAGAAAGATGAGTTTTTAGATTGTCACGTAAAATTTTATAAAAAGATCATTGAAAGCAATTCACGTTCTTAATCATTTTCTTCCGCAACAAACTGCTGGCACTGAGGTGTATACATGGGCGCTGAGTAAGGCCTTACTAGAATTGAACTATGACATAAAAGTCCTTATACCTAATTATGGATCAACAACTAATGAAACTTATAATTTTGATGGTTTAAGCGTGATCAAATTTTCTGATCCAACAACTATTGATCGTCAATTAATTCTTGGTCAAAAACATTCCTTGGGGATTGATAGTTTTTGTAGGATCTTAGAATTAGAGCGTCCGGACATAATTCATTTTCATGAAATAGGTAGCGGGAATGGCGTTACCTTAAATCATTTAATTACTGCAAAGAACCTTGGATTTAAAGTTTTGGTAACCTTTCACCTCGCTGGTTACAGTTGTATGACAGGCGGATTAATAAACTCCAAAAATCAAATGTGTGAGGGCAACTATGATTTATATAATTGTACCAAATGTGTCTTGAGTAAAAAAGGCATAAAAATAGGAAACAGTATTTTATCTGAAGTGTCAGTGCTGCTTAGAAAATCTGAGATTAGTACTCTACGTTGGAATAATAGATTAGGTACTCTATTGGGCACATCTGAAATAATTCATTCTCACAATACCCGGCTTCATCAAATAATTAAGTTCAGCGACCGTGTTGTCACATTAACCGATTGGTATAAGGAAGTATTAATAAAAAATAGAGTAGAAGAAAAAAAGATCAGGACCGTTTATCAAGGGTTATCAACTTATGAGAATTTAGAGTTGAGATCAAAAAAAAATAACCAAACACTTAATCTAGTTTATGTAGGACGAATCACAGAAATTAAAGGAATTCATATTCTTATTAAGGCGGTTCAAAGTATTAAAGACAAAAAAATCACTTTATCTATTTATGGAGAAGATGACAATACAAATTATGGTGCAGAGCTGAGATTAAAAACAAAATCTAACATCAATATTTTTTGGAAAGGAAAAATCCCTACAAATAGGGTTCGAGATGAAATCTCAAAATACAATTTATTGTGTCTTTGTACTACTATTACTGAAATGAGTCCTCTGGTTTTTCTTGAGGCTAGGTCTGTTGGTGTACCCATAATCGCAAGTGATGTTCTAGGAAATAGAAAATTAATAGAGGATAAAATAAATGGATTTTTATTTGATTTTAATAGTTATAAATCTCTGAGAAATAAGTTATTAGAAATTTTCAACAATCCTTGTCTATTAAATCAAGTAAATGTTTTTGAAAAAGAAATACGAACATTTAAAGATATCGCATTGGAATATTCAAAAATTTACAGTGAATTATGAAAATTCTAATTATTGCTGATCCAGGAATATTAGTGCCGCCTGAAGGCTATGGTGGAATTGAAAGAATTATTGCTGATTTAGCAACTGAATATACAAAACAAGGCCATGAAGTGGACTTATTGGCTTCGGCAGGGTCAAAAATAGTTGGCTGTAAATCATATGCCCACAGCTATGCTGGTTTTCCTCCTTCAAGGCAAACTGTATTAAAAGCAATTATTTATACTTGGTTTTTTTTAATTAGGAAGCATAAAAAATACGATGCCATACATAATTTTGGCAGACTTCTATATTTATTGCCAATTAAAAATAAGAAAATTAAGAAACTACAATGTTATCAACGTGAAATAACAAAAAGTAATATTGATCTCATTTTAAAAAGCAAAACTCAGAACTTCTTTTTTTCAGGTTGTAGTAGGGACCTTGTTGAACGAGCTAGCCCCACTGGTAGATGGAGTTATATTCATAATTGTGTAGTATTTTCTAATTATTCATTAAATAGCAGTCTTGAAATTGATTCTGCTCCACTTGTATTTTTAGGAAGACTGGATAAGATAAAAGGAGTACATATTGCAATTGCGGTTGCAAAAAAAACGAATAGAAATTTAATCATTGCAGGTAATATTTCAAATAGTTCAGAGGAATTGGAGTACTTTGAAAAAGAAATAAAACCTCATATTGATGATAAACAAATCATTTATGTAGGCGAAGTAAACGATGTTCAAAAAAATGATATTTTGGGAAAGTCTGCAGCATTATTAATGCCAATTCAATGGAATGAGCCATTTGGAATTGTAATGATTGAAGCTATGGCATGTGGAACTCCTGTAATTGCATTCCCACGTGGAGCTGTTCCAGAGGTTGTTTTACATGGAGAAACAGGTTTTATTGTAAACAATACTGAAACGATGATCCAAGCTGTTGAAAGATTAAAGGATATCGATCGTGAACATTGCAGAAATCGGGCATATGAAAAATTCGATGTATCTGTAATTTGTAATCAATATTTAACAATTTTCCAGAATTCTTGATTTGATAGTTTGCATCATCTCTTCTGGCCAACCAAGTTCAAATCCAAGAATGGTAAAAGAAGCAATTTCATTTGTTTCATTAGGTTATAAAGTTATTGTTCTGTATTCACACTTATCGAATTGGGCAACAGATTTTGACCAAAAAATAATTCTGGAAAATTCAGGGATAGATTGGCGTTGTGTCAATAAAAGTAAGGTGGCAAACAATAATGTTCTTTTATTCGTTAGAATCAGAAAGAAAATATGGGATAATATCTATTGGATTTTTGGCAATGTTTTAGACGCTGGTATTAAGTCATCTGTTTTGTTCAGTCAAGAACTTATAAAATCAGCTCGAAAAATTAAAGCAGATTTATATATAGGTCATAATCTTGGTGCTTTACCGGCAGTTATAATTGCTTCAAAACGTTTTAATGCCAGAGCAAGTTTTGATTTTGAAGATTTTCATCGAGGAGAGTCTAATACAAAAGATTATCAAAGTCTTAAAGTTAAATGCATTGAAGATAAATATGTCCCATTTTTAGACCTTGCTACCTGTGCGGCTCCATTGATAAAAGTTGAATACAAAAAGCTCTATCCTAAACTTAAAATCACAACAATAAATAATTGTTTTTCATTTAAATATAGAAGTAATATTTCTAACATTCAAAGCAATGTTGATGAATTAAGGTTGTTTTGGTTTTCACAATATATTGGTAAAGAAAGAGGTTTAGAAGATATAATACGGGCAATTGGTCTGGTTAAAGAGAAACGTATAAAATTGACCCTTTTAGGAAATATAACTCCAACATTAAAAACATATTTTAATAATATATCGTCTGAATCTAATTTAAATAATGATCAATTAGTTTACATCGGTCCAGTTCCAGAAAATGAACTTGTTGGAATAGGTCAACAACACCATATAGGCATAGCTTCAGAGGTACTTATTCAGGAAAATCGAAATTACTGCTTGACGAATAAAATATTTATATATTTATTGTCAAAAAATGCAATTATTTTTTCAAATACGAAGGCTCAAAGTGAATTCTTAAATCAGCATCCAGGTATAGGATTTCTATATAACCAAGGAGATATTCAACAAATTGCGACATATTTAAGGGTGTATTCCAACGACATTTCTGAATTAAAACGACAACAAAACAACTCTGACCAATTAGGGAAATTATTGAATTGGGAAAACGAAAGCGCTAAACTTTTACAGTTCTATTCATTAACTTGAAAAAAGTCCTCATTATTTCACCGCAATTTGCACCTGTAAATTCTGCAGATTCACACAGAGTGCGACTGATGTTACCCTACTTAAAAGATAATGGTTGGTATGCTGAAATCGTAACTGTAAAGATTGACCGTCTTGAAAAACCAGTTTTGGATTATCATCTTTTAGAGACAATTCCAAAGAATACGGTTATACACTATGTAAGTGCTTTTGACCCTCAATGGACAAGAAAAATTGGATTAGGGAGTTTATCATTAAGATCTTTTTATCATTACTATAGATTTCTAAATAGTATACTAAAGAAACAAAGTTTCGATTTAATTTTCTTCTCAACAACCTCATTTCATTTACTTGCCTTAGGTAAATTAATGAAAAGAAAATTTAACGTTCCGTATGTGCTCGATATTCAAGATCCTTGGCGAAGCGATTTTTATCTAGATAAGCCCAAAAAAGAGCGACCACCAAAATTTCTATTAAATTACCATATCGACAAATATTTAGAGGCATTTTCGGTATCTAAAGCTGATGGAATTATAAGTGTGTCTAAAGATTATTTAAAAACTTTTGATTTTAGATATAAAGCTGTCACCAAGAACCAAAAGGTTATTCCTTTTTCAGCTACATCTTATGATTTTAAATCAATTCATACAGACAGTCAGATTTTTAAAGATAAAAATCAGCTAAACATTGTTTATGTAGGCAGAGGTGGTCATGATCTGCGTTTTGCAATAACATGTTTTTTTGAGGCAGTAAAACATATGGAGCTAAAGTCTGTAGAGAATCAAAATCGATTTACTTTTTCATTTATTGGTACAAGTTACGCACCAAATGGTGAAGGAATTCAAACAATTAAACCTATTTCAGATAAAATTGGTTTATGTTCAACGGTAATTGAAAAGACTGATAGGGTGGGATATTTTGAAGCAATCGATATAATATGTAAGGCTGATATACTTTTTATTCCGGGTTCAACTGATCCAGCCTATACGGCATCAAAGATTTATCCTTATATTCTGGCCAATAAACCAATCATTGCATGTTTTCATGAGAATAGCAGTGTTGTTGAAATTCTTAATAAATGTTCAAGAGTTAATGTAGTTAAATTTAATTCTGATTTGAATAAAGTACAAATAGTTAATGAGCTATATATTCAGCTTGATTACATACTAAATAACTTAAATCTAATTGATTGGAGACATAATATTGACGCTATGAAAGAATACATGGCACCTGAAATGACTAGAAAGATTACACAAATATTTGATGTAACTTATTCTAAGTAAATTAAATGATAAATAGAAAATCTATAGTTGTAGCAAAACTACCTAACACTGGGTTAGGTAATAAAATGTTAACTTTTTCAAGAGCTTATAGTTTTGCTAGGGCGAATAATTTAGAATTATATTCTATTAATTGGGTTTCTTTTCAATTGGGGCCACTAATTCGTATGGAGCGCAGTAAAAGAATTTATAATTATTTTACTCACTCAGAATTTTTAACAAGAATAAAACTTTACGGTTTATCTTTTTTTCGCGTCAAAGAAAATGAAGGCGCAAAATTTTACAATTACAATAAATATTATGTATTCAGTGAAATTTTTATTAAAAACGATTACTTCAGTGAAATCAGAGATAATAAGTTTATCTTTAAAAATGCCTTTAAGGAACTATTAAATGATTCAATAAAAGTTCAAATTGATAATTCCATTCATCCTGATGTTGCTATTCATATCCGAAGAGGAGATTTCAAAAAAGGTTCCACAATTACAGCAATGACATATTTTATTGATGTTATAATGTTTATAAAGTCAAATATAAATAGGGACCTAATCATTTATGTATTTTCAGATGGAGATGATGACGAGCTTAGGGAAATATTAGCAATTGATGGTGTAATTCGTGCAAAACAACAACCCGATGTTGTTGATTTATTTCAAATGGCCAAAAGTAAAATATTCATCCCTTCAATTGGAAGTACCTTTTCATATTGGGCAGCGCTGTTTACGGAAGGAATTATTATCAGAAATGAATTAGAATGGCACACAAATTTTCTAACAATTGAAGAATTTGATAAAAAAGAGTTTATTTATTCAAATTCAAACAAAGCCTTAGCCGAGACTTTGCAAAAATTAACCTAGAAACATTGAAACTCGCGATTATAACTTCTCATCCAATTCAATATAATTCTCCGCTTTTTGCTCTATTAGCCAATGAGTCCAAAGTTGATGTAATGGTTTTTTATACTTGGGGCGAAGCTTCTATAAATGAAAAGTTTGATCCAGATTTTCAGCAGAATTTAAAGTGGGATATACCTTTATTAACTGGTTATAATTATCGGTTTATAAAAAATACTTCACCTGATCCAGGGTCACATCATTTTAAAGGAATAATAAATCCAGATTTAAATCAGCAGGTTGAAAAATGGGGTGCAGATGTTGTATGGATCTGGGGTTGGTCTTTTGATAGCCATTTGAAGGCTATTCGTTATTTTAAGAACAAAAAGGAAGTTTGGTTTAGAGGTGATTCGACATTACTTGATGAATCACAACACTTTAACATAAAGAAAATATTGCGAAGAATTTTCCTTAAATGGGTTTACTCTCATATAGACAAAGCCTTTTATGTTGGGACCAATAATAAGGAATATTTTAAAAAACACGGATTAAATGATTCCCAACTTATTTATTCACCTCATGCAATAGATAATTGTCGATTTGCTGATCCAACAGGACACTACAGTATTGAAGCCAAAAAGTTTAGGTCTAAGTTAAATATAACAGACGATCAAAAAGTAATACTTTTTTCTGGAAAATTAGAAACGAAAAAAAATCCTTTTTTCATGTTTCAATTACTAAAACAATTACCACTAGGTAAATTTGTTTTGTTGATCGTAGGCTCAGGTCCTCTAGAGAATGAACTTAAAGAAAAAGCCCCTAGAAATTGCATCTTTTTAGGTTTTCAAAATCAGTCCAAGATGCCTATCATCTATAGAATGGCTGACTTGTTTGTTTTACCATCGATAGGACCAGGGGAATCTTGGGGTTTATCAATAAATGAGGCCTTGGCATGTGGAATTAAAGTGATTGCTTCAAATAAATGCGGTGGAGCAGTTGATATGTTAACAAATACTCTGGGGTACATATTAAGTACTCCAATTTCAATAAATCCTCATTTGATAGAATATTTGTATGATATTAACAAGGAACCAATAAATCCGCAGGAATTAAAAGAGAAACTTGATACTCACTCCTATAAAACAACAATTCATTCTGTGCTCAAGAGTATATGAATAATTTAATTAGTTTTCTTATTGGATTCTGTTTTGGATACCTAGCATTCAATGAATTTTATGCGGCAATTTCATTTGGATTATTGTCCTTTATTTTTACTAAAGTAGTATTTGAATCAAATAATCGATTTGTTTTTCGGGAATGGACCTTACTACTATATTGTCTAAACTATTTGGTAGCACCATCTATAACATATGGGCTAGACAGTCAAGATGTCAATTATGCAATGAAAATACCCTCAAGTGATTACTTCAAATTAGCGATCCCTGCGTTTTTATTATTTTCAATTGGCTTATTTATACTACCAACCCAGATTTTTAAAATCAACTTTGATCAGATTAAAAATGGTTCGTTAATAAATGAAAAGTTTCTTGTTCGGATAACTATACTCGGTATAGCATTGAGGTATATTATTGGAGTAATTCCATCTGAATTAGGTTTTCTTGTATATCTTATTTCATTAATCCGATTTGTTAGTGCATTTGCACTATTTTCAATTAGTAAACGATTTTGGTATTGGTCGTTAATTGTATTATTACTTGAATTATTCAATGCAATAATTTCTGGTATGTATCACGATGCTATAATGTGGATAATTTTCTTTGGATTATATTTTGTTTATGCCATGAAACCTAAAACACTCATTAAAATTATAGGGGGTATAATTCTGATAATTATTGTATTGTTTGTTCAATCATTTAAGTCTATATATAGATCCGAAGTCTGGTATGGATCTAAAGAGGCAAATTTGACAACTGCCTATAATTTAGGAAGTGAAAATGCTAATTCCAATAACGTTTTAGGAAGTGAAAACCTTCTTTCCACTTTAAATAGGGGAAATCAAGCTTGGATTTTTGCGAGCACTGTGGAAAATATGGATAAATTAAAAAATTTCCAAGGGCTAAACAATGTTAATAAATATTTGGAAGCTGCATTATTACCAAGATTTTTAGCGCCCAACAAATTATCTTCAGGAGATAAAGAAATATTTAATGAATTTTCTGGTCATGAAATTAATCAAGGGACCTCAATGGGGCTTGGGATTTTTGCTGATGGATATATTGCTTATGGTATCTGGGGAGTGTATGTTTTCGGATTTGTATTAGGGATAATTTTTTCATTAACATTTAAACTAGTTGAGAGGTGGTGTAAGGTTTCTCCTTTTTATGTTTTATTATTACTTCCGCTTTTGAATTATGCGGTTAGACCAGACTGTGAATTGCAAACTACTATTAATCATCTTGTAAAAGGCATTTTTATTTATGAGATTTTAGTCTTCCTAACAAGAAACAGATTCTCACTCGAAAGCCAAGAAAACAAAAGAAAATTGATTCATTTGAATTTAGTAACAAAGAAATAATTTCATTTAAAATGAAAGCACTTATTAATAAAATACTAAGCCCATTTAACATAGAAGTTCATGGTAAAGGCTATTTGAAAAAATTGTCTAAAGGTGATTATGATCTTGATGAATTTGCTTTTCAATGTGATTACTTTAAAAATAGCAGTGTTTCAGTAATTTTCGATCTAGGCGCAAATAATGGTGATATTACACAGAAATACTTAGATCTATTTCCCTTCGCAAAAATTCATTGCTTTGAACCTGTAGACTCCTGTTTCTCAACTTTGAAAAGTAAATTTAAAGGCAACCCGAGAGTTATCCTTAATAATTTCGCCATATCCGATGAAGTCGGAACTTCAAAATTATTTATTAATAAAAATGTAGATACAAGTTCGCTTCTAGAATCGAAAGAAATTGGGTTGGGTTGTGATAAAAACATAAAACTTATTGAAGTTCAAGAAATTCAAACTACAACTATAGATCATTATTCAAGATTAAACGATATTAGTTCTATCGATATTCTAAAAATGGATATTCAAGGTGGTGAATATTCTGCTATAAAAGGTGCCGAGGATATGCTAGGTTCTCAAAAAGTAAAATTATTGTATTTCGAAACTTATTTTCAACAGCAATATCGTCAACAGCCATTATTGTTTGATATAGGAAAAAGGTTATTTGAACACGAGTATTTCCTTCAAGACTTATATTCAAAGATTTATGGTAATAATAATTTAGTATGGTGTGATGCAATATTTCTTCCTAAAAAAGAAAATTAATAGTTCCCCATGTGCGGCATAGCCGGTCATTTCTCCCTTTCTTACCAATCCATTAACCAACAAGCTGTCCTCACAGCTTTGGCGCATCGTGGTCCGGACGCGCAGGCCTCGTGGCAGGGTGAGCATGGTTTGTTGTTTCATAGTCGCCTCAGTATTATTGATACTGATGCGCGGGCGAATCAGCCTTTTGTTGACCCGACGGGTAGGTATGTGTTGGTGTTTAATGGGGAGATTTATAATTACCAGGCTTTAAAGGCTACACTAAACGTTCAATGGCAGACGACTTCTGATACGGAATTGTTGTTGCATTGGTTGCTTAACTATGGGGCAACGCGCTTGAATGAGTTAGAGGGTATGTTTGCGTTTGCTTTTTATGATACCCATACCCAAGAATTGTTGCTTGCGCGTGACCGTTTTGGTAAGAAGCCTTTTTACTTGCACCAGCAAGAGGGAGTTTT
>Ga0169931_10005485_pt1 | contig 19332 bp, 19 predicted proteins | sample Kivu_15m_20L_FD_129675 | JGI IMG/M metagenome (GOLD analysis project Ga0169931, IMG submission 129675) | Freshwater microbial communities from Lake Kivu, Western Province, Rwanda to study Microbial Dark Matter (Phase II) - Kivu_15m_20L... | ecosystem: Environmental > Aquatic > Freshwater > Lake... | reverse complement strand
TCCCCAGGCGGGCCGCTGGCGGTTTGCCACCCCCTTCGAGGGCTGCGCAACCCTGGTCGAGCTGTACCAACGCAGCGGTGCCGCAACGTCGGTGCGGGCAACGGTGCCTGCTCTCTACGCGCGCAGCCAAAACCGCATCCTGGTCAGCGAAAGCGCACGCCTGATCGAGCTGCTCAACCGCTGGCCCCAGAACGCAGGCGCCGCCCCCCTCGACCTGGAGCCCCCGGCGCAGGCGGAGGCGACGACGCACTGGAGGGAGCAGTTGCAGCACAGGGTCAACGATGGGGTCTACCGCTGCGGCTTCGCCCGCAGCCAGGCGGCCTATGCGCGGGCCGAAGCCGAGCTGTTCGACACCCTGCAACAGGCCGATGCCCGCCTGGCGGAGCGGCCCAACGGCTGGCTCAGCGGCGACCGGCTCAGTCTGGCCGATGTGGTGCTGTTTCCAACGCTGATCCGGCTGGAACAGGTGTATGCACCTCTGTTCGGCTGCAGCCGCGTGCCGCTGTGGCAACTGCCGGCCCTGTGGCAATGGCGCGCCCGCTTTTATCGCCTGGACGGCGTGCAGGACACCTGCTGGCCCGACGCCTGGCGCGGCGACTATTTCGGGGCCCTGTTTCCCCTCAACCCGGGCGGCCTGGTCCCGGCGGGGCCACCCCTGTCCACACTGGTAGGGGAACTGCCCGCGTGCCCATGAGTGATCCGCTGTTCGAAGGGGTCTACGGGACCTACAGCATCGATGCCAGGGATCGGCGCGAGGTGCTGGGCTATCGCCTGGCCCTGCTGCTGGTGGCCCTGGCCCAGGCGGCATTGCTGCTGCAGTGGCACCTGCTGGGACCAGCCCTGCTGTGGCCCTGGCTGGTCCTGATGGCGGCAGGACTGGGGTTGGCACTGCGCTGGATTCACATCTATCTGCGAACGCTGCACCGCACCCTGCAGCTGTTCTGGCTGCTGGGTTGCCTGGGGGCCCTGGCCCTGGCCCTGCGGGTCGGCCCCACCGAGATGGCTGTGGCCCTGACCCAACAGCGGTTGTGGCTGCTGGCCATCGGTCCGATGTTCGCGGCCCTGGCGGGGATCGGCTTCAAGGAGTTCTTCTGCTTTCAGCGGCCCGAGGCCATCGGCGTGACCCTGCTGCTGCCGGTGGCCTTGCTGGGGTACCTGGTGGGGGGGCTCGATGGGGGGGCCACCACGGCCCTGCTGGCGCTTGAGAGCGTTCTGCTGCTGGTCCTCTGCCTGCGCAAATTTCCGATGCCTGCCGCGGCCGATGTGGGTGACAAGAGCGTCTTCACCCATCTCGAGGCGCTGCGCCAGGGGCAGGTGAGCGCAACGGGAGGCGAGGCGGTTTGAGCTTGATCAGCTTGATCGACGCGGGCAAGGATTTCGGCCTGCGTCCCCTGTTTGCAGGGTTGACCCTGCACATCGGTGAACGGGAGCGTCTCGGTCTGATCGGACCCAACGGTGCCGGCAAATCGACCCTGCTGCGCGTGCTGGCGGGCCAGGAGCCCCTGGGCAGCGGCGAACGCCGCTGCGCCGCCCGCACCCGCGTGGTCTGTGTGGATCAGGAGCCCGAACTCGATCCGCAACGGACCGTTCTGGAGCAGGTGTTCAGTGCCAGCGGCCAGAAAATGGAGCTGCTGCGGCGCTACACCCACGTCAGCGAGGCCCTGGCCCAGGCGCATGCCCAAGGGGTCGACGACACAGCGCTGCTGAGCGAACTCGGCAACCTCAACGCGCGCATGGACCAGAGCCAGGCCTGGGCGTTGGAGCACCAGATCCGCGAAGTGCTGCAACGCCTGGGCATCAGCGAAACCCAGCGCCGGGTTGGGGAGCTCTCAGGGGGCTACCGCAAGCGCCTCGCCCTGGCCGCAGCCTTGGTGGCTGACCCCGAGGTGCTGTTGCTCGATGAACCGACCAACCACCTGGATGCCGACTGCATCCAGTGGCTGCAGGGCTACCTGCAACGGTTTGGCGGCGCCCTGGTGCTGGTCACCCACGACCGCTATGCGCTGGATCAGGTCACCACCCGCATCGTCGAAGTGGACCGGGGGGAAGCCCGCAGCTACAGCGGCAATTACGCCTATTACCTGGCACGCAAGGCCGAAGAGGAGAGCTCACTGGCAGCCACCGAAGCCAAATTCAAGGGCGTGCTGCGCCGCGAGCTGGAGTGGCTCAAGCGGGGCCCCAAGGCCCGCAGCACCAAACAGAAGGCGCGGATCCAGCGCATTGAGGCCATGCAGGAGACCCCCAGGCGCCAGGCCAAGGGCCAGCTGAGCCTGGCCAGCAACCAACGCCGCCTCGGCAAGCGGGCGATCGAGGCCGAAGCGCTGACGGCATGGGCCAGCGACGACGCCCGCACGAACGGCACGCCGGCCCTGCTGCGCGACTTCAGCTACGACTTCAGCCCAGAAGATCGGGTGGGCATCATCGGCGCCAACGGCTCAGGCAAATCGACCCTGCTCGATCTGATCGCCGGACGGCGGCAACCCCATGGGGGCCGGCTTGACCTGGGCAGCACCGTGAAGCTCGCCTATTTCGACCAGCACAGCCACCAGGTGCTGGAGACCCTCGACGCTGCCGGACGGGAACGCAAGCTGATCGACGTGGTCAAGGAGGCCGCCAGCAGCGTTGAGCTGGAGGGGTCGACCCTCAGCGCATCCCAGCTGCTGGAGCGCTTCCTGTTTCCACCGGCCCAGCAGCATCAACCGATCAGCAAGCTGTCTGGCGGCGAGCGGCGCCGGCTGCACCTGTGCCGGCTGCTGATCGAGGCGCCCAACGTGCTGCTGCTGGACGAACCAACCAACGATCTTGACGTGCAGACGCTGACGGTGCTCGAGGATTTTCTCGAGGACTTCAGGGGATGTGTGGTGGTCGTGTCCCACGACCGCTATTTCCTCGATCGCACGGTTGACCGGCTGTTCAGCTTTGAGGGCGGGCTGCTGCAACGGTTCGAGGGCAACTACAGCGCTTACCTCGAGCATGTGGCGAACAGCGGCGCCAGCAGCGCCGTCAGCCCCAGCGCTGACGACGAGCCAGGTCCGCCTGCCCGGAGCCGGCCCCAGCCCCCCCGCCGACGCAGCTTCAAGGAATCCCGTGAACTGGAGGCCCTGGAAACCGACCTGCCCCAATGGGAGGCCCGCCGGGCCGAACTGGAGCAGATCCTGGGGGCCGGAAGCAGCGATTACAGCGCGTTGGAGAGCCTGAGCCAGGAGCTGGCCGGCCTCAGCGAGCGCATTGAGCGCGGCGAAGAGCGCTGGCTAGAGCTCAGCGAGCTGCCGGCCTGAGCGGCGGCGGCGGCGGGGATGGGCCAGATCGGGCGCTCCCCCGGGGCCGACCACGTCGGTGCGGGGCGGCAGCCCGCAGACCGGACCGAGGGGCTCGGGCAATTTCCACGGCTGCATCCGGGCCCTGGCCCCCTGGGCCTCGGCCTGCTTCATCGCCGTCGGTTTGTAATCGTCATCGCTGCGGTGGGCGGCCATCTGCTCGCCCATGCGACGCAGGTAGAGGTCCTGATACCAGCTGATCTGACGGTGTTCGTACGCCTCGCAGGCAGCCAGCAGCGACGCAAAGCGCTGACTGACCAGGCCGCTGGGCGCACATTGTTTCCAATCCAACACATCGTCGAAGCTGAGCCCACGGCGCCACTGCCGCTGCTCCGACAGATAGCAGTGATCTTCTGGACCGTTGATCCAGAACAGACGGCCGCCGTCGTCAATGAAGTGGCGACCGCGACGCTGCGTGATCTTCGGCATGGCCCGACCTCGGACAACCCTGTCTCTCCGGCATAGCCACAACCGGGCAGATCAGCAGCAACACACAGGGGTGCGCGCCAGGGCATCGGCGCCCGTAAGGTAGGCGCGCCGAAACGGAGGCTTCCAAGCCGTCAAGCCATGAAATCCATCGACGAGCACATCCAGCAGGATCAGAGCGAGATCGAAGCGGCCCGCGCCGCCGGTGACATGGGCAAGGTCCGCCACCTGGAAGCCGAACTCCAGGGACTCAAGGAATACAAGGACCATCACCCTGGCGACAACCACGACCCCACGCCGCTCGAGGTGTTCTGCGACCTCAACCCCGACGCTCCCGAGTGCCTGGTTTACGACGACTGAATCCCCAGCTCACGCCAGACCGCAGCCAGCAGGGACTCCAGTCCCTGGGCTGCGGCAGCAGAGATCCGCAGGATCGGTCGCCCTGAAGCTTGCTGGAGCTCCTGCGCCAGCGACTCCAGCTCAGCAGGCTGCAGCAGTTCGATCTTGTTGAGCACCACCAGCCGTGGGCGTTGATCGAGCTCGTGGCCATAGGCCATCAACTCGCCCTCGACCACTCCATAGTCCTCGAGCACCTGGGGGCTGCCGGCATCCAGCAGATGGATCAGCAGCCGGGTCCGTTCGATGTGACGCAGAAAGTCGTGCCCCAGTCCAGCGCCCTGGGAGGCGCCAGCAATCAAGCCGGGAATGTCGGCGAACACGGTGCCGTCGCCACTGGGCCTGCGCACCACCCCCAGGTTGGGGACCAGGGTGGTGAATGGATAGTCGGCGATCTTGGGTCGGGCCGCCGAGAGCACGGCGATCAAGGTGCTCTTTCCGGCATTGGGCAGGCCGATGATGCCCACCTCGGCCAGCAGCTTCAGCTCAAGCTGGAGCATCCAGTCTTCGCCATCGCGGCCCTCGGTGAACTTTTCAGGCGCCCGGTTGCGATTGCTCAGGTAGTGGGCGTTGCCCAGGCCGCCGCGGCCTCCGAATGCCACCGGCAGCTCCTGACCGGGTTCGGTCAGATCCCCCAACAGGATGCCAGTGCGGGCATCGCGCACCTCGGTGCCGCAGGGCACCCTGATCAACAGGGTCTCGCCGCTGGCGCCGGTGGCCTTGTTGGGCCCGCCACGGCGGCCGTCCATGGCCACGAACTGCCGCTGGTATTTGAAATCGAGCAGGGTCTGCAGATTGGTGTCAGCCCGCAGCACCACGTCACCACCCCGCCCTCCATCACCGCCCGAGGGACCACCGGCGGGGACGTACTTTTCGCGGCGGAAGGCGGCGATCCCGTCGCCGCCACGACCGGCTTTGACGGCGATGCGCGCCTGATCGATGAACTGCATGATGATCAAACCTAGGATCACGGCTTCCGCTGAGCCGATGGGGCGCCGCCTTGGCTGACGTTCGCTTTCAGCAGGTCAGCAAGACCTACCCGCCGCGGCCTTCTGCAGGCCGGCAGCAGAGCGGTGTCTCGGTGCTGCAGAGCCTGGATCTCAGCATCGACGACGGCGAGTTTCTGGTGCTGGTCGGCCCCTCGGGCTGCGGCAAGAGCACCCTGCTGCGCCTGCTCGCGGGACTCGAGCAGCCAACCGCTGGCGAGATTTATGTCGGCGGTCGCCCGGTGAGCCGGCTGCGGCCTGCCGCCCGCGATGTGGCCATGGTGTTCCAGAGCTATGCGCTCTACCCGCACCTGAGCGTGGCCGACAACATCGGCTTTGGGCTGCGCCGCAGCACCCCTCGTGGCCCCCTGGCCCAGCTGCAGGACAACCTGCACCGGCTGTCCAGGCCACTGCCGGCACCCCTGCGGCTGCGGTCCCCGCGCGAACGGCACATCGAGGCCCGCATCGCCGAGGTCGCCGCCAGCCTTGAACTGGAGGCCTTGCTGTCCCGACGTCCCAAGGAGCTCTCAGGCGGCCAGAAACAGCGGGTCGCCCTGGGCCGGGCCATCGCCCGGCAGCCCGCCGTGTTCCTGATGGACGAACCGCTGAGCAACCTGGACGCCAAGCTGCGGACCGGCACCCGCGCCCAGATCGTGGCCCTGCAGCGACGTCTGGGCACAACCACGCTGTACGTGACCCATGACCAGGTCGAGGCGATGACGATGGGCCACCGCATCGCCGTGCTCAACGCTGGCCGTCTGCAGCAACTGGGCACGCCGATGGAGCTCTACCAGTGGCCGGCCAACCTGTTCGTGGCGCAGTTCATCGGCAGCCCACCGATGAACCTGCTGCCGGTGACCCTGCTCAGCCAGGGGCAGATCCAACTGGGCGGGCACCGCTTCGTTCCCGAAGGGGCCAGTGCCGAAGCCCTGAGCCAGTGGCGCGGCCCCGCCGAACTGATGGCCGGCCTGCGGCCCGAGCACCTACGCCTGGCTCCGGCGACGAACCGCAATCTGGTCGCCGAGATCTGCCATGTCGAAGCCCTTGGCAATGAACAACTCCTGACCTGCCGCCTGCAGGAGGGCAGTCACCTGGTTCAGGTGCGCAGTGACCCGCAGCGCAGCCGCCAGGCTGGCGAGACGGTCCACCTGGAGGTAGAGGCCCAGGGCTGGCGATTCTTTGATAGCCAGGGCGATGCGCTGCCCAGGCCCCGCTCTGCCGCCATCACAGCCGGGCCAGGGGGCCCCAGCCTGCCGCCGCTCAGCGCAGATAGATAACGCTGCAGCCGGCCCCCCCATCACCCTGGTCAGCGTCGGCGACCCGTTCGACGTAGGGAACGGTGGTGAGCCATTGGCGCAACCCACGCTTGAGCTTGCCGGTTCCAATTCCGTGGATGACCCACACCGGCCCATTGGCGCTGCGCAGATGCTCCTCGACGGCGGCTTCGGCCTCGTGCACCCGCAGGCCGCGCACGTCGACGGTGTTGCGTTCGCTGCGCACCGCCGGCCCCTGACCGCGGATGGCTGTGATCCCGGACACCTGGACCCGTGGTGGGGGCGGCGGCGATGGCTTTTCGCCCTGCAGGCCCTCGATGCCGGCCAACTCGAGCGTCAACCGCATCGGTCCGCAGCGCACGGTCAGCTCGCGCCCATCGGTGGCGATCGCCAGCACCTCGGCAGCCTTGCCGAGTGAGAGCACCCGGACCCGATCCCCGACCGCGGGCATCCACCCCTGGTGCTCACGCCGCTCGGGAGCCGGACGGTGCTGCTGTTCGAGCTGGCGAAGCCGCTGGCCGGCCTGGCGAGCGGACTCGCCCAGTTCAGAGGAATTGCGGACCACGCGGCCATCGCCCTGACGCAGGCGACGGATGATGCGGCGCACCTCCTTCTGACCCTGCCGGATCGAGCGTTCTAGCTGCTGCCGGCGTTGTTCCTGCAGCTCGACGCTCTGCTGCTGCTGCTGCTCCCAACGCAGCAGCAATTCATCGTGAAGCAGCTCGGTACGGGCCAGCAGGGCGGCCGCCTCCTCGGCGGCCTCCTGCTGACGCTGGCGCTCGTCTTCAAGGCCGGCGATCACCTGGTTGACATCGCCGGCCGCCAGCGGTGCCAGCTGGGCTTCAGCCTGCTGGAGGACAGGCTCGAGCAGGCCGAGGCGGCGGGCGATCGCCAAGGCATTGCTGCGTCCGGGGATCCCCCATTGCAGCCGGTAGGTGGGGGCCAGAGTCTCGGCATCGAAGCCCACCGAAGCGTTTTCGAAGCGCGGGTCGCCGTACTTGAGCGCCTTGAGCTCGCCAAAGTGGGTGGTGGCCACCGTCAGCCGGGCACGATCGGCCAAATGCTTGAGCAGGGCTGCAGCCAGGGCAGACCCCTCCTGTGGATCGGTGCCTGCGCCCACCTCATCGAGCAGCACCAGCGAAGCGCCCTCCTGCGGAGCCGCCAGCGCATCGAGGATGCGGGCGATGCGCCGGATGTGACCACTGAAGGTGGAGAGGTTCTGCTGCAGGGACTGTTCGTCGCCGATGTCGGCCAGCACCAGGCCGCACCATGGCAGCCGGGGTGTGCCGCTGCAGGGCAGGTACAGGCCGGCACGGGCCATCAGGGCAGCCAGGCCCAGGCTCTTGAGCGTGACGGTCTTGCCGCCGGTGTTAGGACCAGTGATCGCCACCACCCGCAGCGCTGTGCTGACGTTGAGGCTCACAGGCACCACCGGCTGGCCACCCTGCCGTCGCTGCTGCCAGAGCAGCAGCGGATGACGCAGATCGCGCAGGTCAAAGGCCGCTGCAGGATCGGCCACCAGCTCGGGGCGAACCGCCCCGAGCCAGGCGCCATAGCGGGCACGGGCCAGGGCGGCATCCAGCTGCACCAGCACCTGCTGCAGCTGGGTCAACGGCTCGACCTGCGTCCCGACCAGCGCACTCAGGTCCTGGAGAATGGCCAGCTCGAGCTCGCGCTCCTGCCCTTCCAGCTCCCGGATCCGGTTTCCCAGGCCCACCACCGCCTGGGGCTCGATGAACACGGTGCTGCCAGAGGCCGAACTGTCGTGGACCAGACCCGGCAGCTGGGCGGCCGCGCCGGCCTTGACCGCGAGCACAGGACGCTCGCTGCGCGTGGTGATGACGGTGTCCTGCAGCAGCGGGGCATAGCGGCGCAGCAGCTCCTGCAGGCGTTCAAGCCGTTCGGCGCGCACCCCCTGCAGCTGCCGGCGCAGGCCGGCCAGCGGGGGGCTCGCCCGATCGGCCACCCGCCCGCCGTCTTCCAGGCAAAAGCGCAGGCGCTGCTCCAGTTCGGGCAGGGTGCGCAACTGGGCCACCAGCGCACTGGTGCGGGGTCTGAGCTCGGCATCGTCGATCTGGCGGCGCAGCCGCCTGGCCGCCGCCAGGGTCTGGGCCAGCTCCAGCAGGGACTCGCCGCTGGCGATCCCCCCTTTGGCACAGCGCTGCAGCACCGGGCCGATGTCCACCACCCCGTCGAAACTGAGCCCTCCCTCAAGAACCCCATCGAGTCCCAGCAACTCGCCGGTTTCGGCCAGCCAGGACTGACTGTCCGGCAATGCCGGCGCCAGGGGCAACGCCAGCGTGCGGCTGCGGCCGGCAGCCGTGCTGGCAAAGGCAGCCACCTGCTCGGCCAGCCGTGGCCACTCGAGCAGGTCAAGGGTTTCGTGTTCTGGATTCACCCGGCCGCAGTCAAGGGAGGGGCGATGGCCTCCTGGCCCGGCACATTCGAAGGGATCCCAGCCTCCGGCTCGTACAGGATCTCGAGCCAGTTGCCCTCGGGATCCTGCAGATAAAAGGAGGCGGTGCCATCACGGTGATCATGCACCGGGCCGCAGGCGTGGCCGGCGTCCTGGAGCCTCGCGTGCACCCGATCCACATCAGCACGATCGCTGAAATGGAAGGCGAAATGGGGGCCGGCGGCGCGGTACTCAGGACTGAGCAGGGCGATGCCATCACCGGTCTGCGGCGACTGCAGATAGGCCCAGTCAGGGGCATCCCAGGTGAGGCGCAGCCCCAGGGCTGTGTAGAACCCTTTGGCGCGCTCCATGTCCTGGACCCGCAGCGCAACATGGCCAAGCCGGGGACTGGCGGGCATGGATTCGTTCGACACTTGGTCCATTGTCAATTGCAGCGGTGCAGACCCCGATCATGTCGAGGATCATGGTGTCGAGCGACAGCGATTGATGGCACCACAGCGGTTGATGGACTGGCTGAAGCGGCAATCCGGCGATGACGAGGGCCGGGTGCTGCTCAGCCTGCTCGGCCTGGGGGGGCTGACGGCCCTGTGGGTGCTGTTCTGGCCGGTGCCAACCGAGGTGATCGGCCGCGGTGTGGTGATCGTTCCCGGTGGGGCCACCCTGCTCGACAGCCGGGCAGAGGGGCAGATCCGTGACCTGCGGGTCACCGTTGGCGACCGGGTGCGCAAGGGCCAGCTGTTGATGGTGCTCGATCAACCAGCCCTTGAACAACAGCTGGTGCGCCAGGAGAGAGATCTGCGCGAACTCATCGCGATCAACAGCGACCTCGATCGCCGCGACGCCATCCGCCTGCAGGCGGCCCTGGATGTGCGCACGACAGCCCTGGCCAAGCTGGGACTTGAGCGACAGCGGGTGCGTCGCCTGCAGCAGACCTACGCCCAGAAGGTGGCCGACTTCAACCACCTGGCGCGAACCCAGGTGGTCGCCCCATTGGCCCAGGAGGTGGTGGCCACCTCCGACCGCAACACCCAATTGCTGGTGGAGCTCGACGAGCTCCACATCCGCGAGAAGGATGTAATCAGCGTCTACACCAAGGTCAAGCTCGACATCGACAACGAACGCCAACAACGACGCTTCCGCATCGACAATGCCCGGCGCGAAGTGCGGGTGACCGCAGCCAAACTCCGTTACGAGGGCGTGCTCACCGCCAAGCGCGACGGCACCATCCTGGATCTCCAGGTGATCCAGGGTCAGACCGTCAAGCCGGGCCAACGGCTGGGGACCCTGGGCGCCGCGGGTGTCAGCGACACCAGCCGAGCCGCCGGGCTCCAGGCGGTCGCCTACTTCGAACCGGCGGATGCCCGGCGCCTGCAGACCGGCCAGAGCATTGAAGTGGTGCCCGACTGGCAGCAGCGCGGCCGCTTCGGGGGCATTCAGGGACGCGTCGACCAGGTGAGCCGGCTTCCAGCCACCCCCGAAGACATCAACACCACCATGGGCAACCCACCACTCGCCGAGGCGCTGGTGGCCCAAGGCCCCGTGATCCGCACCGCCATTGCGCTGCAGACCCATGCCCGCAGTGACGACGGTTACCGCTGGACCCTGTCCAACGGCAGCAGTGTGTTCCCCATCCAGGAGGGCCTCACCCTGCGGGCCCACGCCTATGTCGAATGGCGCACCCCGCTGAGCTACGTGCTGCCGGTCCTGCGGGACCTGACCGGGACCTACCGCACACCACGGCTGGATCTGCAGCAGGATCAACCCAGCCGTAGACAGCGGGGGAGCCTGCCATGAAGCGCGAATGGCCCTTTCTGGTGCTCGAGGTGTTGCTGCTGCTGGTCCTGCTGCAGAGCAATGCTCCCGAGGTGTGGTTCTGGTTCATCGCCCTGCTGGTGCTCCTCACCTGGCGCAGCCTGGCCCTGCGCCAGCGGCTGCACCTGCGGGCTACCGCTGAACCGCCGGCTGCGGCACCGACGACTGAAGCGTGAGCGGCAGGTTGGGATCCGGTTCGGGCTGGGCCGGCACTGGCTGCAACTGGCGCAGCATGCGGGCGTAACTGAGGTTGGCGAGGGTCGTGGCCTCGGCGATGCCCTCCATCGACCGGGTCAACAGGGTGATGGTGTCACTGACATCGGTGTAATCGGCCAGCCCGAGCTGATAGCGCGCACGGGCATCGCGAAAGGCCTCCCGGGAGGCCCGAAAGGACGCTTCGGCCGCGGCCAGTTGGGACAACGCGGCGCGGTAGTCATAAAAGGCGGTCTCCAGCTCCTGGCGGATCTGGTTGCGCTGACGGGCCAAGCGTTGCAGCACCGCTTCGGCGGCGGCACGGCTGGCCTGGGCCTCGCCCCCTGAAACACCAGCATCGAACAGCCGCCAGTGCAGCCCCAGACCGGCAACCCAGTCAGCACTCTGGCTGGCCAGCTGGCGAATCTGGCTGGAGGCGCAGCAGCCCCTCAGGTCAATCACCGGTTTGGTCAGCAGATCACTGTTGCCCCCACCGGCGGCAAACAACCGCAGCGTGGGCAGCAGCTGGGCGTTGCGGCGATCCGCCTGACGCAGCAGGGCCTGGCGTTCGGCTGCCAACTGCTCCAGGGCCGGGTTGCGACGCAGGCCAGCCACCAGGGTGGCGTCGAGTGGCAAGGGCCAGGGCGGCTGCAGCGACACGTCCCTGTGGGCCATCAGCACCGTGCCGAACGCCACATTGACCAGATTGGTCAGGCCCTGGCGCCGGCTCTGGCGCTGGGCATCGGCCTGCTCGAGCCGAAAGCGGCTCTGTTGCAACGCGGCCTCGGCCCGCAGCAGATCAAGGCGCGGCACCAGCCCCGAGCGCTGCAGGGCGGCCACCTGGTCGCGCACCAGGGTGTCGTTGCGCAACACCGAGGCGCGGATCCGCTGCAGTTGGTCGGCCAGTTGCAGGCTGTAGTAGGCCTCACTGACCTCCAGTTGCAGCTGCCGCAGGGCATCGCCGTACTGCTGCAGGCTGGCGCCAAGGCGCTGATCCTGCTCAGCCAGGGCAGCTCCACGCTCGAAGCTGATCAGCTCCCAGTCGAGGGCCAGGCTGCCCCAGCCCTGACCCAGATTGGACTGGATGCGGTTCCAACCACCGGGCTCCACCAGAAAAGGTGATCCAGCCTGGTAGAGGCCGGCGTTGTCAGCGAGCACCTGGTTGGCCTCGCTGCGTTGGCCGAATCCCCCTGCCAGCTGGAGATCCAGCCGCGGCCAGAACCGCCCCTGCACCGAGCGTTTGAGACCTCGCATCTCCACGATGCGGGCCCGGCGCTCGGCGAGTTCGGGATTGTTGGCCACGGCCACCACCAGGGCCTGGCCAAGGGTGAGCACGCGCTCCTGCCGCTGCTGGGCGGCGCCAACCGTGGTGGGCTCTGCAGCTGGCGCGGGGGGCTGCAAGGCCGGATCCGCCGGATTCAGCGGCACCAGGGCTGCAGGGGTGCTGCGCAAGGCACCATCGAGCTCGGCGAGGTCGCGCTCAAACGCCGCCAGGGTGCGCAGCAATCCCTTGGACGGGGGCAAGCCACCGACGGCAGGCGGAGCAGCCACAACCGCAGCGGGCAAGCCGCTGGCCATCACAACCACCGACGTGGCTGCCGTCACGGTCCGGCACCAGCAGGCCCGCAGGGGTGAGCACAACCTGCTCATTGGGGCGGGCGCTTCGCCAGGTCGTGCAGACCGACACTGGTGCGGGCCAGGCAGCCGATCGAGAAGCAGATGCAACCGCTGCCCAACAGCCCCCACTCCATGCGACCACCAGCCGCATGGACTTTGGTGACGATCAGCATCACCACCACGGCTGCAACCCAGGGCAGGCCAATGATCAGGAGCACGGAGGAGCGCTTCATCCCGGTCAGGCTCAGTGGAGCACCAGATGTTCCAGTTGCTGTTCGGCTGCAGCCCGGCGTCGGTTGAGCTGGGCCAGAACCCAGGAGACCTTGCAGACACAACCGATCGAAAAGCAGATCGACGCGCTACCCAGCAGGCCCCAGCCATGGCCATGAAGGCTGAAGTCCTCAGCCATCAGCAAACGCAGCGCCAGGATCACCATCAGCGATGCAGCGATCCAGGGTCCATGGACCCACAACAGCAAAAAGCGGGCCATCGAACAAGTGCCAACGCCGAGACGGCCTCAGCAGGATCGCATCTCAGCCCTGACGGAGCCACTGGGCTGCGTCACAGGCGTGGTACGTGAGAATCAGATCAGCCCCGGCACGCCGGAAGCTGAGCAGCGTCTCGAGCACCACGGCGCGCTCGTCGATCCAGCCGTTCTGGGCCGCCGCCTTGACCATGGCGTATTCGCCGCTGACGTTGTAAGCGGCAATCGGCAGCTCGGTTTCGTTGCGCAGACGGTGAATGATGTCGAGATAGGCCAGTCCGGGCTTGACCATCAGAATGTCGGAACCCTCCTGCTCATCGAGCTGGGCCTCGGTGATGGCCTCACGGGCGTTGGCCGGATCCATCTGGTAGGTGCTCTTGTCCTTGGGGATCGGTTTACCGGCGGCGGCCCGGGGGGCCGAATCGAGGGCCTCGCGGAAGGGACCGTAGTAAGCGCTCGCGTACTTGGCCGTGTAGCTGATGATGCCGACGTGTTCGAAACCCTCGTCATCGAGGGCTTCACGGATAGCCCCGACGCGGCCATCCATCATGTCGCTGGGACCGATCAGATCGGCACCGGCACGGGCCTGGGCCACGGCCTGCTTGCACAGGATCGCCACGGTTTCGTCGTTGAGCACCACGCCATCGGCACTGACAATGCCGTCGTGGCCGTCGCAGCTGTAGGGATCAAGGGCGACATCGGTCATGATCGCCATCCCGGGATGCACCTCCTTGAGGCGGCGAATCGCCCGCGGGATCAGGCCGTGCTCGTTGAAGCACTCGGCCCCGTCTTCGGTCTTGAGCCCATCGGCCACCTTGGGAAACAGGACAACGCAGCGGATGCCCAAGTCCCAGGCCCGGCCCACTTCGTCCACCAGGCTTTCCAGGCTCCAACGCTGGGCTCCGGGCATGGCGCCGATCGGCTCATTGCCCGCCCCCTCATGCACGAACAGGGGGTAGATGAAATCACGCGGCGCCAGGGACGTTTCGCGCACCATGGCCCGCAGGGCAGGCGTGCGGCGCAGCCGGCGCGGTCGGTAGGTGAGCTCCATGGGGCCGAAAAGGTTGGGCGGATCCTACGGAGCAGGCCTGCGCCGGGCAGCGCTTATAGCCTGGCCGCCGTGAGCCAATCCGCGCGGGGATCCTGGGAGCGCACGGCCCGCAGTTGCTCCAGAAGCTCCCGCTCCTGGGAGCTCAGCTGTTCCGGCAGTTTCAACATCGGGGTGAGCAGCAGATCGCCCCGTCCTCCCTTGATCGGCCAGCCCTTGCCCTTGAGGCGCAGGCTGCGGCCCAGGCTCATGCCGGGGGGGACCTGAACCGCGGCAATCCCGTCGGGCGTGGCCACCTGGACCTCACCGCCGAGGGCAAGTTCATCAATGCTCAACGGCAAGTCAGCCCGCAACTGGTCACCGTCGAGCTTCCAGACCGGATGGTCCTGCAGCTGCAGGTTCAGATACAGGTCGCCGCGGCGACCGGTTCCCGGCTGCAAGTTGCCCTTCTCCTTGAGGCGCAAGCGGCTGCCGTTCTTGACACCGGCCGGGATGCGAACCTGAACCCGCTCTTCGTTGACCGCCAGGGTCCGTTCGCAGCCGCGAAACGCATCGGCAAAGCTCAGGCTGATCGTCGCTTCAGCATCGAGGTTGGCAGCCGTGCCACGTGGAGCCTGAGCTCCGGCTCCAGGGAAACCGGATCCGAAGCCCCCAGGGAAACCAGATCCGAAGCCAAACCCACCAGGACCGGCCGAAAAACCGGCTCCACCGCCGCCACCGACACCGCCACCAAAGCGACCAAGCAGGTCGTTGATGAAGTCGTCAAAGTTGCCGTAGCGACCGAAGTCAACATCAAACCCCGGAGCCCCACCGCCGGCTCCACCGGCCTGGCTCCAGTACTGCCCGAACTGCTCGTAACGGCGACGCTTCTGAGGGTCGGAGAGGACTTCGTACGCCTCGCTGACCTCCTTGAACTTGGCCTCGGCGTCTTTGTTGTTGGGATTGACGTCAGGGTGGTACTGACGCGCGAGTTTGCGGAAGGCCCGCTTGATCGCATCAGCGTCAGCGCTGCGGTCAACCCCCAGCACCTGGAAGTAATCGCGGTAGCCGTTGACGCCCATGGGCCCAGTGTCTCAGTCCGCAGGTCTGGCTGGAAGCCCCTGGGCAGGGCGGAAGCCCGAACGCTTGCCTTTCCTCACAGGAGCCGGGCGCACCACCCGGACTGCCCGTAATTTCTGGTGCAATCTGAGGTCTTCATGCATCGCTCGGCGTCGGCCCGCTCGGCCCTGTTGATCGCCACCACCGTGCTGCTGCTGGGGACCGTCACCACGGCCAGCGCTGCCGGCTCACCTGGGGGCAAAGAACGGCCCGAGGAGACCGCGGGTTCCCCCCTGGCCCCCTCCAGCCCGGAGCAGCTGGCTCTGAGCCGCCATCTCTCCACGGTCGGAGCGCTGTTCTACGGCGCCTGGTGGTGCCCCGCCTGCACCCGCCAGAAGGCGTTGTTCGGCGAGCAGGGCGCCGCCCAGCTGCCCTACATCGAGTGCGACAAGGCTCCCGGCGATCGGGAACGTTGCCAGGCTGCCGCGATCCAGGCGTTCCCCACCTGGGAGCTCAAAGGACGACCGCGGCTGGTGGGGGTCCAGTCTCTCGAGGAGCTCAAGACCTGGAGCGGTTACAGCCGTTGAGGCGATCTGGCCTTGATCGCGACGCACGAGGCGGTTGTTTCTAAGTTCAGGCTTGCCCCCCGCTGCAGGCCGCCTCTTGGCTTCACCCGGTGCACCGGCCTGGCACAGCCTGAGCCCAGAGGCCTGTCTCACCCAGCTGCGCAGCAGCCCTGAAGGGCTCAGCAGCGACGGGGCAGCCCAGTGCCTCGCACGCGAGGGGCCCAACCGCCTCGAGCTGCGCAGTGGGCGCAGCAACCTGCAGATCCTGTGGGATCAGTTCAGCAACGTGATGCTGATCCTGCTGCTGGTGGTGGCGGCGGTCTCTGCGGGAATCGATCTGATCCAGCAGACCTTTCCCAAGGATGCGATCGCGATCCTGGTGATCGTGATCCTCAACGCCCTGCTGGGCTTTGCCCAGGAAAGCCGGGCCCAACAAGCGCTCTTGGCCCTGCGCGAGCTGGCCCAGCCCCTGGTGCAGGTGCGCCGCGACGGCCAGTGGCTGCGGCAGGCCAGCGAGCTGCTGGTGCCCGGCGATCTGATCCGCCTCGAGGCCGGTGATCGGGTCCCGGCCGACGGTCGGCTGCTGGAGGTGGCCGAACTCGGGGTGCGCGAATCAGCCCTCACCGGCGAAACCGAGGCGGTGTTCAAGACGGCAGCGCCGCTGCTGGATCCCGAGACCCCGGTGCTGGAACGGCAGAACTGCGTGTTTCAGGGCACCGAGGTGGTGCGCGGCCGTGCCCTGGCCGTGATCACCAGCACCGGTATGGCCACAGAACTGGGGCAGATCGCCACCCTGATCAACACCGCCGGCGCCGGCGAAACACCGTTGCAACAACGGCTCGACGGTCTGGCCCGGGTGCTGGTGGGCTCGGCCCTGGCCCTGGTTGCTGTGGTGATGGTCTGGGGCTGGTTGCTGGGGCAGCAGCTGTTCAACCTGCTGGAGATCTCCCTGTCGATGGCGGTGGCGATCGTGCCCGAGGGGCTGCCGGCGGTGATCACGGTGACCCTGGCGATCGGCACCCAGCGCATGGTGCGCCGGGCGGCCCTGATCCGGCGGCTGCCGGCGGTCGAGGGTCTCGGCTCGGTGACGGTGATCTGCTCCGACAAGACCGGCACCCTGACCCAGAACCGCCAGGTGGTGCAGGAACTGCGCCTGGGCACCACCAGCGTGCGGGTCAGTGGCCAGGGCTATGCACCCACGGGCACCCTGACAACCGCCGCGCTGCCGCCCCCCCCGATGGCCAACGCCGGTGCCGCGGCCGGCGCCCAGCTGCTGCTGCTGCAGGCCGGCGTGCTGTGCAGCGACGCCGAGCTCAAGCAACGCCATGACGGCACCTGGGAGGTGCTGGGGGATCCGACTGAAGGGGCCCTGGTGGTGGTGGCCGGCAAGGCTGGCCTGGATGGGTTTGCGTTGCGCAGCCGCTACCGGCGCGTGGCCGAAATCCCGTTCAGCCCCGAACGTCAACTGATGGCGGTCTGGATTCAGGACAGCGACCACAGCCTGCAGGCGCCGCTGCGGCCCCTGGCGGATGGCTCGTCCACCCTGTTGCTCAGCAAGGGGGCCCCCGAAGTGATCGTCGGCCACTGCGACCGCTGGCTCGACGGATCCGGTGTGGCCCCCCTGACGCCCGCCCAGCAGCAGTGGTGGACCGACCAGGCCCAGCAGCTGGCGGCCAGCGGCCTGCGGGTGCTCGCCTTCGCGTGCGCCCCCCATCACCCCAGCCCCGACCACGAACTCGAGCATCAGGTCCTGCTTGGGCTGATGGCCCAACAGGACCCGGCAAGGCCCGAGGTGGCCGCAGCGGTGGCCACCTGCCGGCAGGCCGGGATCAGGCCCGTGATGATCACCGGCGATCACCCCCTCACCGCCCGCGCGATCGCCACGGCCATCGGCCTGGAGGACGACGTGGACGCCGCGGTGGTGCTGGGCCGGGAGCTGGAACGGTTGGACGACCGGGAGCTGCAGGGCCTCGTGAGCCGCTGCAACATCTACGCGCGGGTGCCACCCGAGCAGAAGCTGCGCCTGGTCAAGGCCCTGCAGGCCCGGGGTCAGATCGTCGCCATGACCGGCGACGGGGTGAATGATGCCCCAGCGCTCAAGCAGGCCCACATCGGCGTCGCCATGGGGATCACCGGCATCGATGTGAGCAAGGAAGCGGCCGACATGGTGCTTCTCGATGACAACTTCGCCACGATCGTCAACGCGATCGAAGAAGGGCGGCTGGTCTACGCCAACATCCGCCGCTTTGTGAAGTACATCCTCGGCAGCAACGTCGGCGAACTGTTCACCATTGCCGCCACACCCCTGCTGGGGCTTGTGGGCGTGCCGCTGACTCCCCTGCAGATTCTGTGGATGAACCTGGTGACCGACGGGTTGCCCGCCCTGGCCCTGGCGCTCGAGCCGGCCGAACCTGGGTTGATGGAACGCCAGCCAGCGACGCCGGGGGAATCGATCTTTGCCCGGGGCACCGGCCGGTACATCGTGCGCACCGGTCTGGTGTTCGGCCTGATCACGGTGACGATGATGCTCCTGGCCGAAGACCGGGGAGCCCCCTGGACCTCCATGGTGTTCACCACCCTCTGTCTGGCCCAGATGGGGCATGCGCTGTCGGCCCGCAGCCAGCGCCCGCTGATCCGGGTGAACCCGTTCTCGAATCCGGCCCTGCTCTGGGCCGTGGGGCTGACCACAGTGCTGCAGCTGCTGCTGCTCTACGTGCCGGCCCTGTCGGCCTTCTTCGGCACCCAACCCCTCACCCTTGTCGACCTGCTGACCTGCATCGGCTTCAGCTTGTTGTTGTTCGTTTATCTGGAGGCTGAGAAGATCGCTCAGCATTGGCAGCGGCAACGCCATGCCGACGCTGGCCCCTGACCCCTCTGCCACCGCCTGATGACCCTGTCTGCGTTCATCGATGCTCTGCCTGCCCTGATCAGCCAGGCAGTTGAGGCCAATCCCCTGCTGGGTTACGGGGCCATCGCCCTGGTGATGCTGCTCGAGAACGTGATCCCGCCGATTCCGTCAGAACTGGTGATGCCGCTGGCCGGGTTTCTGGTGCACCAGGGCAAGTTGGGCCTGCTCCCCACCGTGCTGGCGGGATTGATCGGCACGGTCCTTGGGGCCTGGTTCTGGTACGGGGTCGGCCGGCTGGTGAACGAAGAACAACTGGAGCGCTGGCTGGCCCGCCGCGGCCGCTGGCTTGGCATCGAACCTCAGGCCCTGGCCCACAGCCGCCGCTGGTTCAACAGGCACGGTGTGGCGGTGGTGTTCTGGGGCCGGGTGATCCCGGGGATCCGCACCCTGGTGTCGGTGCCGGCCGGAATCGAACTGATGCCCCAGCGTCTGTTTCTGTTCTGGACCACCGCCGGCAGCCTGCTCTGGGTGCTGCTGCTGACGGTGATGGGTTCGGTCCTCGGCGAGGGCTACAAGCGGGTGGCTGGGTGGCTGGAACCCTTCGCCGATCTGATCAAGGTGCTGATCGTGATCGCCGTGGCCCTTGGGGTGCTGTGGCTGGCCCTGAAAGGCCTGCAGAACTGGCGGCAGCAGAGGCGTTGATGACGCGAGCAGCGTCGCTAGCGTTGACGCAGATGCTTCAGGCACCCCATGGCTGATCTGGCCTTTCTGTTCGGCTTCTGGGTGGCCGTGCTGGTGACCGCCGACCTGGTGATCCGCACGGTTGTGGGGATTGCCGGCGGACTGCTGGGTGCCTTCACCGGTGCGATCGGACGCCGTTGGCGTCGGGCTGCCGCTTAAGTCAGCTTGCTG
>Ga0169931_10005484_pt1 | contig 19333 bp, 8 predicted proteins | sample Kivu_15m_20L_FD_129675 | JGI IMG/M metagenome (GOLD analysis project Ga0169931, IMG submission 129675) | Freshwater microbial communities from Lake Kivu, Western Province, Rwanda to study Microbial Dark Matter (Phase II) - Kivu_15m_20L... | ecosystem: Environmental > Aquatic > Freshwater > Lake ... | reverse complement strand
CTCTTTCTCTATCGATCTTTAGGCATACGGTATTAATGATTTTTTAGTTTTATTTCTGGCTTTTTCAGTTTTTACATATCAGATCCGTTTTTTCGATTTTTTACTAAAGATTTTTAAAGGATCTATATGCCTTTGCTTGGATTAGTTTTGATTCTAATAGATTTTGATCTATCTTTTCTATGAATCAAATGAAAAGCTATTATTATTTACGCCACTATCTTAGAGTCCTGAATCAAAAAACTTTTGACGATCTGTTTGTCAGATTAAAACTGACTGCAGCTAATCTAAACACTCCCAAGAACACTATTTTCAATCTAGTTTTGTTTTTTGATGTTAGATAGATTTTTATTTTCAAAATTTTTAAACTGTACATACATAGTATCGTTAAAACTCACTCCTCGAAAAACAAAATCATGACACTACCAGTTCAGATTAGCAGATTTAGGTATAGGCTGAGTCAAATAGTAATACTTTTATTAAACAGTAATTTATACAAATTTCATGCCAGAAGTAATAGCATAGTAATGAACACTTATTTTGTCTATTTAAAAGTGTAAAAAATTGTTAGATCTTTCTGATGGAGCATTAACGATGGTCTGAGCCGAATACTTACTTTTTTCTGGCAAAATTTATAACAATTAATTACTAAAATTTTGTGTTCTAGGCATTACGGTTGTGATTTATTGAGATTTTTGTGAAAAATTGGTCGGAGTCGGAGGTTGATAGCTGAAATCGATTACATTTAGATTAGTCGAAAATCTATCAGTATTTATTCCTGCATTTTTATTGCTAACAGAACTTATTTAGACTTTTATAGGTTCTTTAAGTTCATTTTTATTAATGTTTGGCAAGACTAAAGTACATGGTTTTTAATTTTAATTTTAATTTTAAATTTTTTTTTAATTTTCTTACTTTTTAGATTTTTTTTACAAAATTATTTCGTTTTGTTTGTTTTCTCGATTTTTATGAAAAATGAGCTCGTCGTTTTGCAAAAAGGAAGGTTTTTCGTGTATTTACTGGCATATTATATCTTACTATCTATCAGTAGAATTTTTCTTGCTTAGCTTGATCTTTTTAATAGAGTTTGGAGAGTTAGAGCCTGCTTGATTATTATGTAGATCGTTTCTGGGAGATCTCATCTATATTGGCATACGATGTCCCTTTTTAAAAAAAGATGTGGGCTTATCTTTTTATGTTTACTACTATTACTATTCCTGTTGGAGACTCTACTCGTCATAGACTATCGTTTTGAATCGTCGATTTAGTTTCATTTGCACTCTGTTTTAAAGCGGCTTCTCTTTGCTTATTGTATTTTTGAGCTTTTCATCTATTATATGTCTTGTCTATGATTGTCTTTTAGCTTTAAGATAATCAACTTAGGTCAGAAACTCATTTTCTGATTTTTAACTAAAAGATGCATTTTTCGCAGATTACTTTTGAGAAGCCGTAAAAAGCTCTCGATTTTCTAAGTTTACTATTTAGTTAGATTAGATTTGTGGTCTTCTTTCTCTGCTTTTTTATTTTTTATTTATTTTGTTTAAGTAAGCTTGATTTGAAAGCTATCGTTTGACTTATGTTCGATTACTTTTTTATCTTTCTTAAGTATAATCTGGATTCACTATTTCGCTATGATTTTTTTGTTAACGAACAGTTGGTGTTCTCGGTTGGTACATTTGAAGCAAATATATTTATTTTTTTGGTCTACTATTGTCAAAAAGATTCAACCCTGATACATGATATTCAGCTTAAATACTGCTTTTGAATAAGCTAGAATTCAATATTTTGTTATGATTACAAGGCATTTTATTGATTTTTTAAGAATTTTCTTTGATTTCTATACTTTATATTTTGCTAGTTTGGATTTAAATTTGCTGCACTTCCTTTAAAGAAAAAGAAATGAATCCGGCTTTTTCACCTTTTTTATTGAACATTTAGATTTTATATTTGCTTTCAGAATGGTCCAATTTTACGATTCCTATAAGTTTTTATCGATCTTTGGTAGTTATATCTATACCGAGTACTTGAAAAGAGCTCGGTAGTTTAACTTAAGTTTTCCAATTTTTGTTTTCGGGAGCAAGCGAATGAATAGATACAATTTTTTATTTATTAAACGACCTTTCATGAGGTTAAATATGAAAAAATTATACATTTTTAGGTTCTTTCTATATATCAAAATGAATATCTTTGAGTGAAAAATGAGGTATAAGCTAAAAATCTTTGTTTAAGTGTTAGTATGATTATTAATAGTAGACTTAAGCGCGACAAGCTTCTTAATTAATAAAAAAAGGTTATTTATTTTGATTCGGTATTTTTTGTTTGTCAAAATGATGTCTGTACCATTTTTACTGAACTCCTTACATGTGATGCAATAAAGACCATTCTTAAGGTTCAGCTACATTGTTATCTATATGTTTTTTGCGCGGAGAAACATATTTTGCAGGCAAAGGAGCGTCTTCGAGAGAAATATTGTTTTGATTCAATATATTTTGTTGTTAAAATTGAGTTTTTCTATTGTTTTAGAGCAAAGAAGCTTATATGGGTGCTTACTGAATAGTATTTAGCTAAGGCAACTATTTTTCCTATATAAAATGCTATCCTTTTATACCTTAAAATTCATTTATTTAGTTGCTGATTTTATTGAATTAAAATATGATCTATGCAACTCTTCTGCCTTGATTGCTAGGATTGCAACCTATTATCTAAAGTTATTAACTTCCCGAATCGTTGAGAAATTTCAAAGGAGTCCTTCCGATCACTTTAAAACTTCCCAAATAGTGATCCATTTACAAATAACTTACATCTAAATCTCCACTATTCGTCTCGAATTCCCAAGGAAAATTAGTGTTACCTCTGGTAATTTTGCCATGCACTATCGGAGAAGCCCACTACTAAGACTTCGAACTGAATCTAACTTGAAAATCCTATCTAAATTAACATTTACTATCATATTTTTTTGACCTATAGGCGTAATATTCTAAACTTTGATTGCGTATACTCCTTTCTCATTCATTACAAATATAATTTATGAAGGCTACATCTGTCGTATTATAATATTAAATCTATGAAAATCACGAAATTGCAGAATCGAATCATGTTTCTTTCGCCAACAGTACAAGCGTGCTGGTAAGCTTAGTCTTTACGGTCTGATTTTTAAAAACTTAAATAGCTTGGAAAGGGCTCTTATGGGGTCGTGTGGAAAGCAAAACATAAGAAAACTGGAGCAATATATGCGATTAAATAGATTCAAAAAAAGAGTTTGAAGAGTTAAAAATTGATAGAACTTGTAAGGAATTAGGTGAAAATTATGTATCATTTGAACCATTCAAATATTGTGAAACTCTACAATCACTTTTAAGACTAGTTTTCAATCTACTTTGTTTTGTAATTTTGCTAAGCCGAGCTCTACAAAACTCTTATGACCGCGCCTGGTCAGAAATTTTAATAAAAAGTCGCTGCAAAGTACATAGGTGATATAGCAAAAGCTTTACAATACATCCACAGCCAAAAAATCATTCACCGAGACATAAAACCTTAAAACATAATGCTAACTAAATAAGATTAAGCCAAACTGGCTGACTTCGGATGGTCTAATTTCACAGAAGCTCATATAAAAAGATAAACTTATTGTGGAACTTTAGACTATCTAGCACCTTAGATGGTATAAAAATCACATAAGCATGACTATAGGGTCGATATATGGAGTCTTGGAGTTTTGATATATGAACTTTGCTCGGGACGCTCTCCTTTTAGTTTTTAGCTTATAAAAAATAACAGTTTTACCTAGGATAGAGTGAAACAGAATATAACCAATGTAAAGTACAATCTTCCTTAGCATCTCTCAAGTGCCTGCAAAGATCTCATATCAAAAATACTAGTTTTTGTTCCTTAAAATAGACTTTCGATTTAAGAAATAATCAATCATCCTTGGATAACGCAATTTACTCCTAAAACTTAATAAGTTACCTTAGACAAGCTAGACAACTGGCTTCACAGATTGAAACACTAATTCGGCATAGTATTCGAGAACAAATAATAAGATCTTAAAAAATATTAAGCATTTTCGAAAGAATAGATATACAACTGTTCGAGAGTTTAAAGTGTAATCAATAGTGCAGCCAAGACAAAAATGGCAGAACACGGAGAAATGAAATTTAGAGAGTTATAGATGCATATTAAAGAACTAGAACTATGCAACAAGAGGCAAGAATAGTAATTGAAACAGCTTCGGAAAGTTAAAGTAGACTTTCAGAATATGAATGTAGAGATGGGGCGTTTAAAAGAAGAAAATAGAAAGCAAGCTAGCAAAATATAGATTATGCAATTTAAAATCGATCAATATTAGAAGGCAAAACCTTTTTGATTAACACTAAATAAAACTTTTTGTTTAATTTTGGTTCAATAACACATATTTTTGTATCATTTTCTGACAGTTTAGTCTTCCTGGCTACTTTTGACTGCAGTTGAGCTCGGTTTCTTCCCTGATGTGAGATTCAGATATCTTTACTTGATCGAATGTACGGGATTTATCTTTCCGGATTTTCTTTATGAAGAGATGAGCTAAGAAATATAGCTGATTCCACTTTCCGTCAGTTCTTTTGAAAAATCATCACTTTTTATTTGTCTTATTCGCTTTATTTAAGTGTATTCAGGTATGTACTTCGTCGAAGTTTGCCATGTATCAAGGATTGTCTTGATCTTTCTTTAAGCGATATGTGCCTATACCAAAGTCGGAGGCCTGTAATGAGCTCTCTACACGAAAGGATGATGTCTTCTTAGATCTAAACTGGGTCTCGTTGAACTATAGAGAAGTTTTTAGACATCGTTGTCTGATTGAAATTTATTAGATGATGTCTTGCGATTACTTTACCTTAAAGGATTTACGATATTTATGGCCTATCTGTAAGGATTTGACATGTTTAGCAATGCTCTTTACTTTTACAATTAAAGTAGATTTGCAAAGTGTTGTTATTGAAGAAGTCGTAGCTCAAGCTATTGCTGACTCATTTTAACGTTTATATAATCATAGACATAATATTAAATTTTAAAAGTATGTAATAGTTTTTTAATTTTAAAGATTTTAGTATATAAAGCATGCAAATCAGTGTCAGATAGGTCCTTCGTATGATATCATTTTGTAAAAATCTTATTGAACATACTATTTAGCATCTTTTGTATTCTAAGATCCGCCCATTAAACTTTGAAAATCAGGAATATTTACCTAAATTCTTTTTTGATGCGAATATCGGCATTCTCCGTCTCTAAATTTACATTTTCCCATAGAATGATAAATACAAGGCTCGCTTCTCATATCGTGCGAGTACTTACATTTGTTACCAAAGGCACAAAAATTTTAATAGTAAAGTTTTTTGCATACATCTTTAGACGGTGTAGGCTTGATGACTTTTCTTTGCACAGAATGCGCATAAAAACAGTTGAAACCATATTTACAGTTTCCCATGTAAAAGTGGTAGCAAGGGTAATAACCTTTTTAGATGTGAGTTTTGTTACAAATGTGTTATCCGCTACATTTCGGGTCTGAAAAATATTGGTCAGGGCACATTTACTTGATTCGTTCAAGTTAAGACTTTAAACGCTAATATTTGGCAAACTCTTGGCTGTACATCAGTTCAAATATAATAACAAATCGTCTTTATCGCAGATTAAAGGTTATTTTTGTAGCTTATCTTGATTTTCGTAAAAAAACACAAAAATTGATTTAAAAAACATACAAAATAGCATTTTTGAATAAAAAAACGCAATAAAATCTAATCAGACTATGCCAAAAGTACTCGTAAATTTACAAAGTTACTTCACTTTCTCTTTTTAACTGCGAGACAAGGCCAGCATATCGTAGTAAACATTCCAGTTCAGATTTCGACCTTTGAGCATTTTTTGTTTCTTCTAAGAACGGTCCTCTAAAACTTTATTAAAACATTTTTACGCTTATGATGGATGAATTTTTCTTAGCTAACCCTCACACGCTACTAATAGCTTAAATTTTTATCAGGCTACATCGTAAACCGACCCGCACTCGAAAGAGAATTCATTATTTTATCTCTACCTTTCTTGAGCAAGTAAAGATCTGCAAAATATTTTTTTCCATTATCTTAGATGACTGTATTTTTTATTTCTTTTTGCATATCTTTGATATCTATTGATATTTAAGCGTGTTTTTCTCTTTAAGCCCTCATTCTTTTTTACAGAGCTTTATTCGGCTAAATCTTATTTTTAAGATTCACATAATCTCTCTCGAGTTTACTGAGTTTTTAGACCCTTTCTTAAGTGGTCTTATTTTTGACAGAATCGTACTTTACACAACACTTTTCTTCGTCAACCGAATCATTAAGATTATTAGCTATATTTGAACGAGAAAGTTCACCTTCTTCGAGACTTTTGTTGAGCTATGTGAACATAGACTTCTTATGTTTTAGAGATCGCTATTTGCTGATGTGGATATCGTCTGTTTTTAGGTTGAAATCTTTAATGTTTTTTTAGATTATATTCATCTTTTTTGATATATGCGGAATTTGCAGAAAGAAAGGGGCTTACGTAAGGTGTCGAGGTGGAGAATTGTCGTGCACTTGCGATATATCGTGGGAGTTTCGCATTTTTTTAGGTTGTGGAATAAAAGCTAAGACACTCAATAAATTATAAAACCTACTTGAACCCTTTCTTCTATACAAAATATTCAAAAAATAAAGAAAAAAACATTAAAAATAGTTAAAAGTAACTAATCACATATTATATCATCCTTAGTCTTCTATAGCTTATCCCTCTTATTCTTCGTTGACCATAAACTTTTTCTTTTCACCAAACTAATCTGTACTAACTGCATTTATCAAAGATCTCCCGACCTTATTTCTGTATTTTTAGCCCCTTTCTACATATATCTAAACATACGTTCGATTGCCCAAAGCAAATCACTTTACTAAAGATACGTCAAAGTCGCATCTCGCTTTACTGCTCGTTTCATTGCCTCAGCTACAATTCCCTGAGCGTTTAGCTTCATGCACTAGCGAATCTTGAAGTATGCCTAGATAGAGATGAAAATACTTTTTGTTTTATCTCCATTTTTTGCTGAAAAACAGTCGCGAATATCTGATTTACCTACTACTACAGTGACATTTTTGCTTAAGTGTCCTGAACTGCTTTCATATAAACTAAAGAGTCAATAATTTATATAAAATTTTGCACATAAAAGTCATTTTGAATCATTTTTCGATCAAAAAAGTAATTCATATACCTACCATTATCTAATCTTAAAATGACCATTTTTGCTTCCACAGAACAGTTGCGTACTTCCTGCGCTGTATTTATAATTGCCATTATTGAAACATTGTGGGAAATTCGCATTACTATTGCTGTTCAAAAATGCTCTATCCGAGATCTCGAGGTCAGGCTGACCGAAAGAAGGTCCATAGGAACGACTGCACCAGATAGCCCTATCTTTATTGACAAGAGGATATCTTTCTCCAGACGATAAACTAAATAAAAAAGTTGCCTATGAACGGTCTTCGTACCAGTCACCTCCCCCTGATCTCCAGGGAAGTGGCGTGAAACCTCCGATAATCTTATCGCCTTAGGTCATCACAATCGTCAAAGTATTTTACACTCCGTCACATTTTTAATGAAATTTGCTTGCCAAAAACTAATTTTCGCTAGCCCTATAAAGCAATCTTACCTACCTGAATTTATGATAGAAAAATGTATTGATAGTCTGCACATCGTTTGTAATCGTACTAAAAAAAGGAGGCTTAGGCACATGTCCACGCACTGATTTGACCATTTTAGCACTATCAGGTTAAATTTTTATTTATTTTGCGCTTTAGAGCTATAATTGTTTAGAACCTAAACGATTTTTAATCTTCGAGTTTAACTGCTTAGGCATTGGTGAAAAATTTTAGCTTTATTTAAGTTTTTAAAACTATTTTTCATTATATGTTGAAGATAATGGAATTTCTCTGAGCGAAGATTTGACTGGGCTGGGCTGGACAAGCTTAGATCGTATGCCTGAAACTTTTCTATCCGACTATCTTCGATTTTTCATCTCATCATGTTTGTGTTTCTCTTATCTCAGTATCTGTAAATAACCTGAGAGCTAAAGGCTAAGTGATTGTAAATCTTTTTACAGAGAACCAAGCGAAACTTAGGTTTAATTTCGTATTTTTGAATTTAAAAACTGATTGAGTGTTTGCTTATCTTTCGTTTATAGAAGTCCATGAGGATCCAAGATGTCTTTGACGTTGCTCAGAGTATGGTAAGCCTCAAGAAAACTTTAAAGAGAATTCACTATTTTTTTAGCTCCATTGTGAAAATTGATAAGTTTTTACACATGAAAGTCATGAGCTTTCGCTGTGATTTTGTTGCTTTTTCGAAGAAGGTAAGGAATTGATCCGAGATAGCAAGCTTAGTGGTCCACTCGGCATTTACAATCAGGTTACATACATATGTAAGCACAACCGCATTTGCACTAAGTGTTGATGCATACTTGCTAGGCTTTTTTATGGCTAACACATGTCATATGTTTCATTTTAGATATAATTAAGTGCCAATTATATATAACTAATTACATGTGAAAATGGATCTTAATGATAATGAATAACTATATTAAATTCTATTAAAAGGCCATTATGTTTATAAATGTCAATCGATTTAAATAAAAAAATGAAGTTACTTCTCAGCTTGTATATTAATTTAATATGATAGATATCATTATCCAGCTTCTACTACCAAATCTCCAGTGTCTTCGTTATGTCTGATCTCTCTCATCTTGCACTTATCGATCCATTTTCTCATTTTTACCTTAAGTTTTTCTTGCTGATCATTTTTCAAAGAACTGTATCTTCCAAAGTCCCTGAAAGTCATCTGCACGCGCTTATCTTCAAGCTCACCGTCAAGAATCTCAATATTGTCTTGAGTTATATTGATAGAAACACTCAGATCGAGACCTAACAAAGAAACTGGGTCTAAAAATTAGATCTAGCCGTATTGGTTCCATATTCTGAATCTCTGGACGTTTTTTATTTGCTAGTGAGTGTAGTTTTTAAGTTTTTAGAGAGGTGGAGAAATCTTGAAGTCACCTTGCTTGGGAAGTTAATCAGGTGAAGGGTAGCTTCTTTTCATTTGGTGTTAGTAAGTTGATCTTATTTTATTTCCGACGGCCTGAGCTGTTTCGACTGAGAAAAGAGGTTGTGACTGTCTCTGTGGAATTTTTACTGTTTTTATTTTGTATAACTAAGTTGGTGATGTATTTTTTTCTGGAGTATAGATTGAAGGCAATTAGTGTCTAGTGAGGGGTTCTCTGTCGAAATCTGAGAATAAAGAAGAACTTTGCGAGCGTTCTTTCGAGTCAGTCCATCGCTATTTTCTGGCTTATTTCATGTATTAGTCGAAAGGCGTGTCTGGAAGTAAATTTTTGTTAGGATCCACGGAATTGTTTGAATTTTGAGAGAAAGTTGTCAGCATTTGACTGAGTAATTGAAGTCCATTGTTCAATGCAGGGTTAGGAGTGGCACCTGCGCCTGATTGAGCTTGCTGATTCTGAGAAAGAGCAAAAGCTAGAAGCATTTGAGCTAGAGCACCTTGATCTTGAAGTCCTTGAGTTGTTGATTGAGAAAGGAGAGGAGCGGCAAGTTGACTGAACATTGAGCCAGGGGCAGGTGTAAGGGGAGCTGCGCCGACTGAAGGTGTTTGTCCAAAGAAACTAGTAGCTAAGGCTTGACCAAGAGCTTGCTGAGGTTGTCCAAAGGCAGGCTGAGGTGTTGTCTGACCGAATAGAGAGGGTTGCTGAGGCTGACCCGGATTGGCATTCCAGCCAGTTTGAGCTGGCTGAGTAGCTGCACCAAGCATTCCTGCTACAGGTTGGGTTCCAAAGAGTGAACCTGTCGCAGGCTGAGCACCGAAAAGAGAACCGGCGGCAGGTTGAGCTCCAAAGAGAGACCCAGATGCAGGTTGTGCACCGAATAGAGATGAAGTTTGAGGCTGAGCTTGAGGAAAAGCTGCAGGTTGTGTTCCGAAGAGTGAGCCAGTTGGTGCTGCACCTACTGCCAGACCATTATTAGCAGGTTGAGCTGGACTTTGACCAAACAAAGATGTAGTTGCTCCTCCGAATGCACTTGGTTGTGCTGGCTGAGCTGCCCCAAAAAGGCTTCCAGTTTGCCCTCCAAACGCAGATGTAGCTGGTTGCCCCATACTGAATCCAGTAGTAGTCTGGGTAGCTGATGGAGCGTTAACCCCTCCAAAGAGACTACCTGAGGTATTAGCAGCTGGAAACAGCGAAGATTGCTGTGGCTGGCCTCCGAATCCCAGGTTAGTACTTGCCGTGAAAGAAGTCAGATTTGATTGAGACATGCTTGTAAAACCCTGCTTAGCGGCTTCAGCATTGCCTTCGATATTAGGTTGTCCTCCAGTTTGAATGAAATTTATTCTTATTTATTCCTTGCTCAGATTCTGGAACTGGTCCAGGGCTGCAATACACTTGACCAAATGTTTGTGATCTAATTTTGAGTTTTTGCTTCTAACTGGCTGAATAGTTTGAGTCTGAGCTTGAGGCTGAGGATTTTGATTTGTGGGAACTCCCCATGAAGTACCTCCTAGAGTGTTTGATTGACCGAAAGTTGTAGCAGGGGCAGCTGCGCCGAACATTGAATTTGCTGGTTGATTTTGTGTTCCGAAAGCACTTCCTGTGCCAAAGGCTGGAGTAGGAGTAGAAGCTGATTTTTGACCAAAAAGAGAGTTGTTAGGCTGAGCAGGTTGAGTTCCACTGGCGAAAGTTGAGAAAAGCCCTCCTGTGTTGGCCGGAGCTGGGTTTGATTGACCAAACAGACCCGTGCCACTCGCAGCGCCGAATCCTGTAGATTGCTGCCCAAATTGGTTAGGAGCAGTAGTAGCTGGTTGACCAAAAAGACCTCCTCCTTGTTGCGGTTGAGCTGCTGGTTGACCAAAAAGACCACCTCCTTGTTGTGGTTGTGCTGCCGGTTGACCAAATAGACCTCCTTGCTGCTGTGGCTGTCCGAATGCGCCTTGCTGTGGTTGACCGAAGCCTGTTTGTTGGGGCTGACCAAATGCGCTTTGCTGAGATTGACCAAAGCTTGTTTGCTGACCTCCCATGAAGCTGCCTCCTTGAGTGTTTTGCTGTCCAAAAAGTCCTCCTTGATTAGGGGTTTGCTGCTGTTGTGTTTGTCCTCCGAAAAGTCCGCCTCCTTGAGCAGGTGCAGCTCCGAACATGCCTCCTCCTTGCTGAGTTTGCGGCTGTGTTTGTCCGAAAAGTCCTTGTCCTTGAGGTTGAGTAGTCTGTGCTTCGAATCCTCCGCCTCCGAAGAGTCCTCCGCCTTGATTTTGCTGAGGCTGTGTTCCGAATTGTTGCTGAGGTTGTGCTCCAAAGTTGTTTCCTTGTTGCCCGAAAGTGTTATTGGGCTGTACTCCTCCAAACGTAGATGGCTGACTTTGTCCGAAAAGTCCACCGCCTTGCTGAGGTTGTTGAGCATTGAACATGCCACCTGTATGTGGGGTTGCGGCTCCGAAAAGGCCGCCAGCTGATTTGGGTGTGCTACCAAAAGAGTTGTTTCCAAACATTTGATTATATGAATAGAGATAAGCGAGGTTATTTATAGCTGTAATTCTCAAATAATGTGCATTCAAATAAAGTTTATGGAGAATTTCTGATAAAGAAGTCAATAAAGCTTACGGATTAAGTGCAATCCCTTTTTGAAAGCTAAATCTACGTTTTTACACGTTTTTGTTTTGAATGCTTTTTTGTTTGTATCAAGATTGATCATTTTAAAGATTTGTTTGATATGAGATGACAATTTTTTCTATAAAAATCCAACAAAGAGTATCACATCAGTACTTATGAGCTCCGTTTCGATCTGTTTTGTCATCTTTTTTATTAAATTTTTGATTTTTCAAGAGATTTTTTTTCAATAATTTTTCAAAGAATTTTTTTTTTGATTTTCCATTTTTTCACTTTTTTGAACGATTTTGGGATCATTCTGTCTTGAAGTACATTTTTCTTTAATAGAGAGTATGATATTGTGATATTAGATATGAGATTCATATATAATTTAAATAAACTCACATCCACAATGCCATTCATCCGTAAACGAGATCTAACTCGAAAAAATCATCCTTAGACTCCTCTAGCCACTACTTCTGACTCGCTAGAATCTTCCCACTAGCCTCAAGGGGCTTAATCTCAAAGTGCCTACACCTACTTGCTCAACAAATTATCAGAACTCACCTAAATTTTGCACGAACTGCCGGCAAATACGTGGTAAAAATAGACCAGTGAGCTGCTAGGAATCTTCTTGGACAATCGCAGAGTTCTTCTCGTCAGCCAACAGCTTGCCCTTCAAAGATAATCGATGGCGTTAGTGGGCAAATATCAATATTAACTCAAAAAGAAAGGTCTAGAACTGAGTGAAGAGAATGCATCTCTCACCCTAGCGCTCTATAGGCAACTTCTCGATGATACAGTCAAGCTGACCCAAGATCAAAAAAACGATAAATGCGTAAAAGAAGCGTCAATTACGAGATCCCTTATCTCCACTTTAGAGGGTTTCGTTGGAACTATCTAAGCGATGACTAGTAAGGCCTAGAAAAAACCAGCCATGATGAGGAAAAATTCATTGAAAAAAATTGAAGAATTGCCAGCTCTAAGACCGTCTTCCAGAGGGAAACTATCGTCTTTGAGCAAAAAGGGCTCAAACATCATCAAAGTATAAGGAGAGCCAGTTGTAAGTAAACAGAAAATATAAGATTCTTCGAGATCAGTAGTTTAAGACATAGTCGTTTCATCTTGCTCTATTCTCAAAAATATGAGCGCTAACAGCTAAATCCGAGGTGAGTTGCTTCGATAGGAATGCCTAAGACTTATTAACAGATATCTTTGCATCTGGAATGATCGTAATTTGTCAAGCGCCGGTTCAGTAATCATAAGTCAGCTCAACTCAGCATACAGACACTTAGCAGTTGAAGAAAAATCATATAAATTTTTTTTGTAAAGCAATAGCTTTGATGCATGGGCTTACCTCATTGAATCTTTTCCAACGAATCAAGATCTCGTCTTCAATACGCTTAGAACCCTTTCAAAACTATCGAACTATGAATCTTGTTGTAAAAAACTGAATTAAAAGAAAAATTGTATTCGTACTTTGGTAGGTTTTTTCAAGTTTTACAAAGCGAGTGTGCATATTATCATTAGAGTTGCCATCATCTTCGCGTATTTAACTTTTTACATAGAAATATGACCAGTTATCTTGAAGACATAAGACAACAACTTTACTTCGATTTCGGTGCTTGGAAAGACATATTTTAATGTTTTTAGTTCTATGCTGATCGTTAGCTGAGCGGTCGCGGAGAAAGCGATAAGCTAGGTCTGAGTATGGCAGCCTGGGATTACCAGCATATCAAAAAATAATCAGATATAGATACTGCTATCAGAATAGTCAGATTAATCGCTAACATTTTCACGGTTCAGACCATAGGTCAGGATATCTATATGAATCATGGTCAAAGCTATCGTTTGCTTATAAAAAAACTTAATGGACTTCTTTAAAGAAAAAGCAGTCTTGAACGCTGGAGCGTAATTTTTCTTATATTTAGGAGCTCATTACGACTATTCTGAGCTGTTTAAGCAACGTTTTATTCTACGATAAGGAAGTTTTGCTTTCAAATCAGGAACATAGAATGGTAAAACTGCAACTAGTGAACTCTTTGGTCGACTATGTGACTCAGATCGATAACTAAGAAGTTTGTTGTGAAAGTCTTAGAGTCGTTGCAAACCTGACTAGAATCAGATAGTTTTGTGGCGCTATTATATAAGCAAAAATACATGAAGCTTTGTTGATTTTACTTGAATCTACATCGAAAGAAATCGTGTACTACTGTATGGGAGTACTCACTAACCTTCTAGGCGACAACACTTTTAAGTATTTTTCAATACATTCAGGCAACAATTTAAATAGCCGATCATTGTTTCTCTTCTTTCCATACTGAACTAATGCGACAAATAAGACTTCGATCTAGTGACTCTCGCTCTAAAGACCCTTTCTCTCATCATGGACAACAGAAATTAAAATCTAGATCCTCAGATAATGAGCTAAGTCGAGAGCTGTTTAGTTGATCTCGGAACAAGATGTGACCATATGGGTCTTCAAGGACATGGAGTACAGTCGGATCTGACATAATCTAGGGCACTTATAAACGTTCTTCTGAACAATATGCCTGAATAAAAGTTTGTTTGTATGGTCAAAGGCTGTGGAAGACGGTTCCCGGACTAAGCTAAACTTCAAGATCACGTCAAGAGAAGGCACAAAGTATGATATAAAGCTAATAGTATTAGTAAGATTGAAACGTAATATCAAAGTTATATCGATAGTATTGAAGATTGTCATTATTATTATTATTAATTAATTCATTTGTTGATGAGTAAATTCTTTGCTTAAGGTAACATTTAAGGCTCCGACAGCGACAACGGCTCAGAAGAAAACTAAACACAAAAGACACCCGCCTATGCTTACGATTTTCTCGATGATGATCGTGGCACCGGAGAGAAGAGGGTCGTCAGGAGCGAAAAAGATAAGAAATGGAACGTAATCAAGTAAATTGCAACAAAAATCAATAAAGCTCTAGACATTGAAGATTTTGAGAAGGTATGGACATAACTACAGAGAATCTTGAAAGAAATCGAAGGCATGTCTAAGCTGATATAGGCATAGGGCTTCCCTATATCTTTCTTGAGGTGTCTGAGGAGGGTTCAGTAAGAGGTCAACTAAGTTAATAATGACGCTTAAGCTAAAAAGAAACTGAAAAAGCATTCAAGTGTGGCACTAAACACGATGAAGCAAAAGCTTAAAAAGATATATCCTGAATACGAGAAGGAAATAAAAGAATTGAAAGAGGACGATGATGACTAAAGTTCTTCAGAGTAATAGAGTTCTGAAAGCGGAAGTGATGAAGAAGACAATATAAAACTTTTGTAGTCCCCCTAACCTATGGTCAGACGAAGATATTGGTTAAAAAAAGTAAAAAAAGAAGAGAGTGATGAAGATAAAGATGAATAAGGGTAAAAATAGAAGAAAGAAGAAAAAGAAAAGGCTAAAGATAACAAAAATAAGAACAAAAAGAAAGAGACCGTTCAGGAAAAGAAAAAGACTCAGGTTGAAATCCAATCAATCAAAGACGCTGAGAATCGAATGAAAGATATTCGCAAAAACTTTGTCAAGCTTTCCAATCAATAAGCAAGAGAAAACTACTTGCATACTTTAGATCAGATCAGTGACAAAGCTAAAAATTACAAAGACTTCTAAAAACTGAGCTTCTATCTGCTAGATATTCCTATCAGAATTGATGTCTGCAGACAGATGCGTCAAACACATTTCCCTCGAGCTGAGTGGACTAAACTTTTTAGCAAAGTCAAGCTAATCAATCATCTTTTGAACGAATCTGAGTAAGACGGCTTGGTTGAGAATATCCGTCTGGTCGACTAAAGCGGAGATGGCAAAGTTACCACAAAAATCATCTATTCATCTCTGAAGACTTATCTAATTTTGATAGAAAATGAGCTAAAAAAAGCTTTGACTTTTATTGACTGTAACTAAGTTGAATATGCCGAGCGTCTTCAAGACCTGATTTCTCTCGTAAACGTGATGTACACTGTTAGCAATAAACTTTTGGATGAATAGCTCGAGAAAGATGCAGCCTAGTTAGCCTTCAAGGTCATCTAAAACGTTTACTTCATGGATGCGAATATAATGTAGCGAATCAAAAAGGATCTAGGCGAAAATCCTTAGTTTTTACAGTTAGGAAGCTAAGACAGGCTGTAAGGGTACGCCTAACAAGTGCTTAAAATACGTTCTGAAGAAGAAATCAAGATAAAAACTCTACTTTACCTGATATACAACCACGCTATCAACCAAAGAGAAAGAGGAAAATAGCTTCTTTTGATATCTACTATAGCTGATGTCATTGAAAATCAGGATTACTACACTCAGGCCATCTATAATAGAGTTTTGGTTCAGTTGGGTATAGCGGCCTTTCAGAACGGAAATCTCTTTGAAGTTCAACAGTTTTTGTACGATCTCAATAGTGCAGCTAGAATCAAATAAAATACTCGAGATGTTCTCAAGGAATATCTCGCTCAGGGCTTCCTTAGAGGCGGATAAGCTGTGAAAAACAAGACTCTGCCTGCTTACCTTCACTTGAATGTTGAACTCATTGAGACTATTGAACTTGTGGCTTCTATGTTGATTGAAATTCCTTACACTTTAACTGAAGGCGGCCGTATTACCTCGAAAACCTTCAAGAGATTCTCTTACTAATACGAAAGAAACGTAATTTTTTTTTAATTTAGTACCTTATTGAAGAAAGTAACAACAATCGCGATCTGATCTATGTAGCTAGTCAAAAACTCAAAGACGGAGAGTGGAGTTAATGTCTCTAAAAGCTCAAACAGCTCAATATATGGTCTTCTTTTATAAACCCTGACCAAGCTAGAAGCAATATCTAAAGAGTTGTTAAATAACGTAAATATTTTTTCATTTAGAAGCTCTTAAATGCTATCTGATTGGAAATCACAAATGCTTCCTTTCAGTTTCTCTTCGAGGATTAGCTGCTAAGTTCAGTCTAGAGTAGTCTGTGATCCGAAGAGTCGCTTGTAAGTTGGTCAGTGAAAAACTTCTTCAGCTTTCCATCACAAAAACTGGATTTTTGCTTTTCGTTCAAAAAAGACAAAGTGAGGGTCAGAAATTGTGCGAATCTTTGTTCCAAAAGCTGAAATAAACCGCTGAGGCTCAATAAAACTGGTTCAATCAGAAAGTCAATGCCGGATATGATTCCTAGTAAGAATAAGGTGAACACGAAGACCATATATTCAGAAGACCCGCTCTGGCCATAACTGAAAGACTTAAGAGCATTCTCAGTCGTAGAGAAAAACTGTGATATCATTCAAAGTAGAAATAAATTAAATTATATTAATATATCTGACATTACCGAATGGAATGACTATCATTTTTTTCATATTTTTTATGATAAATCATTAAAGATAACATAACGTACTATCATGCCTTGACTTAAGCTTCGCCTTTCTTGTCATTTTGCTAAGACTAAACTCTACCTGAAAGATCAGTAAAAGGAGTGTTTTTAGTGTTTGCAACTGTCGACTAAATTGACATGTAAATGTGTGATTCTTTGACGCTTTACCTTTTGGGGAAGGTCTTGGAGTTCCAAAAAATTGAAAAATGATTGAAGTATCCTCTTCGCATGATACCTACTACTTCCTTGAGTTATGACAAAGAAAAAAGTTGTATTTTTCCCTAACCTTTTTGAGCGTGCAGACTTAACTGCTATTTCAACAGCTGTTCGTCATTCTTTTTGTTTTTTCCCTTGCCTCCTAAAATTTTGTGCTAGTTGATCATGATTTTGAGAGCTATTCCAATGACCACTCTTAGCTTAAGTAAATTGTTTTCGTTTCCATTTGTCTATTTGATTTCTTCTAAATGGAATGGCTCAAGTCCATCAATAGCATAGTGTATCAACTATTTTATTATCTGCCTGCTTAACTATTTTTCTTGCTAAAGTTAGGGATAAATCTTCGCGATGTTTTCTTGAAGACGTTATTAGATGAAGCTCAAGGGTTGACTTTTTAGATCAATCAGAAGCTGACCTGAAAAAGGAAGTGCGAGACCTGTTTCTATAGTCTATGTGGCATATCTTTTGAGCTATTAAAGTCGTCGAGCTTCTTATTATTATTTTCGTTTCTGCTACTATTAGAGTCTTTTGGCTTACTCTTATTGTTACTTTTTGCTTTTAGGGGGCATCGATCAGTTATATAAATACTAAATCAAATCATTAACATCATAAATTATCATATAAAAAATACTAAATTAACTCACAAAAGACTTAGAAGTCTCAATTTGCTTCTATACTGTCTTAGTTTTTCCTAAAAATCAAGCTGAGATCTATCGTAATCTTAACTTACACTTTACTGAGAAGTTTTAACTTAGTTAGTGCAAAACTATAAGCTAATAGTCTATTGAAGTCCTTTTTGTTCGATCGTAGACACAGCTCGAGTGTGACTTATTTCTATTTCCGGAGAGATGGCACACTGATAGAACTATTATACCTTTTAAACTGGTTTTTTGACTTGGGTGATCAAGATGGGCTGAGGAAGTTTCAAGATGACTTCGTCTTTAGACTCTTAGTCGTACTATTGAAGTAATTTTAGATCAAGGTATTTGAGCTATCTTTATTTTCTAAGCTGACTCATCAAACTTTATATATCTTATCCCTAAATTACTAGTTGTTAATCTCTGAGTCTCACTTGCTATTACCAATTTTATTTATTGTCCTTCTTTGACTTCTATGTTATACACTGCTTATCTCTTTTATTTTTTATCACAAGATTACAGTAATCATCATAAATTTACAAATATTTGAGAATGTCAGTATAATATGCTGTTGATCGTAGTTAATCGTCAGTCTACAACAAAGTCTTAATTGCTCTAATTTTTCTTTTTTTAGTTAGAAGTCCCTACCCGAGAGCGATGACTAAGGTCGAACACTGGTCCTCTCTTAGATCATTTTATATTTTTTTGACAAATTTTTTGTTGATTTACATATGTCTCATGACTTTGTTACAAAGTAAATAGCTCAGATTTTATTTTTTTTAAGAATTTTATGTATGTGATGTCTTATGCAACTATACAACATCTTACTACTATTAAGCTTCTTGTTCCTTTACATCATCGACAGTATACTTTTTATTTTTGTTAAGTTCTTTAAACCTCGAAAAATTATCGTATTTAGCCTTGAGTTATCGTTAGCCTTACTAAATCATGTCTTTTATTTGCTACTATTGCTCTTTTTCTTTAGTAATTTTTTTATTAGCTTTGCTGCGATGAATCAGAACCCCTTTTCTTGCCATGTTGAAACCAGGTCGCATTTTGAAATTGTCACCTTAAAAATTGTTTATGCTTTTTCTTATTTACTACTAGTTCATGTTTGGATTGCTTTGACCGTTTTATAAAAAACTTGAGCGAATTGTCACTTTCTTTTTGTTGTTTCGCTACAATCTAAAGCCGCTAGCCCTATGCTATTTTCTTTATCTAGACTACAAACTACTAAAAATACTTTTTCTCTCTCCTCTTTTCTATCCAGATTTAAGCCGATCACTCGATTTCTGACTTTCCCTCCGCATCTTCCAAAACTATTAAATCCTTACCGGCTTGTCCTCAGCTTTCCAACCAAATTACTTATACAACTATTCCAACATCTGATTCTTCAAATCATAGAATTCATCTTTCTATCTATTGATCAACTTAGCTTCTCTCCGAAT
>Ga0169931_10005482_pt1 | contig 19336 bp, 21 predicted proteins | sample Kivu_15m_20L_FD_129675 | JGI IMG/M metagenome (GOLD analysis project Ga0169931, IMG submission 129675) | Freshwater microbial communities from Lake Kivu, Western Province, Rwanda to study Microbial Dark Matter (Phase II) - Kivu_15m_20L... | ecosystem: Environmental > Aquatic > Freshwater > Lake... | reverse complement strand
GTGACGCCCGGCCCGAGCGCGTCGACGACGCCGGCCATCTCGGTGCCGGGGATGGCCGGCAGCGGCGGCATCCACTTGTAGCGGCCCGATCGAACCAGCAGGTCAGGGCGCCCCACGCCGATGGCCTGCGCGCGCACCCGCACCTCGCCGTGCGCGGGCTCGGGCAAGGGGCGGTCCACCTCGACCAGTGCCTCCGGCCCGCCCGGCGTCCGCACCTCGATCGCGCGCACGTTCAGGTCGCCTTTCAGGCCTGGGCCGCGATTGGGTTGACCAGCGTGCCGATGCCCTCGATCTCCACCTCGCAGCGGTCGCCCGGCTTCATGAAGCGGGGCGGCTTGCGGCTCCAGCCCACCCCTGCAGGCGTGCCCGTGGCGATCACGTCGCCGGGAACCAGGGTGAAGATGGTGGAGGCGTAGGCGATGAGCCGGGGGATGGAGAAGATCATGTGCCCGGTGTGGCTGGACTGCACGACCTCCCCGTTCAGGCGGGTGACGAGCTTCAGGGGCGCCCCCGGGGGGATCTCGTCCGCGGTCACCATCCAGGGGCCGAACCCCCCGGTGGACTCGAAGTTCTTGCCCGAGGCGATCTGCTTGGCGTGGAACTGCCACTCGCGCACGCTGCCGTCGTTGTAGCAGGAGTACCCGGCGACGTGCTCCCAGGCCTCGCTCTCCGCGATGTTGCGGCCCGGCCTGCCGATGATCACCGCCAGCTCGCCCTCCCAGTCCAGGGACTCGGACACCCGGGGGCAGACGATGGGCTGCCCGTGTGCCACCTGGGACCGCCAGACGCGCAGGAAGATCGGCGGCTGTTCGGAGAGTTCCCGGTGCATGCCCGCGGCCAGGACCTCCTGGTGATGGTCCATGTAGTTGCGCACGGCGCACACGATCTTCTCGGGCCTGGGAATGACGGGCAGGAAGGTGATGTCGGCCAGCTTGCAGTCGGGCTGGCGACCTTGCACGTCCTGGGCTGCACGCAGGTGGCCGCCGTCGGCGATGTAGTCGGCCAGCGTGGCATACCGGGGCAGGGCGCGTCCGAGGTCGACGATGCCGTCGTCCCCGGTCACGGCGCCCCAGGTTTCGCGGCCGTCACGGAGGAAGGAGAGGAGTTTCATGGGGTTCCAGTGGTCACGGATGAATGGGTGCGGGGGAGGCGCGGCCCTTCAGCGGGTGGCGCCGGCCTGTTGTCTGAATCGCGCCTGCCACTCCTCGATCGGCATGAAGCTGGGGTCGTTGCGGCAGATCGCTTCGGTCTCGCGCATCAGGGTCTCGTCGTCCTTGGAAAGGTCCAGCGGGTCTCCATGGGGCTGTGAGACGTAGAAGGGCATGTCGATGTAGGTCTCGACGGTGTTGCCCTCCGGATCGGCGAAATAGACGGACAGGGCGTTGCCGTGGTTCAGCGGCAGCACCCTGGTGGCCCCCAGGGCCACGGCCTTGGCCCGGATGTCCCGGAGCGACTGGATCGAGGGCACCGCGAACGAGATCTGCATCGCCGTGCTGAAGGTCGCCTCGGGGGGGCGCCCGCCGGCGATCACCAGTTGGTGGTGCTGTTCGGGGCTGGCGCTGAGGAAGACCAGGGGCGCCTTGAACGTCTTGCCGACGCCGCGGTCTGTCTCGATGAGGTCGAAGACCTGCTTGTAGAAGCCGACCATGAGTTCCACGTCGGTGACGTAGATGCCGAAGTGGGTCGGGGTGGGGCGGGCGACTTGAACCATGGTGGGGGCTGCAGTTGACCTGGGCTGCGGGGCGGTGCGGGCCGGGCGCCAGGGCGGGCGCTAGGGGCGGGTGGCCTGCATCTGCTGCAGGGCCTGGATGACGTTGCGCCGCGTGGCCTGGATGTGCTCCTCGAGCAGGGCGCAGGCCGTGGCCGCATCGCGCTCGAGCGCGGCCTGCATCAGGCGGCGGTGCTCGTCGTTCTTGCGCCGGGAGGCGGGCCGGAACCTTGCGGACAGGAAGCGGTATCGCTCGGCCTGATCGAACAGGCTCGCGCTCCAGGCGAGCTGGCGCGTGGACGGGCAGGCCGCGAGCAGCGCCAAGTGGAAGTCGCGGTGTCGCTGGCTCCATTCCTCGTCCAGGGCCACCGGGCCATCCCCCATCCGTGACTCCAGCCGTTCCAGCCGGTGGTAGGCAGCCAGGACATCCGCCTCCCACGAGTCGCAACCTTCGTGCGTGGACTGGGCCAGCGCGGGCACGTCCAGCAGGATGCGCATCCGCGAGATGTCGTCGATGTCGTCGACGGACATGGGCGCGGCGCGAAACCCGCGACGATCGTCGGCGTGGACCAGGCCCTCCTGGGCCAGGCGGTTGAGGGCCTCGCGCAGCGGGCTGCTCGACAGGCCGTAGTGCGCCTGCAGCAGGTCGAGCTTGAGCTTCTCGCCGGGTGGATGGGTACCCTGCAGGATGTCGCGCCGAAGCTGGGTGAAGACCCGCTCCACCAAGGTGGGCGCGCACGCAGGCGCCATCCGCCGCCAGGCCGATGCCGCCTGCGTGCGCGGGCCGGTCGGACGTCATCGAGGTGCGTCGCGGCGCATCAGCGCGCTGCGGACTCCAGGGCGCGCTGGAAGTAGCCCAGTTCCAGGTACCGGTCCGGCTCGGGGGGCTGACCACCCCACTGACCCTCGATCTCGGCCCGCAGGGCCAGGACGTTGCGAAAGCCGGCCATGTTGAAGCCGCAATCCTTCGACAGGCCGTAGCCGGGCTCGATCAGGCCCTCGTAGCTGCGCCTGGCGACGTCCTCGTTCAGGTTGAGCCGCTTGCGCAACACGGCCGTCACCTCGTCGCGGTTCGCGGGGTCGAGCGTCAGGCGGCAGCCCTCGATGTAGGCGGCGAGATAGCGCTCGAGCGGCCCACGGTTCGCCGCGGCCCACGCCCGCATCACGACGGGTGCGATGGCCTGGTAGGGGCCGAGCAGGTCTTTGGCCTTGCCGATGCTGCGGGCGCCCCGACTCTCGGCGACGAAGGTCCATGGCGGGTTCAGCATGCCCACCGCGTTGTCCGGGCTCTGGGAGAAGGCGTTGACGCGGCTCTCGGTGCCGCCGATCGGCGCAAGCCGGTAGTCCCGCCCGTCGACCAGGCCGGCGTTGCGCAGGATCTTGCGCGCGACCAGCGCATAGGCGGTGTTGGGGGCATCGACCACCATCGCCTTGCCGCGGACGTCGGCCATGGTGCGGATCTCCGGGCGGACGAAAAGTTCGAGCAGCCCGCTGTCCCCGCCGCCCACGACCACGGCGTCGACCTTGGCGACTTCGACCATGGCCACGGCGTTGTCCATCGCCGTGTGGGCGATGTCGATGCGGCCGGCCGCGAGCCCCGCACGCTGCTCGGAGGAATTGGGCGTGAATTGAAGCTCCAAGCGAACGTTGCGCCGGGAGAAGGCGCCCCGCTCCTCGGCCATGTAGATGGGGATGTTGGTGGCGCTGCGGAAGAGATTGACGCGCAGCGTGACCGGATCGCCCGCCGCGGGCGGGGCGGTCTGTGCCCAGGCACCGGCGATCAGGGTGCACGCCGCCACGGCCATGGCGATGGTTCTCTTGGGTCGGTTCATGTGGGTCCTCGGCAGCATGAATGCGCAAATCCTGTCTATTTGCAGTAAGACAGATTTTGTGCAAAAAAGATCTGCGCCGACGACGCTGTTTCGCAGGGGCTTTCCCTGAGGCTTGCTCGAGGAAGCCGTGCCGTCAGCCGCTGCCCTGCGGCGGATCCTGGCACCCCGAACCGACGGCCTCGCCCAGGAGGGCCTCGACCGGTCCGGTTCGCGATGTCAGCCCAGGTGCCGCCCGAAGAAGGCGAAGGTGCGGTCCCAGGCGATCTGGGCCCAGGCGGCGTCGTACTGCGTGATCGGCAGGCGCCCCGGGCCGGCGGCGGTTTCGTTGGCGAAGCCGTGCTGGGCCAGGTAGCGGTGCCCGGTGTAGGCCACGCCGGCGTCGGCCAGCTTGCGCTCCAGCGTGTCGACGGTGGCGATGGGAAAGGCGGCGTCCTGCTCGGCCCAGTGCGCCATCAGCGGGGCGCGGATGCGGCTGGCGTCGACGAACTCCAGCGGCGGGTAGCCGTACCAGGCCACGCCGGCGTCGGCCTCGGGGGCCATCGCGAGGCCCAGCACGGTGAGCGCGCCGCCCATGCAGAAACCCGTCACGCCCACCCTGTGCCCGGGATGCAGCGCCTTCAGGTGCTGCACCGCACCGCGCACGTCCTGGGAGGCGGCGGCGCCGAAGTCCAGCCCGGTCATCAGGTGGTGGGCCTCCTCGGCCTCGACCGTGGACTTGCCGCGGTACAGGTCGGGCACGAGGGCGCTGTAGCCGGCCTGGGCCAGACGGTCGGCCACGCCGCGGATCTGGTCGTTCAGGCCCCACCACTCCTGGATCACCACGACCGAGGCGCGCGGCGCCGCGGCCGCGGCGAGGTAGCCGCCGACGGCCTGGCCGTCGGGGCGCTGGAAGCTGATCATCGTGCCCATGGGTCTCCTCCTGCAAGTGGACGGGGTGCTCTCGATGGTAGATGCGTCGGCCGCCGCGCGCCATGCCCGCAGGGTGCGGGTCTTCCCCGAAACCCGGCCCGCCCGGGCCGTCCACAATCGCCAGCAGGCCTGCCGCGCGAGCCCGGCCGCGCCGCAGGCGGCCGCCGGCGTGCCGGCGCCCGGGCACGACCGCCCGACCTACCTTGGCAGAGGCTCCACATGATCTTCCACAGCCCCCACGCCGACGTCGACATCCCCGGCGGCCGCTACGACGAGCTCGTGCTGGCGCAGGCCGCCGGTCGCGGCGAGCGCGCGGCCTTCGTCGATGGCACCAACGGGCGCGCGCTGAGCTTCGCGCAGGTGGCCGAGGGGGTGCAGCGCGTGGCCGCGGCGCTGGCGCAGCGCGGCTTCGGCCGCGGCGCGGTACTGGCCATCGTGCTGCCCAACGTGCCGGAGTACGTGCTCGCCTTCCACGGCACACTGCGCGCCGGCGGCGTGGTCACCACGGCCAACCCGCTGTACACGGCCGGTGAGCTGACGCACCCGCTCGCGTTGACGCGCGCGGCGTTCGTCGTCACCGCGCCGGCCTTCGTCGACAAGGTGCGCGTCGCGGCGCAGGGCACGGCGGTGCGCGAGATCTTCGTCGTCGGGCAGGCGCCCGGCGCCACGCCCTTCGAGGTGCTGCTGCAGGACAGCGGCCCCCCGCCCGAGGTGGCCATCGACCCGGCGCGCGACCTGGCCGTCCTGCCCTTCTCCAGCGGCACCTCCGGCCGACCCAAGGCCGTGATGCTGACGCACCGCAACCTGGTGGCCATCACGCGCCAGGTCGAGGGCGCGGGCCTGAGTTCCTTCGACGAGACGGCCCGGGCCCTGGCCGTGCTGCCCTTCTTCCACATCTACGGCATGGTCGCGCTGATGAGCTTCCCGCTGTACCGGGGGGCCTGCTGTGTGACGCTGCCGCGCTTCGAGCTCGAGCCCTTCCTGCAGGTGGCGCAGGACCAGCGCGCCACGCACCTGTACCTGGTGCCGCCCATCGTGCTGGCGCTGGCCAAGCACCCGGTGGTGGACCACTACGACCTCTCGTCCGTGCGGCGCATCAACTCCGGCGCGGCGCCCCTGGACGCCGGCGTGCAGCGCGCCGTGTCCGCGCGCCTGCGCACGGGGGTCAGCCAGGGCTACGGCATGACGGAGACCAGCCTGGCCATCAGCGTCACCGCCGACGGCGAAATGCAGCCGCGCGAGGGCGCCTCCGGCCGGCTGCTGCCGAACATGCAGGCCCGCATCGTCGATGCCGCCAGCGGCGCGCTGCTCGGCCCCGGCCAGGACGGCGAGATCGTCGTGCGCGGCCCGAACGTGATGCAGGGCTACCTGGACGACCCGGCAGCCACCGCCGGCTGCCTGGATGCCGAGGGCTGGCTGCGCACCGGCGACATCGGCCACATCGACGCCGAGGGCTACGTTTACGTGGTCGACCGTGTCAAGGAGCTGATCAAGTACAAGGGCATGCAGGTCGCCCCGTCGGAGCTGGAGGGCGTGCTGCTGGCCCACCCGGCCGTGGCCGATGCCGCAGTCATCCCCAGCCCGGACGAGGAGGCCGGCGAGATCCCCAAGGCCTTCGTCGTGGCCAAGGGCGAGGCGGCCGTCGACCCGGCGACCTTGATGGCCTGGGTGGCCGAGCGCGTGGCCCCGCACAAGCGCATCCGCGCGCTGGAGATCGTGCCGCAGATCCCCAAGTCGCCCAGCGGCAAGATCCTGCGCCGCCAACTGGTGGAGGCGGAGCGGGCGCGGCAGCGATCGTAGGGGAGTCACTTCTCCGCCCCGGGCCGCCGCCGGGCGGCTGTGTCGCCGGCGGTGGTGGCGCGATCGAGATACGGTGTAAGGTGGCGCCGATGGATTCCCCGCGACCCCCAGGTGGCGAGGCGCCGGCCGGCGCCGGGGTCGACCACCGCCTGACGCCGCCGGCCCTCTTCGTCGCCGCCGACGCCTTCGACACCTCGGCGCCCCAGCTGATGGGCCGGCACGCCGCCGGCCATGGCTTCCTGCGCGCCATGGCGGCGGCCTACGGCTCCCGCGGGGGTGCCCAGGCGCCTGCCACCTTGATCTATCCCGCAAGAGACCAGGCTGAGCTTGCGGTGCGTACCTTGATGGCCTCGGGGTGGCGGACCCGCTTCGTCTGCCTGCCCGCAGCGCAGCCCGAGCACTGGACAGGTTTCGACGTGCTGCACTACCCGGCGCCCTTCAACGATGCGCTGGGCTGGCAGCGTGCGCGTCGCGGCTGGGCCTCTTTCGCCCTGTGCGGCATCACGCACACCCTCAGTTCCGAGGCGGTCATGCGCCAGCTCGCCGGCCACGTCGGCGGGCCGTTCGCGCCCTGGGATGCCCTGGTCTGCACGTCGAGCAGCGTCCTGACCGCGGTGCAGTCCGTCTGGCGCGAGCAGCTTGACTTCCTGTCCTGGCGCCTGGGCACCCCGGTCCGGCCGACCCTGCCGCTCACGCCGGTGATCCCGCTGGGCGTGCACGCCGGTGACTTCGCCCCGGAGGCGAGGCGGCGCGCCGAAGCGCGCGCGCGTTGGGGTTTTGCCGAGGACGAGGTGGTCGTGCTCTTCGTCGGCCGCCTCAGCCTGCACGCCAAGGCCAACCCCTTGCCGATGTACCTGGCCTGCGCGCGCGCCGCTGCGCGCTCGGGCCGCCGCATCCGCATCCTGGAGTGCGGATGGTTTGCCCACGACGGCATCCGCGCGGTCTTCGACGAGGCTGCAGGTCTCGCGGGCGTGCGGGTGGACCGCGTGGACGGGCGCGAGGCCGGCATGACGGCGCTGGCCTATGCGGGGGCAGACATCTTCGTCTCCCTGTCCGACAACATCCAGGAGACCTACGGCCTGACGCCGGTGGAGGCCATGGCGGCCGGCCTGCCCGTGGTGGCGAGCGACTGGAACGGCTACCGCGACACGCTGGTCGACGGCGTCACCGCGCTGCTCGTCCCTTCGCGCCAGGTGACGGACCCGGCCGCGGCCGAGCCCCTGATCCGCGCTTACGAGGACGGGCGGCTGGACTATGACCGCTACATCGGGCGCGCGCACCTGCTGGTGTCGGTGGATGTCGAGGCCGCCGCCGCCGCCATCGCCCGCCTGGCGCAAGACCCCGCCCTGCGTGCGCGGTTGGGTGCGGCAGGCCAGGCTCGCGTGCGCGCTCGCTTCGACTGGGGCGTCGTCGCGCGCCTGTATCAGGCCCTGTGGAACGAGCAGTCGGGGCGGCTCCGCGCCGCGCGGACCGACGCCCGAGCGCTGCCCCCCGTGCTGCCCCCGGGCATGCCCAACCCGCTGAAGATGTTCGCCCACTACCCGAGCTGCGGCCTGGAGGCCGGGACCCGGATCTGGCGCGTGGCGGCCCAGGGAGCTGGCTTCCCCAATGCGCAGGCCGTGCTCGGGCTGGGGATGTGGAACTCCGCGCGGGACCGACTGCCCGACTCGGACATGCTCGGCCGCACCCTGGCAGAGCTGCCGGCCGATCCGGCTGCGGCACTGCCCGTGAGCGAACTCGCGGCCACGCTGGGGATGGGCACCGCGGATGCGCTGCGCCTGGTGGCGTGGATGCACAAGGTCGGGCTCGTGGATGCCGGATCGGCCCCGGCTCGATGACGCCTCGTGGCCTGGAATTTCGGCGGCGCCGTGCCCGATGGCCTTCACTCACGCATAGGTGATCCAAGCCTGCCGGTCTGGCTGCTGCAGGTGGGGCAAGGTGTTGAAGCTGAGCAGCGCGTGCCGCTTCGTGGTGAACTGCAGTTCGCTGAGCGCGCTGTTGCGCAGGCGCAGGTTCAACTCGACGGCGGTGGCCGCAGGGGCTGCGAGCGCGTGCGCCACGGCAGTGCAGATCGGGCCGCCGCTCGAGACGATCAGCACGTGGCCGTCGAAGCGCTGGCGCACGTGGTCCAGGACGCCCCCCACCGCGCGCGCCCAGTCGTCCCAGGCGGGCAGGCCCTCGGGCTGGAGGCGGCCGTCCATCCACTCCAGCAGCGCGAGGCGCAGCAGCCGGAAGTGCGCGCGCCGGCCTTCGGGGGTCTGCGGTGACGGCATGGCCTGCGGCTGGAGGTGCGCCGCGCTGCGCAGCAGCGCGGCGCTGTCGTACTCGTCCAGCGCCGGCCATTCCGTGGCGGCGGGCAGGTCGGGCAAGGCCGAGGCCAGGGCCTCGAGCGACTCGCGTTGTCGGCGCAAGCGGCCGCGCAGCACCCCCTGGTAGCTGATGCCGCTTTCGCGCAGCCAGGCGCCGAGGGCCTGGCACTGGCGCCAGCCCAGGTCGCTGAGGCGGTCGTAGTCGTCGGTGCCGAAGCTGGCCTGACCGTGGCGGACGAGATGCAGGGTGCCCAAAGGCTGGCTCCGTGGCGCCGTGCGGAGGCACGCGTGCACAGTCAGTGTAGGCGTCGCCGGGCGGCCTCGGCCGGCCGACCGGGGGCTGGCAGCGAGCCTTTCGCGCGTCCGGGTAATCCCTGGCTTGCGACCCACTGCCACCGATGGGTATCCGGGCCGTGTCACATTGTCAGCCGCGCGCTCGAGACTGCGGGTCCGTGCTGCGGCAGCTTTCCGTGGTTCTCCAGAGGAGTCTTCGTCCATGTCCTACGTCCTGCGTTTCCCCTCCCGCCGCCGCCTGCTGCAGGGCGCGGCCGCTGCCGTCGGCGCCTCGTCCTTCGCGCCGTCCCTGATGGCGCAGTCCGCCCCGGTCCGGGTGGGCTACTCGATGTCGCGCACGGGGCCGTGGACGGGCGGCGCGCAGGTGAGCCAGGAGCCGAATTACCTGCTCTGGGCCGAGCAACAGAACCAGGCCGGCGGTCTGGACGTCAAGGGCGCGCGCCGCCGAATCGAACTCATCAGCTCGGACGATCGCAGCGACACCGAGACCGTCGTGCGCACCTACGAGAAGCTGATGGGCAGCGACAAGGTCGATCTTGTCCTGCCGCCGTGGGGCAGCAACGCGAACTTCGCGGTCGCGCCGCTGGCCAACCGCTTCGGCTACCCCTTCCTCGCGCCTACGGCGCTGAGCCGCCGCCTGGTGGAGATGAAGCTGCCGTACTTCTTCCTGCTGCTGCAGCAGCCCAAGCCGATGTGCGAGGCCATCGTCGAGATGTTCAAGGCCAACGGCATCCGCACCGTCGCCTGCGTCTATGTCGATGATCTCTTCGGCTTGGAGAACTACGCCGCCTTCCGTGTGGCGCTGCAGGGCACCGGGATCAACATGGTCGAGGACAAGAGTTACCCCGGCGGGGTGAAGGACCTGTCGCCGGTGCTGCGGTCGATCAAGGACAAGAACCCGGACGCCTTCGTCGGCTTCACCTACCCGCCCGACACCATCCTGGCCAGCCGCCAGGCCAAGGAGATCGGCTTCAACCCGAAGGTGTTCTACGCCTCGGTGGGCACGGCCTTTCCGCTGTACCGCAACGTGATGACGCCGGCAGGCGCCGAGGGCGTCATGGGCATGGGATCCTGGAACGCCAAGACCAGCCCGGGCGCCAAGGCCTACTTCGACGCCCACGTGGCCAGCCAGAAGAAGGAGCCCGACCGCTGGGCCAGCGGCGCGTGCTGGGCAGGTCTGGAGATCCTGACCAACGCGGTGAAGCAGGCGGGCCTGAACCGCAAGGCCATCCGCGACTACGTCGCCGCCACCACGCACAAGACCATCCTTGGTGACATCCGATTCGTCGGCAGCGAGAACGTGGGTACGCCGGGCACCATCGGGCAGTGGCAGAACGGCGAGTTCGAGGTCGTCTGGCCGACCCCTCGCGCCACGGCCAAGCTGGTCGCTGCCAAGCCGGCCTGGAACTAAGCCCCGCAAGTCCCCGGGAAAGGTCGGGCCCGCGCGCGGCCCGCCGCTGCCGCCTCCATGTCCTTCTTCGCCTGGGTGGAGCTCATCGCCTCCGGTCTGATCACCGGGGGTGTGTACGCGCTCGTGGCGCTGGGTCTGAACCTGCAGTACGGCCTGATGCGCATCCTCAACATCGCGCACGGCGAATTCCTGATGGTGGGCGCCTTCCTCACCTGGTGGATGCAGTCGCAGTTCGGTTTCTCCCCGCTGCTGATGCTGCCGGTCTCCTTCGGGCTGTTGATGGCGCTGGGGCTGGCAGTTCACTTCCTGTGCTTCCGCCGCCTGACGGTGACTTCGCCCAACCTGGACATCTTCGAGGCCCGCGGCTTGATGGTGGCCTTCGGGCTGATGTTCCTGGTGCAGAACTTCGTGTCCTGGCAGTGGGGCGGTGACCTGCGCGGCTACGACTACCTGACCGATCCGGTGCGGCTGGGCGGCGCGCAGTTCGCCGGCAACAAGTTGCTGGTTTTCGGCCTGGCCCTGGCGTTCAGCCTGGGGCTGATCGTGCTGCTGCGCATGACGCTGCTCGGCAAGGGCGTGCGCGCGCTGATGCAGTCGCCCGTGGGCGCGCAGTTGGTGGGCATCGACACCCGGCGTCTGCATCCGCTGATGTTCGGCATCGGGCTCGGCCTGTCCGGCGTGGCGGGCTGCCTGCTGTCGATGTCCTACACGATCTCGCCCTCGATGGGTGAGCCCTACACCGTCACGGCGCTGATCGTGATCACGCTCGGCGGCTTCGGCAGCATGGGCGGGGCGCTTGCCGGCGGCCTGCTGCTGGGCGTGGTGGAGGCCGTGGGCATGCACTACACCAACCCGTCGATGAAGGCGCTGCTGTCCTACACCGTTTTCATCGCCGTGCTGCTGCTGCGCCCCGAGGGGCTGTTCACGCGCCGCACGCGCAAGGCTTGAACATGAACGACCGGCAGCTCCTGGTTCGTGACCTGCTCGTGTGGTTCGGCCTGACGGGCTGGGCCCTGGCCATCCCGGGCTTCGGCAGCGACTTCGTCGTCTCGATGGCGCTGACCTGCCTGATGTATGTCGCGCTGTCGTCGAGCTGGGGCCTGTTCTGCGGCAGCACGCGCTACCTGTCGCTCGCGACCTCGGCCTTCTTCGGCGTGGGCGCCTACACGAGCGCGCTCATGCTCGAAAGCGCCGGCTGGGTCGAGTCCATCGCCCTGGGGTCGCTCGTCGCCACGGCGGTGGCGGTGCTGATGGGCGCGGCGGTGCTGCACCTGCGCGGCACCTACTTCGCGGTCCTCACCTTCGGCATGACCGAGCTGATCCGCCACGCCATCACCTACTTCGAGAAGTCGGTCACCGGCACCGTGGGCCGGGTGCTCGCGGTGGTGCCCGAGCGCGACACCATCTACCTGACAGTGCTCGCGCTGGCCTCGGCGACGGTGCTGCTGTCCATCGCCATCCGGCGCACGCGCTTCGGCCTCGCGCTGGTGGGCATCGGCGCCGACGAACAGCGGGCGCAGACGCTGGGGGTCAATACCCGCCTGGTCAAGATCGCCGGCTTCGCGCTCACGGCGGCCGTGGCGGGCGCGGTCGGGGCCGCGATGTCGGTACGCTGGACCTACATCGACCCGCAGACCGTCTTCAACCCCTTCATCGGCTTCCAGACCGTGCTGATCGCGCTCATCGGAGGGGCCACGACGTTGTGGGGCCCGCTCATTGCCGCCGTCGTCTTCAGCCTGCTGGCCGAGACCCTGCGCCTGGCCGCCCCGCAGGTGTACATGATGACGCTCGGCCTGCTGCTGATCCTGTCGGTGCTGTACCTGCCCGGCGGCCTGGCCTCGCTGCGCTGGGACACCTGGAAGGGCTGGCGCGACGACACCCGCGCCTGGTGGCGCGAGCGGCGCCACGAGTGGAGCGGGCGCAAGGCGCGCGAGAAGCGCCTGGCCCGGGAGCGTCGCCTTGGCTGAGGGCGGAAAGCCCGTGCTCCTGGAGACGCGCGATGTGACCGTGCGCTTCGGCGGCCTGGTCGCGGTGGACGCGGTCAGCGTCGCCTTCCGCGCCGGCGAGCTGGTGGGCATCATCGGCCCCAACGGTGCCGGCAAGACCACCTTCTTCAACGCGCTCACCGGCGTGCAACGGCCAAGCTCCGGCCGGCTGCTGGCCGCAGGGCGCGACCTCACCGGTGCCGGACCGCACCGCTTTGCAGCGCGTGGGCTGGCGCGCACCTTCCAGACCCCGCGCGTCTTCGGTGAGCTGACGGTGGCGGCCAACATCGGCTTCGGCCTGAAGTTCGCCGGCCGCCGCCGCCGCCGCTGGTGGTTGTGGGGCGAAGAGGTCGACGTGCCCTGGGCGCTGCGCGATGTGGCCGGCATCCTGGGCCTGATCGGCCTGCGCGAGCAGGCGGCGTTGCCTGCCGCCGCGCTCACGCCCTCGCAGCAGCGCCTGCTGGAGATCGGCATGGCGCTGTCGACGCGCCCGCGCATGCTGCTGCTGGACGAGGTGGCCGCCGGCCTGACCGAGGCCGAGTTGCAGGAGATGGCGCGCCTCATCCGGCGCCTGCGCGACGAGCTGGACCTGACGGTGGTGTGGATCGAGCATGCGGTGGTGACGCTGCTGCGCCACGTGGAGCGCGTCATCGTCCTGCACCAGGGCCGCAAGATCGCCGACGCCACGCCGGCCGAAGTGGTGCGCGACCCCGAGGTCGTCGAGGCCTACCTCGGCGACGAGATGGCCGAGGTCGACCTGACCCGTCCCGCCGGTGCGGCGCAGCCGCTTGAACCAGGCGCGGAGGCCCGCCGATGATGTGGCATCGCGCGGAGTCCTTCGTGCTCGGCGGCAGCGGGCGCGCGCACCTGAAGGTGGAGGCGCTCGCCGCCGGCTACGGGCCGGTGCAGGTGCTGCGCGGCGTCAGCTTCGAGGCCCGGCCCGGCCTGACCGTGATCCTCGGCCCCAACGGCGCGGGCAAGACGACGCTGCTGCGCGCGTTGGCGGGGCTGATCCCGCGCGCGGGCGAGGTGCTGCTCGACGGCGAGGAACTGCCCGAGAAGACGCATGAGATCGTGCGGGCCGGCATGGCGCTGGTGGCCGAGGGGCGGCAGCTGTTCCCTCAGATGACGGTCACAGAGAACCTCGAGCTCGGCGGCTGGCTCGTGCCGGCGGTCGAGCGGGCGCGGCGGCTGCAGCAGGTGCTTCAGGACTTCCCGAAGCTGCGCGAGCGGGCGCAGCAGCTGGCCGGCACCATGAGCGGCGGCGAGCAGCAGATGGTGGCGGTGGCACGCGCGATGATGAGCCGGCCGCGCCTGCTGATGCTGGACGAGCCCTCGCTCGGCCTCGCGCCGCGCATGGTCGACGAACTGCTTTCTCTGGCGCGCCGCATCGCCGACGCCGGCACCACGGTCCTGATGGTCGAGCAGAACGTCAGGAAGGCGTTGGCGGTGGCCGACCGCGGCTATGTGCTGGAGCGCGGTGCCCTGGTGGCCAGCGGGCCGGCGCGCCTGCTCGCCCGCTCCAGCGTGGTGCGCGAGGCCTACCTGGGCGCGCGCGCCGACGGGGCCACCAGCGCCGCCGAGGCCGTGCGGCGCACGCGCGCCGCGTCCGCCTGAGCGCTCCGCCGCCGCGTCCCCGAGCCGATCTCCGCCGCCTGCCGCTGCCTGCCGCCGTCTGCAACTTCCGAAGGAATCCCCATGTCCGACCTCTCGATGCTGATCAACGGCCTGAAGGTGACGGCCGAGAACAACGCCACCTTCGAACGCCGCAACCCGCTGGACGGCACCGTGGCCACGCGCGCCCCCGCGGCCTCGCCAGCCGATGCCGTGCTCGCGGTGGAGGCCGCCGCCGAAGCCTTCCGCACCTGGAGCGAGACCGGCCCGGGCGCGCGCCGGGCGCTGCTGCTGAAGGCGGCCGAGCAGCTCGAGGCGCGCACTCCGCGCGTCGTCGAGGCCGTGTGCGCCGAGACCGGCGCCACCGCCATGTGGGCTGGCTTCAACGTCTTCCTCGCCGCGGGCATGCTGCGCGAGGCCGCGGCGCTCACCACCCAGATCGCCGGGGAGGTCATCCCCTCGGACATCCCCGGCAGCCTGGCCATGGGCATCCGCCAGCCGGCCGGCGTGGTGCTCGGCATCGCGCCGTGGAACGCGCCGGTGATCCTGGGCGTGCGCGCCATCGCGACGCCGCTGGCCTGCGGCAACACGGTCGTGCTGAAGGGCAGCGAGAACTGCCCGCGCACGCACCAGCTCATCGTCGACGCACTGCAGGAGGCGGGCTTCCCGCCCGGCGTGGTGAACTACATCACCAACGCCCCGGCCGACGCCGCGGCGGTGGTGGAGGCCATGGTCGCGCACCCGGCGGTGCGGCGCGTCAACTTCACTGGCTCCACCCGCGTGGGCCGGCTGATCGCGATGACCTGTGCGAAGTACCTGAAGCCGGCCGTGCTCGAACTCGGCGGCAAGGCGCCGCTGATCGTGCTGGACGACGCCGACCTTGACGATGCCGTCAACGCCGCGGCCTTCGGCTGCTTCGCCAACAGCGGCCAGATCTGCATGAGCACCGAGCGCCTGATCGTCGACCAGAAGGTGGCTGACGAGTTCGTCAGGAAGTTCGCCGAGAAGGCTCGCGCGCTGCCGCTGGGCGACCCGCGCAAGCCCGAGCCGGTGGTGCTGGGCAGCGTCATCGGCATGTCCACCGTCGAGCACTGCAACGCGCTGATCGACGACGCGCTGGCCAAGGGCGCGAAGCTGGTGTGCGGCGGCAAGGCCGACAGCACGCTGATGCCGGCCACGCTGATCGACCACGTGACCCCGGCGATGGGCATCTACCGCGAGGAGACCTTCGGCCCGGTCAAGGCCATCGTGCGCGTGCGCAACGCCGAGGAGGCGATCGCCTGCGCGAACGACAACGAGTACGGCCTGTCGGCGGCGGTGTTCGGCCGGGACGTCGCCCGTGCCCTGAACGTGGCGCGTCGCATCGACTCCGGCATCTGCCACGTGAACGGCCCCACCGTGCACGACGAGGCGCAGATGCCCTTCGGCGGCGTCAAGGGCAGCGGCTTCGGCCGCTTCGGCGGCCGGGCGGGCGTGCACGAGTTCACCGAGTTGCGCTGGGTGACCGTACAGACGACGCCGCGCCAGTACCCCTTCTGAGCGCTTGGGCGGCGGTGAGCCGCCGCGGGGCGGCCCGGCCGCCGTCAGTGCGTGATGACGACGAGCACGCTGCAGGGCGCGTGCTCGATCAGCGCCTGCGAGACCGAGCCGCGCCACCAGCGCTGGGCCCAGCTGTCCAGGTGCTTGTGGCCGACGACGATCAGGTCGGCCTTGACCTGCCGGGCGTGGCGCACGATCTCGTCGACCGAGTGGCCGGTGGCGAGCACGCCGCGCGCGCTCAGGCCGGCCTCGCCCAGCCGCTGCACGCCCTGGTCCAGCACCTGCTGGTATTGGGCGCGATCGGCGGCCGCGACCTCGGGGTCGTAGACCCAGCCTTCGATCGCGACCGAGCTCACCGGCGAGGGCATCACCGCGATCAGGTGGATCTCGGCGCGGCTCCACTGCGCGATCTCCTTGCAATCGAGCAGGGCCCGCTGCCCGGCGACGGTGCCGTCGTAGGCCATGAGGATGCGCTGGTACATGGGGGACTCCTGGGCCGTCGAGGGTGTGAGGCAGGTCGCGCCGTCGGGCGGTCGGGCTGCAGGTCACGGTTCCGAGAGTGTGGACGCGCAGCGTGACACGAGCTTGACGCACTGCAGCATCGTTGCTGCGCCGCTCCCTGTCCGCAATGGGGTCTTCCCCATCGGGGGAGACCCGCACGTCGGCTCAGCGCCAGGCGAAGAAGGGCTGGTCGAAGTGGGCCACGCGCGTGGGCCGGCCCAGCAGGCAGAGCTCGCGGAACTGGTAGAGGAAGGCGGCGGTCGGCGTGGCGATCCAGGTGTCTCCCACGGGCATGCGCAGCACCGGGTGCGGGGCCCCTCTGACCTGGTTCAGGATCGGCGCATCCAGCCGCAGGAACTCGGCCAGTGGAAGGCGGTGCGTGCCGGCCACCTCTGCCGGATCCGGCCGCAGCACCTGTGCCGTGCCACCCCAGACCACGACGGGCGTGATCAGGTAGCCCGAGCGCGTGGCGTAGTCGTCCAGGCGGCCGAGCACCGCCTGCGCGGGCAGCTCGAGCCCGACTTCCTCGGCCAGCTCGCGCAGCGCCGCGGCCTCGGGCGTCTCACCCGGCTCGATGCGTCCCCCGGGCAGGGCCCATTGCCCGGCGTGGCTGCGCAGGCCCGCGGCGCGGCGCGTCAGCAGCAGCGCCGGGGCCGGCTGCCACTGCGTGTGCTGGGGCAAGGGGGGCAGGTCGGCGCCAAGCCCTGCCTCGACCACGGTGAGCGCGACGGCGGCGTGGCGCCGCCCCTCGACGGGCAGGGCGTGCACCTCGAAGCCGGACAGGCGCTCGTACACGACGGCTCGCAGGTCCTCGGGCGTGGTCATTGCGCGAGGATAGCCGCTCGCACGGGCCGGCAGGCCCGAGACTCCTCGGGGTGCCTTGGGATCAGTCCGGGTGGGGGGACCGCTTTCCTGCTTCAATCCTGCCCGTCACAGATTTCCACGGTCGAGGAGCGAAGATGAAGATCGCGGTCTGGCTGCTGTTCGGGGCGATGGCCCTGGCCTGGACGGCGGGCGCGTGGTTGACGGCCGCGGTGGCGCAGTGGTCTGCGCAGGCGCTGGCCAGCGGCACCGCCGAGGCTGCCGGGCGTGCGGTGGCGGCCTGGCCGGCGCCGCCGTGGATGGCCCTGTGGATCGACCCGGCCTGGGTCAAGGCCCTGCAGGACTTGATGGTCTGGTCCTTGGACACCGCGCAGGGGCTGCTGCCCTGGCTGGGCACGGCCATGGGCTGGCTGGTGCCGCTGGTGTGGGTGGGCTGGGGTTTCGGACTCGTCGTCCTGCTGCTGCTGGCGGCCCTGGCGCACTGGGGCGTGTCGCGCTGGCGGCCGGCCGCGCTGCGCGGCGCCTCGGCCTGAGACGCCACGGCCGGAGCGCCGCAGTGCAGGCAGGATTGGCCGACACCTTCACGCGCGCCGCGCGCGGCGAGGGTCTGCCCGTGGGCGTGCCGGTCACGAGCGCCGGGCCGGCGCTGACGCTGGGCGACCTGCTGCGCCTGCACGGCGAGGACTCCCCGGCCATCGTGCTGATGCTGCTGTCCCTGGTGAGCGTGATGCCCGTGGCCGGGGCCGGCATGGTGCTGAGCCTGGGGATCTTCGCCATCGCGTGGCGCTGGCGCCACGGTGCCCGCGCCGTGGCGCTGCCCGAGCGCCTGCAGCGCCTGTCGCTCGGGCCCACCGGCACCCGGCGCAGCCTGCACGTGCTGGCCTGGATGTATGCGCGCACCGGTCGCTGGCTGCGCCCGCGCTGGGGCGCGCTGGCACGGCCGGGGCTGGCCCTGGCGTGGAGCGCCTGGCTCGCGCTGATGGGCTTCCTGATCTTCCTGCCGCTGCCGCTGGGCAATGTGCTGCCGGCCACGAGCCTGGTGCTGTTCAGCCTGGGCTGGATGTTCCGCGACGGCTTGGCGCTCGCGGCATCGCTGCTGGTGGGCGCGCTGGCCATCGGCTTTGCCGCGCTGGTGGGCCATGTGTTGGTCGACCTGGCCGAGCGCGCGGCTCAGGCCTGGAGCGGCCTGTTCTGAACAAGCGCCGATTCGATCTGGATCAGTGTGTGGGTCGGCGCGCTGGCCTATGCTGTGTTCTCGACTGTTGGAGGAAACGACGATGTCCGAAGTGACTGCCGCCCAGGCCGACCGCCTGATGAGCGACCTGAAGCTGGTGATCGCCGACGCCGAGGCGCTGCTCAAGAGCACCGGCGGCGATGTCGGCGAGGCCATGGCCGACGCGCGCGGCCGCATCGAGGCCCGCCTCGTCGAGGCCAAGGCCCACCTGCTGCAACTGCAGCAGTCGGCGACGCAGCAGGCCAAGGCCGCCGGTCGGGCCGCCGACGACTACGTGCACCACCATCCCTGGCAGGCGGTGGGCATCGCCGCCGGCATCGGTCTGGTCGTCGGCCTGTTGATCGGCCGGCGCTGAAGGCGCACGCGCCGATGGCCGAGCCCCCGACGCCGGGCCTCGCGGACTCGCTGCGCCGCCTGCTCGGCGGTGCGCTGGAATCGGTGCAGGTCCGGCTGGACCTGCTCGCGGTGGAGCTCGAGCAGGAGAAGCGCCGCCTGCTGCAGGCGCTGCTGCTGGGCGCCCTGGCCTTGTTGATGCTCGGCGTCGGCACCGTGTTGCTGGTGGGGCTGTTGCTGCTGTTGCTGCAGGAGGGCTACCGCCTCGCGGCGCTCGCGGTGCTGGCCCTGGGCTTCCTGGGCGGCGGGTTCGTGCTCGTGCGTCTGGCGGCCGGGCGCCTGGCCAGTCCGGGCGGCATCGCTGCCGCGACCCGGGGCGAGCTTGCGCGTGACCGGCAGGCGCTGGCAGGGCAGACGGCGGTGGAGGGCACGGCGGCTGCCGACGGCAAGCGCGCGCCGCTCAGCTCCCCAGTCCCGCCCGACGTGGGCGCCCGCCCCGGGCAGGGAATTCCCCCGCGCGAGGGCGGCCCTTGAGCCGCCTCCCGGCCATGGATGCACAGGGGTGGGGCGCGCTGGCCAGACTCAGCGACGAGGCGCTGGCGCGCCGGCGTGAGGCCCTGCTCGCTCGCAGTGCCGCGCTGCGCGAGGGCCTGACCCGCGACGCGGCCGCACTCGCGCCCCCGCTGCGCCAGGCCGACCGGGTGCTCGAGGCGCTGCGCTGGCTGCGCGCGCGCCCGGCGCTGCCGCTGGCGGCGGTGGCCGGGCTGGCCTTGTGGCGCCCGCGCGCCGCGTGGCGGTGGGCGCTGCGCGGCCTCGGCTTGTGGCGCACGTGGCGCAGCGTGCGCCGGCTGCTCGGTGGCGGAGCCGGCGGACTCGCCGCGTTCAGTCCTGCCCGCGCATCATCTGCCCGAGTTCCAGGCCGGTGAGCTGCCTGGCGCCGCGCGCCAGCCAGAACATCAGCGCGACCATCATCACCATCGAGGGCAGGGCGATGGCCGGGTAGCTGATGAGGGTCAGGCGCCCGAGCTCGGCGTTGAAGGCCTCG
>Ga0169931_10005481_pt1 | contig 19338 bp, 12 predicted proteins | sample Kivu_15m_20L_FD_129675 | JGI IMG/M metagenome (GOLD analysis project Ga0169931, IMG submission 129675) | Freshwater microbial communities from Lake Kivu, Western Province, Rwanda to study Microbial Dark Matter (Phase II) - Kivu_15m_20L... | ecosystem: Environmental > Aquatic > Freshwater > Lake... | reverse complement strand
CATCGTCATTTCAACATCTGCAGTTGTATCGATAGGTTGGCCTTCTTCGACCAGTCTAGGTCGTCTTGACATGGCTGGTCTTTTGAGGCGTCCTTCACAAAAAGTGTCATCAGGTTTTCACGTAAATATCACTTATACGTCTGAAACGGCAAGCTCGCTCGTCTGATCCTAAAAACTGTTTTCGCACGGTGCTATTCAGGCACGAGTGATTCTAAAACAATTCAAATTCCAATAAATTCCTTTGATTTCCAAGTTTATTATGAGTATTTTGTCATTGAAACTGCTATTAGTTACTCACATTAAAAGTCGCTCTCCGAATGAAGGACCATGGACTTTTCGAAAGGACTGTAGTAGTAATATATGTATTACTACTAGTCGGACAAAGCCTATCCAAGAAAACAGCTGAACCGTCGAGTACACTTTTGCGTATGCACAAACACTATTCTCTTTATCCACCTCATGAAACATCACTCTATGATACGCTACAAGTCCTTCCAAATGCTACGACTGCTGAAATCTCGAAACAATATCGAAAATTATCGCGGCAATTACATCCAGATAAGAAACGGAAACGACAAGTTAAGCATGATGACGAGGAGGAGGAGGATACGCAACGATTGTTTCAAGTTCAAACAGCCTATGAGGTTTTAAAACAAGATGTAACACGATTACCCTATCATCGATATGGATTGCTAGATACAGGATCTGCGGCTGCGATACTTACAGGATGTAAGGTAGGACAATTATCCCATATTTCACCTCTACAATTACGGCTCATGGAATGGATGGGATATTCCAATGATACTATATATTCCACTGATTCATCATGGAAGGACAAGAGCGATGGTCATACGCATTCGATGAGAATCATGTTTCTAGCTATACATTTAGTAGAACTCATCCGACCTGTCGTGGAAGGGTCATTATCTCAAGATTACTTTGCACATTACATTGCACAGGAATGTGATGCCTTAAAGTCACTTCCTTTAGGATCACAAATTATACGATGTATTGGTAGAGCGTATCGATATTCAGGTCAACGGTACCTACGAAGATATCGAGCATCATCCAATTACATTTGGGAAACAACCATGAGACAAAAACAACAGAATAAAAATACTCTGCAAACGGCTACTTTAGATCTTACAGATTCCATACATATCCAATTTCGGAATGCCAAAAATCTTGCAACTGCAGCTATTGCTAGTGGAAGACTCATGATAGAAGAATCTGTTTATTCCTTGCGCAAGAAACAAAATAAAAGTAAAAACTTGAAAGCTATTGAATACCCAGACTTGGGGCATGTAAGTATGTATGCAATAAGGATTTAAAGAAAGGACGTTGTGATGAGGATCGTGTAACATTGGGATTACTTATTTCTTTTCTTCTATTTTTGCTTTATTTACTCACACATATGCACATATAGACTCACTGGGATGATGATGAACTAGACATGAATCATTCCTTGAATGAAGATGATATTCGAATCACTGAAGAAGAAAAAGCTCATCAAGCTGTAATTAGCTCCTTACAAGTAGAAGCTTTATGGAAAATAGCCAAGATTGATTTAGATAAAACTATACAGGAAGCATGTCAAGTCATATTGCAAGGGGAATATTTTTTCTTCCCTTCACATCAAGCGACTTCTTGGGCATATCCAGATATGCCCATACAAGGTTGGGTAGCATCGAATGGTCAGGCCATCGACGTATCGATAGGGAAATTACGTGCAGCAGCTGCTATGATTCTGATTGGGGATGTAATGGTTCGATCAAGTAAAGAAAAGACCTCATGGGTTGATTGATATATAGTAATGGTAATGAATACCTAAGGATGCAACCTAAACAATACTTTTAGTGATATACGCGCGTGATTCTATTTACTCTACTAGTTTATGCATAATAATGAGGAGCGCTTACAACATCCTCAAGAGCTTCGAGCTGGTCTTGAGTGAAGGCTTGTTTGTGCGTATCCCAGTTATCGGACATATGAGTCCTTTTGAATTCAGCACAAACCATTTTGACAATCTGTCGAACATTTGGAGACGCTCGACCTTCAAATGAATGACGGGAGATTTCGGCAAGAGCTACGGGAATGAATGCAGGCGTATCGTACGGTTGTGATAAAATAGCCGCACAGAGAAAAAATACACTCGATTGCTGTTGTGATCGAAGCTGGTCCTGATGCTCTAGGTTTAGCTTACCTCGTCCTTTCCTAAAAGAACGAGATGGAATAAATTTTCTAGCCATAATGACCTTGTCGTGGACCATTTCAGACACTTGAACTTCAGACGACGATGCGAGGATACCCGCAAGCGTAGCCATCGCAGCCGATGAAACTTCATGCCGGTCATCTGCAAGAAGATAGGTGGTGATGGACAAACTCACTTGCTGCTGACTACCATTTAAAATAAATTTGTGGTTTCCGTGGAAGCACCTTAGAAAATGAGCGGCAGCATGACGAACTTGCCACACGTTGTTCTTCGATGCAATATCCACGACGTCGAGAGTACGAGATATTGAAGCAATATCATCGCAAACAATTGATGTGCTGATATCAGATATCAGTAACTTGGTGGTTTTTATAACTTCGGCTTGCGTCATCCTTTGAGCTTGTGTCAGGTCTTCGACATTATTTTCACCGTGAACGGTCTGAAATAAGAGAGGGATTACTGGAAGGACAAGTTGCGGGTAATTCATGTTGCTATCCTCGCGGTGGTAGCAATACAGTAAGAAGATACGTATTGTGAGTAATGAGTAAAAGTAAAGGTCGATGCCAGAACTCGGTGTTACAGAGCGCATCAGGTCGCTGATTGTTGCTATTAGGTCTTGATCAACGTGGAACGATCGGCGACATATTCTTGAAAAGCAGCCTGCAATAAGACCACGACATGCCTCATATGGATGACCCAACGCATTACTCAGACAGGGTAGGACCCGCTCTCGTATTAACGAGGTCAACATTTCTGAGGAATCCACGTCGTTGATCACAGATATCATCAAGTGCAGCCATTTGCACTGAAGACTGAACCCGTCGATCATCAAAGACTGCGTGACAAGAGAATCATTGGGATTTAAAGAAAGCTCGACCTCCTGAACTAGCTTAGAAACTAATTTTTCATATTTTTCATATGGTAGATCATGTATCGCATACGATAACGCGTCGAAATAGGCAGCTATGAGACTCAAAGGGATTTTGGGAATCATTTCGCGAATGAATGGAAGAAGTCTTGTCTCCCAACCTTCATCAGATCTTACCAACATGAAACGAGTTATCCCGGCGAATACCTCCGAAGATGCTATATGCTGGTTTCGCTGATCTTCTGATGGTAAAGCATTTATGAGGACTTTAATGCAGGACAAAAAATAATGCTTTGTTTCTGGATGTAAGAGAAGTATCATGTGGACAAGCTGAACATGATAGATTTTATAATTCGATGATAGATGGCAAGCTCTTTGGTACGGAAACATAGTCGATGGTGCAATATTATTGTTTGCGTCTCGTATCATTTCCTCTACGCCATCTGACAATTGCTGTTCTTGCCCCCCGGTCAGATCTTTGTGATTGTGAACTAGTGAAAGACAAAGTGCGCGGCAACTGTCTTCGCTGATCGAGAAGCCCTCAGCCATCAAGTGTGATGTTGGTACTGACCCTTGCTTCATGTGGATATTTTGTGTCCAAATGATTGTCACCAATTTGCCGATAATGCCGAGGCACAACTTTTGGATGGGCTGTGCCATATTTTTTTGAATCAAATTAAAGCAAACATCCCAGATTTTATAGAATAGGACGGGTTTCAACCTCAAATCGTCAGCATCCACGATGCTAAGTAAAAACCATACAAAGAAGAGTTTATGTTTCCATGGAACGATACTAATATCCGATCCCGCTTCAGTTTCCGGGCATCTGCTGTCTACTTCACTGGTGATTTGATCCAAGAGATACTGGAGCATACACTCTTGAAGCACTGTATCTTTCTGTGCACGAGGCAAGTTGAACCTGCGATAACGAAACTTCTTGAATAGGTCGTTGAAATAGGCCACAACTTTCAATTTGTCCTCTTCTGGTAGCAAAGGTAATAGTCGCCAGGACTCGCAAATCGTCTGCATCAACTTGAAGCGATTCTCCTGAGTAGACAACCTACGAGATTTTAAAATTTGAGTGCTTTGACTATTGACATCTATGAATGTGTTTGGGTGTATCTATTGACGAACTTACATAATTTTCATCGAACGATTAAATGCAAGAATTAATAAGACACCTTTGATCGTTTCCGCAAGTTGCTTACGTCTTCCCTGCTGATCAAAGACATCGCATAGCCTAACGCATGAAGGCAAGCCATATAAACCGTCTTGCAATACGTCACTTAACGATAAAGCGTCATGTAAGCGGGAGATCCAAAATGCATTAATAAACCACCCAACTCTCGAAAGCGCACAATTCAGCACCTGTGGATTTTTTCATCACCGTATCGTCACGATTGAGATCAGTCGAACTGATAAGGCACTAATTCGCACAAAAGTTCTATTGAAACTTACATTTAACGAAGTGCCTCTAACCAGGAGATTTGGGTGACAACAGAGGGAAAAAAGGTGTTTTATAATGTCTTCGTGTATCTCTAAACACCTCGGGGCTATGGGATGCCATGTACCATCAATACTGAGAGACGGAAACATTTCTTTCCCGTTAGAAATATCATCATCGGATACTTTAGCTAAGTCGCAACAATCATGTCCTCGAGGGGATACCTGATGCTTGTGACACTGCCAAAGTCTCCGAGGTTGATCAAAGCTAGAGTTCGACTCTAATAAAAACCGGAACAATTCCAGACGATGAGACAATAAAGCATTCGAGAAGACCTTTCCAGTACCTTCACCATCGTTATAAACAACGTATTCCGTCTTTTTTGTTACTCTTTCTAGTATGGTCCTCATATCGGTAGCTCCATATTTTAAAGACGTATCGTTCAAAACACCTTTTTGTAAATCTACGATATCTTTGTCTTCGTTATACCGAACGCGGTGAGAGTATAAAATACGGCATATCGCTAGCACCTAAGTCCATATAAAAAATTTTAAACTTCCAGGACATTGTAAAACGTAGGCGAAAAGCCAGGGTCGAATGTACGCAAACTTACCTCTTTGCAAACTTTGCGGTCATTTAGAGCCGCAATCGAAGATAGCTTCTCCGCGGCATCATCACTACATAACAAGACGGACCGTTTCGCTATTAACGAAAGCAACGTAGCGGTAAATGATAAAATACGGAATCGAAACGAAATTATTTTCATTCCTTCATTAGCATCGGCGCTAGATGCAATAAGACTTCGCACAGCCATTTCATGAGGGTCGAATTTTGTGGGATCGGTCACTCTTTGGTGAGGGTCTTCTAGGAGAATTCCAGCTAATCCCCTAATCGCATATTTAATAATTTTCAACGACCTGCGTAACATATCCACATTCATGGTGTCTACTTTTAATTTGATACATGGATAGACATGAGCTTCCAATAACTCTATGCATGCAGCAATTTGTTTCTCGCAAGGGATGCTCCATTGATAATCATAGGTTCGCAAATTAGGTTTCATACTTGAAGCGGGTCGTTTATTTGATGCCATCGGATATGCAGCCGTCAATGAATTAAGAGTGTGCCTCAACAGTTTACAACCGCATTTGAATAGATGTTTGTCAGGGGAACTAAGGGAAAAGTGAATAGCTCCGGAGATGGACCCAATATGGTCTAAAATATATCTTCCCGAGTAACGCACCGCTCCTGATAATAACCGTACGCGATATGTATTAGTCTTCAGTGAGTTGCTCGAGAGTTTCACCCCAAGTTTCTTTACTAGAAAATCCAGTCCAATCTTTGAACAGGAATCTTCGGCATCGTCAATATCAACGTAGCAGAACGCCTCGCATAGACCAGACACATCTTTCGCCGCATGCGGTACAGTTTCATCAAGAAATCCATCTAAGGATCGAATAATAGACTCATACACTGATCTATCAGCCGATGAGAAAATTTGATGCAATGATTCCTTCAATGCTTTAGAAAACGCCAAGTATCGATAGGCATCTTCTTTTGAATGTCTCGATGCTACCCCATGACCAATATTACCTCTTTTCTCTCGTTCTCCTGCTGCTCTAAAAAGGCCAAAGAGACGGTCAAGGAACTCTAAAACCCAATCACTCATTATTATACCCACGTCAGACAGCGTTGCATAATAATCAGGGTGGTACTGTTGAGATATTCGATATGACGATTCATGACGCTTATTAGCTATTTCGCTTGACATGTCCCAGACTTCCCCTGACAATAATCCTTCATCAAAGCTGAACAACCCACTTATCTTCCTCTGATCATGTTTTTCATGGTGGTAAGCGCCCATCGGTAACCAGGAAGTGATACTGGAATATAATATTAGAGTCTTCATGGTTTTTCCCTTATCATTGCTATCTATCCCAGCAAGGCTTAAGCGTAAAACATCTGGTAGGAACTTCACTAAGTACGAAGGATATCTCAGTAATGGCCGTAATAATGTTGTTATAGCTGAAAGAGCTACCGGAGTTTGATGTGCAATATGTAAAGAGCAAATGTCAAGAGCACGAACACAGAAATCCAAAATCGGAGGACAAACAGTGACAGGATCCATTGACGCGAGTCGGCGTAATGACCACATGGCTAATGTTCGAACGTATTCAGTTTTACTAAGAATTCCTTGTTCGCAAATGGGCAATAAAACATCTAGTAAGGAGGCCATGTCGACAGCCGACCAATGTAATGCCTCTCTGTAAGGTTCAGCAGAATAGAGTGCCTCAGTGAGGTTGGGGTACCGTTTGCTGAGTGCTCTTCGACTCGCAATAATTCCATTGTGTACAACCAGCTCATAGGTGAAGCAACTCAGAAATGATGCAAGTAATATGGACCTACCAAAACAATATTCATAGATAATTTTTCGTAAATGATTGATTGAATGAATACTCCTATAAAAAGAATAGCTACTAGGCACTTTGCGCACTGCCAAGAGGTGACTCACCATGATCCAGTATTCGATGGATTAAAATAAGGTGATACAAAACGAAATAAATCAAGTATATTTTTCGTCCTAGTAAACTCTTTCCCTATAGTAGTAGTACCTCCTACATCATCCTCATTCATCTCCTTACTTTTGCCTTGTATAAAAATACTTAGGCATAAAAGTTTAGAGACCTTCCGAAACAAATTGGCTGTTTCATCTTCAGATGAATCAATACCAGTAAAAACTTTTAATCTTGTAGGAATAGAACGCATCGCTGCTCTAGAAGATTGAGGAAATAATTTATCATTCGACGTCCCTCCCACGGGGATATGTAACCACATTTGAAGTAATGTTAACAATCGAGTTTGTAATGTATCCCAAAATGACTCAGACCATTGTGAATATTTACGTGCTCGACAGATCATGGTAATCCATATATAATCAAAAGTCGGTGTACGATCAATGGATTTCCAAATATCGATCCAAAGGGGCATTACTTTTCTATAATAGGCTTCCGAACAACGACTTGGATGAAATAGGTAAATAAGGATAGAGGATTTAAAGCAATTATTGGAGTATGTTTTGTATAAATCTGGATAAAACAGGGACCAAATTTCCTCGGATGATTTATCAGTAATAATGTTGGTCTTAATATCCAATCCTTGATCATAGAATCGACGACAACAACGGATTAAATTGATGGTAGATTGAAATACTTTACTAGCATGGGAGGATGAATCCATGGGTGGCTCGGATAGTCTATGTTTTTCATCCAAGTGAGGAGCTGTACGTAATAATAGACGATAGAATACCTTCCAATGTAGAATAAGTAATGTATCATCATTGACCTCGAAGGGTGTTGGTGTAGTAATACAATCTTTATTTTCCTGTATATCCTGATCGAAAGTAGGTACAATCATACCTGCCGTAGAAACAGATCGTAATAATGATTTTTTATCCAAGATATGTATGGCAATATTCAAAAGCGATTCTCTTGCAGGTGTGGGTAAAGCAAAGTGCTCTAGTATTTTCGGTTGATTTTCGGATGTTTCTTCTAGGATGATATGATCGTTGGTAATGATTGTCATAGGATCGTCCTCTTGATCTTTATCAAGTGTTTCATGATTCGATACTGCTGATGATGAATAAATATATCCTACATGATCCCAATGAATAGTTGCAGTAGCTTTTCTACGTGTTGTGGTGGTAGTAGCAGTTGTTGTTGTAGGATGTGAATTGGATAAGTATTCCGTATCCCTTAATTCGTAGTCAGGATAATTCTCATTCTTATTCAGATTATCCTTCCATTCACGGCCTTCTTGTTGTACGTGTGGTTGCTGATGTATTTCATCTGTATAAGAAACAGTTGCGCAAAGTAAACGTAAGACTTTGAGTACAATCGCACAATATTCCATTTGTGTAATTCCTCCATATTTTAACTGTTGTAAAGCCACAAGTTGAGTGTATATACGATGACATTTTTTAACCAAGGATGCTAATGTCGGAGCTTCATGCGATGCTAACCATTGTTGATCCACCTGATTCATTTCCTCTTCACACTCATCATCCTCTCTGCAATCATCGTCATCCTCTTCCTCCTCCTCATATTCACTAGCGTCGTCACCATCATCATCATGATGAAGATCTTCTTCATCATCGAACTCATCATCAAAGATTCCTTCATTATGATTCAGTGATGTATTGGAAGCTGTAGCAACAGTGGTAGAGACTTGTACTTCTGCTGTGACTGGACTTGACTTTGTAGTTGTATCATTTTGATGTAACATATCCTCCGTCAATTGTAAGGATTGTACCAAGGATACGATATGTCGTGCCTTTCTATGAGCCCACTTGACACTGAAGGGTATACCATCTTCCTTATCTATATAATGAGGTGGGAGAAATCGATGAAACGGATGAATGACAGCATTTGAAAAATCAACCCTTTTCTTCGTCGTCGTCTTCTTCTTTTTCATTTTCCTTGCTTTGGAAGCATAATCATTCTTATTGATCAGTTTAGGAAGAGTTTTTGTTGTTGTAGCTGATGATAATGCTGTTGATGAACCATGATTTGGACTCACTGGGTCCACGTCTTGGATATCCTTCATGGTCTTTTTCTGTTTAGAGATTTGAAATGGAATCTCTCTCTGTAAATTTTAATTTCCTAGCAGATTTTAGGGTATGAAACGCAATCATAGACAGGTTTATGGTTTTAGTCATACAGACTATGACAACGAAGCAGAACGAAGAGCAGGATCGTCTGATTTGCTGACTTGATTGACCCACGATTTACAGTCTTTTGCATAGAACGGAATCCAAACAGAAGTGAGGATTGCAACCCTATCTCAAACCAACCCTACATAGGTTTGTTGAGCTTCTGCTACATATGTACTGTAGGCCTACCTACTGTACTGTGGCAGTTACGTAGGTACCAGTTGAAACTGAATGAGTGTGCCCGATCGAAACATCATAAGATAATTCGAATAAAAAAACATATATACCTTCATCAAAATCATCACCATCACCTATTCATTCATTCAATCCGTCGCTTCATTCCATACACCAATATATTCCAATATTAAACAAGAATAAAAATGTCACATTCCAAATCGAGATTGTGTTGTCCAAACTGTGGTTCTACAGATATTGAAATCCATGAAGCATCCGGTGCATCCGTTTGCATTGAATGTGGTGTCGTCGTGGAGGAAAATGCTATTGTTTCATCGGTTGAATTCGTCGAGGGTGCAGGTGGAGCATCCTCCATGGTGGGGCAATTTATTGCTGCAAATGCTACGAAACCTTATTCACGGATGGGGGGAATGTCCAGTGGGTCTCGATACCATGGGTTCAGTAGAGATTCACGAGAAGCCACGATAGCCAATGGTCGTCGTAGGATACAAGATGTTGCTTCTAGATTACGCCTTGCCTCACACTTTGTGGATACGGCATGTCGATTCTTTACCGTCGCCGTGGAAAAAAACTTTGTTCAAGGTCGACGGACGACACATGTCGTTGCAGCATGTCTTTACATTGCTTGTAGACAAGAAAAATCACAACACATGCTTATTGATTTCTCAGATGCATTGCAAATTAATGTTTATACCCTAGGTACTTGCTTCCTCAAATTCCGACGTTTACTTGGATTGAGATTAGACATTATCGATCCTGCCCTGTATGTATACCGCTTTGCTGCACATTTAGATTTGGGGGATAAAGCCAATGCTGTAGCACTTACGGCCTTGCGATTAGTCGCTCGAATGAAACGAGATTGGATCGTGGCGGGTCGACGCCCTGCAGGGATCTGCGCTGCGGCACTTTTGATTTCAGCTAGAGCACATGGATTTACCCGAGCTCATCAAGATGTAACCAAAGTATTACGTGTTTGCGGAATGACCATTACTCAACGTGTAAAAGACTTTGAAGCTACACCCAGTGCCAATTTAACACTAGAACAATTCAATACTGTGGATTTGGATATGGAAGCAGATCCACCCATATTTACGACGAATCGAATCCGTGAAGCGAGGGCATTAGCTACCAGTGAAAATAATGTTGAGTTACTTGAAAGTGGGTTGTTGGATGACCCCCGATTGGGATCCAAACGTTCTGCTCGATGGAGACAAATAACCAAGGAATCGGAACGGCAAAAGGAGTTGAATACCATGTATGATCAAATCGAATCGGAGATGAAGCAACTTACTAGTACGGCCCATGATAGCAACGATAACGACAACAACGACAACGATGAAGAGATGAATGAAAAGAATGATGATGAGATAGACCAAGGAGTATCCACGATCTTGAATCATAATCAAGCCTTGGTCAGAGCTACGAATCCATCAGCTGCAGATCCAACAACAGAATCTTTGGAGGAAACGAGCCATTCCCTGGCTATCCTCCCGATGCCTACTTCGAGAACCGATGGCGGGGTTGCTATCCCAGTCTCTATGCCATCAGAGGATAAAATTAATTTAGATGAATGGAAAGAGAGTATGCCGGAATCATGTATGGATGAATTACAAGATTTATTTCGTTCAGACGAAGAATACCTTCAGAAGGAAGCCATTTTCAACAAAATGAATAAAGATTACCTCGAACAAAGAGAGCGGAAGGAAAGCGAAAAGGCTGCGACAGAAAGACTTCTTCGAGAGCAAGAAGAAGACGATGCAGCACAGGGAGTCGAAAAGGCTAAATATGTCCACAAAAGTCGAGCCACTGCAAGCAAACGTCGTCGTGATGATACTGGAGATTCAGAAGGGATGTATCCTGGTCAACCCACAACAGCTGAGGCGCTGATTGCTGCAGTAGTGAATTCAAAACGCCACTCAAGAAAAATTAATTATGATGCATTGTGTGCCATCTTCGATGATTCAGGCTCGTTTTCAACCGAATATTTGGAAGATCGTGAACCAGTCAGTAATTTTGACGATATGTTTCCTAATTTTTATTGAAATACGTTCGTACATTTTAATTTAGTGTAAATGATGAGTTGTTATCTCTTTAAAATATCTACTCCATGTCAACTTGAGTAAAGGTTCTTTAAATAATTGCTGGCCTATATGGAAGTCAAGTGGTAAAGATCGACTTCATCTTTTCGTGATTTTCAATAATTCTACGATTATCTGAATTAGAATGTTTTCGATGGTGAGTGTTGGTGAGTGCTTTGGGGGTGCATCTTTCGATGTGTTGCATTATGTGCTGGTTGATCTCGAGCAGGGTATTGCCAAGGATTTCGCGTCACGCGCTCATAATCCCATGATGGACCAGGATGATTGTTAGACGTTGACGACCAAGAGTTCCAATCATAATAGTTTGACACGCCTCCTGATAATGGTCGATATGTTGTAGGATAGGTAGCATGATATGTATCGGGCAGTTGTGGTATGGGCATGGACATGGGATGTGCATACGAACGCATATCTTGATTGTCATAATAACTGTAATCACGACGAGCTTGTTGATTTTCATATTCCTTTTCCTGCCTGAGACGATCAGATGATTGAGGAACATGAGCTTCTGACGAGGATAGCGAAATATCCTCACTCGGTAATGCTTTTAATCCATCGCGATCACAACATCTCATCTGTATACACAAATCCATGCGACCTCGTTGGAAATCCTTGTGGCAGTAAGCGCCACATTCGTTTCCTTTTCCTCTAAGCATTTTAGTGAAACCCCATCGATGAAGCTGATGAAAAGAAGCAAAAAAATCAATTTAAGTTTAATCAGTTGTATGGAGAGAAATTAAAGAATTTAGAGAAATGAAAGGATTGTAAATATCCTACCTTACGAGTAAAACTGGAAAATTTAACTTCTTTGAAATGCAAGGGTAAAATATGAGACACGAATGCTTTTGGTTTCTGAACCATGAATCCTTTACCATCGGGCATCCAAGAAATAATATCTTGATATTCTTCACAAGACAAAATATTCATGAGCTTCATGACAGAAATTTAACAATATGATCCGATTAGACTCAACATGAACAAAAAATATCATATTCAGTAAGACGAAAGAGTTCACACCTTGACGGGAAACTTGATAGCCTTTTCTCTACCAGATTTTTTCTTTACAATATCCTTGGTAACAGCATCAGTTGTTTGTTGTCTTTCAACCGATGGTGATACGTCATCTCTACTACTGGATGCCGAGAAAGTAGATGGCTTTGTGAAACTGGTTAAAGCCGATGCAGCGGTGAGAATCAGCTGTGTTGCCTCCCGACTGACATCTCCAGCATTATCTGATATGTGTTGAATCATGACATCCTGCGGTTTGGGATCTATCTCAGACGATAACGATCCTGATGTAGTATCATCTCGCATTTGTACTGGAGTCAAAGAGCCATGGTTTCTACTGTGATGATTTTCTGGAGCCCTTACCTTCGTATCGTCAGACGAACTTAATTGTACAGGATAGGATCTTGTCCGATGATGATATGGAGCTGCGGAGTATGAACCTCCTCGTGGTATATCGTATGAAAGATGATGAGGATAATGTTGAAAGACAGGAGGATAAATTTCATCTTGTAGATAATATCGGACTCGTTTCATTTCAGGATGAACTCCTCGATTTCCCTTCGACAAATCAGTCATCCCTGACATTTTTATGGACCTTGAGAGACGAACGATTGAGAATAGGATCAGTGCTTCATACGATAACTCTCGGTTGATAGTACAGGTTAAGAAAGAGAGTGGCGCAAAGTCACGACTGTAGAGTGAACACATGAACAGAAGCTTCTTTCGTCGTAAAAACAACGCGTCCACGGTTTCGACGACAGAAATGTCATTACTGGGCTGTGTAACGCCTCTGCGATCTCTTCAAATCACCCGTGATTGGTTGGCTTTTATTACGATGAAAGGTGCTGCTACTGTATTCATGTGCTGACTGTACAGTCGTGACAGTAGGACCTACACCAATGTGCCTATGTGATACGATCCCAAGATTGACGAGTCACGAGTTCCTTGCATCACGAAAGCTGAGCCTCGTATTTAGAGTAAGCACTCATGACTCGTCAATTCTTGAGACTTGTCGAAATTTTGCACTGGCTGCAGTCATGATTCGTCACCTATCACCTGTTGTTGTCGAAACTTGTCGTTGATGTCGGTGTCGTAAAAAGTCGTAAACGATTCATACAGACTTTCATTTCTTTACAGTCCTATGTATTACATACTACATTACTGTAGCTACGATTGTACGACCAAAGGCAGTCTTCAACAAGACGCTATTCGTGCTTATTTATTGCCTTCAACTTATGACGTCATCACCGACATGGAAGCAGGACAGAGAGTTGGCCTATCTATCATCTATCATCTATCATCCTATCATTATACTACTGTACACTCAATACACAACTTCTCATGGTTCATCACATGACATTTTATGCCGTCAGAGAGAGCGTTCCTCAAGTATTTCTAATAGCCATTTACTTCTCATGAGCATCCTTTGCGCCGGGCTTCTCCTTGCCGCACCTAAATCTAACATTCTCCCTCATTCACGAGTCCACTCATATCAAGCTCGAACATTTGACCTCGGATCTCGTAAAATTTCACAGTACATGGATCTTTCCTTCCTCCCCATTGAAGTGGATTACTTACCTCCCAAGACAGATCTTATTTTAAAAAAGGCTACTGCATCGTACGTTCAAAATGACGAAAGCCTGAACTGGAACTTACAAGAAATTCTACAAAATATAGACGATGAATACTCTTTCACACACTTACCCGTGATTGTAGCTAATTACTCGTTGGATAGTAGGAGCGATCCAGACATTTTAGCGTTCTGTAAGATTCTGTCCTTTGCTGTTTTCAATCGGTTACCCATCGAGATTGCACTGGTACTGATGGATAATTTACCACGGCGTGCCGAGGAGTCCAGCTCCTTGGACAAATCACCCACCATCGATCCACTAATACTGTCCATGAAATCTTCCTTACAAAAATATGGATGGCGCATAGTTTCTTTTCCACGCGGGTTGCCTCTACACGTAAAGAGATCCACGCATTATGAAAAATTTGTTCCATTTATCCGAAAAAGTCTCTTGACACGGGCCCATGAAATCTCCAAGGCCAATCAAGCTGTACATGAAGCGGCGATTACAAAAGCCCCTATGAAACGTAATAAGAGGGATGAAATATTTTCAGAACTTGCCAACGTTAAGGTTGGGCGATCTTATATGGCTGAATCAGCTCAATCGATTTCAACAGTGACATGGAACTATTTTCCTACTCGTCCTATTCGGCGAAAACTATCCAAAAGAGTGTTAGACTATTCCAAGAAAGTTATTTCAGATCGATATGGTGGTTACGTAGTGTACCTCTTATTACGTTTAGTATGGACTTTTTGGAGACTTTTTGCAAGGTCACCCTTTTTTATATCCATGATTCCTCTTGCCTCCACTATAGAAATATCATCAAAGCTTCGTACTTTTTACATTCTATCAGTCATACTTACCCGTCTGGTTGTGTCTGTATTATTATCCCCCTCAGCTGAAGGAGCCTTTCGATTTCTCATTAAATTCGCTAATATGCGATCAGACATTGCTGAACGATTACTCAAATGTGCCTTATTTTGTGACAGCATTCTTTTAGTGACTCAGATTCTGTCGTCTTGAAATTAGAATAGGATTTAGTAACAAACATCTAGGATAAGCTAGCAAACAAGTAACATAACGTGTATAAGCGACTTCATGTTATCGTCTTTGGCTCACTCATTTTCATGTCACTAACTATTACGAACGTGCTGAGCGCGGTTTTATAATGTTATCGACTGTACCCCTTCTAAAGCATATTGGATATCCAGCTAATGGTATTCATCATATCGCTTTAAATTCACATAGGGTGATTCAATATCACATCTGATCGTCGAACGAGACAGCGAAATGTAGGACCAGCCATTCAATTATGATCGCTAAATCATCTAGGAGAGATTAAGTGATAGTGAATGAAGCAAGAAATGGTATTCTTTCTCTTTATTAATCCTCTACAACTTTGTATCCCCAAGATGATTTACCGATCGAAGCAAGTCTATGGCAGGTGCCACTTTCTGTTGCATCGTTCGACGATCATAGGATGTACGTTGCATCGATATTGAATGACCCATATAAAGTGCTAAGGCCTCTAATTCTTTTTCACTGGCTTGAGAGTTACGAATATGAGTAACAATCATGTCTCTGAGTAAATGAGGATTTGTCTTCTTTCCTGTATACTTGTAACACGATCGAGCCACAATACTGTAGACAGAATCTTGAGTTAATGGTTGTCCTGTGCGGACTTGAGCGAAGAAGTGTGATCCCGTAGGATTCAAGTAACATCTCCAATTTTGTAAAAAGTCATCCATACTTGATGTAAGTTCTGGTGCGAGAACAAGAGGAGGACGATCACCATATGTCCCCCCAGTTTTATAATCATCCGGGCCATGTTTGATAATCCAATTACCTACATGATTATCCCGATACAAGGTCCGACCAAGCTCTAATTCACGAATCGTTCGTTGTCGATCGGGTACGCATGAAAATATCGCGACAATTAAATAATATTGATATTTCGTAGCTATGCGTCGTTGTTGAGTAGGAGTGACAACTAGTAGCTTGTTATCTGTATTCATCTTTTGTTGTAGTTGATTGTTGTATAATTGTATTTCTATGGTCAAATCTTCCTTCAAAGCTTTTACGACTGATAAATATTCTAACCAAGTAATCCACTTCATCCCTTCATCACTAGATCTAGGACTAAGAGCTTGCTTTTTATTCGCCTCACGATGTAGTTTACGTAATTCTTTGATTAAAGGTATATCTTGAAACGTCTTTTCACCATACGTAGGATCTGCATGACTTTCATGTACAAAACGAAATTTCATCATTTTCGTCAGTCCCCTTAACATATTCGCTTCATAAGAATGTGATATACTTCTTTCTTGACGTAACCATAGAATAAAAGCGATAATTGGATCAGCTGATGATGCATCCGATCTTGGAAAAATATCTTGCAAGGATAATGTAATCGTATTAAGTGTTTTGGGAGCATTCGTATGAATATCATCCGTAGCTTGTTGTTTTTGATGTTGATGTATCCACCAACCGATAAATAGTTTTGCATGCCGTATATACACATGAGCTGTTGATGGACGGATAGGAGGTTCTTGACTGTGAGTTTGAGGTTGTGTCATAAAATTAAAGAAATCTTGTAACTCTTTAGTTAATGTCGGAGACAACTGGTTATCTAGATGGATACCATAATTATAGGTCTGACCTCGTCCTAGATGATTCCGTGGTAAGCTATTTTCTTTCTCAGTACAGTCTAGTGATGTGATAAAAGGCTCTTGTTGTCGTCGTTCATGTCTCATTTTGGCCTTTTTATTCACAACCACAGCCTTGAATAGAGGAGCAACAGCACGTCCTTCTTGACTGTTATTATGCGTACTATTAGTGTTCGTTGTGGACAGATGTATAGGAGAAGTAACACTCACGGAATTTAAATTGAATGAAGAGTGTGTAGGATGGATGATTTCCACTCCTTTATTATCATGAGCCTGCTGCTGTTGTTGTAACTTGGCCGTACTGTCTTTGACCATGCGCATCAACGTCGATCGCACTTGATGCGATCGCAAAGGATTGAACCCGAAATCTGTTTGTAAAATTTTACTAAGTGATTCAGGTCTGTCAACAAAGTCCCTTGAAAATTCAATTAATTCATCAGAGTTTGTAAATCCAATATTCGTCAAATCTGAAAGAATGCTCCTTTGGATTCTCGTAGATAGAGAAGACGATTGGAGATATTGTATAAAGGTATGAAAGGATGATAACAATGTTGGGTCATCATTTTCAAAATTTTTATCTTCTTTAAGATGATTATCACCAATAGAAGTCTCTTTCAAATATGTGGTTATACTTGAAAAACAGCGAATCAGCTTAATCGAGCCTGTAGAATCGATCTTCGTCTCTGCTGGAACATTTAGCCAATGCCGTGTTTTCATCACTAACAAGCTGATCCATACCTCGTAAAGGGATCTCATTTCACTCTAACTCCCCTAAATTTTATTTCGGCATTGAACACACGGATCAAAATCGATTAAAAAGGTATATGCATTTTGGCTATACAGAAGGATCGATTGTCCGTTTTGTTGAAACTTGTTCACCTGTATGTATTAGGCTGTAGAACCTATGTAAGCAGGAGCCACGGCCGCCCGCCGGCGTCCGACCCGAAGCCTCTACAGCGTTTACATACAGAGGGAGAAATGAAAGCAAGATCGCAAATCAAAACGAGAGAAAGTATCAGTTTCTTATATATATATTACAGAGTTAGGAAGTGCTGGTGGTCTACTGAGGCCTATGTACACCCATACATCTATTGAAACTAGTGAGAATAAATTTTTAAAATAAGTAATTACAATAACATGTAAAGAAGCGATAGATCGTAGTGGTTAAAAAATTCTTATTTCCATCGCTACATAAGAATAAGTGTAACAATTACACATATAGATGATAAAATAGTCAATACAAGCATCCGCTCGTGAACATGATCGGAGCTGGATGTTTTGATCGTTGATGGGGTAGCCGCTTTAACGACAGTGACTTGTTTACTTACGGCCACAAAGGACTGAGTATCTAAACTTGCCTCCTTCAAAACGGTAACATTTTGACTCACCGCCATGACGATGATCGCTTTGGAAATTTCACCTGTAGATACGGAGTCCTTGAGAGAATCGGTAACGTTGTTGTATAGATTATCAGCCAGAGATGAAGACTTGAGACAGGAAGCATCATCACAAGTTTGCGTTATTATCACTTCAAAATCTATACTCAATCCTTCCAAGAGATCGCGCAGTAATCTCCTTGCTATAGCTATTCTTCCAATACGTAGGATACGACATTTGGAACCAGAGGGTAAAGTTTGAAGGATCGCTAATTCTAAAACTCGAACCATTGTGCTGCGTTCAGGCCCAGGAGCTGGGACTTGAGTTTCATTAAGATTATTCAGCGATATCTTGGCTTGAACACTAACCTGTATCGTTCCAAATCCTGTGGGAACCACGGGTGACGACGTCGGACGTATTGTTGCAATTCCATTTCCTGCTGGAAAAAGTGAATTCTTCGTTGGACCTCGAGTCGTAGAGATGATACCATCCTTCTGAATGCTCGGTACTTTCGTAGGCGTTAGAGATGGTAAGAGTTGATTAATCAATAATTTCGATGGCTTAGTCGTTGGTTTGTTTGGCTTCGGCGAGATCGGTACATTGGTAAACTTTGGTTTCATCGTCGGTTTGTTGGACATCTGCGGTATCGGTATATCGGTTGAGATCTGTTGTGGTTTCATCGTCGGTGTGTTGAACGTCTGCCGTATCGGCATATTAGTTGAGATCTGTTGTGGTTTCATCGTCGGTGTGTTGGACTTGTGTAGTATCGGCATGTTAGTAGAGATCTGTTGTGGTTTCATCGTTGATATATCTGTATCAGTAGGTGGCCAAAGAAATGGGGCGCCTGTAAATCGTTTCGAATCTGTACTAATAGGGGCCAATGTTTTTGTAAATGACCCCTTCACAGGTTCCTGCGATGGTAGATCTCGATGCGGTGCACCAGTACGATCGAGATCCATGGGAGAAGGTGTCTTTGTTTTTGGGGCCATTGTTGGTGCAATCAAAGGCCTAGTCGATCTTGGTTCTGACGACGGTCGATTCGTCTTATCGGCAACAGGAAATTCGTAGTAGTTGTTTCCACCAGTCAAGGTGCATGCATCTACGAAGCACTGCCTCCCTTCATCGCTACTCCAAACTCCCATGATTGAACACAAATCGTTGATAAGTTTTTGACCTTTCCGTCGTCGTCT
>Ga0169931_10005480_pt1 | contig 19340 bp, 16 predicted proteins | sample Kivu_15m_20L_FD_129675 | JGI IMG/M metagenome (GOLD analysis project Ga0169931, IMG submission 129675) | Freshwater microbial communities from Lake Kivu, Western Province, Rwanda to study Microbial Dark Matter (Phase II) - Kivu_15m_20L... | ecosystem: Environmental > Aquatic > Freshwater > Lake... | reverse complement strand
TACATAAGACAGCAATAGCTGAGCAACATCAATCACGATTACAACTCAGCAGTGTAGCATCAAATGGAATTATAAGCTAATATGAACAAAAGCAGTTTTAGGGTCATGCCGATACACGCAGATCAACCCAAAAATGCCATGAGGGACTCCCTCACTAGCTAACTGGCCAATTTTGGATAGAAAAGAGGAAAAGCTATTTCTTTAATATAGCGACCAGGCCATTATCGTTACCGAAGTCAGCACTAGCAAAATCATATTCTAGATTAGAGCAGAAAAAATAAGCCTATTCAGAACAGTAACGGAGTAGCTAACACTGTCTTTGGGTACGGGCTCAACTACTAGACCTTCAAAAGATAGAGCTACATGAGCAAAATACTCAGCGATCGATTATAGCCCTTTATTAGGTAGAATGGCAGCAAATCGCCAAAACACACTGCGTTTGCGATCAACCAGCCAGTACCCACATACTACAACTGATAATATTCAATCATGCTTACATAAAATATATCAAAATTTAAGACTAAAATAAATTTTATGAAGTAACATAACTTTAGTAGTGATCATAGCTAGATCCAACTCTCACTGTTTTCTTACTTGGGAGGCTCGCACAACTAAGAGAGACACACTAGACCGGCAAGCATTTGTCGCTGAATAGTGGCTTTAAGCTGCGAACTGTCGTCGAGACAAGGATTATTATTGATCTCCAACAGCCATAGCTTGTACTAAGAATCTATTAGAAAATCGTAGCCTAATAGCTGAAAATTTTTGTTTAGATTGTTGCCCAAAAGTTTTTCCTTTGCTAGTCCTATACTTTCCTGAACTATTTTTTGAATATTAAGTAAAAGAGAAGGCTCAGTTAGAGTGCAATTTGCATTGATTTTTGTGAAATACTCTACGATCTGAGTGATTGAAAGCTGGTTTCCCTAGCAATACTGGCCGTACTCGGGTGAGTCCTTTTGTACTGCGTGATTGGTCAAATGCACGAAAAGATTGTTTATATTTGACTTCTTTTTCTGAGTTTTCTAGGGACTTTTCTATTTAGCAACATCTGCTTTATCAACTGAAAGATTTTTTTATAGTTTTTAAGAACTCTTTTAGCTTTTGTTTGGACTTTAAACCTAATTTTTTTACTACTATTATTATCCTTAGTCTTATTTTTATTCTTCCTGGTATTTGACACTTGCTAGTCTGGCGTAACCATGCTTAAAAAGATATATCTTGAGCATTTTTTTACCGTTTACTTTGGCAACTCTCACAAAGACCCAGAATCTGAGGTCGAACTTATGGCCGTCAATCAGCAAAGGATTAGCTATGTATTCTTGAATGATGTAACAATTAGGCTTCAGCTTAGAACTGTAAAGCTTCATACTAATCTACAAAGGAGATTCACTTAGCAACTTAGATAGCTGTTTTAGTGAAGAAAAAAGAGAAATGCCTCGACCACGGTTGAGCGAACTTGGCTTCAAAATCCATATTTACTCTTAATCCTACTAAGAATCTTTGTTTGATTTGTCATGAGAGCTATGCTTATCTGCTATTCTCTGCATTGTTTTTGCAGAAATATGAATATCCGCGTAGTAATTTCTCACTGTAAGGCTTCGCATTTTGCCCTTGTGACTTCTTAGCATTCTCTCTAAAAATTAAACCAAAACTTCTTGAACTTTTTCAGGCTCCTGCTTGAAGTCAATTATAAAAGACAAAGGAACATACTCTCCGATCGCTTAGGGTCGAAATTTCTTAAAATTTTTATAGAGTCGTTATTTGTTAGTAAGCTAAGATTCTCCTTAAAGATAATTATAAATGAGTGGCCCTATTTATTTTTTGCCAATCTAGGGCAGTCTATCCTAGTATGATGACTGACTTCTGAACCCGCCTGCTTTCTGAGCAATCGATTGCAGCCAGCTCAAGTGTGCGCTTTATTTATTAACAGCCTAAGACATTTTGAATCTACCTACGAAAATCTACCTTATGACTGCATGATTATTGCCTTTTGTGATGAAAATAGACATTTTTTTGTGCTTACGAGTCGACTGCTATTTTGCTTCAATCTTGACCCGAAGTAGTCCCTACAAGTCTCTGTCATTATTATCTTGAATCGCCTATACATTTTGCCCTTATTTTTGCATTTTTAGCGAATTTTTTGCTGTTTTAAGATGCGATGATTGAGCTGAAATATCTCTATATTTGTGGCTAAACACTCTCAGACCCTCGCCATAGGGACTCAGAGCCTTTTGGTTGAACATCTAGGACGCTTTGCGAAAGAATCCTCCCATATTGTCCCTTTTGGGCATACTTTAGATCACCCTAACTGGTTCGTTGGAGGTCAGGCTGCTCCCGAATCCAAGATGGGCATTAGGCTTAGCTTTATACAATATTTTGTTAAGAATCAGTCTTTCTTTTTATTAGTTTTTAGGTATTTGTTCTGCCTTCCTCATAACTAATTTATTATTAGTATCATGAACGCACTATTAATTATTAGTCATCAATGATGAACCTGAGCAGTCGAATCCTATCATCAACTTCTTCCCAAATCGTAGATGTGATAAAACTACGCACTGCCGACACTCACTCTTTCGTAATGATAGACGGAGTAAAAATAGAGCTCAAGAACGATTCATACGCGGGATCAATCAAACATCCAGTCAGCGATCTCACTTACAATTTCATGAATAGACAGCTCAAAAACTATTTTGTGAACACTCCCATCAGTAGAATAGTCAAGTAAAACTTTTTCATGCAACAGGAGCTCTATGGGTACTACTATGTGATAGTCAATTAATCCATTTTGCCAGACTACGAAGCATAACTTTTTGGACTCACTCAAGGTCACCCCGTACTTTAGCACGTGGTCAGAAACACTCTTTAATAGCTATAGAGAACTGACTCGATCGACCGTCGTTCGTTGTATAACTTGTTGCTTAAAAATGTGGTGAACACAGCTGATTAGCTAAAGGATTAAAAACACAGATTGGAAGTAATAGTTGGAGTAGTCGAATAACGCCTCAGAGTCATTTAGAAGCAAATCGCAGTCGCTGAAGACAGATTGAAGACTAAGGCTAGGGGCAGAGTGAGAGCCTTTACTACTTTTCTGATCGGTCAGGCCGCATTTTTACACTATTTTGTATATTTTAACTTGTCATGGGACATCATGGAGCCAGCCATATGCGTGCTGGGCAACATCGATCTGATATTTGCCTACTATTTTTTCCTTATGAAAGGCACCTCGTATTCACCCGGTAATTGGACTGAAAGCATGATAAAGAACAAAAGACATCGGTATCTTAAAAGCGAAGGCGTCAACATTTAAAAATATTAAGAGTATGTGTAAATCAGAGAGTATTTGAAACAAAGACTGGCACTGCTATCGCATTAGGAGATAGACGTTATGCGGGTAGTGAATAGTCGACTAAAACTTATTGATTCAAGCTGAAATACTTATAAAATTTAATCAACAAAATATGTATTTGAAAAGATGAAAATATTTTTGCTTCTGAAAAATACTTATGCTTTTAGTTTAAAAACTAGCTTAGGTATGATGTTACTTTTTTCATACTTAATAATTCTGACCATATTAATTATGAATTATCATCAGATGGACACGTTCGGTGAACAACTGAATCAACCTTACAATTACAACCAGCACGACTAGCCTCCTAAGACCAGTGACCTGATTGGTCGAGCTCGTGCTGCATTCGTCCGTAAGGTCTATGTCGTCCTCAGTCGTAAGTCTATCTTAATCTAGTTCAAATATTGGTAACTATCTTTTTCACTGGACTGTCCATCTTCAGCCCGGCTTTCTTCGCATTTCAGGTCAATAATGTCTGGCTGTTCTTCGTGGCCATAGTGGCTGCTCTAATCGTTTAAATATCCATCTTTTGTTGCGGACAAGGACGCTCTTTCCCCTCAAATCTCGTCCTTCTGGGCATTTTCACTCTCTGTGAAGCCTACGTTGTTAGCTTTGTGGCTTCTATTACTGGCCATGAGTCAGGAAACGATATTGTTTTGCTAGCAGGCATATATACTCTTGGTAAAAATATCTTAATTTAGCTATAGTAACAGCCTGCACTGTCTATGCAGCTACAACTGAGTAGGACTTTACCACTTCGTGGGGGATCATCTTAGTGTTAGGCACTGCTTGCTTCGTTCTTTTCATTATGACTCTTTTTACAGATTCACCATTCATTAAAAATCTCTACTGTTGCATTGGAGTTATTCTATTTGGATTTTACCTAATCATCGATACACAGCTCATTCTAGGTGGTAAAACTCTTGAGCTGACAGTAGACGAATGGGCACTCGGAGCTATGTTACTCTACATCGATATTGTACAAATATTTTTGTACATTCTACAGCTATTGGGCAATAAAGATTGACCAAGCAATATGTTGATTACAACCATACATAATCTTACATCAATCATAACCATCGCATAGTATTCAAAGTTATTTCAACATATTTTTTACCAGAAAGTCTTAGAAAATTATAAATTGCCATATAAAATATGTTAAATTTATTGCAGACGACTTAATTTTATTGCCATAATCTCACTATAAATGCAATGGTTGCTAGTCTGATATAATTAAAAAATGAGAGAGAACCAATAGCAAGCCACAAACTAAATCGAACAAGTTCTCGAACAGGAACAAGTAGCTGCCATGCCAGTTCGTCGAAGAGAACGCAGAAACTGTATGGTAGTGCCGGGATCGTCTGACCGAAGGGTGGCACGAATGTTTTATGAGGCGCTCATGAAGGAGCTTGGGGAGAAGGTCGAGGAGGAAAATATCAATCCTGAAGAAGAAAAATGATAGTCATCTAACTATGTTTCATAATAATAACAATATCATTTTCTTAATATTCATACTTTTATTGCGAGAGCATGTCTGACAGTTTGAACCTCTATTCAAACTCAAAACGAAAAATACTTAAATTAATTAAAAAAAATACTATGAACGATCAACAAAAAACAATACTTTTTCACTAAACTTTGACCATTTTGGTCTCCTTCATCTTCTTTTCTGCCTTTCTCCTTTCTTTGTAAAATCTATTGACAAGTACAGCAGTCATATTTCTGACTTGTAGCATCTTCAGCTTAAGTTACTCTAATCCTTCCCTGAACTCGTTAAACTGAGACTCTTGGTCGCTCAGCTGTAGAGAATTGTACCTGGACCTCAGTTCTTTCATAGTCTATCGATAGCTACTCACGCTTTCTCGCTGCTTGGGAAGTCCTTTAGAGCACACCTGCTCAGCTATGAAAGCAGATGACAACTTTTATATGTTTTCAGCTGTCTTGATCTTCTCCATAAGCAAGTAACTGTTAGCTTACCCTGAGGACATAACGAAAGCTCGCACCATAGATAGAGTCAAAAAAGCATTAAAAACAGCTCCAGTTATTTAAATACAAAGCACTACTACTCGACTCACCTACCAAACCACAGTGTAGTCTTCGAAGCCAACTGTCGGTAACGTAACGATTACCAGCTAGAAACAATCTATGAAGGCACTCTCTTAAGTAGTCAGGTACAAGCAGTGCGAATAGAAAAGAACCACTCCAAGATAAGCCAAAAGCATTAAATAAAAAGGCACTGAATCTAGTAAAGCTTTCCAGCTGAACTGAAGAGCCTACATCGGTTTGATTCCGTATACATTAAGAATACGAGCAGCTCGAGGTGAGTAGTACATGCTTGATCTTATAGCATACATTAAAGGGAAAAATAATCTTAGAAGCGTGAAAATGTGAAGAAAATTATTGAAAGAAGCAGTCCAAGGTGTAGGGCTCAACAGTATTAAAATGCATTTAAAAATGAATTTCAATACAACAAGGGGATCTTAGGCCTTTAATGAAGTCATATGTTGTTTGTAGTAACAAGTCTAGCAAATAAGAAGAATCACAAAGATGAAAGTCAAGGCCATATTTAGCAAAAGTATGTAAAAATGTTCTTCTTGATGAGTGTATACCTGGTAAATGGAAAGCACAATCGAAGCTACTACTAGCAAAGATATCATTTTTTGAGCCAAAAGCATCTTGATTATAGCTTGATTCATGAGCAAAGGCTAAAGCATTGAGCTCTGATGATCCTAAGGTCTTTTTTTGTGAGTACCATAGTCTTTAGGCTACTCTTACTACATCTAAAAGATGCTATGGTTGATAGGTAGCTCTCTGCGAATGGCCATAGGGACGCTAAATGGCTATTCATGAAGCGAGTATACAAGGCTACCAGGTTGCATGGACTGCGGACTGTTTTCATGCTCGATCATGTTTTATATATGACTAGTGTATAAAATCAAATTTGATTTAATGTTATATGAGTTGATTAATTTGTGAGTTTATATATATAAGAGGGCAACAAGTCATCGTGGCGGGCACTCGAACGACCATAGAACGAGAAGTAAGGAGAAGCGCTTGACCATTTTTTCGATTTTTTCGATTGAATGGCAGTTTTTATGAAATACGCATATGATAAGGCAAAAAAAGATGAAGGAGAACAGAGTGGGAGCACAGGAGGAAGTTGGGCGAGCCAGGAGAGAGCACTGGGAGAGAGTTTGCGTGATGTTTTATTTTTTGAGGTTGTTGAAGATGTGAGTGGGGTATAAAAAGGTGCAGTAATGGTCATATGGGTTGAAATGAGACAGAAAGGCTAAGGCGGGAAAGAGAGGGTGACTACAAGTGCAGGACCTATAAATATGATTGTAATTTTCAAATAAATTTTAAGGCACACAAGATGTAAGACGACGATTACTAACTTGATGAAGATAGCTCAGAGGAAGACTATGAGGTCGAATAGGCCCCCAGACCCAAACTAAGACCTACCAAACGCCTCACGTAACACTCCTCTTCGCGAAATCATCTGTTGAAGTCCAGACGACCCTGAGGGACAAGGAGGCAAAACTGCCTGATCGTCTCCAGGGTACTGTTCTGACCTTCTTCAGCATGAAATCGCATTCCTTCCTTGTTGTTTAGTCATTTAGGTCCTACAATCCAAGCAGGGCATAGGTGCGGGTGCAGACGGAGAAGCGGATGACCAGACACAAAACGGGCAGCCTGCCAGTATCAAGCTTGAGCCAGCAGGTGGTAGCACATGAGAGGGAGCTGATGGGCTATGGAGCAGGTGGAAGCGAGGGATAGGAGGAGTAGGCGGGAAAGGAGGAAGAGGACGACTTTAGTATTTTCAATATAGAAATCGCGCAATTTCTATGGAGAAGAAAAGATTAAGACGGATAAGATCTATATTTGGTCAAGTTCAAAGGCAGAAGCTACCTTCACGTCGAATGGGTCAATGAAGAAGATGCCCAAGGTATGGGTAAAAACATGAAAAACAAACTCAACCGCTTCAACAAAACTCACAATGCACGACTCACTGAACAAAATTACGACGAATAAGCAGTTGAGGAAGGAAAGTTTTTCGACCAGAGCTACTTAGAAGTTGACCGCATTATCAGTGCTACTGAAATGTTCCCAGTCATTCATCAAAAAAAGGTAAAAGTTGTAACATTTAGGCCAACTAGCTCAAAGGTAAATGGAGCGAAAGTCTCATGGTCGTGTGCTCGAAGCTGCTAAACTTCACAAAAAACCACATTCACTTTGGAGTTCTGTTCAGCTAGCCAGTGGATCCAGTCAGAGATAACTGTCCTTAATACCCTAAGATAGTCACAGACCCCATGGATCTCGGAACTATTCTGAATAAAATTTACCTGGATCTTTACAGAAGCAGTCAGGAGTTCTGGAATGACATCGGACTTGTCTTTAAGAATTGTCTTTTGTTCAACAGAGAAGAAACTTCAGATCTTCATTTGCTTGGACTGACTCTAAGATAGTGCGCCATCTTTCTCTATGATCAGTGGCATCATTTATCGATGCAAAGGTTCGACTAGTTGAGAAAAGAAATGGATCATCTTTATCAATAGCAGCCTGAACCTTAAGCGCCTATTGAAGGTCACTAGGGTCATCAAATTTAATAGTAAAATGCAATCAGAGCTGTATAATAAGGAAGATATCCTCTTGAATAGAAATCTTAGGAAGTAAAGGAGTAGCTCTAAGCTTAAGAAAAGATGAATGCTGAACTGATTTAAGAGTAGGATCAGCAATTTTAAGCGAAATAAGAAGAATAAATCAAGTAGTAAGCTATGGATGAAGAAAAGATATAAGAAAAACCTTAAAACATGGATCCTTCAGATTCTGTGAGAAATTAACAGAAAAACACTGGCAGAAAATCATCTTAATAAGAAGATGGTCTAAATCCTGAACAAAATGCTTAGGCAGGCTCATCTAGTTCTCGTTCGCACTCTCACCTGCCCTAACATGAGCATAATGAGTCCCATTCTTCAGAAAAAGACTACTTAGACATGTAATAATTTTACAAACACAACGTTTTTCTGACCCTCAAAAGAGTCGAAAACATCACCAACAAAGCCTAAGTCTAGATCCTTCATCCTGGTGTATTCAACTACGACTGGATTGATGTCTAAGGTCATCGCTTTTTGGAACACAATTATGACCACATCGATCTAGCTGATATGCGAAAACTTGATCTAAATGTTTAAGTGGACAGACTTTACATGATAAAATGGAAAAATCTCAGTTACAGTGAAGCCACTTGGTAGCTAGAAAGCGTAGTCGGAGTCCCTTAGAAAATCCACTAGTTCCGCAACAACAACAAAGCCTTAGGTAAGTAAGCTCGTAACTTGATGGACTCCCAGAAGGATAAGCATCGACTTTTAGTGGATATATAGGTCAACCCAAAGAAAAAAAGCAAGTTTACTAACGCTCATTTGCACGATATCCGCAACAAACTTTACTTTTACGATGTTGGATTCAAAAAATAGCCTTATCAGTACAAAGTCGACCAACCTCATATTTACAAAAACTACAAAATACTCAGACCTTATCAGACTGAAAGTGTTAACTGGCTTATCAAGAGCTGGTATGAGAAGAGAAACACTATTCTAGCTGACTAGATGGGGCTCGGAAAGACCATACAATCGATAGCTTTCCTTTATCATTTATACACTTTTGAAAATGTCAAAGGACCTTTCTTGGTGATTGCCCCTCTTTCTACGCTCTAACACTGGAAAAGAGCAGTAGAGTAATGGACAAACCTAAATTGCATTCTCTACTACGACCAGGCAGGTCAACCAGGTCGACGCAGCATTCAGTACTACTAGTGGTATCATCTCAATATTACTATGCGTGGCACTACTGTCCCCTCATAACTGAATAAGTTCCAAATCATCATCACCAGTTACGAAGTTTTCCTTTTAGATTTCCAAGATGTCATACTCAACGTGCCTTTTCAGTTCATCATCGTTGATGAGGCACATAGACTCAAAAATAAAAATGCCAAGATACTTTCTTCACTTAAAAGAACACCGTGCAAAAGAGTTCTTTTGCTTACAGGGACGCCTATTCAGAACAATACAGGAGAGCTTTGGAGTCTTCTTAATTACATTAACCCTTAAAAATTCACTTCTTTTGACGAATTCAAAAGAGCTTTTGGAGACCTTTCGAGTAAAGAACAAGTTTAAAAACTTAACAAAGTGCTTAAGCCTTACATGTTGAGGAGAATGAAAGAAGATGTGTAGCAGTCGATTCCACCTCTTCAGTAGACAATCATCGATGTCGAGATGACAAATCTTCAAAAAACTATTTACAAGGCGCTTTACGAGAAGAACAAAGACATGTTGGTAAGAGGACTAGCCAGTAGCGGAAGTTGCAACACGAATCTTAACAACTTATAGATTCAACTCAGAAAATGCTGTAATCATCCTTTCTTGATACATTAACTTGAAAACGAATTGCTTAGAGGCGCTCACGATCTCTCTTAAAAGATGTAAAAATTGCTTTCTGCCAGCGGAAAAATGGTTCTGGTTCAGAAATTGCTGTAGAAATGTAAGGCTGAGGGCAAAAAAGTGTTGATTTTTTCACAGTTTACCCACATGCTTCAGCTTCTTGAAGACTTTCTCAAATGGAAATAATATAAAATTGAAAGGATAGATGGACAGATCAAGGCTAAAGAAAGACAAGCAGCCATCGATCGTTACAACAATCCGACTAAAAAGAGAGATGTTTTCTTGTTATCGACCAAGGCAGGAGGAGTTGGCATTAACCTGACGAGTGCAAATGTTGTGATCATCTATGACTCAGACTGGAATCCTCAGAACGACGTTCAGGCTACTGCTAGAGCTCATAGAATAGGCCAAAAAAGTTAAGTTCAAGTATACCGATTGATCACTTGCAACACTTACTAGACCGAAATGTTCTAAAGAGCCACACAAAAACTCGGTCTAGACAAGGCCATCTTCATCGGCGGAGAGTTCAAATAAGCCGGCTAGATACTGACATAGAACAAACTTTCTAAAAACTAGATGTAAACTTTGCTAAAGAAAGGCATCTTAGGCTTTCTTGAAGGCGCATAGCACCAAAACAACGATTTTTTTGAGAAAAATGTAGATGAAATCATACAAAATAACTCTAGAATTGCAAAATATTCCCTCATAAATGGAAGTTGTTCTTTCTCTAAGAGCAGATTTATCAGCTAAAACTCTGATAACTAGCTCAAAATCAATGATCCTAATTTTTGGAATAAAATACTCAAAAATGTGCAATCACCTGTTCAAAATTTGTTAAAAAAGATGAAAGAAAAATCTTTTACATCAGTCTAAGAACAAAGAGCAATCATGCTATAGGCTTCGGAGCAACTAAATATACTAATTTAGAATAAACTTACAAAACATGGTCTGAATTCTGATGACTAAATTAACTTAATTTAGCTCTTGACTCAGGTCAACAGCGAAAGAGTCATACATAAGTTTTACAGAGATATGGCCAGAAACTGGCTTTAGGAAATTGAAAAGCCTTCGAGAAGATTCAAAAGAGTTACAGTTTAAGATTTAGTGATACAAAGCAAGGTTGTTGCCAAAAAAATTGTTAATCTGAGATCAAATGAAGACAATATTTTTGCAGATTAAGATGAAGACGAAGAGTAAGAGTAGTAATAATAAAAGACGAGACTTGATGATGCTAAGAAATAATAACTTCTTAAAAGACTCTGTGCGTTTTGTGAAAAACCTAAATGTGTATACTACTGCAATAGTTTCTGCAAACGATCTTATCATTAGGAATGCTTGAAGAAGGTGGTTGATGAAGGCTACTCTCATTACGACTAACTTTCTGTCAAGTTCTAACCGATTTAGCTGACTTAAGACATATAATTGCTCAAAATGAAGATGAATACAAGCTGGTCATGTGTAGATTGCGACGCCAATCAGGTTACGTGTGCCATATGTAAGCTTAAGGGGGCTTACTTTGGGGCTGAGTACAAAAAAAGTAAAAAAAATAAGAAGAAAGACGGAGATAAAAAAGATATTGAGTAGGGAAAAGAAATGATAAGCTTATAGATCGTCTAGGAAGAACCCACTAAAGGAAAAAGAAAAAATTAACTTACAAAGTGCTCGACTGCTAACTGTGCTAAATACTTTCACCCGAAATGCATCTAAACCTATTAAGGACGACACTTGTTCAAGTATATCGATACGAATTCCTTGCATTTCAGATGTTCTCTGCACTACTGTGCCGTTTGTGGAGTCAGTGGCGACACTATGTCGATCTTTCAGTGCGTTCGATGCCCCAAGGCTTTACACAATCGATGCATGGACAAAGAGAAAGTCGTAAAAACATCCAAAAAACACTGTATTTGCGATTCACATTTCAAAAACAAAAAATAAGTCAAAAAAGTTGCATAAAGATTCGCTATGCCTGCGAATACTCTGAAAAAATATTTGAAAGCTGAAAAGATAGAGGCCAAGAAAAAATTGATTTCTGAGTCCGAATAAGAAAAACAAAAGGAAAAATAGAAAGAAAAGTAGCCGTAGATAGCTCACAACTATTCAACCCGAAGAAATCGCATTACTCCTTAAGAGCTGTAAATGGCCCATCTTCCTCCTCCTGAGTAACCCAGAAGAATCCCTCAGAGACCCAGAGAAAAGATTCCAACTTTGTCATATGAAGACTTTAACTTGACTCCTATTAAGGATTTTGACTACAAAAACTACGATAAGGTATAAATTTTTATATTTAGGATTGGTGTCGCTACTGTGGAAGTAGGTATTCGAGCAACTTCACTCAAGGGCCATGGGGCTCTAAGACTTTATGCACTGTTCACTATATAAGCTGGAAACAGAACCGTACTTTGAATCTAAGTGACTATCCTTAACGACCTGAGACACCTATTGATCCGACCAATGATCAGTAGCTCAAATTCCTGACCTCGAATGCACAGAAATTTAACGATCTGACCTATCCGGAGGTGATTGAGCTATTAGAAAGCAAGAGAGGTCGTCGACCTGCCTGAAAAATGATAATGTGAACCAATATAAATAAAATAGTTTTATTTGAATTTTCATAAAATATTAATAATGTATTGAATTTGTTTTTAGTATATCTATCTTAATATTATTTTAAATAAAAATTTTAACTCTAACAGATCATGAAGACTTTCTGAAAAGTTCTCCCATATTTTTGATAAGATTCTGATCCAGACCCAAACTTCTTACTTTTTCTTCGAACTCAGTAAGTTTTTTGTTGCTTTCCATCATCAAGTCGAATCGTTGTTCCAAGGCGTTGTACTTCACTATCAGCTATCTGATATCTTCTTCTTTTTAGAATATAACTCTCTTGAATCTGTCAATATCACCATCTCGAGTCTTGATCTTGGCCTCGTAGTAGTCCCTGATGCCTATTTCGTGAGTTCTTATGAAGGTCTTCAGCTTGCTTCTTTCATCTTCAATAGCTGCATTCGACTAAAGCTGAAGATTTTCGATGAATCCTTTAGATAAACCGAGTTCCTGAGTGATAGATGCATTAATCATCTGAATATGCTCATACTGTTTCTTGTATTTAAGCTGATTTTTTTCGAGGACCTCCACTTTGTCCTCCAGTTATCGAATCTACTTGAGTTCAGCCTCATTACTGTGCTACAACGACAACATTTTTTCATCTTTAGCCTTTAGTTGCTAAGCATTTTCTTCTCTGACTCTCTTCAGCAATCTTTATGAGTCCTATAACTGTTCTCGTAGATTGCTGGTCTACTGCCGACTGTTCTTGATCTAATCTTCATGAAGTCTCTTCATGTTTTAAAGCAAACCCATAAGCTAAGCGATTTCTCTGTCTTTAGCATTTGCTAGCATATGATACTTTCTCTTTTCTTCTTCATATTGGCCCTTGGTCTTCTCCTTGTGCTCAGCCTCACGAATAAGAGTCTGACTTGTCAACTGAATCTTACTTCCCAGGTTGCTCACATGTTCCTTATGCTCAATGTGCTGGTTAGCCATTTTAATCTTCAGATCCTGAACCCTGGCTCTGAGCTTTCCGGCCTCAACTTCGTAAGATCTTCTGGCTTAGTCGTTCTAAGAAAGAGATTTGTAGAGTCTTTGCTTGAGTCCATTGATGATTTCCTCATTTTTGCTCACTCTATCCATGTAGGCAGTCAGCTGATGTTAGTAAAAGTCGCCCATAGTCCTGATATCATTCTCAAGGAGCTTAGTCATTTTTATTTTGAACATTTCAGTCTATTATTTCTTCTAGAGCTACAATGCCTTGATGCGATTCTAGAGATCTTCATTCTTTTGCTTAAGAGCGCCCATCTCAACTCCGTAACTGTCCTTAATCCTTGTATTTTATTCGTAAAAGTATCTCAGCTCCTGCTTTTTACACTAAATCAGCTGTTTTAGTTTGAAGTTTTATCCATTAAGTTCTTCAATATGGGTCTCAAAAAGTTTGGTAAGGTTATCTACTTCAAGCTTAGCCAGCTCTTCCAATCTGTTTTTTTCCTTACTCAATAAGGTTCTGGCCTGCAAATCGTTACTTTTGAGTTCGTTCAGTAACAGCTAATTTTCTCTTTTTGTCTGGATATTCTAAACATTTGACATTTCTTCATTCTGATTCATTCTTCGGCTAACATGCTAAAGCTCCATTGTGCGTTATGCCAGATCCTTCTTTAGTTGTTTCAATCTGATCTCCTTGTTACCAACTTCAATCTCTTTTTCGTGTTAGACTCTGATTTGCAGGTGGTGCATTTAGTTTTTGAAAGAACTCTTCAAGGCTTATATTTCTAAAGCTTGATTCACTCTCAAATGCTTGAGTTCTTTCTCAAGAGATCTTCTATCATCTAGCAGGCGTTCTTTTTCAAGTCTCACACTTCCCTTTTGAGCCTCAATCTAAGTCTCCTTGGCATCAAGAGCCTCCTTAAGGTTTTTAATCTGAGTCTCATAAAGCTATTTAGCATTGTTTTGAACGTTTCTCATACCTTGGAGCTGATTCAATAAACTGCCTTAAAACTAACTTTTTAGTTTCTCAATCTATCTCTGCCTCTCGATTTCGAAGGCGGTCTTCTCATCATGCAATGTTGACACTTCTCTCAATAATCTAGTCAGCTCCTACTCGTGAGATCGGTTAGCTAACTCAACTTAGAGAGTCAAGTTGTCTCTTTCTTGAGCAGTTTTGCTGTGCACTTCTTCGATCTGTCTTTGAGCAACCGCCAACTGATCGTTAGTCAGCCTAAGCTGGTGCTTGAGCTAGTTGGCCATTTCTCCCAAAGAAGAATTCTAGTCAAGAAGTCTAGTGTTATTCCTAAGAGCAACTTCAAGCTTGGACTTGAGCTATCCGATGATGTTATGAGTCTGCATAAGAACAGTCTTACATCGAATTTAGGAGGCTGAGAAGGAAGAATGCCACCGATCTTGCTTTATTCTTTCTTGGCAGTCTTGGCGGCCGTCTCGATCAATCTTGAGAAATCTTTGTAGGGACTCTTGGACATTTTAATATTAATTATATTTAGTCATTATCATTAACGGATTAAAACTAGACCAATAATAAAAAACATACAACATCATTATCTTTATAACTACTATCTAGTGCTCTCCTATATAAATGCTTTTTTGAAAAGTTAGTAAAAATAAAAGTAAATGCCTTTCTGAAGGACTCCTTTAAGTAGATTTGCATTCATTCCTTTGTAGAAACCCCTTATGCCTTATTAGCGCATGGTCTGCTTTGTAACATCCCATACTCCATTGTACTTTTTTGTACGACTGTCATGAATATATTGATTTTGCTGAATACGCGTTCTAAGGGTTGTTATAGGATATGAAAGCAAAACAACAGCTCCTTTGCAGACTGCCCCACATACAAAATTTCTTTACATCATGCCGCTTTAAGGCACATCAATTGCCTTATATAGCTTTTGAATCGCTTCGTATATGTACATCTGAACTACTCCGCTAAAAGACAATACTAAACTCAGACCGTACCCCTTTAGGTACCCTCTCATTCGATCTTGTCTCCATATCTATTGACAAATAGACACTAGATTTCTCCATTAGCTTATATTTTTGCTTGTATTGAGCACCATACGAGTTCTGACTACCCAAAAAGGTTGTGTGAGCGTGGTGCCTACTATACCTGCCTCGACCGACGAGTACAGGACTGCATTCATGACGTCTTCGCCTTTGCTACAGTATCGATTTTTTTAGACTTAGTAACTTAATTGACACTCACTTACACCCAGAAAAATACTGCAGATGCCATCGCTTGAGAAAAAATCGACACGTGAAACCCCTTGTAGAGTCCCATTAAGCCTTACTATTTAAAAATAGTCTTAATTCCATGCCAGATGCCCCTGTATTTAGGCACTAGGTTATTAGCCTATGATTGACCATCGTGACCTGTGTCGTTAGGTGAGTACTTTGGAACCTAGTTTTGATGATATCAAGAGGGTGCACTATTCCGGATATGTAGGTGGCGGCGAAAGACCCCAGAGCGTATTTTATCGAAAAATTCTTAATGGACTATTACTATGACATCTTTCTTTTTTGAGATAATACGGAAAGTTATTAACAAAGCTCAAAATGACGACTAAAAAATCATTTTTGACGAATATATCGACGAAATACTTAAAAATATAAAAAATACTATAATAACAATTTTTATTAAAATAAAAATTTTATTATCAATGTCATCTTAAAAGAAAAGATAAGCTTAACTGCAAGACATCATCCACGCTCAATAATCAAAAATATACGCTCTTAAAAAATAAATTGACTAAAAAAGCATTAAACAGCAAGTTTAAGCGAACGATGCTGTTTTAAAACTGTAAGCCATTATCGATGAAAAATAAAAACATATATTATTTTTGAAAAAATAATTGTAGACATTCTCATCTCAATACAAACAATAAAATACTTTAAGAATCTCCCAGCAGCAATACATGTCTGCTGAAAGTATTTAAAAGTTATCGAAGTATAAAATAAAAATTGCATAGCTATAAAAATCAGTCATTTAAATATAAAAAAAGTACGAGGCTAAGCTTTTTGAATCAAGAAAATAGACGTAGTAATGGTACAATCGTTGCCAGATTGCCTAAAAAAACAATAAAAAGATTGTATAGCAACAACAAAATGTGCACCAATTCTACCGCCAGGCAGTCCATCATATGCCACAACAGCAAGAAACACTGCTTTGGGTTGATAAGCTTATAGAATTCATGGTAAAAGTCACGGCAGTGCTCAATTAATAAAATAAAAATAGAGACCAAACTATCACTAATGTTGTAAAAAACATCAAAGACGACCTCGATTCCATGGGACGCAACATAAGTCAGCAAGAAACTAAGATCGAAACCAACAAATAAAAGTTTTTGTAAGAGCTTAAAATACTAGTTAAGTAAGCTCATGACGACTATGAAGCGACTCTTCAGGCAAATCAGTAATTTTGGCAAAATTTATCGAAATCACAACAAAAGTAATAAAAAGAAGAAATACATCGACTTTAGAACTAACTTTAAAGAACAGTCAGCTAAAATTCTAACGAAATTCAGTCACTTACAGATCAGTTGTATAAATATTAGCAATAAAAGAAGGTTTTGTCAATCGGCTATCAATAGCTTAAGAGCACAGTGCAGCAACGATAACAAAGTCACAAAGAATAAATAAAATTTCTGAAAACTTAGCTCTAAAACTGCCTTTAAGCTCAAGAGGTAAGATAGGCTACTTTTCAGAGTGAGCTCAATAGGGTAGGATAACAAATGAGCAATCTAGTCAATCGGTATTCTTAAAGAATATAGCAACCAATATTAAATCTTTTCAATAAAATAAAACAGTAAATTGCAAAATTACATCAATATTATGATCATTTTATACAGAATTCATTACTTCAGGGCTAAATTAATAGCTTTCATCAGAATATTGTAAGGTATTTGAAGGCTTTAAATGAAAAAAACTCAGAAAAAATTTTGTTAAAAAAGACAGTAGAGGAGATCAAAGATTATATAATAGATCAAAGAGTTGACTAAGAATTCGCTGATCAAAAACAAAAATTGATGTATTAACTTATGGTAACTAAGAAACATTTGTAAAAAACTAAGAACTATTGTAACCAACTATAAGCTAATTCTAAGCAAGTAAGCTAGATCTCAGATTTAACTCATAATTTATTACTGGCAGAGGCTCAAAATTAAGTTTTGATGCTTGAACTGTCAAAAAAAAATGAGCAAAACAGCAAAGAAAAACTGGTCAAAATATAGTAGAAATTGAGCTTAATTCATGCTTACACAGTCAAAGAAGACAGTTTCGTTGAAGACATGGCAAAATGTGTGGCAGCTCTGAATTCCACAATCATCAATCCCTTTTAAAAAATATAGTAACTAATCTCTCAAGCTTCTCAGCTCAATATTCAAAGTAAAAATGTGATACAACCGGCTGTGATGAGTTCTTCAGATATAAAACAAAAGATAGCTGGCTATTAGCTATTCTTAAAATCAAAAGACTAACATTCGTAAGCTTTAGTTTAAAACATAATGAATTTGACCAAAATAGTCAAAGAATCTTTGCAAAAAAATACAGTAGTTAGACCTAAAAAACCCTAGTAAAAAAATGTAATAGAAAAAAGTCGACAATACTAATCTAGAGCTTTGATATAGAAAAAAATCAAAGAAGTCCAAACCCAGCGTATAAAAAATCGTTAAGAAATGCTAGCGAAACTAAGAATATTATAGGATAAATTCAAAGTAATAGACCAAAAAATCAACAAAAAACAACAGTTTAATATAACGAAAACAACTTAGAATATTTTAAAACAAATACATTAGATCTGGCACTCATACAGCACTAAAGAAAAATTTAAGTAGCTCAGCAAAATATCAGATTAAGCTTTCAAGGACGCAGTTAGCAAACTTCATTAATGTATGGTCGACAACGAAGGACTCGTGAAGTAAGTAGAGCTGTTAAAATCACTCAAAAAATGATAAAAACTTTGTAATTAGTATGATTAAGTTTCTAAGTTTTGTTTATTATATATTTTAAGTCGTAGAAATTATCAATGAGTCATCAATAGCTGAGCTAAAAGAGCAAAGCGATTATCAGTAGAATACAACTCAGAATGAAAGAACTTTTATCAGGTCTACAAAATATAGATCCATAGCCAATTTTTTATAAGTAGGCAAATGCCATCGCTCTAAATGATAATCTAACGAAAAAATCAAGTCGGTTCAAGTCGACTCGAAACTTCATGTAAAATGAAGAAGACATCGCAGCTACCAAAAGTGTTGTATCTCCCAAGCGTAAGACTAGTGTATAGCTCAAAAGAGACAATAAGAAGTTAGTGACCTAGATCGACGAACTAAGGAAAAAGATAGGAAAATTATAAAAAAGTAACAGCTGTAGCTCACTAATATTGAATAACAACAAATAATCGAAAGTTACAGTTAAAACTCAAGCAGCTTTCAAAAGACAAACTACTTAAGAATAAGTTAAATCAGGATTAAAAAAAAAGAATAGACTTAACTTTGCAAAAAAGTGAAAAAATGATATGTTTCGATCAATATTTTTATATTTTCGACAAACTATCAGAGTTTTTTACTATCATTTTTCACAGTCACATTTAGCTTATACTTAGTACTTGATTCGCACTTGTTTTCCTTACCTGATTTGGTTAGCTTAGTTATTCTACCGAAATCCAAAGAGTTCAGTCTTTCTTTGAGATTACTCAACTATTTACTGATAGACCTGTTTGCAGAAGTATTGAGGTTTTATCTCAGATCTATTTCCTTAATACCTTGATAATTTCTATTTGTCTTTTACAAAAATTTGTTAGTTCTTTACACGATTCCCACGTATTTGTTTTGCAATTCTTTCATTCTGTTGAAAATTCGCTGTTTTTCGTTCTCCTAGCAGATACAGTTACTTGTTACTTACTGAATATGACTATGGCCTATTCTTTCTTAGGCTAAAAAGATGGCTTGATTGTTGTTAGGGATGACTTAGGAGCGAGCTAAGACCAGCTCTGATTAAGTATTGAG
>Ga0169931_10005479_pt1 | contig 19341 bp, 16 predicted proteins | sample Kivu_15m_20L_FD_129675 | JGI IMG/M metagenome (GOLD analysis project Ga0169931, IMG submission 129675) | Freshwater microbial communities from Lake Kivu, Western Province, Rwanda to study Microbial Dark Matter (Phase II) - Kivu_15m_20L... | ecosystem: Environmental > Aquatic > Freshwater > Lake... | reverse complement strand
GGCCGAGGAGGTTCTGTGGGCGCCCGTCGAGCCAGGCCTGCAGACCCGCGATAGTGGCGCCATAGAAGCTGCGCAGGTTGTCCTGCGTCACATAGCCGAGGTGGGGCGTCAGGACGACGTTGTCCAGCGCCAGCAGCGGATGCCCCGCGGGCAGGGGCTCGACCTCGAACACGTCCAGGCCTGCCCCGGCGATGCGCCGCGCGCGCAAGGCCTCCACCAGCGCGGCCTCGTCGACGACCGGCCCGCGGGCGGTGTTCACGAGGATGGCCTCGGGCTTCATCCAGGCCAGGGCCTGTGCGTCGACGAGGTGACGCGAGCGCTCGCCGAGGACCACGTGCAGGCTGACCACGTCGCTGCGCTCGAACAGCGCCTGCTTGTCGACGCGCGTCGCGCCGTGGAGCGCAGCGGCTTCCGGGGTGAGGTTGGGGCTCCAGGCCAGCACTTGCATGCCGAAGGCACGGCCGATGCCCGCCATCACCCGGCCGACGCGGCCCAGGCCCACCAGGCCGAGCGTCTTGCCCTCGAGCAGCATGCCCGCCGTGCCCTGCCACAGGCCGGAACGCAGGCGTCGGTCCTCCAGTGGGATGTGGCGCGCGCAGGCCAGGATCAGCCCCCAGGCGAGCTCAGGCGTGGCATGGCTGGTCTCCTGGCCGCGCGTCACGTGGGAGACGAGCACGCCATGCTCCGCAGCGGCCTGGAGGTCCAGGGTCCGGTGCCGCTGCCCGGTGACGGTCATGAATTCCAGTTCTGGCAGCCGCTCGATCAGGCTGCGCGGCATGGCGGTGCGCTCGCGCAGGTGGCACAGCGCGTGATAAGGCGCCAGCACCCGGGCGGCCTCGTCGGGCACCTGCAGCGGCCGGTCGATGACGTCGATCTCGCAGCGGCCGTGCAGCACCGACCAGTCGGCCGACGCCAGCGCCAGGCGCAGGTAGTCGTCGAGGATGGCGACCTTCTTCACCGCAGGGCGCTCCTGGCCGGCCACCCGCTCACAGCCGCACGACGCCGACGTCGCCGTCGCGCCCGATCGCGGTGCCGAAGGGCCGCGACAGCGCCTGCATGCGCGCGAACGCCCAGTCTGCGACCTCTCCGCGGGCCAGCAGCGGGCGGCCGCGCTGTGCGCGCGGGCGGCCGTGGCCCAGGTCCAGCGGCACCAGGCGCAGGCTGCTCAGCCGGCCGGCCCGGAAGTCGCATTGCGCCAGACAGCCGTGCCAGAACTCCGGCGCCGCCGGGAAGCCCCGGGTGTCGCCGCCGGTGCGCGCATCCAGGAACTGCGAGGGCGTGGCCGAGGTGCCGAGCCCGAAGCGCTCGTAGGCCTCGGCCGGGAAGGCGTCGATGGTCTCGTTCTGAAACAGGAAGTTGCCCAGGCTGTAGAGGATCGGCCGCCCGCGGTGGACCTCCACACCCATCGTCAGGTGCGGCCCGTGGCCGACCACGACGTCGGCCCCGGCCTCGACGGCGGCGCGCGCGAAGTCGACGACGAAGCCGGCCGTCTCGCCGAGTTCGGCCTCGGTGGCGGCCGTCAGGCGCCCGGCGGCGCCGAACTCGTGGTTGTGGAAGGAGAACAGGACCCAGTCGGCCTGCTTGCGCGCTTCGCGGATGAAGGCGAGGTTGGCCTCGGCGTCGCGCGTGTCAACCCTCGTGTGGCCGGCGAAGTCCGGTCCGCGCCGGAACTTCGACCCCAGCAGCATCAGGCTGTCGGCATCGTCGCGTGGCGCTTCGGCGGCGCTGTAGAACTGGGCGCGGTGGCGCGCGCGCTCCTGGGTCAGGCCGAGCCGGTCGCTGACCGTACGCAGCGCCGCCAGCGCTGAATCATCGACCGTGTACGAGGTGCTGAAGGCCAGCGGGTTGATGCCGGGCCTGCCGGGGCTGTCGGGTCGCGAGTCTGCTGCGCGGTTCCAGGGCCGGAAGAACGAGGTGGCTGCGACCAGGGCCACCCGCCCTGCAGCCGTGTCCACATAGGCCGGACGGCGTGCCTCGGTCAGCGTGAGGCCGGCGCCGGCGCACGGCAGCCCGCGCGCGCGCAGGTGCTCCAGGCAGGCGGCCACGCCGCTCGGCCCGTAGTCGGTGACGTGGTTGTTGGCTACCGAGACGATGTCGATGCCGAGCCAGCGCAGTTCGTCGATCAGCGCCGGCGGCGTGCTCATCGGCGTGCCCTGGGTGAAGTTGGCCCAGCCTTCATGGGCATGGCGCACGGTCGTCTCGAGATTGGCGAAGCCGAGGTCGGACTGCTGCAACAGGTCCACCAGCGCCAGCCACTCGGGCTCCCGGTGGGGTTTGAGCGCTCGGGCGAGCATGGCGTCGCCGACCAGCGCCATCGTGATGTCACCGCTTTCGGCCTGATAGGGCATGGGTTCGCCTGGGTGGGTTGGGAAGGCGCCGGTTCAGCGCCTGACTCGGGTGCTCACTCGATGCTGCCGGCCGTTTCGTAGATCAGCACTCCGGTGCGCGAGGGGAACCCCCCACGCACCGCGCCGGCGCGCTGGTCGCGGTAGATGGTGGACAGCAAGGGGCTGAGCGCGCGGCTGTTGGGCACCGACAGCCACATGCGCAGCAGGTGGCGCTTGCGCGCCGGGTCATCGTGGTCTTCGAAGGCCGAGCGCGAGTGCAGGGTCACGTGGTTGTTCAGGAACTGGATGTCGCCCGGCTCGAACATCATCGAGTAATGGAAGTCCGGGCTGCCCGCCAGGCTGTCGAGCAAGGCCATCGCCTCCTGCTGCGGCGGGGTCAGGCGCGGGACGTCGTCGAAGCGCTGCGCCGAGAGGATGTGGGTGCGCACGTAGCGGCACGAGAAGCGGCCCTCGTGGCGGCTGAAGATGGGTTGCCGGTAGTGGGGCGGGTCGCCAGGCGCCTCCTGGCCCTGCCAGCTCCAGTGGAAGGGTTGGAAGAGCACCTCCAGCAGGTCCGGTCGGGTGCGCGCGATCTCGTTGTGCACGGCCACCGAGCTGCAGATCATGCTCAGGCCGCCCGCCCTGGCCGTGTACAGCACGAACAGGCCCACGACGTCGCAGGAGTCGGTGTGGTATGTCAGCTTCTGGTTCGAGGTGTAGCCCCGACCCTGGGGGCTGTGCATGTCCACGCCGATGTCTCGAACATCGCCAAGGACGTCGCCGTTCTTGCTCTGCGAGACCGCCGTGCCCATGTGCCGGCCCAGGCCCCAGTAGATGGCGCGCAGGTCGGCCTTGCCGTAGCGCGCGGCGGGAAAGCCGCGGAACAGGTAAAGCCCCGGGCCGTCCTCAAGCAGGTCACGCGCGCGCGCTAGGCGCTGCGCCACCGTGGGCAAGGGGAAGTCCTCGCGCTGCAGGTCGGCCAGCGCCAGCCCGCGCCGGCGGACCTCGGCCAGGGCGCGATCGATCTCTGCGATCTCGGCGTCCGAAAAGTGGTGGATCCAGTCGTTGCGCGCGGTGATGGCCGCTGGCCGCCAGTCTGCAGGGCTCTCGATCATGGTGGGCATCGTGCCGGTGTCTGGGTCCATTCAGGGTCATGCGCCGGCCAGCGCGTTGACGCGGGCCGGCGGTGCGCTCAGTCGACTGTGGTGCCGGTGGCGCGGATCACCGCGCCCCACCTCTCCCGTTCCTCGCGCATGAAGCGTCCCGCCTCGACGGGGGAGCTCAGCACGAGGTCGCGGGCGTCGAGCCCCTTGACCTGGCGCGCCGTGTCGGCGTTGGAGAAGACCTCCGAGACTGCGGCGGCGATCCGGGCCGCGATGGCCGGCGGGGTGCGCGGCGCGGCCACGAGCCCGGTCCACGAGGTGGTCACGAAGCCGGGCAGGATCTCGCCGATCGCCGGCACGTCGGGCAGGGCGGGGTGGCGCTTCTCACTGCCGACCGCAAGCACGCGCAGTTTGCCCTCCTGGATCTGCGGCAGCGCGGTGGCCAGGCCCTGGAACATGATCTCCACCTGGCCGGCCAGCAGGTCCGAGAACGCGGGCGGCCCGCCCTTGTAGGGGATGTGGACGATGTCCACCTTGGCCATGCTCTTGAGGAGTTCGCCGGCCAGGTGGGTGGTCGAGCCGGCCCCGCTGGAAGCGTAGTTGAGCTTGTTCGGGTTTGCCCGTGCGTAGGCGATGAGCTCCTGCAGCGTGCGGGCCGGCACCTTGGGGTGCACCAGCAGCACGTTCGGATTGGCCGCGACGATGGAGACGGGTACGAAGGTGTCCGAGTCGTAGCCGATGTTCCTGTAGAGCAGCTTGTTGATCGACAGCGGGCCCGGCGGCGACAGCAACAGCGTGTGTCCGTCGCCCGGCGCCTTGTGCACGAGCTCTGCGCCGATGTTGCCGCCGGCGCCGGCACGGTTCTCGACGATCACGGTCTGCCCCCAGCGGGCGCTCAGGCGATCGGCGAGCACGCGCGCCAGCGTGTCGGCCGCGCCCCCTGGGGGCACCGGTACGATGATGCGGATGGGTCGCGAGGGATAGTCCTGCTGCGCCAGGGCGCCGCCGGCCAGGCCCAGCGCCAGCGCGGCGGTGGTGAACCGGCGTCGAGACAAGGGTGTTGTCATGGGTGTGTCTCCGTGGCTGTCGAGTCCGGGGTGAAGGAGGGGGCTGGGTGTCGGGGCGTGCGCAGGGGGCTTGTCAAGCCGTGGCGTTCAGGGCATGCAGGCCCGTGGCGGTGACCACGACCGGCGTGGCCCCGTTCCATCCGCCCTGGGCGGTGGCGATACGCGCCGACAGCACCGCCATGCTGCCCGGCGGGAGCGCCGATGCTGCACCGCCAGGGTGCTGGGCTGCGCAGGCCAGTGGCCAGGCATCGACGCTGGCTTCCAGTTGCCAGTGCTGCAGCCGCAACCCTGGCGGGGGTTCGGGCGGGCTCCCGGCGCTGGCCCAGGTACCGCGGGCGAGGCGGTCGAAGAAGACCCGCGCCGCAGCCCAGGCCGCGGGCTCGGCGCCGCCGTCGCGCACGATGCTGCGCGCCAGGCGCACCCAGGCGCCCTTGTAGGCTATGGACATTTCGACGGCGTAGTGCGGACCCAGCGACATCACGGGTTCGGGCCGGACAGCGACGGTTGACCGGGCGAGGTCTGGGGCCACGCGCAGCAGCAATTCCTCTGCACCGGCGAGGCGCGCGGCGGCCTCCACGCGCGCGGTCAGCCCGGCGGTGTCGCGCAAGCCGGGAGTCACGGCGTCCCAGGCGGCTTGACCGATGGCCTGGGCGCGCCGTGCGAGGCCCAGTTCGGCTGCGTCGGCGGGTTGGCGGATGCCGCGGTACAGCCCCGCCGCGTCCACGAGAACGCCCGCGCCGCGCCCATGGAGCACGGGTTGCAGCACCGGCCACGGCGCAGCCTCGAGACCGACGACGCCGATGCGGGCCGCGCGATCTGGAACGGCCTCGTCCAGCCAGCGCGCCACGGCTTCGCCCAGTCTGGGCGCCGCGACGACGCGATCGACGCGGCAGATACTGCGGATCCAGTCGTGCACGCGCGGTGTCAGTGCCGCCAGCAGCACGACGGGCCCGCGTGCAGGCACGGCCAGCACCGCTTCGCTCCAGTAGGGTGTGAAGTGTGTCAGCCAATGCACCACCGCGGGCTGTGCGAAGTTCGTCCACGCCAGCGCGGCCTCCAGCCCCTGGGCCGACATGGCCTGCTGCAGGCGCTGCACGCGCTGCGCCAGCACTTCCGCCGGCATCTCGGCTTGCGACCAGTGCATCAAGCCGCGGCGCATCTCAATACGGCCCTGCCGTTGCGAAGGTGCCGAGCGCCCCCTCCGGTGGGCGATTCATTACAAGGTCACTCGGCACCTGCTCGGTATGCCAGGCTGGCTTCGTCTCGCGGCGCGGCGCGTACCTCATGCCGTCTCCACCACGGCCAGTGCCCTCGGCGTGCGCGTCAGCACGCGGCAGCCCTGGCGCGTGACGCGTACCGTGTCGCCGAGCACGATGTAGCCGGCGCCCGGGTGGTAGGTGTTCGGGTGCACGACGAGGGTCATGTCGGGTTCGAGCACGAGGTCCACGTCCTCGAGCACGTGCGGACCGTCCACGTACAGACCCACGCCATGGCCCCGCACCCGCGTGTAGGTCGAGGTGATGTACTCGCCCAGGCCGCAGCGGCGGAAGACATCGTTCTGGGCCCGCGCCACGTCGCCGTGCGTGGCGCCCGGCCGCACCGCGGCGATGCCGGCCTCGAGCGCTTTCTCGAAGACCGCGTAGGCCTCCTGTTGGGCTGCGCTAGGGCGGCCCAGCACCAGCGTGCGACAGATCTGCGCGTAGTAGCCGTCGATGCAAGGCGTCAGCTCGGTCGTCACGAGGTCGCCCGCAACCAGCGGGCGCAGCCCCGGCGGCCGCATGGTGCGCACCTCCATGCCGCCGCTGGCCATGATCATGAAGTTCTCCAGGCAACCCTGGGAGCGGAACCATGCCTCGATGTCGGCGATCAACTCGAACTCGGGCCGGCCTTCACGGGCAGCGGCCTTGAACACCGCATACCCGGCATCGGCCAGCCCGACGGCGCGCTCGACGGCATCGGCCTCGGCCGCAGTCTTTCGCACCATCAACCGGTCCAGCAGCGCCGTGGTCGCGGTGAGGCTCGCGCCAAGCGGGCTGCGCGCCAGGGCCCAGGGTGCGACGCTGGCAGGCGCCAGACCCACGCGTGATGGCGCGAGCCGCGACACGGCCTTCAATGCCGCCGCGGCTGGTTCGGCGTCCCACCGCACGTCCAGGGCCTCGTGCTGCACCGCGAGCCGCGCGGCCTCGGAAGGATGGTCTGCGTACACGCACGGGTCGCGCGCCATGTCGATGACGGCCACGACCAGCCCCTCCATCGGGGTGATGTCGAGCGCAAACCGAAGGTAGTCGCTGCGCCAGGCGTGGCCGACCAGGACAACCGCTTCCATCCCCGCCTGTGCCATCGCGGCGCGCAGGCGGTCGAGGCGCGCCAGCGCAAGCGGTGTCACTGCGCCGTGCGCCGCGACAAGGCGGCGGTGGAGCGAGGCGCCAGTTCAGCGCCAGGAGCAATGGAACCGGCCGATCCGACCTTGCGCGGCGAAGTCATGCGTCTCCTGTGTCCTTGTCAGCGCTGTCCCGCCGGCCGTCAGGCCGCCCAACTACCGCGCCCATCCGGCCCTCGTGCCCAGGCCTCAAGCGACCGAGCTTAAGCGGTCCCGGATATGCACTGCAAATACAATCTTTGTCACTGGCTATCAGCTTGATGAATGGCTTAGGCGAGGCCTCATCGGATGCAACTGCGCGAATTGCGGCGATTCCTGGCGGTGGTGGAGTTTGGCAGCCTGAACAAGGCGGCCGCGCACCTGAAGGTGTCGCAGCCCTCGCTGACCAAGGACATCCAGTCGCTGGAGGAGCGGCTGGGGTTCAGTCTGTTCACGCGCACGGCCCGCGGGGTGCGGCTGACCACCTTCGGCGAGTCCGTGCTGCAGCGCGCGCAGCTCATCGAGGCGGAGATCCGCAGGCTGGAGGGCGACGCGCTGGCCCTGCGCAACGTCTCGATGGGAGAGGTGCATGTGGGTGTGGTCCCGGGCTTCCTGCAGAGCCAGGTGCTGCCCCAGGCCACCTTGAACTTGATGCGGCGCGCCCGCCGCCTGAGTGTCGACTACCGCTTCGGCACGCGCGCGAGCCTGATCAAGCCCTTGCTGTCGGGCGCGCTGGACTTCGCGATCGTCGGCATCGACGAAGACGACTTCGCCGACGAACTCGTGTCTGCCCCTCTCGTGCTCGACCGCAATGCGATCGTCGTGCGGGCCGGGCACCCGATCCTCGGGCGCGGCAAGGCCGTCATCAGGCGGCTGGCGGACCACCCCTGGCTCGTGCTGTCCGAGTGCGCGCCGCTGGAGCGTACGCTGCGCTCCCTGCTGCGGTCGTCCGCCGCGCCCTTCGAGCACCACGTCGTGCGCACCGACTCCTTCCACTTCTTCCGCGCGACGCTTGCCGCCAGTGACTGCATCGGTCTGACGCGCTTCGACGTCACCCGGCTGGAACGGGACGCTGGCAACATCGTCGAGCTGCCGCTGGACGAAGCCCGCCTGACGGACCTGCTTGGCTCCCACATGATCGGCATCGTCCACCGCCGCAACACCGCGCTGTCGGCGGCTAGCCAGGCGCTGATCCGGGAGATCACCACATTGACGGCCCAGGCGCTGGGGCCGCAGGCGGCCCCGTCATGAGCGTCTGTGCTGCTCGATGTGGGCCTTGCGCCTCTGGCGCACGTGCTGTCACGTCTCTATCAGGCGCTCGCGCCTTGGCATTTCGCAGCCTGGGCGTGAATCGCGGATGACCAAGCGCGTTGGCCTTGAGTCAGTCGCATATGGCGACTACCCGCGCCGCGTGCATGTTTCGGCGCATCGTGACCGGTCGTTTCGGCGATCGTGACCGTGCCCCGACGGTGTCCGTCCATGCACGCGGCGTTGTGCAGACCGACTGGTCCCCGTGGTGCTTCGTACGCTTGCGGTCCCTCCGCGGCCGAAAATCGGCGATGCCGGCATACCGAGTTGGTTGATTCCATGTTGCCTGAGCAGCGCGGCAAATGGGCTCTGCAGCACCGCGACTTGCAGCTTGACGTCTTGCAGACCCTCAGCGATACTGCGTTGACTTGCCGCTCAGCATTCCAGCCCTGAGCACCGTGTTCATTTCAGCCTCTACGGGCTGTGGAGTCACACGACGCGATGGGGCGCGATCGCCTCAGCGGCAAGTCCCGACCTGAAACAGGCCTGGGTCAACCGAGCGAGCACGCCATGCACACCACGATGATGACCGTGCCGCTGTCCCTGAACAGCGTGCTCGAGCGTGCCGGACGCCTGTTCCCGGGGCGCGAGATCGTCTCGCGCCGGCCGGACAAGACCCTGGTGCGTCACACCTACGGCCAGTGGCACCAGCGCACGCGGGCGCTGGCCGCGGCGCTTCTGGGGCTGGGCGTGCGCCCGGGCGACCGCGTGGCCACGCTGTGCTGGAACCACCACGCGCACCTGGAGTGCTACTTCGGCATCCCGGCGGCCGGCGCGGTGATGCACACGCTGAACCTGCGCCTGCCGCCGGCAGAGATCGGCTGGATCGCCGCCGATGCCGGCGACCGGGTGCTGGTGGTCGACGACATCCTGCTGTCGCTGTACCGCCGGTTCGCGCACCTGCACCGCTTCGCGCACGTGGTGGTGGTGCCTTTCAGCGGCGAGCCGGTCCCCGAGGAGTTCCATGACTACGAGGTCCTGCTCGCTGGCGCTGCGGCCGCCGCCGAGACCTTCAACCCTGCCGCTCATGCCGAGGACGACCCCGTGGCCATGTGCTACACCTCGGGCACCACCGGGCGGCCCAAGGGTGTGGTCTATTCGCACCGCTCCACGCTGCTGCACTCGCTGGTGGCGAGCCAGGTCGACCACTGGGGCCTGCGCGCGAGCGACGTCGTGCTGCCGGTGACGCCGATGTTCCACGCCAACTGCTGGGGCGTGCCCTATGGCGCGGTGTTGATGGGGTGCAAGCTGGTGTTCCCGGGCCCGCACCTGCACCCCGAGGACTTGCTGGACCTGATGAACGCCGAGCCGCCTACCCTATCTCTGGGTGTGCCCACCATCTGGCTCGGACTCATCCAGGCCTATGACGCCGCGCAGCAGCCGGGCCATACGCACCACGGTCGTTGGCGCATGCCGCGCGGCATGCGCTCGCTTGTCGGGGGCGCGGCGGTGCCCGAATCCCTGATCCGTGCCTTTGACGCCCACGGCATATGGCTGCAGCAGGGCTGGGGCATGACCGAGACCTCGCCGCTGGCGACGGTCTCCTACCCCACACCCGAGTTTGCCGATGCGCCGCCGGACGAGCGCTACCGCCGCGCCGCGATGGCTGGCGTACCGGTGCCGCTGGTGGACCTGCGCATCCGCGGCGAGGACGGCGCCGACGCGCCCTGGGACGGCCGGGCCATGGGCGAGATCCAGGTGCGCGGTCCCTTCGTCACGGGCGGCTACCACGGCGTCGGCGCCCCCGAGGACAAGTTCACCGCCGACGGCTGGCTGCGCACCGGAGACGTCGCCACCGTGGACGCGCTGGGCTTCGTGCGCATCACCGACCGCACGAAGGACCTGATCAAGTCCGGTGGCGAGTGGATCAGCTCGGTCGACCTGGAGAACGCGCTGATGGCCCATCCGGCCGTGGCCGAGGCGGCTGTCATCGCCATCCCCGACCCGAAGTGGAGCGAGCGCCCGCTGGCCTGCGTCGCGTTCAAGCCCGGCCACCAGGCCAGCGCCGAGGAGCTCGACACGCACCTGATCGGGCATGGCTTCGCCCGCTGGCAGTTGCCCGACCGCTACGAGCCCATCGACGCCGTGCCGCGCACATCCACGGGCAAGTTCTGGAAGCTGCGGCTGCGCGAGATGTTCCCGCGCTGAGCCTGCCGCAACCACCCACCGTCTCGAAGCCCGCCGCCATGAGCCCCGACCCCCGCCTGAAAGCCGTCGTCCACTTCTACGACTTCCATCCCATCAGCGCCCAGCAGATCCTGGCCGCGGTGGCGGCGCGCGGCATCGACCGCGCCGCCATCACCGAGGAGGTGCTCCAGCACCACGACCAGGACCACTACGGCGGCACCGGGGCGGTGGACCGCCTGATGGCCGAGGCCGGCGTCGGCGCCGCGGACGAGGTGCTCGACGTCTGCAGCGGCCTGGGCGGGCCGGCGCGCTACCTGGCCTGGAAGCGCGGCTGTCGCGTCACCGGGCTGGACCTGACGCGCAGCCGCGTGCAGGGCGCCACCGAGCTGACCCAACTGGCCGGCCTGTCCGACCGCGTGCGCTTCGTCGAGGGCAATGCGCTGGACATGCCCTTTGCCGCGGGCAGCTTCTCGCTCGCGATCGCGCAGGAGGCCTTCGCCCACATCCCCGACAAGCCGCGTCTCGTGCGCGCGTGCGCCCGCGTGCTGCGCCCGGGCGGGCGCCTGGTCTTCACCGACATCCTGCACCGCGGCGCCCTGCCCGCGGCCGACGCGCAGCGCCTGTTCGACGGCATGCGCTTCTCCGAGATCGCCTCGGTGGCCGACTACACCGGCTGGCTGCAGGCCGCCGGCCTGCGCGTGGCGGGGGTGATCGATCTCAGCGAGGAATGGACACGCATCCTGCGCGAGCGCCATGCGATGTACCGCTCACTGCAGGCGCAGACCGTGCAGCGCCTGGGGCAAGAGCACTTCGATCGCTACGACCAGGCCTACGCCCACTTTGTGGGGCTGTACCAGACCGGCGTGCTGGGCGGGGCGCTGGTGCGGGCGGTGAAGGAGGGGTAGGGCAGACCGAGGCGCGGGGGTCACGGCCCGCCGGACCGATCCTGCGCCAGGGCTCTTGCCGCTGTCCTGAGCAGGTTGGCGACGACCTGAACCGCGGCCGGGGGCCTGCGTCTGCCGGCGATCGCCAGGTGGAAGGCGAGTTCGAACTCCGGGTCCACGATCCGTGCGAAAGACAGTTCGGCCTCCAGGCTGCCCGAAAAGAGCGTCGAGGCTGTGGCCACGGTGAAGTACCGACCCTGGGCCACCAGGCGCTTCTTCAGGTGGGCGGAGTTGATGTTGTGAGCGACGTTCAGGCTCAGGTTCAGTTGCCTGGCTCGCTCCTCGAGCAGGGGCCGAGCGCCGCTCGGGGCGTTTGCCAGAACCAGTGGCAGTCGGGCCACGGTCGAGAAGCCGACGGTCGGGTTGGCCGTTTCGGGGCTGCCGGCGCGGCCGATCAGGAACAGGGACAGCCGGAGCAGTTCCTCGGAGTCCGCATGGGCTGGCAGTGGTTTGCGGGAGAGCAGCGCGACATCGCATCGGCCTGCAGCCAGCCATTCGTCGATCTGGTGGGCCGTGCCCTCGTAGACGTCGAGGCTGATTCCGGGGTGGGTGCGGTGAAGCCGGTCGAGCACATCGGCCACCAGAGGCCAACTGACCGATGGCTGGATGCCCAGGTGCACCACGCCGCTCACGGGCACATCGGCCGCGCACAGACTGTCCCGGATGCCGTTGACGGCTGCGATCACCGCCTCGGCCTGGGGTTTCAAGGCCAGCCCCGCGGCCGTCAGGAAGACGCCCCGGCCTGTGCGTTCGAAAAGACGCGACGCCAGTTCGCGTTCCAGGGCCGTGATGGCCTTGCTCACCGAGGACGGGCTGACCGCGAGCTGCGTGGCCGCGCGCAGCACGCTGCCGGCCGCAGCCACTTCCAGGAACAGGCGAAGGTCCCGGATCTCCATCAGCAGGGCCGTGGGCAGGCCGTGTGCGCCGGTCCTGCGGTCGAGCAGTTCCAAACCGGAAAAGCTGATATCGGTGAACGGATCACACGCATCCCCAACCGGCCTTCCTAGAATTTCGACGCCAGAAGATCGTATCCCAGCAGTGGACGACGACCAACACCCGCATCAAGGAGACCGCATGTCAAGGACCTTCCGTTGCCTCACGGCTTGGCTTGCGCTCGTGTTGGCGCCGATGGGCAGCCCGGCGTGGTCCCAGCCATGGCCTGCCAGGCCGGTCAAGCTGATCGTCAATTCGCCGCCAGGTGGCGCGTCCGACGTCATGGCGCGGGTCGTTGCCGCGCCCCTGGGTGAAGTCTTGGGCCAGCAGGTGGTTGTCGACAACAAGCCTGGCGGCGGTGGATTGATCGCCACCGAGTTCGTGGCGAGGGCCGCGCCCGATGGCTACACGCTGCTGTTGGCCACCCCGGTGAACACCTTGTTCCCCTACACGCGAAAGCGCCTGAACCACGACCCGATCCGCAGCTTCGAGCCGGTGACGCTGCTGGGACAGGCCTCGCTGGTGCTGGTGGCGCACCCCTCGCTGGGCGCCAGGTCCTTGCAGGAGGTGCTCCAACAGGCCAAGGCCCGACCGGGGGCACTCTCGTACGCCTCCCCGGGCGCAGGATCGCCTCAGAACCTGAGCATGGAGGTGATCCTGAACCATCACAGTGCCGAGATGGTGCACGTGCCCTACAAGGGGGGTGGGCAGGCCGTGGTGGATCTTGTGAGTGGGCAGGTCACGCTGGGCATGCTCGGCATGGCCCCGGTCCTGCCGCACATCCGAAGCGGCAAGCTCCTCGCGCTGGCAACCACGGGGAAGTCGCGGTCGCTCGTGCTGCCCGAGGTTGCCACCGTTGCCGAGTCCGGGGTCCCGGATTTCGAGACGGGTCAGTGGCAGGGGATCTTGGCTCCTGCGGGGACCCCGGCACCGATCGTCAATCGCCTGCATGCCGAACTGGCGCGCATCATGCGGCAGCCCGATGTGCGAAAGAAGCTGGAGGAGGCGGGCATCGACGACACCCGCACCAGCGCCAGCCCTGCGGAATATCGGGCCATGCTGATCGCCGAAATCAAGAAGTGGGAGCCTGCCGTCCGGCGCGCCGGCATCCAGCCGGAGTGAGCCATGAGCGAGACCGGGCGCCGCATGAACATCCTGCTGATCAGCTCAGATCAGCATCGTGGTGACAGCTACGGTTTCGAGGGGCGCCGGGTGCGCACGCCCCACCTGGATGCGATGGCCTCCAGGGGCACCCGTTTCTCGGCCTGCATCACCCCGAACCTGGTGTGCCAGCCGTCCCGCGCTTCCATCCTCACCGGCTTGCTGCCCTTGACCCACGGTGTGTCCGACAACGGCATCGAACTGCCCAGCGAGGTTGGTGAACGCGGATTTGCCGGCACGTTGGCCGCGGACGGTTACGCGACGGGCTTCATCGGCAAGGCCCATTTCAGTACCTTCCAGACCTTCCAGCCCACGGGCTCGCCCGAGTGTCGTTTCAGCAGCGCCGATTACGGCGCGAACTGGCACGGGCCCTACATGGGCTTCCAGCACGTGGAACTGATGCTGGAGGGCCACAACAACTTCCCGCCCATGGCCCCGCCGGCGGGACAGCACTACGAGTGCTGGTTCCACGCCGATGGCCGCGGCGAGGATCGGATCGCGCTCTACAAGACGGCCCTGCCTCCCCTCACCGATGCGCACCAGACCTGGAACTCGGCCTTGCCGGTGGCGTGGCACAACTCCACCTGGGTCGGCAATCGCACCATCGACTACCTGCGCGCGCATCGCGAGGAGCCCTTCTGCCTGTGGGCATCGTTCCCGGATCCGCATCAACCCTTCGATGCCCCCGCGCCCTGGTGCTACCTGCATCACCCTGACGACGTCGATCTTCCGCCGCACCGGGTGCGCGATCTCGAGCGGCGCCCCTGGTGGCACCGGGCCAGCCTCGAAGGCAGGCCGCAACTGGCCGACGAGGGGCTGCGGCAGGTGCGCGAAAAGGTGTCGCGGACGCCGGTCCAGTCGGACTCGCAACTGCGGGCCCTGATCGCCAACTACTACGGCATGATCTCCTTGATCGACCACCAGGTCGGCAGGATCAGGATCGCACTCGACGAACTCGGCCTCGCCGAGAACACCCTGATCGTGTTCACCAGCGACCATGGCGAGTGGCTGGGGGATCACGGGCTGCTGGTCAAGGGGCCGATGGCGTACGAGGGTCTCCTGAGAGTCGCGCTTCTGGTCGAGGGCCCGGGTGTCCCGGTCGGGCAGTGCATCGGCGACCCGGTCTCCACCCTCGACCTGGCGCCGACCTTCTGCGACTACGCGGATTCGGAACTGGGTGTGCCCGTCCACGGGCGCAGCCTGCGCAGCCTCATCGAATCGGGTCAATCGCAAAGGGAATTCGCGCGGTCGGAGTGGCATCTGCGCCCATCGCGATCCGGTGTCGAACTGCAGCTGCAGACCGTTCGCACCCGTCGTCACAAGCTGACCCTGGAGCAGATCAGCGGCACGGGCGAGATGTACGACCTGCAGGAAGACCCGGGTGAGATACGCAACTGCTTCGACGATCCAGCCTACGCCGCGGTTCGCCGGGAGTTGCTCGACATGATCGCGGCGCGCCCCGCCGACCAGACGGCTGCGTTGCCGCAGGTGGGCATGGCCTGAGAGCCTGAGAGTCTTCCCCCCATGCCCGCCTTGCACCCCAAAACGCCCCGTCTCGTCGTTGCAAATCCGCGCCATAGCCCAAGCTATGGCTGTGGTTTGCGCCTAGATACGGGGCGTTTTGGCGCGCCTTTCGGGCACGGCGGAAAAACTCTCAGGCTCTGAGCCTGACCGAGCGCTTGGCCCCTGGCCGGCGAGGTTTCGCGCGGCCTGACGGCAGGCCTTGGAGCCCTGGCTCCCGTTCGTGCGGCAGATGCCTTGCCTGCGCTCAGCTCAGCGCGAAGCCAGGCAGTAGTCCCCGCTCGTCGAATAGCCGCTCGGGCAACTGCCCGTCTTGGGCACCGCGTGCCGTGCGCCGGCGCCGGCCAGACAGTAGGCGCCGCTGGTGCTGTAGCCGCTGGGGCAGGCGCCCGCCTTGGCCAGTGCGAAACGCGCCGAGCCGCCGGGCGTGCAGTAATTGCCGCTGGTGCTGTAGCCACTGGGGCAGGCCCCGACCTTGGGCACGGGGGCTGCGGCGGGCTCGGCGCGGGCCGCGCCCACCCAGGCTGCCGCGATCGCCAGGAGCAGGGTGGCCCGAAGGGCTGTCGCCTGGAGCGGGGTGGACTTCATCGTGATCGTTCGGTGGGGTCGTGAGGCAGGAGAGGGTAGCACCGGCGGCGCTGTGCTGAGGCTGGCCTTGACGCCGGCTGACTGTCGCGCATGGGCCCGGCACCGGATCATCCTGCGTTGCCGGGTCTTGACGAGGGCGAGGCCGCCTGTATTCGGCTGGCCCTTGCCTCGAACGTCCCAGCGCTGCTGCGGGTGGACGAACGCGCGGGCCGCGCCGTCGCTCAGGAATTCGGGCTGCAGGTGGCAGGGACAGCCGCCCTCATCGGCATGGCCAGGCAGCACGGTTTGGTCACAGCCGCCGAGCCGGTGATGAAGCGGCTGCATCGCTGCGACTTCCGCATCGCTGCGGAAGTCATCCGCACGGTACTGCAGCGCGTCGGTGAGTGAAACCGGCGCCTGTACATCTTCGAGCTTCTTGGCCTCCTGCACGGAGCCCAGAAACGAAAAAGCCCGCCGGTCGAGGGCGGGCCAAGTCGTTGTTTTTACTGGTGGCCAAGGGCGGAATCGAACCACCGACACGCGGATTTTCAATGTTGGTTGCTCGCGTTCCCGCCGATTGTTGGCAGTTCCCAAGTTGTTGATTCTTCAGGACGAATCGCCGGTCTCTCACCCTGCAAAGTTCCCGCGCCTTCCTGCGCATTATGTAGTTTTCCACGCCGGATTACACAGGAACTACACATGCTTTGAGGTCACACCGTCTGACGCTGGCCAGGGCCGGCGGGTCCTTTCTGGGGCGGCCCGTCCAGCACGATGTAGGCCGCATCCTTGTGCTGCTCGACCTTCTGCAGCAGTTCCTTGGGCGTGGCAGCAGTCTCGGCGATCAGATCGATTCCTGGATACCAGCTTGGTTACCAGCCTGCTGGCGCAGTGCGGCCCAGGAGGTCAGGCTGTCCGGAATTTTGTGTGTGAGGCATACCATGACCATCAGGAGCATGTATGCCAAGTCTCTCAGCGCTTTGACGTTGAACAGCCGCTTCGCCTTTCCCTCGCTTTTACAGCCGCGCAGTCAAGAACGGCAACTGGCGGCAGCGCGGCAGGCCGGTCCTTGTGCGGCGGCCGATGGCCTGCGGCAGACCGGTTTCAAATGCTGCGGGTCGCGCGCGCTTCGTCCAGCAGCCACGACATGAAGGCCAACTGTCCGGCGGTGGCCGGGCGGTCCCTATCGGTGCAGACGAAATAGCCGCGCCCGGTGGAGACCGGCAGGGCGAAGGGGATGACGAGCTCACCGTTTTGCAGTTCGCGCTCGATCAGGCAAGGCTGCGTGATGGCCACACCCACGCCCTCCTTGGCCGCGAAGATGAGGTTCATGCTCAGGTCATAGCCCGGACCCAGTTTGGGCTTGCCGCGCAGACCCGCAAGGTTTGCCCAGCGCGCCCAGTTGTCAGGAAAGTTGGTGTGGTGCAGCAGCACTTCCCGCAGCAAATCGCCGGGGCGCTTTAGGCGCGGCAGGACCTGCGGCGCGCAGACCGGCACGATGTCCCGCCCCATCAGAAACGTGACCTGCAGGTGCGCCGGCCACCGACGGCGCGGGCGCTTGACTTCGATCCAGAGGTCGACGTCGTCTCGGCTGAAATCTTCGTCGTGTCGAAACTGCCGCATCTCGATGTCGAGACCCGGATGCAAAGCTCGGAAGCGCGGCAGGCGCGGCAGCAGCCACTTCGTGCCGAGCGTGGGAATGACGGATAGGCGCAGTTTGTCCGACGTGCGCGGCGAGAGAAATTGCTCGGCTGCCGATTCCAGTGCGGTCACGTGGCGCACGGTCAGCTGGCGCAGCTGCCGCCCACGCTCGCTGAGCATCACGCCCTGCGATGAACGGACAAACAAGCGGCACCCGCCGAGGTGCTGCTCCAGACGCTGAACGGCTCGGCTCACGGCGGCCTGCGTGACGCAAAGGTCCTCTGCTGCCTGCCTAAAGCTGCCGACTCGGCAGACGGCCAGAAAGGCATGCAGTTCGACCAACGACGGCGAGCGCATCTTCATGACCGTCGATTACATCATGTCATCACGACCTATCGATTTGTCATTTGATGTGCCGCGCGGCCCTGACTACGATTTCCGCACCTCTCCAACGGACTCAACGCCATCATGATCATCGACCGCCGCCAGTTCATCTCAGCGACCGCGGCCGGCCTAGCCGCCTCGGGACTGCCTTCGTTGGCTCGCGCCAACACCTACCCCACCAAGCCCATCACGCTCGTGGTGCCGTTTGCGGCGGGCGGCGCGGTCGACATGTCGGGTCGGCTGATCGGAGAACCCCTGAGCCGCAGCCTCGGGCAGCCGGTCGTCATTGACAACCGCGGCGGTGCCGGCGGCGCCATCGGCTCGAGCTTCGTCGCCAAGGCAGCACCCGACGGCTACACCCTGGTTGTCACCTCGCAGAGCACGCACGTCGTCAACCCGGCGATGAACCCCAAGCTGCCGTACGACGCGGTGAACGATTTCGAGCCCATCACCCTCATCGGCCGGCTGGCCAACGTGCTGGTGATCAATCCAGGGCTGCCCGTCAAGACATTGGACGAGCTGGTGAAGTACGCCCGTGCCAACCCGCGCGCGCTCAACTACGCGAGCGCGGGTAACGGTTCCGTCGCGCACTTGAGCATGGAATTGCTGAAGAACCAGGCCAACCTGCCGATGACCCACATCCCTTACCGGGGCGCGGGTCCGGCACTGAACGACCTGTTGAGCGGCCAGGTACAGCTGACCTGGAACAACCTGTCGTCCAACTTGACCCAGATCCAGAGCGGCAAGCTGCGGGCACTGGCGGTGGCCGCGCCGAGCCGCGTGCCGCAGCTGCCCGACGTGCCGACCTTTGACGAACTGAAGCTGCCCGATCTGAACCTGACCTCATGGAACGGACTGGCCGCACCGGCCAAGACATCGGAAGCCATCGTCAACCGGCTCTACCAAGAAACGCGCAAGATCATCAGCGATCGCGCCAACCAGGCTCTCTGGGTCGAGAAAGGCCTGATCGTGCCGGAAGACATTTCCCCAGCCGCCTACCGAAAGGAAATCGTCGAGCGCATCAAGTTCTACCAGCGCATCGCCAAGGACAACAAGATCGTGATGGACAGCAACTGATGAGTCCTCAACAGGGTCCTCGACTCACCCAGGTCGAGGATCTGGTACCCCAGCAGGATGAACTGGCGGGATGGCGCCGCCTCATCCACAGTCATCCCGAGCTTGCGTTTGCCGAACACAAGACCTCTGACCTGGTGGCCGCGAAGCTGGCTCAGTGGGGTTACGAGGTGACGCGCGGTATCGGTGGCACCGGCTTGGTCGCGCAGTTGCGTGTGGGCGACGGCCACCGGCGCCTGGGCCTGCGAGCGGACATGGACGCCTTGCCGATCCAGGAAGAAACGGGCTTGCCCTATGCCAGCACCGTACCCGGTCGCATGCATGCCTGTGGACACGATGGCCACACCACCATGTTGCTGGGTGCTGCCCGGCATCTGGCGGAGACGCGCCGGTTCAGCGGCACGCTGAACCTGATCTTTCAGCCGGCTGAAGAGCGGGGATTCGACAGTGGCGCAAAAGCCATGATCGCCGATGGGCTCTTCGATCGATTTCCCTGCGACCGGGTATTCGCCCTGCATAACCACCCGGGTGCTCCGCAGGGGAACTTGCTCATGCGACCCGGCCCCTTCCTCGCGGCGGGGGACCGCGTCTTCATCAACATCACCGGCGTGGGCGGCCATGCCGGGCGGCCGCACCTGGCGGTGGATCCGCTGGTAGCCGCCGCCGCGATCGTGATGGCGCTGCAGACCGTGGTGTCGCGCAACGTCGACCCGAACGAATCAGCCGTGGTCACGGTGGGACGGCTGCGTTCGGGCGATGCGCTCAACGTGATCCCTGCCGAGGCCGAGATCGGCATCAGCGTTCGTTCTTTCAGCGCTGCCGTCCGGT
>Ga0169931_10005477_pt1 | contig 19342 bp, 10 predicted proteins | sample Kivu_15m_20L_FD_129675 | JGI IMG/M metagenome (GOLD analysis project Ga0169931, IMG submission 129675) | Freshwater microbial communities from Lake Kivu, Western Province, Rwanda to study Microbial Dark Matter (Phase II) - Kivu_15m_20L... | ecosystem: Environmental > Aquatic > Freshwater > Lake... | reverse complement strand
ATTTATTTTTTTAGGTTGTAGGCTGTTTTTGAGGTAGTTGGTTATTATGTAACTTTGGGGGAGTTGGATTGATTTTTAGGGGGAAGGGGAGAGGGGGATGTTGTGGGGGCGGAGGGGAGTTGATTAGTAGTTTGGCATCATGGAGTAGTAATTTATATTAAAAGTGATAGGTATAGTTTGTTAATAAGTTTTAATAGGTCTTTAGTTTAGTAGAATAACAAATATTTAGATAAATTTTATGAAATAGACAGGAACATGCATCACTGATACTTGTATCATTCGATATTAAGCTTCGCCATGAAAGATTCCCTCATCTCCCTCGATTTATTAATCCAACTATCGTCTAATTTTCCCTAGCTCTTCTTATGATTGAGTGTAGGACTTCCCCACCTTTTTTCCCTACTAAATCCAGCCAAAACTTGTTTCTTCTTGAACCCTTTGACCTAATTTTTACTCAACGACCCTTCCATTCTGCCAATCGTATCTTACATGCCACCCATGTCATTAATCTTCTTCACGATCATATCAGTATGCTTGTCGAAGTATGATTGAGTATTGGCTGATGGTGTCTTGGGTTGCTATAGAAAGATGAGCTGGGTTTTAAGGTATGATTCGTGTTAGTTTTAGATTACAGGTCGTTGAATGGCGAAGCGGGTTGAGGTCATGAAGGGTCGAGTGTTGGCGAAGATGTCTCGGTGGGTGTTGGATTATGAAAATTTCTTTTTGGCTTAGAGGATGCGTTTCTAGCGGGCTTAGTCTTACTTTTTTTATGTTTGATCAAGAATACGCACGTATGATTTAGCCAAACTGTATTAAGAATCTTTTACTTATCCTAGCATCCCATGGTATTTTTGAGCAAAGAATCAGTCAAACTATTCTGCTTAGGTATCTCCAACTTAACCGACTTCATCAAAGGTTCCTAGTACAATTAAGAATGCACACTACTTTGTACGTAATTGCCAGGTGCGTACATGTTGTACAATCTGAATGTATATGATGGTACAGTTGTTATAGATCGCCCATGGAGTGTTCGAAGTAGTTGCGGTCTTGGGTGGACTAGAAGGAGGAGACTAGGGTGTCGATGAGCGAGTATTATTATGGGGCGGAGAATGGTTTGGGGTGAGGGTGCATGGGTGTGGGTGTTATAAAATTTATTAATGTTTTCTTCTCTAAATAGCTTTCATGTTCTATTAAAGATATCAAAAAATATTTGTTGATTTTTCAAGCTGATTGCTAGTTTCAAGCCTTGATGTGCTACTTATACTAAATAAAAATCTTTTCTAGACATGTATTTATCAATCGATCAGAAATAGTAAAGCTTTGCTGCTATATTCATTTATAATTCAAAATGGACCTCCTAAAATAACTGGGTAGACTCATCGAACAAGCCACCAGCGACGCCAATCCTTCCCCTCCAATCCCCACCTACTAGAAAGTCCTCACAGCCATAAACACTCGTGTCGACATGTACATCTTCCCCCACCTAGGCCTAAACACACCATAAATGCTATTTCCAAACGCCTCATCCTCAAAAACAAAAAAGTTCTCTTCTATTGTTTCGATTTACTCTAGTACTTGTCATTCAGAGTCGAGCTATCTTTTTATACTCAAGTATGTACTAAATAGTTTTTGCTTAAGATATCTGGGTTGCTGATGAACCAGTAGATTGATTCTAGTGTGCATACTAAGATGTTGCAGACTATTAAAGTTTGGTAGGAATTGTTCAGACCATATGATGATTTACTTCCTATGTATTTTCAGTTCTATGCTGGGTTGCTTAGAAAAGATTTTCCAATACAAAATGGGTATGTGTCTCCGCATCGACCTACGGGGTTCACAGTTGCTAAAAAAGTGGAGCAAAGAGCTAAAGAATAGGGGAGATAGGTAAAAAGTAAACCTGTAGTGCAACCAACTGCAACATAGCAAAAGCAATTCTAAGACATAAGATAACAACTGATCGTCACTAATGTAAGATATGTGTTATTTTAGGAGATCATAGATAATCATAACGTGGCTGAAAATGTTAAAAGCAATTAGATTCTGATGGAGATGATCTAGGCTATTAAAAAATCATAACATACCATCAAAGAGTATATATTTCTATAGCTAGAACAATCAACGGCAATCCTACTTAGAAAATAATGGAACTAGCCTTTGCAGTCAACGACGATATCTTCATCGTATATGTTTGTTAATCTAGACTTATAGAAGATTCAAAGACTTGCAAAAAAATAGAAAACCTGAGCCATTTATATTGACTTAACTGGCAAGTTAGATGATGAATGACCAGAAACGAAAATAACAGATCAAAATATAAAAGAGCATCAAGGAGAGCTCCAAAATAAATGAGAAGAAGGAACCACAAAAGGGAGGTAAGGTGGAGCAGAAACCTAAATAAATCGATATTTTCGATGTAGCGGGTGAGGTCAAGAGATAGGACACAGTGACTAAAGACCTTATGGATTTGGATATCAGTTCACCTCCGCCACCAGTACAGCCTCTGCAAGGTGGAGACATTTTTGCTGTATTGGGAAGCAGTTTGAATCCTAGTCCAGTACCACCTACTAGCAACAATCTTGCTGGTATCAATTTTGAACAATCACAGCCTTCAGGTTGTAATCAACCTCAGCCATCCCTCTCTTCAGTATACATGCAACCTCAACCATCAGTCTTCCAATCCCAATCTTCCGGCTTCCAACCACAGCCTTCCCTCTACATGCAGCCATCAGCAACCTCTAACCCTCTCGATATGATCCCTCCTGGTGGATTAAACCTCCTTATGGCAAGTTAGATGTAAAAATCTTCAGGAATAACCCTCCAAACAAACAGCGGAAAGTCTCCCAATTCCTACGGCTAGCTTAATAACCCATACAATCTTCAACCCATCGATTTTGCAACCTAAAACGTACTACTGCATAATATATAGGATTTAAAACCACAAGAAAAGAGTACGATTGACAGGTTGACTGATTTCTCAGAATTCTTCAAGAAATGATCATCATGCATATAAATCAATTAATCATTCTTTGGACATTGGTTTGAATCTACTCTATACTGGACCTAACTGCACTGACTATTTTCCTCTTGTCAAAGCAAATTTTTTCAGTCCAGGACTAGCCGTTTCGTCAACTAGATCTCCTTTCTACTAAATACGACCTGTTAGTAGATTTTCATTCATTTTAAATTTTAGACAGCTATCGTCTCGCTTGAGTGATTGTTTTTTGCGGGCTTGATCTTTGCTGATCATGAGTGGAGATTGACACTACTAGGCTAAATCTGATCTAGTAAGATCGAGCTAGCTGTTTCTTTCTTTGCTATAAGCTGCCAAGGCTGGATCTTTGGCAAAATATTAATGATTAAGAGCCTATGTTGCGGAGATTCGCTGCTTTGGATCCTTTTATAGCATTCTTTTTAATAGATTTAACCCTGAATAGATCAATAATTACATGTTTTTGGTAGTTGTTCGTAGTCGTGGGACTCGAAATTTATCCGACATGCTCTGTTTTGAGCTAGTACTTACTCGCATTCTCGTCCAGGAAAAGGAACTTTTTTCATTATTAGCATATGGAAGATAACCCCCACAGAAAACATATCACAAATAGGAGAATATTTTGCCTTACTGTTCTTGATATTGACCACCTATGGCGCTACATATCCAGGAGTACCACATCTGACGAACAAATACTAATCCTTTTCTGCGTGTTCGGCTAATCCAAAATCAGCTATAACACAGTCATAATTTCCCTAAGTTCTAAGCAAAATATTCTAAGGCTTGAGATCACGATGCATGATGCCTTTAGAATGCATATGCTCGACTCCCTCCAAAATACTTTTCATGATGATTTTGATCTCAAGCGAAGTAAACTTATATTTTTGTTTGATAAAATCATACAGTTGTCCTCCTTCTAGTAACTCCACACTGACATATAACGAATTTTATGACTAATAAACCCCATCGATTTTCATTAGATTTTTATGATTGAATTGCCTCATAACCGTTATTTAGTTTATGACTGATTACTTGCCATTAACCTACTAGTATGCGGCTTATTTCGAAAACGCTTTTATTGCATATTTTTTATTGTTTTAATTCTTGTAGGCCAGATAGACCGAGGCGAAGTTCCCCATTCCGATCTTTTTTATTGGTTTGAATATCTAGTGGAATCCACGTTGGTTTAGCTTTGTTTGAAGCATATCACGCCAAGTGAGGATTTGTTAGGTGGATTATATAGATTAAAGGGTTAAGGTGTGATCTCCATTTTTTTAGAATTAAAAACCATATGGTTATGTGGCAACATTCCGGTCCTATCCTTGCCGCAGCAAATCGAAAATAATATCGAAGGAGAAGTTCATCCTGAGATAGTTAAACTTATTCTGAGTCTAAATCACATCAAACATACCTTGATAGCGATCACGATGCAGTCATCAAAAAAGTAGCCCTCGACAGCTTTAAAAGTAGCATCATCGAGCAACAAATCGAATAATCCTCTTAGTAGAGCAGTTTAAAGTGGAGGAGGTCTAATGATAACTTCTGCGATTGATTCATCTACCATCATCTTAATGGTTTCTTCCTAAAATATATATAGAATTCTTAGAAGAATTAGAGGTGAAATTGATTGGTATGATATAGAAGCATAGCAGTAATATAGGTCTAAATTAATTATAAAAAATCATTTTTGGTCAGTGCTGAGAATAGAAAATATTGTTTCTAGCTGTAATTGTCTTGGATTTGTTCTATCCTTGTATTCGCATCTCGTATTAATTCGAATTTTCTTATACTACTTTTGCTCTATTCAAATTTTACCTATGATTGCTTAATGTTCCTTATTTGTTGCGGTAATCTTACTTGTTCTTGCCTTTCTAGTTACTTTTCTTGGGATTCGATTTATTCTTGCTATTATGTTTCGATGACTTGCTCTTAGACTTTTTCTTAGGTAATTAATTGCTATTAAATATCGTATAAAAATCCTTTATTTAACTAGGAAGACCCCTGACGATCCATGGATGTTGCAAAGCTTAGTGCGGTTTTAATCTTCGCTTGGGTTACCATCTCAATATATTATTTAAAAAGTCTATGAAATATTATGATTAGTCATGGTTGTAATTTTTGCTTCTGCGGATTTTTTATTGGAAGGGGATCATGCATGTCTAGAGGTATTTGCATTATGAAAAAAAAGGATGGGTTTTTAGTTTTTAAGGGTTTTTGAGGAGTTTGAAGTAGTCTTGAAAAAGGTTGAGGTTTCTGAGTTAGATGAAGTCTTGAGATTATAGGAATTTTTGTGATTACTAGCCTTAGGCAGGGTCGGGCCAACCTATAGAGTTGATCATATAAAGCAATTGCTGAATATTAGTCGCACCTGCAAAGATAGGTTACCCTAATCTAAGCTCAACAATCAAGCAACCTAAGCTCCACATATCGATAGGAAAAGAATATGGTCTTCTCAGTATAACCTAAGGCGCTCGATAGTATCTCGATTGTAAGTACTCATACATTTGTTTACCCTAGTAACAACTTGTACCGAAATCTATGAGTTTGACTCCGGATTTGCCCCAGTTTTTCATCATGACGTTCTAGGGTTTGAGATCGCAGTGGATCACTTTTTATCTTTGGAGATAGGTCAGAGAATTTAGAAGTTGTACTGCGAATATTCTGATGGCGTCTTAGCTGAGTCCATTGTAATTATTGGCTGATAAAAGCTCGTACAAATTGCCATTAAGGAGTTCAAAAACGATACACTGTATAAAAAATAGCATACTATATGATTGCGAAAAATAGTGAAATCTTTAATCTTCACAACCCCACTAACCCCCTCCCTATCTCTTTCTTTAATCTGCGTCAAAATCGATATTTAAACAAAAGTCTGCTGCACAAACTCCTGATTCTTCTTAACAATTTTCAAAGCCATAAACTATTTATTCTTATGATCAAATACTTTCAAAACCTACCCGAACGAACCTTGATTAATCGATTATATTATTTGATATCGATAAGCGATATGATCACCGATCTAATATTTGTAAAAATCACTAAGTAGGATGTGAGGTACTTTTAGCTGGTAGGGGATTATTAGGGGTGATGGGGTTATTGTTAGGGGAGGTGGTTGTTGTCTTATCTTTTCTAGGATATTGGGTTTATGGGTTATCTTTTTTATGAAGAAGTGGGGTTTGCTCTTGTTTTGGGAAGTGTTTTTGCTAGGGATAACAATTTTGATGTTTTACGATGGGTTATGCTTCCGAGAAAATATATTCGTTTGTATTCGATTATTTATTTAGCCTAACTACTGCTCAAGTAGTGCCCGTACTAATCCAATACCTACTAGCAGTTCATTCCTAGATCTTATTCTTTGATATGTTTGTTACTGTCTCTTATAGCTTTTGATGTATTTTCAGGGCTTGTTTTCTTGATATTAACTTGATTGATAACTTTGTTCCGCTTACGTTCGTTGCTTTTTGATTGTGGTTTGTCAGTACTTGTTTTTTTACTTTGTAACTACCTACTATTTTTGTTTTTAGAGTGATCAGCAGTCTAACCGATCTTCCCTTTTCGATCAAACGAACTCCTTCCACTATAATTCTTCTCCTGATTGGTTTTAGATTTGTCTTTTTTCTTACCAGATCCATTATCTCTCTCCTTGGATTTATTACCTTTTTTCATCTCACCTACATTCCCATATCTCTTATTCTTTTTGTTATACCCCTATCGACACATTTAGGTGGATAGAGGAAGGGTTATCGACTATGAAAGAAGCTATTGATGTCCTAGGGGTCCATAGTGAGTTTGTCGGCTTTGATGTCTGGGTGAGGAGGGGTTACCTTTGGAGAGAGAGGGAGCGTTGGTGGTGTTTGTGGAGATGTGTGGATGGTCGTTATTGTAGCAGTGATCGGTTTCTTTTGTGGTTCTTCATTATTGCGCTTAGGCGATTATAAATTATGACATAATGATCGTACTAAATGAGTAATGTATATTTGATAAAATTAAGCATAATATTTTGCTACTTTTTCTCAAATATTTTAACATTGACTAATTATTACAATTGATCTGATTATAGAGTGAAAAATGCTAATAAGAGTCAGTTATCTATTCATTATGTTATTTGAGACAGATAGAGATAATATATACTCACTTGGTCTTCCTTTTGTCAAAAATATTTCCTTTCTTTTAAGGACTTCGGATTTTGGGAGTTGGTTTGATTGGTTTGGCCACTCCCGTTCCTTTTACCTTTTTTACTATTATTGTGAGTTCTCCCATTTCTTTGTCGTAGAACTTTTATGCTTAGAATTTCATACATCCTTCATTCCACGTGCTGTTACTCTGACTTGCTTTGATCAAATCTATTTCCTTTTTATTCTAGAAGTTTTTAGCACTATTGACGACTACTTTATCATCTTTGTTATTATCTTTGAAAGAATCCTAACTTTCACCTTATATTTATTTTTCTTATTCCGCAGGTAGGCGTTTGGGTTGGATATAGTGGAAGGTGACTTCTGAATCTAGGCTAAGTTACTTGCAGAAATGATACTTTCTCTTAACGCTTAACTCATAGAAGCTATTTATATTCTAAGTAATATAAATTTAAGAAAATATAATTTTCTCAAGAAAATAAATTGTATATATTGGAAATCGTATTTTATTTATAATTAGATTAAAAATCTAAAAGATTTGAGCAAGATTAAAGACTATATTATAAAATCGATTAAAAAAATATTCATATATTCATATTATGTATCATTAGAATAAAGCTATGAAAGCTTTCTGGCTGCTCAAGTACTGTAGCCCTTCCTAATAGCTCTAAGGCTGTACTTCTTTGACCTCTTTATTTCCCTTGACAATTATATGCATAAAACAAGCCAAAGTCTATCTCCGTTCAGTAAAAACAGAAGTGTAAGCTTATACAGTAACTATCATCCTATGTTTGTTTACATATGTCACCATGGCTTTAAGATTGAGTCTACAGCCTACATCAACAGCTTTTTTAAAGTAAATATTTGTCAGATCTTCAATAGAAACTGTATCTTGTGCGTGTTTGCAACCCGTAACTACTCCTAATTATATCATAGCTCTAATCAAATACCCACCGAATATTTTACCATGAAGATTACGCTCTTGACTATGCATTATTTGTGCATTTGCTAGGACGGTCTAATGTATAGGTATAGAGTTTGTGACTTGAATATTTTTTTATTATTTTCTTCTGAGAAATAATCGATGGATTTGTTAGATTTATTTAGGAGAGGGAGGACAAACATCATATGAAGTCTGCATTAATGTTTTTCTTTGGATTATGTTTTACAACGCCTATTTTGTACGTAAATGCGCTTTGATGAGTTATGTTTAAGTCAGTTGTGAGATATCGAGTGAGGGTACTTTTTATCCTTTTAGAGGGTCTTTAGAATTACGAGCTATCATTGTGAATAGTGCTGAAGCTTTGAGAAGATTGTTTTGAATGACGTTGATTGATATTTACATCGACGTATTGCCAACGTGATTGAGATAGCCTTAGACTGTCAAATCATGTTAGATGTCGATATGTTTGAAAAGATGTAAAGATTATACAGATCCAGTGACGCATATGACTTTGTTGTCCTAAAGTCTTCCCTAATATGAAGTAGAGCAGTGTCTATAGCTGACTATTCCGGCAACTGAGTCCATAATTTCGAACAATCTACCTATCCTTATACCTTTATATACTACGTTGTTTAGTTTTAATCTCATCTTGGGGTTAGTAGACAGGGGTAGGAGAAGATTAGTGTAAGAATTTAGGAAAGAATTTGAGTTAGAAGTGGCAAGAGCAACTGGTGGTGCGGTTCTGAGTATTAGATTGGAAGTAAAAAAATTAGGTACTAGATTTTGAACATCTATAGGTCGTTCGATGAGTTTTATAGAGTTGCGATCAAAAGATTGATTTGTTTTTTAGGTATATTTTAGTGCCTTGCGAATATCGTAAGTAGATTATGGTAAAGTGCTATTGAAGTATACGCTAGATCTCTGAAGAACTCTCTTCAAAGATATCATAGTAAACCCTTTAATCATCCTTATTTTGTCTAACTTTGGATCAATATTATAATTTGTGCGACTTCAATGCATAATATTAAAATCAGAGCATATATCGATATGTAGGCATAATCAGGTTTCTAAAAAATGTAATAAAGTCCCAACAAAATGTAATAACTCAAAGACTACTCCGTCAATAAATATTTAATCCGAGTCGATCAAACAACCATCTAAAACGAACTACAAACATCATACCTTCAATACAAACAGAATAAAATAAATATCAATCGATGCCAGAAAATTATCAGCCATATTAAAACTGGGGTAGGTGTTGTATGTGCGGTTGTGCATTAGCTATGGCGTTAGATAAGTAGAAATGGATTTATGTAGTTCCGTAGTTTTTTAGGGGAAATATGAGGAGAGCTAGAACGCAACCGATCAAAATATAAGATAAATAGGAGCAGCAATTGTTCGGGTAGTTTAAATAAAAACGAAAAACTTTTTTCTTGATAGTGTACGAGGCAGATTGTTCATAATAAGACGCGGCAAATGCTCTATAGAAGGTAGTATTATACTAACCCAGGCAAGTTTCGTAGTAGCCGAGGGATTCGGTATCAGTCAAGCCGAGCTTCGTCGTCGAACTAATAGTTTTATATGGAAGGTGCCTAATCTACAAGTTTTTAGGACTTTTACTATCCATTTTTTTAGGTTTAATTGTTTTGGTGAGATGTTGTGGTTCGGCAACCTGACCAAGAATGTGTTGGATGAGCAAGTATAAAGGACTAATTTTATGGAAGAATTCAAGGAAGAATTGGAGGGAGTGGTCAGGAAATATGATGATATGGAGAAGGAGTTTATTGGATTTTATATGGAAAAAGAAGATAGGGCATATCTCGAATGATCAATATTCACTATCATTGCTATGATTGTGGCAAAAACATCGTAAATATGAATAGAATCATTTATTCTCAATTTCTCATCAGAGATAACAACTCTTTTCTATCCTACAAGGCTAGTATATTGATCCCATCTTTAAAAAAAGTCTATATTTTCTTTCTATCTGTTCCATACTTGAAACCCTAACCATCAGGTAGTCCATTTTTCCATCCTCCCTCGTAGATGATCTAGTTAGTTTTGCCTTATATTATTCTTCCTTGACCACATTTCACACCCTAGGAGTACTAGCCTTAATATATGAGATTGTTGTGATATTTGTAAGTGCCTTATCCGTGTTTTTTGCCTTTAAAGAACCCGCCTAAGTAGATACCTGTGGGCTACTAAAGCGAGCCTTAGTCAGTAAATAGACCTTGCTAATCAAACTTCCCATAGTAACTATATTTGTAGGTCTAGTTTTATATGCCCCAATATAGATCTCCGCATAGTTTTACACCATTCTTATACGTCCCTCTGAAGTTATGGCTTTTTGATCGTTATTAGCCCTATCCATCGAACTTATTTTCATGGAATTAGCCATAATATGCGAATTATTTGCTATGAAATACTCCCTTACCCTAGCTTTTGATGCATTATGCTTGATTGTTCTATAAATTCCCTTAGAAATACGACCCATCACTCATAATAAACAAGCCCTTGCCTTAAGCTTTACCATTATGAAAAGTTCCGAAAAATAGAGACCCGTCGTACTTGTACATCTTACCCGTACCATTAGGCTACGCATACTATATTATTAACACCTTTACATCATTGATTTATCCATGGTAGATATCGCCTCCGAACCTAACTTTCTTGAAAGAAGTCATATCGATACTTTTTAATTATTATGACTTCTTTTCTAAAATTTACTAAATCTATGGTGATAGTTTTGGTATGCTAATCAAAGGGTCAGAGTATATTTTGGCCTGTTGTTTGAGTGTTCTGGCTGTAGAAATATCTGCGAGGTTGTTGCGTTCAGGTGGGTTGCAGTAGGTGGAGGCTGCGGCGCAGAATTAGTTGCCCATATAGAATATTGGAAATAATAATTTCGTTGTGAGAAATCTCTTAATACAACAGTAACTAAGTTAATCCTAAAAAATATAATTTCTTTGATCAAATTATTTTTATATAGTGTTTCAAAACAAAAAAATGAAGAAGAAAAAATTAAAAATAAAAGTATAATTAATATCAAAATTTTTAAAGAAAAAATATTTTGATTATTTATATTATTAACATTATTTATCTTTTTATCTAATATTCATTATAGATTTGCAATAGAAAAATTACATTTTTGATTATATCCTAATATTGATTGACTGTTTACAATTAGTTTATATATAAAGCGATTGTAAATTGATATTAATTCTCTATGATTAAATCTGAAAATAAATACGAAGGCTTAGATGCCTAAGCAATAAAGATAGATTCGGACGTGTTTTCGTCTAATAGTCTCGCTGAGGAGTAAATTTAGGTAGCAAAAATCGGCAATAAGTATTGTTTTTCCAACATTTTAAAGATTGCATTTGTGATCTTTGTGGTACTCTTCATATTGTTTTTCTTCGAACTTATACCAACAACAAAACTAAAGACAATCAGAAAATCTTAAAATAAAAACATGTAGGTTCTAAAAAAACTTGCTTAAAATACAAACTTTCAACTAGAAAAACTAGGTAAGGCTGAAGACTATAGACTTGATTACGAGCACAAGAGTGATGTTTTGACTTTACCATACCCAGCTTTAGGAATGCCGATCCCTGGAAAATAGTTCAATTTCACAGAAATAACTCATGCACAGTATGCAGACTGGGAAAAACAAGCTGGAGATTTGCTCATAAGACCATACAACGTAAAAATCTATTTATAAAGGACACTGATTGTATAATGAAAAGGTACGGAGGAGCATTGGATGGTGGATACCTTGTATGCGAAAATATAATGGATAAAGTATAGGGGTTGATAAATTTTGGAATCTAAGGTCGAGACACATTTGGATGTGCTCTTACGACTACCTATAATATGCCTAATTTTATGTACGATTGCACATCATCTATTGTACCTACTTGCAGAACTAACCATAAAAATAATCGTTATTATTAGCTATGTCTAAGCGATAGAACTGAAAGATCATAAAAATATGACTTCATATCATTGAAGGACATTATCGATATCAACGGTCTGAAAGACAAGAAAATTATGATAAAAATCGATATCTAAGGCAGCTAATGGCCGGCTTTTCGTTCTCTACCTTAAAGCTATCTGTAAAATATAGTTATGATCATTATGGAGATGCATACGGCTTAGAACTAAAATGCCGCTCATTCTAAAGATTACCGTTTTAACAGATTTTGGGGAAATCTGGATACCATTCGTACCCTTTCAAAGCACTTTATTAATACCCAGTTTCACGCTAACAATTACGCTTGTTTCAAACGATAGAATATGCCTGACTAGCACTTCTGGACTGCTTTTGCTAACTAAATCACCCTCGTTAATCGCAAATACGTTAAAATAAATAAACCAACTCGTTCGTATAAAGCCCATCCTTTGAGTGCATTAAGTTCCAGCAGGATACCAGACTGTCAGATGGGTGATGATGGAGTGGTGCCTCCTTCAAAGTGAAACAAGACTTGATTAAATCAAAATAATCACATTATTTTCATTATAGATTATATTCTAAGAATAAAACTCGAAATTTAATCAAAATCGTGATTAATTTTGGACAATATTAACTCATCATGTTAATTACTATTAAAGTCATATGTAACTGAATAAAAATACAAGTCTTCATAGCGTACCAGCATCTAAAATCAATGTCTTTAATTTTGTGAATCTATAAGCTGATATTTTCAGCTATGAAGAACAGACCGATCGATTATTTTCAGCTACTTTCAAGAGTAATGCCCCCAGAAGAGATTAATATTATTCACATACTTTCATCAAAAAACCTATCAGGCAGAGATAGGCCAAACGAATTACAGTTTCCTAGGCAGATTTGCAAAAAGAGGATAAACGACAAAGGATATTCAAGAAGACATAAGTTAGCAGTCAAACACAAAAGAAATTTACAGAAGACATAAGAAAAACTAACCTTAAAAGTTAAACCCAAAATACTCAGTAACGACTGAATGCGAAATATACTTCCTTGTAGATAAAGAGATCAACTACAAGCATAAGCAATAAAGGATAAGTCAATCCTCAAAAAGGAAAAAATATGATATGCAGATACGATTCTGCTCCAAAAAAACACATAAAAACTAATCAATAGAATATAGCAAAAACATAAACATCTATTGTTGAAGTTGGCCGTTGTTAGCACTAAACAAGACTTCAAAAGTTTATCAAAAAGTATCGAAGCAGTTGTTCAAGATAGAAATAAATAGAAACTGAATCGCATAATCAGTATAGATAGATATAGGATATTTTAAGTGGTATGGGTGCTTAGAGACAAAGTAAATGCGATAGAACTGTATCGATTGTATAGAACACTACAGTAAATACGCCATAAAATTGTATCTAGAAGGTTCATATTGATCTCCAGAAGCAGATATAGAATAAGTTAAATGTGCGTCCTAGAACTGCAGTTAATAGGATCAAGCAAGGCACTATTCTCAAATAAAGATATAAAATTATATAAAAAATAGGACAAGGGCTATCAGGTTAAGTATATAAGGCTCAAGATATTCTAGCCAATAGACCGGTAGCTATCAAGATAACAGTTGTTTAAAAATTGCAGAAATAGCATTAATTTTACAAAAAAATACAGCATAAAAATATAGTCGCGTATTTCAACAGCTTTCAAGAACATAACAAACACTACTTGATCCTATAATATTTACCTTACACCCTGAGCAACTATCTTAGAACCAATAAATTGTAAAACGATCAAATAAAAAATATTTTTAGAAATCTCGTTCATACGATTCACTATCTTCATGGGTTGGGTGTGGCTCATCGCGATATAAAACTTGAGAATATAGTCGTAAATGAGAATCTTTAATAAATAAAATTCATAGATTTCGGGTTGTGTTTGGATCTCAACGATCTATAAAAAACTCTAAGTCGATAATTTTGTGGGACTATCCATTACATGCCTCCTTAGATCCTTTAGAAAAAATAATATAATCCCAAGAAAGCAGATGTGTGGTCCTTGGGCATAGTTTTATATAAACTTCTCTTTGATAGGTTTCCCTTCAGAGGCAAGGATTAAAGATAGATGTTATTGAAGATGAGAAATAGTCGATTAGTTTTTCCTTAAAATTTTGATTAAAATGGAAGATAGTTGATTAATGGTATGCTATGTAGATAGGTTCAGAAGAGACTCGATATAGAGGAGGTGATTGAGCATTAGTGGCTCAGCTGATATTATGTGTTTATCCTTATTAACATCTATATGCTCTATTTATCTATGCCAAAACTTGTTTTTGGCTATATTTAGTTCTTATCTTGCTTTTTTATGTCAATCTATTCGAATATATGATTGTTAGATTATAATAAATGTCGACAAATCACTAAGACTAGTTCTTCCTCCTAATCTAGCGAGTAGGCAGCAAAGGCAAATACCAACGCAACATCTTCCTTCTCTTCTGCGGCATATGGTTCATCATAGGTTTCCTTATCCTCTCCATAGGATTTCTATTCATAACAACTTCTTTCATATGTCCTAATCAAAATTATCCACATATATGCAAATAATGGGTATGTAGACTTGGTTAATAATAACGGGTTAGGTTTGAGGTTAGTAATAGAATTAAGTCTATGTTGGAGGAATTTGGGAAGTATTAGTGTGTGGATTAGTCGATGATATCGGATTATAAGACTATGCTTTTTTTGGGGATTTTGGGTGGAGCTGTTATATATAACTATCTTGAAGATGATTTTAGAAGAAGGAGAGCTATAATAATTAGTTGGAGCACAATATCAATAGGACTTATAATACTTTGTTTAAGTCATAGCATATAACTAGTTTGTCTTGGTCTATTTATTGCAGGTATCGGTTGCTAGCCAAGTATTCGTATCAGTCTTGTGGTGATAAACTAAGTAGTTGAGCATAATTTAAGGCAGGCTTATTCCTTACTACTCCAGGGAAGTATTGGAGTGGCGGGTATAGCTTTGGCACTAAGCTACTACACGATGTAATAATGGAGAATCATCACTACTATCTTTTGCTGTGTTCCTAGTCTCATCATCCTGGCTGCTATCATATGGCAATTATAGTAAACTCCAGGTCTTATAGTAAAAACAAGCAAATAAAATTTATTGAATAGTTTGATGCGTATAGCCAATACTAATGGACTTTAATGCGACATCACCCTAACTGACATATAATCAGCATATACAAGTCATTTAAGACATCGTGCTTAGAACAGACCTCCAAAATAATTTTCATTCCTCGATCTCTACAAATACAAATCCCTAAGAACCCGAACTATAATGTTATCTATAATAATCATAGGAGTCAGTTGTCTCTTCTTTGGACCTACTTCAGTCATCAGCTCATTCAATATCGATTACTTTCTCTTGCAGTTCATGCTCAGCGTGGCAGATTGTCTTTCTTGTCCTCTGGCTTGTTATTTCATCGCTAGTACTTAACGAAAAAAGACAAGTATTAAATGTTTTTTTATGGTGATGATTTTTCTTTTAATTGGTCATTTTGCAGGCACTTAAGAGCACTGTATAAGTTGTTTGCCTAATTTAATCAAACTCAATATGATCATGGCTGCTAGATTCTGTCTTAGCTATTACTATGCAATATTCTTCCTATACATAAATTAGCTCTATCCTTTGCATATAAGAAATGTAGGTTTTGGTACTATATCGGTTGTTGGTGCTTTTGGTGGTGTTATTATTCAAAAACTACTTGCAAATGTTTCAGCTTTAGGTCAGGATTATTTGATGTTTATGAGTTTGTTAGCTTTGATTTGTGTTTGGGCTGCAAGAAAACTTCCCTAGACCCAAGGAAATGGCCTGGAGATATAGATATAGTAATTGAAGAAATAAAGAGTTAAAAAAAGATATGAACCTAGTTTTGAATAATCTTTAGGAGATCTTTAATTGCATACCTAGGGACAAAGTATCGAAGAATCTGTTGAATAGACTTAAACTCAAGAGTAGGGTATAAGCTAAAGAAGGACAATAATGGTTTCTTAGAAAAAAGAGCTTTAATTGTAAAATTGAATTATATTGTAGTACTTGCAATGATAAAATGTATTTTCTTTCATAAAAGCAGCACGAGCCTATGAGTGTGATAATATTAATATGATGTTTGTGAAAGCACAATCTATTTCTAGGGTGATTGATATTGTAAAAGAAGGTGTAATTTAATTATTATTTTTTCTTCAATTTGATGAGGCCCAGGAGTGGCGCCATCCATTGCTAATCCTAATACGATTTCGTCACCGTAACATAATCACTTATATAGATGGCTGAGATCACCCATCGACAAACTGCCGTCTTCTACGATGAAAAAGTCAATCAACAAGTCAACAAACAACTCAAAGCCAAACATATCGACCTTCATAATCATCCACATTACACTTAAATGTCAAGTTTCATGGTATAATAAGCTTCATCTTTCGCAAGTTTCGACTATATGGTCCAAGACTAAGCACTACTCTAGGAGAGAGTATAGCTCAATAGATGGCAGTCTAACTTGGTTCAAATCGAGGTCGCCATCTAGTCGTAGCAACCGCATGAGGTTGTGTGTTGTCTGCAGAGGCGGTTGAAGCAGAGTGGTTGGTAGGGAGAGTAGGGACGTATGCTAGACCTGGTTGTTGAAGTCAACGGCTAAATAATATTTAAATATTGGGTGGTGGGATTATGCCGCAAATAGACTAGTATGATTCCTAGAATGTTTGCTGACAAATGTAAGTACTTGGTACAACTCGATCTGACCAAGGGAAGCTTCAGACAAGCCAGAGCAGATTTCTTAGAAAATCACAAAAATTCGGAGCTTGGTGGTCTATTAAAGATTTTATAGTAGATTTCTTGAGTTGAAAAGTGAAAAAAAACATTCAAAGCTGGCATTTAGAGTGATATTGTGTATATTATACATGAGTTGCTATGTAATATTGAGTCGTAATGTCATAACTGATGATTTTGTAAATATATGGTAAGTTTACTGTAATTAATGCTATAATATAATAAATTAATTAAAATAGTATTAATACTGGCAAATTCTGTTTTATGAACGGGAATTTACATAATCCTATCATAAATTTTTATGAAAATATCCAAGGACCACATCAAAAGTGAAATCATCCACGCTTATGAACGCTCGCTTCAAGCCTAGCCAACCTAGACCCCTAGCTCCACCACCAAGTATTTATAAAAACATGCAGGAATATGAGCAAAAAAATATTTAAACCTAAATAAAATTTTTTCCAAAAAAGAAGAGTTTGGAGACAAGAAATGCAGATCTCAGTGCTAAACTTCTACAATGTACTAAAGGGAATACTTAGATGTTATCGATAAATGAAGAGGCAATCAGCAACATGAACTATCATTAGTGCTTCATGAAGACTCTCTTCTACTGCCAGTGTCTACGCAGGATCGAATCGACAGATAAATATATTACAATATACCTGTCCAGCATCCACACAACTCCATCCGAAGTGTACACTTGCCAGTATTCAGCGCATAGACTCTCGATCGATACAAAACTTCATAGAACAAATAACTCAGAGAGCTAGGATATATACTGGAGTCTCTAGAGGAAAAAATCAAACAAATCAAGGCTTCAGAGCCTAACAGGCATTTTCTTTCTGAATAAACACAACAATTGCTAAATAACTTCCACAATACACCTTTTTTGTGCAAAATATCAAATAAAAAATTAGTAGTTTCCAGGACTTTTATCGAATTATTCGGGTATGAGGTTGAAGATTTTATCCTGGAGTTAATGAACTACAAAGTTCCGCTTTTTGAGTATTTTTTATATTAAGGCAGAGGGTTTAATTCTGAAACATATACTCAGTTGGTCCTAAGACAGGCTAAGAATTTACTTTTGCTTATGGATTTTCTTCAGGGGAGGATCCCACTTGCTACTTGCTTAGAGCAGTCGAGTCTAACTCACTAGGGAGTCATCAATGCTAAAGGAAACGTATGTTTTTAATGATATAGATCAAACATTTATGCAAGTTCAGAATCTCAATGCCTTTGCCTTTAGTGCATTTAATCGAGATCCAGAAGATTATAGAGACTCGCCATATTCCTGATCTCTAGCCTAGCAGCAATATGACTCTATCAAGCAACAGCTAGCTACATGAATACTGCTAGCAAATCAGAAACAATTCATACAAGACGCTATAGAACTTGATTCCTTTACAGGATAACTATCTTTCAGTTAATGACCAACGCGTAGCTGGATATATAGATTTCAATAATAATAAGATAGTAAGAAGTGAATGACGTGATTTATCGTGAAGACTGTCAAGAGAGAGTAAAATTTCGAAGACGTCTTCGCAACTGATTTTACAAAGATTATAATTAAATATTGAATCCTATCTGAATATTTAATAGAAGCTGGCTTTACTAATCGATTCATTTGGGCTTTTAATATTTTTGATGACCTTTGATGACATTTTTATGCTTTTTATTATTATACGTTAATACTGTAAACTCAGCTAGATTTAAATTAATTCCAGGTAGTTATATGGTATCTCGCTTAATTACTGGGTTTTTGCCGATTAATTCAAAAAAACTCGAGTTTTAAGGGATGGTAGAATAAGTTGAATGTTTAAAATGTTGATTGATGTCAAAGAGTTATAGCATTGAAACAAATTATCCATAGAACAGCTCATACATTACTGATAAAATTTGACTATAAAATAAGATTAAGGTAAACTTTATCATTGTTCCCTATCATACTTAAAGACTCAGCATACGTCCTAATCTTCTACTGGCAAACCCTTTGCTTCCCATCATCTCCCTCGATAAAATATTAAGCTGAAGCCCTTTTTTATTGGCAGCTATGCACTCTATTTTGATGCTCTAGGGGTTACCGAACTTTATGGATCGATTTTAAAACCATAGAAAGACTCTTTCCTAAATGCCGGTATGAGTTTATTTGAAGGAAACTGGACCTATTGTGTGGTTGTAGATGAAAAAGTCCTAGTATTAGAGTGCTAGGGTTGATAGGGAAGAGCTTCGGGGGATCATATTGCATGCCTTCTATCGCTAAGAACAACCAGGTTGTGATTTTTTGGTGCTTGACATAATATAACAAATATTGAAACAAATGTTCAGTAGGTTTAGTGCGGGTTAATAGCAATAGCATACAAATGACCAATACTCCCAAAATGACTTTTTGATTTTTGTTCAAGGATTGTTGTTAAATGAGTTATTTGAATCACGTAACTGGTTGCTACTGTTATACTTCTTTTGCTTTCAAAATTTATTTTTGCATCTTTTCTATCTCCT
>Ga0169931_10005476_pt1 | contig 19343 bp, 12 predicted proteins | sample Kivu_15m_20L_FD_129675 | JGI IMG/M metagenome (GOLD analysis project Ga0169931, IMG submission 129675) | Freshwater microbial communities from Lake Kivu, Western Province, Rwanda to study Microbial Dark Matter (Phase II) - Kivu_15m_20L... | ecosystem: Environmental > Aquatic > Freshwater > Lake... | reverse complement strand
CCCAGGAGAGACTTCCAGTTCCTTTCCGCGACACCTCGGTAAGAATAGGACCAGAGCCCATTGGCTGCCTCCTTGATTCGCCAGGCTCGCGCCGTTTTCAGATCCAGCTTCGTCAGATTCAGAAAGGATCGTTTATCCTTATACTCGTTCTTCGCCTTGGTCCGAAGCCGGTCGCGTCTTGTCCTGGTCAGGGGGCTCATTCCCTTCCCCCCAGCGCCCGGTGCTCCGTCGCTCGTATCTTGTCCAGTGCCTTTCCAAATCAGGCTGCAACGTGAAAGCGGTCGAAGCAGATCTTTTCCTCTGCCCCGTCGATTGTCTCTCGCACCGCGTTGATGAAGGGCTCCTACCTATCCATCGAGACCGATCTGACGGCCTGCAGTTGCCCCCGATTCTGTTCCAACCATCCTTTGAGTGTCGCCTTCTTTCGGTCATCCAGAACCTCGATGATCGTTCCAGAGTTCCGATCCGCGACCACCGTCACGTATTCATGCCGCTTTTGAAACAGGGTCTCATCGATCGCCAGATCCTCAATGGGTCGGCTCTCTCCATGATTCCCGTGGCCTCGTCCCATTCGAAGCCCCATGTTTTTTGGAGCGTCAGGAACGGTTCTTCCGCGGAGGAGACCCGGACGGAGGCGGCTCGGGAGACGTTGCCCGCCGCAGTGCGTCAGAGAAGGGGTTGTTGAACCCCTTGTTCGCGGGAGGAGCAGGACGTCCGGACTGGCCCGGCTTTGGTCTCCGGGCGGCGCCCCCTCCGGCCGACCCGGTCTGAGCCTCCGCCGATGACTGGCCCGCACGGCCCGTCGAGTCGATCCGCATCGTCAGCGCAATCTGCTGGCGGTCGAGATCGACCTTGAGCACCTGTACCCGGACCCGATCTCCCGGGCTGACCACCGCGCGCGTATCCTTGACGAACTGCTCGCTCAGCTGCGAGATGTGGACGAGGCCATCCTGGTGAACCCCGATGTCGACGAAGGCGCCGAAGTTGGTGACGTTGGTGACAATTCCGGGACAGATCATCCCAGGCACAAGGTCAGCAATGGCGTGCAAATCATCACGGAAGGAGAAGGCGGCGAAGGCTTCGCGGGGATCGCGACCCGGCTTCTCCAGCTCGCGGACGATGTCGTCGAAGGTGAACTCCCCGACCTGATCCCGGAGCTGCTTCGCCTGGCGCACCAGGGCCACGCCGCTTCCGAGAAGGTCGCCCACTCCCTTGCCCATCTCCTGGGCCAGCTGTTCGAGCAAGGCGTAGCGCTCGGGGTGAACCCCGGTATTGTCGAGGGGATGGGCCGCCTCAGGAATCCGCAGAAACCCCGCGGCCAACTCGAAGGTCTTCCGGCTGAACCGGGGCACCTCGAGGAGCTGCTCCCGTGAACGGAAGAGGCCCTGGGTGGACCGGTGCTCGACGATCTTCTTCGCGAGCGCCGGTCCAATCCCTGAAACCCGCGACAGGAGATGGTAAGAGGCCGTGTTCAAGTTGACGCCGACCGAGTTGACGCACATATCGACGACCAGATCAAGGCTCTTCTTGAGGGCGACCTGGTTGACATCGTGCTGGTACTGGCCGACTCCGATGCTCTTCGGATCGACCTTGACCAGTTCCGCGAGTGGATCCTGGAGGCGACGGGCAATCGAGATCGCTCCCCGCACCGTCAGATCCAGCTCCGGAAACTCCTCCCGCGCCGTCTCGCTGGCGCTGTAGATGCTGGCGCCGGACTCGTTGACCAGGACGACGGGCGCCTGCAGCCCCGCCTCTGTCAGCGTCTCGCGGACAAAGGCCTCGGTCTCGCGACCGGCCGTCCCATTGCCTACGGCAATCGCTCGGATCGAGCCATTGCGGACGATCTCGGTCAAGAGCCGCTTCGCCCGTTCCTGATCGCTCTTCGATTGGAGGTGGATGACGTGATCGGCGAGGTACCGTCCACTGTCATCGACGACGGCCAGCTTGCAGCCGGTCCGGATCCCAGGATCGACGCCGAGGACGGCTTTCGATCCAAACGGGGCGGAGAGGAGCAGCTTCCGGACATTTTCGGCAAAGACCTTGATCGCCGCCTCGTCCGCGACCTCTTTGAGGGCACGGTGGACCTCGGTCTCGATGCTGGGTTGGACATAGACGCGGAGGGCCAATCTCGCCGCCCGCTGAAGCACCTCCGCTCCGAGAGAGTCGGTGACCGGGCAGGCGGTATGCTCAAATTGAGCCAGCAACATCGGCTCCAACTCGACGTCTTCCGGCGCGGGTCCGATCGAGAGCGAGAGCTCCTCCTCCATCCAGCCGCGGCGCATCGCGAGGTACCGGTGGGAGTTCTGCGGGTCGAGCAGCGAAGCGATCGGCTCGAAAAAGTCGAAGTAGCGTTCAAATTTGCTGTTGGGCTTGGCCTTCTCGCCCTTTCGGGTCGTCGCGGCGCCACGCTCGAAGAGGGTTCGGCGAACGGTCTCCCGCAGCTCCGGGATCTCTGTCAGACGCTCTGTCAGGATATCCTGCGCTCCCTGGAGGGCCGCCGCGGCATCCTGGACACCCTTCTCGGCGTCACAGTAGGTCTCGGCGAGTGACTGGAGGGTAACGCCGGGCGCGGGGGTCTCCGCGCCGTGGCCAACCTGCCAGATCCACTCGGCGAGGGGCTCCAGACCCGCTTCGCGCGCCAGGGTCGCCTTCGTCTTGCGCTTCTGTTTGTACGGAAGATAGAGATCTTCGAGCTGGTCGAGATGAAACGTCGAGAGGATCTTCTCCTTCAGCTCAGGGGTCATCTTCTGTTGCCGTTCAATCTCCTCGACGATGAAGGATTGCCGCTTGAGGATCTCCTTCCAGCGCTCATCGCTCTCGATGACCTGCTGGATGGCCACTTCGTCGAGGTTTCCGGTCTGCTCCTTGCGGTAGCGGGCAATAAACGGAATCGTCGCTCCCTCTCCAGCCAGGTTGAGCACCGCGTCGGCGGAGGAGAGAGGAATCGTTGGGTGTTGAGAATGAAACCAGAGCGCAAAATTCAAACGCCAAACTCCTTACGACAAGATGGATCGACTTACCCGAGGGAGGCCAGACAACGGCGCTCCCAATATTCACTCAAAGAGGCCCGGGTCCTGGATTGGAGGGACCTTGTCACCGTACCATTCCATCCATTGAACCCGCCCGGCCCGGACGGCATCGCGCACCCATCGCTCGCGACGGGTCAATGCCGAAACGCCTGTCTTGATCTCCAGAAAGACGACCTGTCGGAGACCGTTTCGCTCTTCCTCATTGAGCCCGTCAAAGATGATCAGATCGATGGGACTGCCCAGGAAACGGACATCCTTGGGATTGAAGGGAAAGGAGGGCAGATGGGGCACGAGGTGTTCCGTAATCTTTCCGATGGTCACCGACTGGCTGCGCTGCACGGCATCCTGCCGGATCCGCTTCTCCTGGTCGCTCTTCCATTCGGCGAGGGCTCGCCGCGCCTCCCGCCAGGCCAGTTCCCGCTGCTGACGCCGAACGGTCACCAGGTCCTGCTGTCGCCACTGCTCGAAGCGCTCGTGGGCTTCGAGGAGCGCTTCGCGCTGCGCCCGGGCCACCAGCGCGGCCAGCTCTCGCTCACGCCACTGCGCGAAGCGGGCCTCCTCGCGGCGAACGACTTCGGCCTCCATCTGACGCCGCCACTGCTCCCTTCCCTGCTCTCCACCCGTCTCCCTCTCCAGGCGCAGACGCATCAGGCGGTATCCGAGCGATAAGAGTCCGCCAACCGCCGCGACCAGACACAAGAGCAGGACTATGACGATCGTCTCCACGCGTCCCCCCTTCCCAAACCCGATCAGGCGTCTCGCAGTGAAGAGGGAGCCGATGGCGTGAGAACGATGACCGGGATCCGCCGATCCCCCGCCCGGTGGCGATAGGCTTCATAGCCCGCGTAGACCTCGACCGCCCGGCGCCAGCAGACCACCCGTTCATCCCCCTCCGCTTCGTGGGCCACGTACTCCTGGACAATTCCCGCCCGCAGCAACTGCACCCGTGGATGAGCCCGAAGGTTGTGATACCAGGCCGGATGACGCTCCTGCCCCCAGTTCGAGGCGATCAGAATGTAACTGCCCTGGTCGAGGGGGATGCCCACCAGGGGATTCTCGCGTGGGATCCCGCTACGGGCCCCCAGCGTCCGCAGGGTGACGATCGGGAATCCTGTCATGAGGCTGGTCAGCGAGGTTCGACCGGCTGACCAGCGGATCAACTGGCGATCCAGAAAGGGCAGACAGAGCGAAAAGAACCTCGTCACGGGCCGGATCGCCGCGATCCGCTGGACTCCTCGCTGCCACTGGCGGGGATGATCAGGATTGACTGCCATGGCCTCCCTCCGCGGAACTCCCGGTCTATGCCCGCCCGAGGAGCCGCTTCACTTCCGCCGACACGTGTGGACCGGTGAACCCGAACTTCTCCATCAGAATCTGATAGGGAGCCGATGCGCCAAAGCGGTCAAGCCCGATGACCGTCCCCCGCTCGCCGACGTAGCGGCTCCAGCCGAGCGTCACCCCTGCCTCGATCGCCACTCGAACGGCGACAGAGGGAGGCAGAACCTCTTCCCGGTATGCCACAGTCTGTCGCTCAAACAGCTCCCAACTGGGCATGCTGACGACGTTGGCCCCGACCCCTTCCGCGGCGAGGATCTCTTGCGCCTCGACGGCGACTGCGACCTCCGAACCCGTCGCGATCAGAAGAGCCTCGACCCGCCCGGTCGGGCTTGGGCTGAGCACGTATGCTCCCCGGGTCAGCCCCTCCGCCGAGGCGTAGCGGGTTCGATCGTAGACCGGCAGCTTCTGACGGGTCAGTGCAAGCGCCGTCGGTCCGTGCTGCTGGCCAATCGCCACTCGCCACGCCACTGCCGTCTCGTTGGCGTCGGCCGGACGAATCATCGTCAGATTCGGCACCGTGCGCAGTCCCATCAGCTGCTCGATCGGCTGGTGGGTCGGACCATCCTCCCCCAGGCCGATGCTGTCGTGGGTATAGACGTAGATCGTGGGCAAGCCCATCATCGCCGCCATCCGCACCGCCGGGCGCATGTAGTCGTAAAAGACCATGAAGGTTCCGCCAAAAGGGATCAACGGGCGGGTCAACGCCATCCCGTTCATTACCGAGCCCATCCCGTGCTCACGAACCCCAAAGTGGAAGTTGCGCCCCTCGTAATGGCCGGGTTGAAATTCACCGATCCCCTCGAGAAAAGTGTTGTTCGAGGGGCGAAGATCGGCCGACCCGCCCAGCAGCATCGGCAGGACTTTGGCAAAAGCGTTGAGGACCTTGCCGGAGGCTTCGCGGGTCGCCATCGGCTTATCGCTGGGAAAGACCGGCATCGCCGCTTCCCAGTGCGGAGGCAACTGGCCTTTCTCCCACTGCGCCCATTCCGCCGCCTCTGCCGGAAACTCCGTCTGATAGGCGGCCACGCGATCACGCCAGGCCGCCTCCTGCTCCTCTCCACGGTCGATGGCGGACCGAAAATGGGCCAGGACATCCGTGGGAACAGTGAACGGCTCCGTCTCCGTCCAGCCGAGGTTCTCCTTGGTCAATCGGACCTCTTCGACGCCGAGCGGTTCCCCGTGGGCCTTGGCGCTGCCCGCCTTGTTGGGACTGCCATAGCCGATCACCGAGCGGACACAGATGATCGAGGGGCGCGGATCGGCCTGCGCCGCTCGGATTGCCGCGTCGATGCCGGCGAGGTCGTTTCCGTCGGCGACGGTCTGGACGTGCCAGCCGTAGGCCTCAAACCGCTTGGCCCGATCTTCCGTAAAAGCGAGACTGGTCCGCCCATCGATCGAGATCCCATTGTCGTCGTAGAGGTAGATCAGCCGTCCCAGCTGCAAATGGCCTGCCATTGAAGCCGCTTCCGCCGCGACCCCCTCCATCAGATCCCCATCCGAGACGATCGCGTAGATGAAGTAATCGAAGAGGCGGTAGCCCGGCCGATCGAACCGGGCGGCAAGGACCTCCGCACCGATCGCCAGCCCTACCCCATTGGCAAAGCCCTGCCCGAGTGGTCCTGTCGTCGTCTCGATCGCTTCCGACATCTCACATTCCGGATGGCCCGGCGTCAGGCTCCCCCACTGCCGGAATTGTTGCAGCTGCTCGATCGGATAGTCCTCGTAGCCGGTCAAATGGAGGAGGCTGTAGAGCAACATCGACCCATGCCCGGCGGAGAGGACAAATCGATCCCGATTCGGCCAGCGTGGATGTCGCGGGTTGTGGCGCAAAAAGCGAGTCCACAGGACATAGGACGCTGCCGCCATGCCCATCGGCATCCCTGGGTGGCCGGAATTGGCCTTCTGAACCCCATCCATCGCCAGGGTTCGAATCGCGTTGATGGCGCGTTGCTCAAGTGATCTCTCTTCTGTCATCCGTCCCTCTTCTCGCTGGCCGTGGTCATGTCAACCGGTGGCGGATCTCTCCGATCCTCAATGGACTTGTTGGCTCTCCAAGGGGATCGACGGCGGCGTCTCCTGGGCCAGCACGACCGGCAGCTCCTTCTCGGCGAGCAGCGTCGAATCGAGCAAGGTCTGGACCACGTAACGCCCCATCTGCAGAAAGGCGGTGTTGATAAAAACGGTTACGTTGTCGGCAAAGCCGCCTGCCGGCAACGTCAGGCTGGAGGGCTGCGAAACGGCGACCGTTTGCCGGCGGTCCGGCGTCAGGATCCGGACCTCCGTCAGATGCTGCCCCTCCCCAGACCAGTGGTTGAGGATCGCCAGCTTGATCATCGTCACCGGTACCTGGGGCACGATCAGCTCGTGCATGACCCCCATCAGGCTCAGACGACCGGTCGCTTCGACCCGGATGTCCTCACAAAGGAGCGTATATTCCAGTTTCAATCTCTTTCTGCCTTTCCATCCAGTGCCACTTGTCGCCCCAGAGCCCGCCCACGCCGGGAGAGAGTGCCGTCGGCCAAGCGGGACGCATGCCCGGAAATGACGCATCATACGGCAAGACGGCAAAGAAACCTAGGCCGAAAAGTTTAGCCCGGCGCCGGCGGGAGAGGACGAATCAATCGACGAGGAGTTGAACCGCCCTGAGTCCAACCGAGACCCGATCTCCCGGCGCGAGCCGAAGCGTGTGCGCCTCCCATTTGGTGCGGGAGACCTTGAGCCGAACCGGTCGGTCCTGCTGGCGGAGTTCGCCGACAGCCACACTTCGGGCATCTGCGGTCTCTTCTCCGTGGAGACCAACCACTAACCACTCACTCGCCCCGGAAAAGGCCACTTCCAGCACCTCTCCCCATCCGAGCGAGAGCTGCCCCTCCCGCTCTTCACCGTGGCGATCCGCCGCGCCCAGTTGAACATCCTCCGGTCGAAAGACCACTTTGAGCGGCTGAGCCGCTCGCCAGGCCCGGGCAGGTTCTCCCCCGTCGACCCAAAGCTGGCGACCTTCAGCAAGCAGAACCTGGCCCTCCACCCATCTGCCGGTCAGTACGTTGGCGGCCCCAAGGAAGGTAGCGACAAACTCCGTGCGTGGATGCTCGTAGATCTCCCGCGGAGTTCCGATCTGCTCCACCCGGCCTTGATTGAGAATGGCGACCTGATCCCCAAGCTCCATCGCCTCCTCCTGATCGTGGGTGATGAAGAGGGCTGGAATCCGCAACCGCTGGAGCAGCCCACGGATCTCGCGCCGCAACCCGACCCGTGTCTGCGGGTCGAGGGCACTGAACGACTCGTCGAAGAGGAGCATCGCCGGCTGATAGGCCAGCGCGCGCGCGATCGCCACCCGCTGCTGCTGCCCTCCAGAGAGCTGAGAGGGATACTTCTCTCGCTGTTCCGTCAACCCCACCATCTCCAATAAACGGAGAGCCGCCTCGACCCACTGAGCCCGCTTGACTCCACGAATCCGCAAGCCAAATCCGATATTCTCGACCACCGTCATGCCGGGAAAGAGCGCATAATTCTGGAAGATGACGCCGATGTTGCGGTCCCGGGCCCGTAGGGGGTCGATCCGGCGCCCACGCAGGTAGATCTCCCCTCCATCCGGCTTCTCGAGACCTGCAATGAGCCGGAGGATCGTCGTCTTGCCGCTCCCGGAGTGGCCGAGCAGCACCAGGCTCCGCCCCTCCGCAATCGAGAAGCTGACCTCATCGAGCACTGGCTCATCACCAAACCTCTTGCTGACTCCTCGGACGGAGAGTGCTCCCGACATCGCTTCAGTGCTTTCTGATTTCCGATCTTCCATGCACTGTACCCGTTGGCCGTCTATCGATCGAACCGACCCCGCGTCAGGAGAATCACCGAGAAGATCACGAACGAGAGGGCCGCGAGGACAGCGGCGATCGCGTTCGCCCCCTCGATGTCCCCCTCGTTGAACTTGGTGAAGATGTAGAGAGGCGCGGTCTGCGTCCGCATCGGCAGGTTCCCGCTGACCATGATCGTCGACCCAAACTCCCCGATCGAGCGGGCAAAGGTCAGCAACGCACCCGTCAAAATCGCCCCTCGGAGACTCGGCAGGACAACATACCGAAAAGTCTGCCACCGCGAGGCGCCCATCGTCTCGGCGGCGTCCTCATAATTGGTATCAAGGTTGTCGAGCGCCGGCTTGATCACCCCGAAGGCCAGGGGAAAGGTCACAAAGATGTTCGCCAGAATGATCGCCGCGGTCGTGAACATGATCTGGTACTCTGTCCGCTCGAGGAACTGCCCGAGAAGCCCGCTGCGCCCCCAGAGCAGCAACAGGGCAAACCCTGCCACAGCGGTCGGAATCGCCGTCGGCAGGCTGATCGTGATCATCAGCGCCGTCGATCCGCGAAAGCGATACTTGCTCATGACATACGCGGCGATGACGCCGAAGAAGACGTTGCAGACCGTCGCCACGGCGCTTGTCATGAGGCTGAGTCGGAGGGAGAAGAGGGCCGCCGGCGCCATCAGCGCCTGCCAGAAATGGACTGGCCCCTTGCTCAGTCCGTAGATGAAGATCGAACTGAGCGGCAGGATGACGAGCGGCACCATCGCGAAGAGGATCAGCGAGATCCCCACGGGGCGAGCCAGGTCGACGGAGGAGGAGACGGGCACCCCATCCCTCGCCCACGGCCGTGGCCTTCCGGGTTGTTCTCCACTGTTGCCCCAAGTCATCCAGTCCACTCGTGCCTCACTTCCAGTTCATCACTTGCCGTTTCCAGACTGCCTCGACGATCTCTGGATAGGCCCGCTGCCACCCTCCCAGATCCGCGACCCGAAAGGCGAAGGGGATCCGGCGAAACGACCGATTGAGCGCTTCGTCCGTCACCGAACGAAAATGGGCCCGCACCCACGCTTCCTGGGCGGGTCGCTCCCAGAGGGAACGCACGAAGAGTTCGACGATCGCAAACTTCGCGGGAGACATCGGGTGGTCCGGGTGGTGGATGATCACCACGGGGTGCTCGGAATAGATGGTCGTCGATGGCATCACCATCTCGTAGTTGGAGGATTTATCGAGTAGCTGCAGGGCCTCCATCTCATACGTGATCAGCGCGTCTCCCTCTTTTCGTTCGAACTGCGTCCGCGCTTCACGGGCCGACCCGGGAGTCGAAACGACATTTTTCCACACTGCCTGAAGGGTCGCCAGGGCACGCGCCGGGTCGGCTCGGCCCTCGCTCCGCTCGATCTGGCGAAGCTGTGCGCCGTAGACGGCGAGGAGCGACCACTGCCCCGCCCCGGAAGCGATCGGATCGCAGTGGATCAGGCGGAGCCTCGCCCGACCCAGGTCAGAAAACTCCCGTATCCGGAATGGATTGCCTTTCTGAACCAGGATCACCATCGGGCTTTGGTGTACAATCCCCGCGTGAGGGAGCTCCCGCCAGCGGTGCATCGTCGTCCGTGTCTCGGTGAGGCGATCGGCGTTTCGCTCGATTGCCAGAATGGCGACATCGGCTCCGACCCCCGAGATGATCTGATTGGTCACCATCTCCGATCCCGCGAACGAGGCGGCAAAGGTCAGCTCCTGTCCCGTCTTGCGCACCCACTGGTCGCGGTATGCCGGGAAGATCTCCTTCTCAAGCGGCTCCTTGAGGACGCTGAATCCATAGACGGAGATGAGCGCTTCCCGATCATGGGTCGACTCCCGGCGACACCCTCCACCCAGAAGCGCCACACAGATCAGGCAACAGGTCCAAGCGCGGAGACGAATCCGGCCACTGATCCCGTGTTTGGTCCCCACCTGGGCCTGCTGATCTGATTCCTTACTCCAGTTCATTGGGGTATATTCCGGTCTGGTGGGGCGTCCTGGCGTTCCACCTTGCCGCTTCGAGTCATGATCTGGGAAGTGATCGATCTCACTTTCCGGGTCGAGATCCACGAAAATCCGACTCCCCTTCTCGACATTCTCGGCAGGGGAATAGAATCAGGTTCTCTGCGAATTCAGAAAGGGGATCGACTGGGAGGGATCGACCAGAGGCAGGGCAAGGGAACCCCATCGACAAAGGGACTTCCCCTGACCATTCTGTACCACCGACAATGTGTCTCCCAGCCAGCCAGCGGATCACCTGTGTGAGCCAGATCCATTCTCTCTTCGTTCGTCAATTGTTCTCTTCGCCAGTCCCCTCTCAGACCTGATCTAAACCTCTATCCTTCCCTGCCTGTTTCTCTCTCTTCGTTGGACGTTCCTCATCAATCGAGAAGGAGGATGTCCAGGGGAGAAGGAAGATCCGACACAAGGGAAGGAGGGCAAAACTGGGGAAGGGCATCGCGTCACCCGTTTATACACTTCGTCCCATGGTGTGTCAATTGAGACCAGCGGACTGGATGGGGAGGGAGATGGGGCCGCCAGGAGGCGCCAGAGGGCGGACTCACCGTGAAGCTTCCGGTACGATGCCACCCGCTGGTAGGCGGCAGCGAGAAGCGGACGCATCGCGGCGGGCGTCGCCGCGGGAGATGCCAAACCGGCTTCGAGCTGGTCGAGGGAGAGGGGTGGAATCGAGCGGCGGGGGAGCGAGGAGAGGAGACGCGGCCCCTGTCCGGCAAAGTGGAGGGCGAGTCCCTCCGCCAACCAGCGAGGAGGCGGAGTTGTCGCGAGCCGCTCGATGGCGACGTGCGCCAGCTCGTGACGCAGCGTGGGGGTCAGCTCACCCCGGCGTTCGAGCAGCGAGAGGGGCTGCAGGTCGATCCTGTCCCGCGTCGCCACTCCCGTCGCCCATCCGGAATGGCCCGTCTCCCGAATGAATTCGCTCGTCGTCTCGTGAAGATAAAGGTGAATGGTCTTCTGGAGCGGCCACGCCAGTGCCGCTTCGGCCAGCCGACGACGGAGATCGGCGAGGGCCGCGTCGAGCCGCTGGCGAGCCCGCTCGAGCTGTCTCGCATCGACTTGCGCGGGAACATCCCACTCGATCCCTTCTGAGCGAAATCGACGACGGGAGGAGCCCGCCTCCGCTGGCAGTCGAGGGCTATTCGCGACGAGCCACTGCGGAGGATCTGGCCACCCCCACTCTCCTGGCTTCTCCCAGGCCGCCACTTGCCGAACGGTGCCGGGAAAGTAGTGGGCAAGGATCTGCCGATACCCCATCCCCTGCTGTGCCCGGAGATGGGTTCCCTCCTGGCAAAGCCCGAGGCCGTGGCCAAATCCCCTTCCCCGAAAGCGGTACCCGGCGCCCTCTGGCTGCAGGTCGAACCAGGTGCTCTTGAGGCGCTGCCAGCCGAGGGCTCGACCAACGGCCAATCGAAGGTCCCACCCGCGGACGCGGCGGGTTCCACGGGATGAATCGAGCTCGATCCAGGCGACCCTCCCGGTCCGATCCCGGCGCTCGATCCTGAGGCGGCGCAGCGTCCCGCCAGGGTCTGTCCGGAGATCGCCGCGCAGTGCCTGGTCGAGCGCCGCCAGGGAGAGGCGATCCTCCCATCGTCGTGGGGCAGCGGCCTCGCAGATCGGGTCTTCCACCCCCTGTAGATGCGCCGGGGAGGAGTCCGGCCCTCCCCATACTGCCTGCGGATGGGTCGTCCGGCCCCCGCAAGAGGCGTGAAAATAGACCTCCGCCAGCCCGCCCCGGTCGCGGCTCCTCAACAGCTCGCCGCGCGTGGCGAGCAGCGCCCGACGGATCAGGGGCGGCGCTCCCGGCGCTCCCTTGTAGGCCTGGCAATGGGTCGTGCGGCAGAAGTCATACCCATTGGCGGCATGGCGCCCAAGGTTGGCGAGCGCAAAGGTGCGGCTGACGACCGCCTGTGCTTTGAGCGCTTCCAGCTCCGTCTCATGCCCAGCCTCCCCGAGCAGCACCCCCGCCAGGTACTGCTCCAACGGGAGGCGCACGGGCTCTCCCCCGCGGGTTGGCCCAAGCCGCACGATCGTCTCTGCCCCGTCCCGCATCCCGCCCGGTTCCGTTGCAGAGAGGGCGGCTGGACTGGCGAGAAGCCCCTCGGCGAGGTCTGCCAGCAGGGGACGGGCGACCGCCGCCGCGTCAGCGCCGCTCGCGCGCTTGAGGAAGACCAGGACCGCCAGCCGAAAGTGCGGAGCAGCGGTTCCTGCCCCGGGTCCTCTCACGACGCTTTCCGAGTCGGGCGAGGCGGATCGCCAGGAGAGGAGCCCCACAAACCATCCCTGGGTTCGGAACTGGTTACTGGCGCCGGAGGTTCCCGTCTTACCATAGAGGACGATTCGATCCTTCACGGGTCTTGAAAGGTCAGGCAGCGCCGCACTCGCCGTCCCCTCCTTGACCGCTGCCCGCAGTCCCTGGAGAATGTCCAATCGATGCCTCTCCGTCAGGGGAACCCGTCGGACCGTCTCGCAAGCGAGCGTATGCTCACTGGGTCGGCAGAGCCGCCCCTCGTTGACGATCCCCTGGTAGGCGCGCAGCAACTGCAGCGGCGTGACGAGAAGTTCCTCCTCTGTTCCGAGGGCTCCCTCGCGACTCCAGCCCATTTGCGGGAATCGCCCAGCCGACTCTCCTGCGCCCCAGCCGGTCGGCTCTCCAAAGCCCCAGGCGCGCAGATACCCAAGCGTGGCCCCTTCCCCCAGCCTCTCTCCAAGGGCCAAAAAATAGTCGTTGCAGGAATGGGCAAGGGCCTGGGTCAACGTCAGCGGGCCGGCAAATGGTCGATGGCTGCAGAGGAGATTGCGTGTCTGCCGGCGCTCCCCTCCCTGGCACATCCGCGTCTCCGTCCCATTGATGCGTCCCGATTCGAGTGCGGCCAAGGCCAGAAAGGGCTTGATTGTCGAGCCAGGTGGGAAGGCTTGTCGGGTGGCGAGTCGTGGATTGACCACGGCGAGCAATTGCCCCGTGCGCGGATCCATGACGAGGACCGTTCCATCCAGATCCCCGAGAGCTCGACGCGCTCGCTCCTCGACCTCCTCGCGCGTCAGGGCGGGGGCGGATTCTCCCTCCGGACGCCGGTCAGGGACGCCGTCGCAGCCGCCCCCCAGGAGCAGCAGCAGGGCGAGCCAGCTTCTCCCCTTCCCACCGACGCGACCTCGCCCACGCACGACTGGTCTCTCCTCTCAATCCAGATCTGCCTCGCGATCGAGGCTCGACAGCTCCCGTCTCGCCGTCCACTCCCCCATCGCCCCCAACAAGAGCAGCCACCCCAGAAAGATCAGGAGCAGGGCCGCTGTGACTCGTCCGCCAAAAAGCGCGAGTTCCCACCAGGGATCGGCCATCTCGGGGCGCGTGAAGAGCAGCCACCAGGCGGATCCTCCAAAGACCCCTGTCGTCAGAAAGTAGATCAGGACGGAACCCGGCGCGAAGGCCTCCAACAAGACCCGGCCCAGCACCGCCACGCTCCCCGCGACTCCCCTTCGGACCACCGCCAGCCACCAATGGAGCGACCAGAGCGGAAAGAAGAAGAAGAGGAGCAATGTCTGTGACCAATCCCAGCCGCCGAGGACCCAGCGACGGATCGGCCCTTCGCTCCCCGAGACCCGCTCGAGTGCCCACCCTCCCAGCCACTCGATCGCCAGCACCATCCCGATGGCCCCTCCCACCAGAGGAAGCGTCACCAACGCGATCTTCCAGGACTCCGAGAGCGCCCGCTTCCACTTGTAGGCAACTCCCACGCCGACCCGCGTCGCGCTCAACCCGAGCGCCTGGAGGAGAAAGAAGAGCCCCACCGCCAGCAAGGGGGAGACGACCAGTCCCAGGATCACCTGCCAGATCGTCGCTTCGCGTGTCGTCACAAAGAGTGCGAGCGTCCCCAGCCAGCCGCTGTATAGAAACAAGAGCCATAGGACAGTCGGCCAGTTCCCGGCCAACTTTCGGATCGCCGACCCAAAGGCCCCGAGAACTTCGCTTCCAGCCCGTTTCATTCCTGTCGCCTTGCTCATTCTCTCCCCCCCGTCGATTGATCCCGACAGCCGTCCATCTGCTCAGCCCCGCTTCGACTCAAGGCGGCCTCTCAGCGGCAATCCGCGCGTGGCCGCTACTCCTGTTCCCGATCGAGAATGCGGAATGTGCCACTGGCGGAGTTGGCCTCGATCTCCGGTTGGTACATCCGCTCGCCCCGCGCCGGCGCCACCTTCCACTCCCCGGGGATCTGCACCCGCATCGCGTACTGAAAGACCGCTTTGCCCGAAAAATAGTCGACGAAGAAGACGGTCCGCTGGTCGCGGAACTCGCGATGCCGAAACCCCTCTTGCCACGGGCCCGGCGCCAGCGCCCAGTCGATGCCAGCGGCGGAGGTGACCTGCTCACAGCCCGCCGGAATCGGGTCTTCGACCAGCAGGTAGCGTGCGCGATCTCCGGTCAGCGTCAAGCGGCTGACGATCAAGTCCCCGGAGCGCAGCACCCCCGTCAGGGGCTCGAGGTTCCAGCGGGGAGCTCCGTCTCGCCCACTCTCGACCTGCAGCCGAAAATAGTCTCGGGTAAGGCGCAAGGAGTCCTGGCCCTCCGCGGCAATGGGATCCCCACTGGTATACGACTCGAGGGCTGCCGTCAGGTAGAGCGTCCCCGGTCCCCGCTTGCGAACCTGGAGCCGATTCGTCGGCGAGAGCGCACTACCGAGGCGCTCCACCACCAGCGGCTGGCCCGACGCCGCCTCCGCGGCCGTCACCCGCCGCGTCAATACCGTCTCTCCGTTGAGCAGCAGATCGAAGGTGTAGTCGGCCGTCAGCTCCTGGCTGACTCGCAGATACTCTGTCAACCCGAGGATCACCATCGCGGTGTCGCGGGTCGAGTTCCAGTAAACACCATTGCGCCGACTGGCGACCAGCCACCGCGCCGCAAGCGGCAGGAGTGGGCTGCGCGGGGCCACCTGGGCCAACGCGCGGACCGAGAGGGCCGTTGCCTCCAGATCCGCCCTCTCCGACAGATAGAGGAGTCGCGGATCGCCCTTCGTCTCCCAATGCGCTTCGGTGTCGGTGGCCCTGGCCGTCCGCTCGATCTCGACCCCCACCAGGCCGGCCCGCTGCCGCTCTCCCACCGCCAGGAGCCCCAGCGCCAGCAGCGCTCTGCCGTAGGGCTGCAGCGAAGACTGGCGCCGCTCCAGCGCCGTGACGTAGCGCGCCGCGTCCGGCCCCGCCGTCCTGGCGTAGGCATAGGTGAGATAGGCCAGGACGTCCAGCTCGATCGCCTGTTTGTCGCCCGTCTTTCCTGACTCCAGGAAGCGGCGGATCTGCTGCTGCCCGACGCCGATCCGCTCGTCATCGACCGCGAAGCCGGCCTCCCTGGCGAGCTGCAGCCCATCCATCACGTAGGCCGTCAGGAAAGGGTCCGCGTCCGATCCCTTCCACCATCCCCAACTGCCGTCCTCCCGTTGGTGATCGTAGAGACGGACCAGCCCCCTTGCCACCTTGCGCGGCAGGTCGTTGTCCGGTCGAATCGAAGCGGTCCGGATCTCGCGCAGGGCCTGGGTCACGGCGATGTTGCCGAGGAAACTCGACATGGTCTGTTCGGTACACCCGTACGGATAGCTCGTCAGGTAGTCGAGGGAGCCGAAGAGCGTCCCCACTATCGAGGGGGAGACTTCGAGGCGCAGCCGACGACCCTCCGCGCCTGCCTCGGCCGGAATGTCGAGACGGAAAGTGTCGTCGACCTGCTCCCCCGTCAACGCCTTCGCCACCGCCTCGGTCCGCTTCAGCCCCAGGGGAACGATCGGGACCGGAAGTTCGATCCCATCCGATTCGGTGTCGGTCTTCGCGGTCGCCAGGAAGGTCGCCTGCCCAATCTCCCGCGCCGCCACGCGCCATTCGATCCGCTGCTCGCCGCGACTGGCAACCTTGATCACCTGCGGAGCCCCTTCGAGCAGCTCCGCCCCGGCCACTTGCAACTCGACCCGCACCGTCTTCTCGGTCGGCAGATAGTTGCTGACGATCCCGGAAACGGTCACCACATCTCCCCGCGTGAAGAAGCGGGGCGTCTCCAACCGCAAGATGAGATCCTTGCGCGAGAGGATCCGGTCCACCCTCGCCCCCACTCGAAGATCGCTCGTCACCGCCCTGGCCGTCGCCCGCCAGGTCGTCAGGTTGTCCGGCAGCGTCAAGCGCGCCGTCGCGCGCCCATCCGGCCCCGTCACCACCTCCGGCTGCCAGAAGGCTGTATCCCGAAAGTCCTTACGAATCATCGGCTCGGCATACTGGCTGTCCCGCTTGAAGTTGGCCAGCTGCCGGGCCCGGTCATTCCTCGCGAGCTGCATCGTTTTGCGGCCCGAGTAGCCAATGAAGCGGTAGGCGCTGGTGAAATTGGTCGAGACCCGGCTGTACCGCGTCCCGTAAAACGCCCGGCGGATATCGCCCGTCTGGTCTGGCTGAATGCTGTAGATCGCCTCGTCGACCAGGCCAAGACTGACCTCGGCGCCAGGCACGGGTCGCCCCGCCAGATCGCGTGTCAGGATGGTATAAGAGGCTGGCTCGCGCGGCTTGTACTGCCGCTTATCCGGAATCAACTCCACCTGCAGGAATTTCTCGCGCGCGGGCACCGACAGACTCCTGCTCGTCTCGTACATCTCGCCATTCCGGATATAGGTGACGCTCAGAAAGACGTTCGGAGCGTGCTCAGCCCGGATCGGAATCTCGAGCAGCAGGACTCGGCCCTCTGCGAAGCGGCGGTTGACCGACATGACCTGGTAGCGTTCCGTCGTCACCAGGAGGTGGGCCCGGTCGTGCGGAAGGATGGCCATGACCCGGGCTGTCTCGCCGGGCTGGTAGCGCGGCTTGTCCGGCACCAGGCGGAGCACTCCCTCCCCCCGCGTCGCCAGCGACTCCCACTCCCCTCGCCGATCGGTGGCGTAGAGATAGCCCCCCAGCGAGGAGATCTCCCGTCCTCCTTCCTTGACCAGCGCCTCGATGCGGAGATACCCGACGATCGGAACCCGGTAATTGTAACTCCCTTCCCCGGCGGTGTTAGTCTGCACTTGCGCCGTCGAGAGAACGGTCCGGCGCGGCTGGTACTCGTAGTAGCGCTCCCCCTCCTCGCCGACCTGAACCTTCTCGTACCGGATCTCGACAAAACGCAAGGTGAGCGCAGCCGCCCGCGGCCTCCCTTCGTAATCCGAGGCCCGCACCGCGATGCGCGCCTGCTCTCCCTTCAAGTAGATGTAGCGATCCGGAGAGGCCGTCACCACCGTCGTTCCCCGCGTCCCGACCACGCTCGCCCGACCGTCGATCGCGCGGCGCGAGGCATCGGTCACCTGCACCTCGATCCGGTAGGTGTAGTCCCACTGGTCGTCCTCTTTTGGCGCAGGAACCTCGAAGGGAATCTCGAACCGCCCACGCTGGTTGAGGCGTCCCTTCCCCTCCGCGACGAGGTCGTTGCCATACCCGTAGAGGTCCTCCGCTTCCGCGTCGTCCCCTTCCCCCGAGTCGATGCCATCGTCCTCACTCTCCCCGTTCTCTCCTCCCGGCCAGCTGTGCCAGTAGCGGGACCGGTAGATGTAGTACTCGACCTCCGCGCCCTGCACCGGTTCTCCAATGAAATACTGGGCATCGACGGCAAACCTTGCCTGCTGGCCCGCCGGAACAAACTTTCGCGGCGTCGTCACCGTCACCCGGTAGTCTGGCTTTTTATACTCGGCCACTTGAAAGTAGCTCGTCCCCAGAACTGCTTCCCCCGCCTGAATCGCCAACCGGTAGTCCCCGAGCGGCGCCTCCTCGGCGAGTGGAAGATCGCCCGAGAAGGTTCCCCGTTGGCTGAAGGTCATCTCCCGCCGCACAACCTCCGCTCCCCGCGCATCGTTGACGGTCAGCGTCACCGTGCGCGTCTGGAGCATGCGATACCCTTCCGGGCTCATCTGTCGTACGATCCCCTTGAAATAGACTGTCTGCCCGGGGCGATAGATCGGACGATCGGTATAGAGGTAGCTCGTCACGTCTTCGCTCTCCCCGCCATCCCCCTCGAAGCGATGCCAGCGAAAATACCAGGGGGAGAGGTCTGTCACTGCGACCTGCTCGCCCCGACGCGCGATCACCAGATACTCCGCCGAATCGAACGAAGCATCCGCCCCCTCCTCGCCCTCGCCAGACGGGATCGGACGAGCCTCCGGGGGCAGTCGAAGCTGGAGCAACCCCTCGCGGTTCGTCTCGCCACGCCCGCGGACACGGCCCCGCCGGACTACCTCCACCGCCGCGTCGCCACGAGGCTCGCCCGTCTGCCGGTCGACGGTCGAGACCAGCATCTCCCCATCCGGCGTCGTCTTAGTGATCACCGACAAGTCAGAGACCATCGCGATCGTGTAGGCTCGCAGATCCTCGTGGACCGCCTCGACCAGGTAGACGCCCGGCTCCCGTGATCCGATCGCCACCATCCGCGTGTCGAACTCATCCGGCAGAGGCGTCAAGACCTGCCGCCAACTCCGGACCAACTGGTCCGGGTTGAGCAGGGGAACACGGGCAAAATCGGCCTCGAGCAGCATTCGCTGCTCCCCCCCCAGAAATCGGTCGTTGAATGTCGCGCGCGATCGACGCGCTACTTGTCCACGGACGTAGCTCTTCAGTCGGTAATAGAGCGTCCGTTTAAAGCCTCGGACGTTCTCCAGGATCGAGGCTTGCCGCTCCACGCGGGACGAGATCTCCCCGACCTCGGCGTACTCATCCGCTCCCATCTGGTGGGCGTCTTCGAGCTGGCGAAAGAACGCGAATGGGTCTCGAATCCGGTAGACACGAAAGTCGAGCGTCTCGACTCCCCGATAGTTGATGTAGACCCGCGGCGACTCGTTCGGCAGGTAGGCCCGCATCGTCGAGAGCGAGAAGCGCACTTTCCGGAGACTCTCCCGCTCTGCTGCGGGCTGTCGCGCGGGCACCTGCGCCGCCTCGACCGGCGTCGTCACCCGGTCCCAATGCGAGGCCCCGAGCCAGCCAACGCCCACCAGCGCCGCACCGACGATCAGCCATCGCCACCCCCGCTCTCCCCACCCCTCGCGTTGTCGCCTCATTCCAGCCTCCTTCTTCTCTTCTCCCCGCTTCTTCTCTCAGCCACCTTACTCCAGAATCCGCAGCCGATAGTAGCCCAAAAAGTGACGATTGGCTGCGGTTGG
>Ga0169931_10005475_pt1 | contig 19344 bp, 14 predicted proteins | sample Kivu_15m_20L_FD_129675 | JGI IMG/M metagenome (GOLD analysis project Ga0169931, IMG submission 129675) | Freshwater microbial communities from Lake Kivu, Western Province, Rwanda to study Microbial Dark Matter (Phase II) - Kivu_15m_20L... | ecosystem: Environmental > Aquatic > Freshwater > Lake... | reverse complement strand
TCAGATGTCTCATTCTCCATTAGCATCGAAACTTTCACATGAGGCGACAAATGCTTGAATTCACCTTCGCTGTGCTTTCGGATCAGCATTCCAACAAGTGCATTACAGGCCATATCGGTCTGGTTGGTTTTGAAATCGCGGGCGAATTTCCGTCCATAGCGAATTTGCGTCTTATATTTGCGGATGGGTACGTTATCTTCGGGGTCGACAAAGTATACAAGCGTGCAACTCGCAGTGAGTAATATGCCAGCATTGTCTCCTCTAGCTGCAACCAGCGCGTTGTAGTCGGCTTTATACGCGCCGTAGATGCCGTGGTCAGGGCAGTCGTCCGTTAACTTATCCACCTGGCATAACCCCAGAATATCCACCGCCATCCAGAGCTTGAACCGAACTCGTGCTTTGCTTGGCCGGTTATTCTGATCTCTAACCTTAACGGTCGCTTGCACTCCGTCCACCGTCAAGCCACCATGCCGCCCAAAACACGCCACAATTTCGTTCTGCGCTCTACCTCTACTCAAATAGTTTGCAACCTCCGTTCGGACATCTTGAATCTCAAAAGCTTTCGTCATTGCTTTCGCTAGTTCACCTAACTCCATCGCCATACCTCTCTTCGTTCAACGCTCGCTTGATGAAACCAATGTGGGTCGCAAGCCTAAGCACAGCCAGAGGGCTCGCAAGGCGCCCGCGCGCGATTGTAACGCATGCCCCGGGCAGATTACACTGGGCGCACGAAGAAAATTTCAGATTGTTGCAAGTGTCTGTTTTGTATGGTTTTGGCGGGTTTTCCAGCGCCCTGCTGCGCCTTGTGACTGTGCCAGCACGCACCCGATGGGGTCATGCTGCGGGATCGCGCGACGGGGCGTTCCGGTTTGTCGGCCACGGTCGGCGCGCGCGGTGAATGTATCGCGGGAACAGGGAGTTGCGTTGAATCGGTGGCCTACACAGTGGTCGGCCACTACGGGTGTATTCGCGGATTGTGTAGTAGAAACAGACAGTTGCGATGGTTCGGTGGCCGACACGGTGGTCGGCCGCCACGGGTGCATTCGCGGATTGTGCAGTAGAAACAGGGAGTTGCGATGGTTCGGTGGCCGACACGGTGGTCGGTCGTTGCGGGTGCATTCGCGGATTGTGTAGTAGAAACAGGTGGTTGCGTTGTGTTGTTGGCCGACGCGTGCGTTTCATTCAGCCCCGGGGTTGTCACCGGGTCGCGGCTCCGGTATCAGAATCGAATCAGATTCAATTTGCCCGAGCCCAGACGTCTGACCATGATCCTCCCCTTCAGCCAATGGGTCTTTGCCACGACAGACTGGACGGTTGTGGGTGGTGAGCTCAGCAACCATCGACGTTGTGTCGTCACCGCCGCCCCACACACCAGCAACTGGGACATGATCTACATGGTCGCCGCGTTCGATCGACTCGGCCTCCCGGTTCGCTTCACCATCAAGGAAGAGTGGATGCGGTTTCCCTTCGACCGTGTCATTGGACCGGTCGGGGGCGTCCCCATCAACCGTCGGCCGCGTGAGGGTTCCAGCGAGCGACCCAGCATGACCGACTCCATGGTTCGGCTCTTCGAGGACAACCCCGGCGACTTTGCGCTCGCGGTCACACCAGAGGGAACCAGGTCCCCCCGTTCCCAGTGGAAAACCGGCTTCTGGCACGTCGCCCGCCGAGCCGAGGTCCCCATTTTGCTGGGCTACCTCGACTATGCCAAACGTGAGGCCGGCATCGGAAAAGTCCTGTTCCCCACCGACCTAGACGCCGACATGCGCACCGTGAACGAGTTCTATGCCAGCGTGACGCCCCGGTACCCGGAGCTCTTTCTTCTGGACGAAAAATACGGTTCCGGACTCTCTCTGCCAGGAAAATAACGCTCCCGGTATCCGACGCAGGTGTTCGCATGTATCCGCCAGGCCATGTCGCAGTGGGAATTCTCCTTGTTAAGCGCCTGCGTCGATTCCCGCTGGGCCGCGCCACCGTCGCCGCGCTTCTGGTCGGTACACTCACCCCCGACCTGCTCGACAAGGGCCTGCAGTGGGCCGAGGTCTATCCGTGGGGACGCACCTGGGGCCACAGCCTCGTCGGTAACCTCGCGCTCGCGCTGCTCGCGCTCGCGCTGTGGCTCCTCGCGCGCGCAACCACCCTCGCCGGAACGAACGCACTCCGCACCACCGCCGCCCTGCTGGCCTGCCTCGCGGTGGGGCAGTGGTCGCATCTGGTGGCCGACCTCTGGGCCGATCTCGAACAGGGCGCTATCGACACAGGCTACCTGTGGTCGGCCTGGCTGGCATGGCCGTGGCTCACGGCCGACGATCTGCCGTGTCAGGTGTCGCCCTGGCTGCCCGGGCATCACTGGTTCATGTTCTCTGAGGTGCTCGTCGTGATACTGGCGCTCCGACTGGGCCTCCACATGCGTTTTCGCCCGGTCAGCGCCCATTCTCCGGCTGACGATGATTAGCGCGGTGTAAGTGCAGGTTGACGGACTTTGCGCATGGGCTACGCTGGATTGCGTTGTGCGGTGGCCACCTGATGACGGCGCCGCTTCTCCCTGTGCCCTCGACGTAGGCGACTCGACTTGCTGGACTTTTTTCGCGCAGTGGCCATCTGGCTCGTGGTGCTGCTCGCCGCACAGTTGCTTTTGCGCGATCAGCCCCGAAAGGTGCGCGACTTCGCCGTCATGAGCGTGGCCGGTCACCTCGCCGCAACGATGGGCATGGCGTGGCTGGTCGTCAATCAGCTGGGCGGTGACATGCTGCGCTACGAGAAAGATGGCGCCGAGCTGGCCAATCTGATGTGGCGCGACAGCCGCATCGTTGGCGAGGTGGTGAACCTCTTTTTTCAGGCCGACCACGTTCTGCACAAACGTCTTGTTGGCGCAGGTACATCGACCGGCTCCATGGTGGCGTTGTCCGCGTTTGTGACATCGATTGTGGGCACGGGTATCACCGTGGTGGCCTCGGTATTTAGCGCCACGTCGTATCTGTGCCGATTGCTCCTGTTTAAGGTCGCACGACGCTGGTTTCCCACTGTCCGACCCGATTATGTGTTCTATGCGATCATGCTCGTGCCCTCTGTCATGGTGTGGTCCAGCGGCATCTTCAAGGAAGCGGTCGCCGTCTCGGGTATCTGCCTGCTGGTCTGGGGTTTCGATGTGGTGATGGCACGTACCCGGATCTTCACGGGCGCCGCGGCCATCTTTGTGGGCTGCTGGGCCATCTATCTTTTCAAGACTTTTTTTCTCGTGCCTTTCGCGCTCGCGCTGGGTCTTCAGATTTATGCAACACGCGCCGCAGCACGGAGCGGGGGAAAATGGTCTTTTGGTTTCGGACAGCTGCTCTTCGGTGTCGCGCTGGGCATTTTTGGTCTGGTCGCCCTGTCGTCATTGGTACCGCAACTCTCCATTCAGCAGCTCTCTGAACAGGCGAGTCACTTGCAGCAGATCGGACAGTCCGTGCGAGGCGGCTCCTCGTACTCACTGACCGATATTTTGCCAAACACCGCCTTTGAACAGATGGCCTACGCGCCCGTCGCCATTTTCACCTCGCTCTATCGTCCATTGCTTGTCGAGGCCCGCAACGCGATCATGGTCGTCAACGCGCTCGAGACGACGTTCCTGCTGGTGACCTCGTTGCTTCTGTTGCGCGGTCGCTGGTCGGATCGTCTCGCGATCGTGACGCGATCACCAGCGCTCCTGTTTTGTATGGTTTTTGTTCTCGCGACCGGGCTCGGGGTTGGACTCGCGACCACCAACCTCGGCACGCTGTCTCGCTATCGTATGCCGCTCGTTCCATTATTCGCGCTGATCCTTGTCGTCCTGCACAGCCCGGCGGTGGCCCGAATTCCCGCGCGCAGCACGGTGCGTCGTCGCGAGCCACTGTCGCCGGCACCCTCATCTTCGCTTCAACCCTCGGGCGCCTCGCGCTCCCTCGCCCCGTGAACTGATATGTGTGGCGTTGCCGGAGCTCTCGGACCCGCATCGGCCGATGCACTGCAGGCGCCCGTGCGTGCCATGGCAAAAGCCATCGCCCACCGCGGACCCGACGACGAAGGGTTCTGGTTCGCGCCCGACGGCCAGCTCGGTCTCGCCCACCGCCGTCTCTCCATCATCGACCTCTCGCCGCTCGGCCACCAACCCATGCAGTCGGCAGCGGGAAACCTGGTGACCGTATTCAACGGAGAAATCTATAACCACGCCGATATCAGGGCGGAATTAGCCCGGGCTGGCGCGCCCGTTCATGAAATTCGCGGTGGTTCTGACACGGCCGTCATGCTGGCCGCGGTGGAGTTCTGGGGGCTCGAAGCCGCCCTGCAGCGCTTTGTCGGCATGTTTGTGATCGCGCTGTGGGACCGTCGCGACCAGTCCCTGACCATTGTGCGCGATCGCCTGGGCGTAAAACCACTGTACTGGGCCATTTCAGACGGATTCTTTCTGTTTGCGTCCGAAATGGCAGGGTTACACGCATGGCCGAGTTTTCGGAAAAAGGTCGATCGGCAGCAGGTCGTCGCGTTTCTGCAGCACAGCTATGTGCCTGCGCCACATACGATTTATTCCAACGCACACAAACTCGAGCCCGGATGCCTGCTGCGTGTCACGGCCGCAAACCCCACGCAGCCAACCATTCGGACGTGGTGGTCGCTCGAGCAGGTCGTGGCCGCAGAACAGCGCGAGCCGTTACTCTCGGTGGGCGACACCGAGGCCGTCGATGCAGTGGCATCCGCATTACGCGACTCCGTACGCCTGCGCATGGTCAGCGATGTACCCATTGGCGCGCTGCTCTCGGGCGGCATCGACTCCACCGCTGTCGTCGCCACCATGCAATCCCTCGCCGACCGACCCGTCCACACGTTCACCATCGGTTATCACGAGCGTGATTTCGACGAAGCCGACCACGCCGCCGCCGTGGCCGCTCACCTCGGTACCGACCACCACGAGTGGCGTGTCTCGGCCAGCGAAGTGCAGCAGTGGGTGCCCGATTTGCCCACCTGGTTCAGTGAGCCATTCGCAGATTCATCGCAGTTGCCCACCCTGCTGGTCTCGAAATTTGCCCGCCAGAACGTGACGGTTGCCCTGTCGGGCGATGGCGGCGACGAATTCTTTGGTGGCTATAATCGCCATTTGTGGGGCCCCCGCGTATGGCAACAGATGCGCCATGCACCGGCGGCATTGCGAGCGCCTTTTGGCAGGGCGGCGTCCAGAGTATCCGACGATGTCATTGCAGCCAGCTGGGCGAAAATCAGCAAGGGGCTTCCAGCATCCATGCAGGTGCGATTGCCTCTGGTGAAAATTCGGAAATTACTGGCCCTGCTGCCGCACCAGAATATTGAATCCCTCTATTTCTCGCTCATCTCCTGGCACCAGCAACCCTGGGAGCTGGTGCAGGGCGGAAAACCACGGCATTTTGCCCGGCGCGCGCCTCGTTACCTGAACGATATGCGCTTCATGATGTTCGAGGACACCGTCGGTTATCTGCACGACGACGTACTGACCAAAGTTGACCGCGCAAGCATGGCGCATGGCCTCGAGGCGCGCGAGCCGTTGCTTGACCACCGCCTTTTGCAGCTGGCGTGGCAATTACCCGACCATTTTCATATCCGGAATGGCGCACAGAAATGGGCGCTGCGGCAGGTCGTGTATCGACATGTGCCGGCAGCGCTCGTTGACCGTCCCAAAGCGGGTTTCGGTGTGCCGGTGGGCGACTGGCTGCGTGGCCCGCTGCGCGACTGGGCCGCCGCCCTGCTCGAGCCGTCTGTGCTGAATCGCGAAGGGCTGTTGCAGGCCGCTCCCGTGACCCGCCTGTGGCAGGAACACAGCCGCGGTACTGCCGACTACACCTATATCCTGTGGAATATTCTCATGCTTCGTGCCTGGAGCGAACGTTGCCGTCCCGAGATTTCTCATGACTAGGCCGTTGCGCGTACTGCAGGTCTTTACCGTACCGCAATCGCTTGCCTTTGCGGCTGGCCAACCGGCCTTTATGCGTGAACGCGGTATCGAGCTGGCGGTTTGTACGTCGCCCGGCGAAGGACTCGGTGAGTTTGCGCAACGGGAAGGCTGTGTCGCCTGGGCGGTCGAAATGCCGCGCGCCATTACGCCATTTCAGGACCTTCAGGCGGTGGCCGAGCTGGTGGCCGTTATTCGTCGGTTCAAGCCGGATATTGTGCACGCTTCAACACCCAAAGGCGGATTGCTGGGTACCATTGCAGCGCGAACAGCTGGCGTTCCCGGGCGCATTTATCATTTGCGTGGTCTTGTGCTGGCGACGGCCACCGGCAGGCGCCGCACGCTGCTCAAGGCGACCGAAAAGCTCGCATGTGCACTGGCAACCGATGTCGTGTGTGTCAGTCATTCCCTGAAACGAACGGTGGTGGCCGAGGGCATTGTGGCGGAGTCGAGAGTCGAGGTGCCGCTGGCGGGAAGCGGGCAGGGCGTAGATGCCACCCGACGGTTTGCGCCTCATCTGGCCGACGCCGCGCGTGTTCAGCAATTGCGCGATGAATGGCGGTTGCATGGTGGTCCGGTGGTGCTGTTTGTGGGGCGCCTGGTGGGCGATAAGGGTATTGTTGAGCTCACGAGCGCCTGGTCGCGGCTATCGGAGGCGTACCCCGATGCACGGCTGGTGATTGTGGGGCCGTGGGAGCCCCGCGACCCGGTGCCGGATGACGTACGTCAGACGCTCGAGCAGCACCCCGCGGTGTGTCTGGTGGGCGCCAGCCGCGAGGTGCGCGAATGGTATGCGCTGGCCGACCTGGTGGTCCTGCCGACCTATCGGGAGGGTTTTCCGAATGTGTTGCTCGAAGCCGGCGCCATGCGAAAGCCCGTGGTGGCGACGAGGGTCGATGGCTGTGTGGACGCCGTCGAAGAAGACCGCACCGGTATTCTGGTAGAAGCACGCGACGCACAGGCGCTGGCCCATGCCATCGCGCGGTATTTGTCAGACCCGGGTCTTCGCGAAGCGCACGGAGCGGCCGCGCGCGAGAGAGTAGAGACGTTGTTCGATCGCCGTGCTATCTGGGGCGCTATCGCAGATATTTATGTTCGCATCGCCTCGCGTCGTGGTGACGCGGCAGGCAGGAGCTGATCCATGGCAACGCGCGCACGAACCTCACCTGCTGCGGCCCCGCTTCTTGCGGTGGCCATTCCTGTCTATAACGGCGCTCGCTCGTTGCGTCGCGCGCTCGATAGTGCGCTGGCACAGGACATGGACACCCCGTTCGAGGTCGTCGTCAGCAATAATGGGTCGAAGGACGCAACGAGACAAATACTGGAACAGTACGCCGACCCGCGTCTGAAAGTTACCCATTTCGAAGACACGGTAAACATGTGGGAAAACCACAACCGATGTCTTGAGCTCACGCAGGCCCGTTATGTCGTGTTCTGCCACGCCGACGACCGTCTGGAGACCAACGCGTTGCGGGCCTTCGAACGACGGTTGCGTGACCGCGACTTCCCAGAACGGTACATGTGCTGGGGGCGTTCACGTTTTCGCGACTTTCTGCCGAACTGGGAGGCCGGCGGTGGAACGCTGGATCAACCCCTGGTGGGCGAGTACGCATTTCTTCCCTTTTCGCTCGCCGGGGTGACACCCTCGGGCACGCTGTATTCCACAGCCGCACTCCGTGCCTCCGGCGGATTTTACCCCTGCACAGTGCGCGGAGCCCTGTCTGATATGGCCACCGAGCTGCGCCTTGCTCTGCAGGGGTTTACCGTCGAAATGGCGAGTTTCTGTGTGTTCGAGCGCCTCGACGCCGCCACGCTGACGCATGTCGACAGCGACGCTACTCGCGCCTGCCTGTGGGATGCGCTGGATGCGTTGCACGCCGAATTCGGAACCGAGGCGCTGGTGCTCGCCGCCCGTAAAGGACGGGATCGCCTGCACTTCGACCGCCTCTCGGCTGTGGAAAACTATCTGCTGGAACGTCACAGCGCATTCAGCTCCCGCGACATCGCCGTGCTGCTGGCGCGCCGCAACTCCCCCCGCCTCTGGACTTCCGGCGACGGAACGCGACTCGCGCGCACGCTGGCTCGTCAGGCAACCGCGCAAATTCCCGCCCTTCGCGGGCGTTTGTCAGTACTCAAATGAGGGGATTTCGCGGTCGATGGGTGGGGCTGAGCGGAACGAGAGGTGCGTGGCCCTACACCAGACGCCGCACCACTCCCTGAAGCCGCGCCGGCAACACACTCATTCCGGAGCGCAGCCACGCCCTGTCCAGCAGGCGAATACTAGCCAGCCAGACGATACTGCACGCGGCTGCGCATGCGCTGAACACAGTGAACGCGGAGGTTCCGGCCAGACACCACTTCACCAGAACAGCGGTCAAGCCGACCAGGGCGGCAATCATGGCGGGAACTGACATCGCGCGTGCAAAGGCGACGGGGCTGGATTGCAGCACGCGCTGAATCAACAGGCCCAGCGTGGGGGCGGCGATGAGCACAATGGCCACTGAAAACCCAATCGCCGTGCCTTCGATGCCATTCCAGTACAGACCCGCCATCAGACACGAGACGATAATGGCGGCGTTTACCGCGCCCAGTATCGCCAACTCTTTCGAGCGGCCGCGCGCCAGGTACATGCCGCCCGTGGTGGCAATCACGGGATTTAGTGCACCGGCAACACACAAATAACGAAATACAGGCGCCGAGGTGGCCCACGCCGGACCCCATACCAGCCGCACGGTCTCTTCCGCAGTAACCGCAAGCGCTGCCATAAGCGAAAAGCTGATGAGCGCCAAAAAATGCACGATTTGTAACCATGCCTGATACAACAGCGCGGGGTTTTCCCGGTGCCGCTGAAACAACGGGTGCAGAACCGGGTGAATCACGCCCGTCAGCAAATCCTGCGGCATGGTCATGAGCGTATAGGCGCGACTGTAATAACCAAGCGACTCCGAGCCGAGCCATTTTCCGATCAACAGGTTATCGGCATTGCGCGCCCAGTAATTTATGGCACCAAAGGCCGTCACACCGGTACTGAACCCAAGCGCCTGTTTCCATGTGGCCACGCGAAATGTCAGCCACGGATACCACCGAAGAATCGCCAGACGTGAAATAAGCCGAAACAGATGCAGCGACAATTCACGAATCACCAAAGTCCAGTAGCCGGCACCCTGCAGGGCGGCGGTCACAGCCACGGCCGCGCTCAACACCCCGGCACCGGTCTCCGAAAAGGCCACCGCCCTGAAATTCAGGTCGCGTTCCAGCATCCCGGTAGGAATACGATTCAGCGCTGACAGCGTGAAACCAATACCCGCAACCGCAAGCACGGGTCCCACGCGCACGTCGCCAAAGAAGTTGGCCGCCACGTCTGAGAGTAACCAGGTAAGCAGCGACAACGTCGCACCCGATGCCGCGCTCCACCAGAAAACCGTGGAAACGTCCGCCCGATCCCAGTGCGGGTGTTGCACAATGGTGCTCGAAATTCCAGATTCTGCCAGAATGGTCACAAATCCGGTGACGACCATCGACATGGCCACCAGACCGAAATCCTCGGGCGTGAGAAGCCGGCCCAGCGTGCCCATCAGCAGCAGGCTGACAACAAACTGACCGTAACGGGCGACGGCGACCCATGCGACGGCGCGCGCACCGCTCTGCGCGAGCGACTGGCCGGCACTGCGAGCGTTCGATTCAGCACTGGGCGCGCGCGATAGCGTCTGTGGCTCGGAGGTATCCTGCTTCGGTGACGCAGGGTCAGGCGTGGCGCTCATGAATTCAGCGCCTGCGCAATGGCACGCCCCCGCATCACGCAATCATCGCTCCAGAAATACTTCCACTCACCAAATCGACCAGCCAGCATCAGGGTTCCGGGCTGCGCCTGATGCCGATTCCAGTCGGTCATGGGGTGCAGCGCATCGTCTTCGGGCTGCAGCCCCATGGTGTGCAACCACTGGTGAATGGTCTGCAGGGCAGGGCGGCGATGGTGATCACAGACCACGTTTGCCCATTTCACAAAGTGGTGCGACGAACGTGTACCCGCAACCGCCTGCCCATTTTCCACGTCCACAAACCCCATTCGCACAAGCTCGGCGACCACCCGTTTTTCGATCTCCTCGAAGCTGGCAGAAAACGGACGATAGGGGCTGGCATAGACTTCGACCTGAATGCCGGTGTGTCCCGCAGGTGCATTGTTTGGAGAGAGAATTTCTGTGCAGTGAATGCGCGTGCTTAGCAGGTCGCGATCGTACACATAGAACCAATTGCCGGGAATGCGGGTGGGGTGCGGTGCGGTGACCTGCACCAGCAGCAATTCCGAGCAAACCAGCTTTGCAGCCGCGTCCCGAACCTCGTCTGGAGTATCCGTTACCAGAGAAATAAATACCGGCAACGGCAGCGTGGAGACAATACGCTGCGCGCGCCACGTGGCGCCCGATGCCGTCGTGACCTTTCGGGTGCGCAGGTCGATGCTGGCGACCGGATCACCGAGCGAAATACGTGCATGTTCGACAAGCCCTGCCGCGTAGGCCTGATAACCGCCATGACTCGGGTAGCGTACAGTAGAAATATAGTGTGTCTGAACCGGAAGTGGGCCCTGACTGCCGGCGACGACATCTTCCACCTTCGGAAGAAATACCCGATCACCCACCCAGTCGGTGGTCAGGTTTTCGGGTGCGGTGGTCCAGTATTTCTCGGTATAGGCGCGAGGAAACTCGTTGGCAAATACGTCGCCGAACGACGCCCGCAGCCAGTCTCCGTAGTGCGCCGACGCCGGCGGTGTGTCATCACGCGTCTGCAGAAATGAATTCAGGCAGGCTTCGCGCATATCGGCAGGCATTTGCCACAGGTTCGACTGCGCCGGATGGTCAATCCAGTGCCCATTCCACCAGTTGACCGCTCGAACAGGATATTCCTCGAATTTTCCCTCTACGAATTTCTCGAATAATTCCCGCACGTAGGCATGCTTCGTGAACGATACATGCGGGCCTTCGTCCCAGGTAAATCCGTGCTCAAATCGCGAAGCCACATGTCCGTATGGGTGCGACGACGCCTCCAGAATCTGGCAGCGCTCGTGGCCAATATGCCACGCCACCGAGAGCCCGGTCAGGCCGGCACCCAACACCAGAATCTCGGTCTCCTGCACCGGCGAGGTACTCATGCCAGACGCCCTGTACCAGAGGGAGCCGTCGCTGCGCCCGGCGACTGCAACACCCCGGCGATGCTATCCCGGAGTGCCATAATGGCCGGTGTCCATGAAGACGCCTGCGCCAGGCCGTGCATGCCGTGTGCGACACAGAAACTGCGCCACCGAGCAGGGTTTCCAACAACACGCATCATATTCGACGGCCGCGACGGCAGCGCGCCGAAATGAAGGTGGCGCAGACCATCGAGCGTGGTCGCAATCTCCTCGGCTACGCTGCGCACGGTGCGCGGTTCTCCCGAACACAGGTTCACCTCATGGAGCTCCCGCACATCGTCTGCCTGCATGGTCGCCATGGCAACCAGCGCACGAGCGACGTCAGAAACAGGTACATAATCCCGAATTTCCACGCCTTCGGTCAGCTGCAGCGGCACGCCGGTCAGGCAGGCCTGCACCACTTGTGGCACCAGCTTATGCAGGCCTTCGCCTTCACCAAACATACCGAAGGGGCGGGCCAGCACGACGTGCATGGGCGACGTGTGGCGCACCGAACGCAACATCAGCGTCGCCGACGCCTTGCTGGCACCATAGATGCCCGACGGCCGGAGTGGAGCATCCTCGGCAAATGGCGTCTCGGAAGAGCCATATTCGTAGCCGGTGCCCACATGAATAAACCGGTCGGCGCCATAACGAGCCGCGCTCTGATGCAATAGCAGCGTGCCGTCTACATTGACGCGAACAGCCATCACCGCGTCCTGCTGACCGTGGTCCACTCCATATGCCGCGCAGTGAATAACAGCGCGCGGGCGCAGCGTCTGCATGAGCGCCGCAATATCGTCGGCCGAGGCAAGGTCGCAGCGATAGGTGCGCACCAGAGAATTTCCCTGTAGCTGAGCCGGCAGTTTTTCCGGATTTCGCACCGGCACCGCCACCGGAGTGCCGCCCTGCGCAAGTAGCCGGGCAACATGCCGCCCCAGAAAGCCGGTTGCGCCGGTAACAACGACGGGATTGGCCTGACTCATGCGTTGGCTCCAGCGGCGCGAATCTGCGCCAGCATCATGCCGCGAAGCGCCTCGGCCGAAGCACCCTCGGCGTGTGCGCGATACCACTCGGCTGTCCATTGCAGGCATTGCGAAAGCGGAATCCGAGGACGCCAACCCATGCGATGCGCTGCCAGAGAAGAATCGAGTTTCAGGAGGCCGGCTTCATGCGGACCCTGTTCGCGGTCGCTGATGTCCTGCCATGCGGCACCGTCACCCCACGCTGCACAAAGTCTGTCCATGACCGCGCCTACGGGAAGCACGTCGTGGTCGGCGGGGCCGAAATTAAATGCGCGGGCAAACGCTGTATCGTGCCACGCCTTTTCTGCGAGCACGAGATAACCGCGCAGCGGTTCAAGCACGTGTTGCCAGGGACGCGTGGCGTGCGGCGACCGAATTTGCACTGCATTGCCGCTGGTCCATGCGCGCACCGCGTCGGGAATCAGGCGGTCTTCGCTCCAGTCACCGCCCCCGAGCACATTTCCGGCGCGGGCGCTGGCCACCGAGACACGATGGGGCTGACCCGCAAAGAAGGAGCGACGGTACGCCGACGTCACCAGCTCGGCGCATCCCTTACTGTTACTGTAGGGGTCATAACCGCCCATGGGCTCGTTTTCGCGGTAACCCCACGGCCATTCCTGATTTTCGTAACATTTATCACTGGTGACGATGACAACCGATCGCACGCTCGGGGTTTGCCGTATCGCATCCAGCACATGGACAGTGCCCATGACGTTGGTGCGATAGGTCTCGACCGGGTCGCGGTAAGATTTACGCACCAGCGGCTGCGCAGCCATGTGAATGACAACATCGGCGTGTGAAGCCTGCAGCTGAGCCAGCACCTGCGCCTGGTCGGCGACGTCGCCCACGTGGTGATGAACGATATCGGCGGTGTGCAGCACGTCGAACACGGCTGGCGTTGAGTCAGGCGCGAGGGCGTACCCAAAGACCTCGGCGCCGAGCTCATGCAGCCAGTGACACAGCCAGGTGCCCTTGAAGCCGGTGTGACCGGTCAGAAACACACGTTTTCCGTTCCAGAACGACGTGTGTGGAACAGCGGTGACGTTCATGCCCAGACCTTCCAGGGTGCCTTGCCCGAGCTCCAGAGTTCATCGAGCATTTTTTTGTCGCGCAGCGTGTCCATGGGCAGCCAGAACCCGCTGTGCCGAAAGGCATGCAGCTCATTTTGCAGGGCGAGGGTCTCCAGAGGCTCGCGCTCCCACGTGGTTTCGTCTCCAGCAATAAGGTCAATCACCGACGGTTCCAGCACAAAGAAACCGCCATTGACCCAGCCGCCGTCGCCGACGGGCTTTTCTTCAAAGGTTTCGATGCGACCGGCCGGGTCGATCGCCAGGCGTCCAAATCGGCCGGGCGGCTGCGTCGCCGTCAGCGTCGCTTTCCCGCCATGCGAGCGGTGAAACGCGAGCAGCGCTGCGATATCGATATTTCCGACGCCGTCCCCGTACGTCAGGCAGAACGTATCGTTGCCAACATAGTCGCGTACCCGGCGCACTCGGCCGCCGGTCATGGTGTCGGCGCCGGTGTCCACGAGGGTGACTTTCCACGGTTCCGACGAGTTCTGGTGTACCTGCATGCTGTTGTTCGACAGGTCGAATGTTACATCCGACATGTGCAGAAAATAATTCGCGAAATATTCTTTTACGACGTAACCCTTATACCCCAGACACACCACAAACTCGTTGATGCCGTAGTGCGAGTAGATTTTCATAATGTGCCAGAGGATCGGCTTGCCACCGACTTCGACCATGGGCTTGGGTCGAAGTCCGGTCTCTTCGCTCAGGCGCGTGCCCAGACCACCAGCGAGAATCACAGCTTTCATAACGGGGCTCCCTGGCGAAGCATGGCCTGTGCGAGGTCACGCGTGGTGGCGGTCATGTAGGCAATCTGCTCTTCGGTAATACCCGGCCAGCAACCCAGCCAGAACGAGCGGTTCATGACGTGGTCGGTGTTTTCCAGCGTGGTAGCGACACGGTAATGAACGTCGCGATAGGCCGGCTGGCGTGTGAGGTTGCCGGCGAACACCAGACGTGTGCCAATGCGACGCTCTTCGAGCTGTCGCACGAGCACATTGCGATCGATGGCCACATCGGGACGCACCGTGAGCACAAAACCAAACCATGATGGCTCGGTGCCTGCCGTCGCCCTGGGCAGAATAAAGTACTCTTCCAGGCCGGCCTCGCGGAACGATTGCGTGAGCAGCGCGTGGTTGCGACGCCGTGCCTCGATAAATCCGTCGAGTTTCTGCAGCTGACTGACACCGATGGCCGCCTGCATATCGGTCAGCTTCAGGTTATAGCCAATATGCGAGTAAATATATTTGTGGTCGTACCCTTCGGGCAACTCTCCCAGCTGCCAGCAGAAACGTTTGCCGCAGGTATTGTCTTCGCCCGGCGGACACCAGCAGTCGCGGCCCCAGTCGCGGAACGACTCCAGAATGGTCTGCCAGCGAGCGTTCCTGCAGAACACAGCGCCACCTTCGCCGGTGGTAATATGGTGTGCCGGATAGAAACTCAGCGTGCCTAGCTCGCCGAACGTGCCCACGTGTTGTCCATCAATCGTGGCACCAAACGCGTCGCAGCTGTCTTCGACAAAGTACAGACCGTGGCGGCGACAGAAGTCGGCCACCACGCGCGCATCAAACGGGTTACCCAGCGTGTGCGCCACCATCACGGCGCGGGTCTTCGGGCTGACGGCGGCTTCGAGCTGGTCCAGACACAGGTTGTGCGTCTCCAGCTCGACGTCCACAAACACGGGCGTGCAACCCTGCTGCACAATCGGGTTCACCGTCGTTGGAAACCCTGCGGCAACGGTAATGACTTCGCTACCTGCAACAATGCGTTCGTCGCCGAGCGTGGGAGAGGTCAGGGCCGAGAAGGCGAGCAGGTTGGCGGCAGAGCCGGACGTGGTGGCGACCGCTTTGCGGGCACCCACACGGCGCGCGAGCTGCTTCTCGAATTCTTTGGCGTAACGACCCGCTGTGAGCCACATGTCCAGGCTGGAGTCCACCAGGTTGTGCAGATCGTCGGCGTCAACCACCTTTCCGCTGACCGGAATGTACGACACACCCGGCTCAAACGTCTTTCTGCCGAGCGATTCGAAGTAACGGCGCGAAAGAGCCAGGATTTCGGCACGCAACGCCGCTGAGTCACTCATTTTCGGTCTTTGGAAACAAAGTTTCAGGGAGGGAACCTGCCCGGGAAACAGCGGGCACAACCCAGACGAATGTCCCGGCGGCTCTAACGCCTTTGCCATACTCTTTCAAGTCGCCATTCCCGGCTCTCGGCGGTCAGCGACGAGTAACCACCCGCTTGCGGTGCAAGGCCACCATCATCGGCAACGGAGCCAGATGGAGGACCGGCCTGAACGGGGTCCGCGCAGCGTCGTCCCGACTATACCAGCCGTTGTACAACCCGTTGCAATCGCGGCGGCAAGACAGTCATGCCAGCGCGCAGCCACGCCCTGTCCAGCAACCGAATCGCCGCCAGCCACACCACGCTGCAGCTCATCACGCACGCGCCGAAAATGACCAGCGCTCCAGCGTCAGAAAGGAGCCACTTCGTCGCCGCTGCCATGCCGCCCACCAGCGTAGCGACGAGCACGGGCACCGCCATCGCGCGGAAAAATGCGGCCGGGCTCGATTGCAACACGCCCTGAATCAACCATCCCAGGGTTGGGCCCGCAATCAGTACACTCGCAACCGATAATCCGGTCGCGGTGCCTTCGATGCCGCCAAGATAGAGCCCTACGGACAGGCACAATACGTTGATGCACGCGTTGGTTGCGCCCAGAATGGCCAGCTGGCGTGAGCGCCCGCGCGCCAGATACATGCCGGTGGTGGTGGCAATCAGCGGATTCAGGGCGCCGGCAAGGCATAGATACCGGAATACCGGCACCGATGCGTCCCATGAAGGTCCCCACACCAGCCGCACCGTCTCTTCCGCCGTCACGGCGAGCGCGACCATGAGGGAAAAGTTGATGAGGGCCAGAAAATGCACAATCTGTAACCACGCCCGATACAACAGCGTGGGGTTTTCCCTGTGCTGCTGCATCAGCGGATGCAGCACCGGCTGAAGCACCCCATACAGCAGATCATGGGGTATGGACATCAGCGTATAGGCGCGGGTGTAATATCCCAGAGATTCCGAGCCCAGCCATTTGCCTATCAACAGATAATCTGCATTGCGCGACCAGTAATTGATCGCGCCGAACGCGGTTACGCCCGAGCTGAATCCCATCGCGCTCTTCCACGTCGCCACGCGAAATGTGAACCAGGGATACCAACGTAGAATGAAAAGCCGGGAAATCAGGCGAAATATCTGAAGCGCTAACTCCCGGATTACCAGTATCCAGTATCCCGCGCCCTGCAGGGCGGCGGTCAGCGCCAGCGCTGCGCTCAGAAGACCCGCGCCCGTCTCGGTATAGGCAAGCGCACGAAAATTCAGATCGCGCTCCAGTATCCCGGTTGGAATACGATTGAGCGCCGACAGCGTGAAACCGACTCCCAGAACGGCCAGCACCGGGCCGACACGTGCGTCGCCATAAAAGCTCGCCACCAGCGGCGAACATACCCCTGTCAGTAACGAGAGCGTCAGGCCCGAGAACAAGCTCCACCAGAACGCAGTCGACAGATCGCCCCGATCCCATTGTGGGTGCTGCACGATCGTACTCGACAGCCCTGACTCGGCGAGAATGGAGACAAAGGCCGTGACGACCATCGACATCGCCACCAGACCAAAGTCTTCGGGAGTCAACAATCGACCCACAATGACCATCAGCAGCAGGCTGATGGTCAGCTGAGCACTACGTGCCACCGCGACCCAGGCAACGGCTCGTGTTCCGCTCTGCGCCAGCGTCCGACCGGTTTGGTCGGTGGATGATCCGGAAGTGGGCACCGGGCCCGGCTCCTCCTGCGTCTCCGGTGCAGGAGCAGGTGTCGCGCTCATAGGGGCACAGCCCCAAACGCCCGGCCGTCACACCGGGGCGCTTCAGGTCGTTGCACGAATTCGCACCCGCCCGGGCAGGACGAGCCCGGGGTACGTGTGTGCAACAAGGCGAATTCCATCATGTCGAGTCCAGCACGGTTGCATGGCGGCCCGCTGTCGGCTGCGAACCGCGGGGCGATACCAGGCCTGACTTCAGCCGCTGCGGCTGTAACCCCTTTGGGATCGCCTTTCAAGCTGCGCATCCACCCGCGTGGACGGGCGGTCGCCCGGGAATCGAGATTGCGCTGGTCGCGTCCCCCCGCTATGGCGCCACTGCATGAAGGGTTCACACACACAGGTCCGATTTCCACTCGAGGCGTTCAGTCGTTCGGGAGGCATGCGCGTCATCGTCGGCATTGCCAATGCGCTCGCTCAGGATGGCGTACGCGTCCAGGTGGTCGTCCCTGACTTCTCGTGCCAACCACCCTGGCCGCTGCACCCGGATGTCGCGCTGACGGTGATTTCGACCGCCGCCCTGCCACACAGGCTTCGGCAAATACAATGGTTTCAGTGGCTTGCAGTGCATGGGGCCGATGACTGCGAGGTCGTGGTCTCTACCTTCTGGCGCACCATGTACTGGCTAAGCGCCAGCTGCCGTTTGCAGCGGAGGCGCCCGACGCTTGTAAACCTTGTGCAGGGCGACGACGCGCGCAGTCAGGTTCAGGAGCGGCAGATGTCGCCGCTCGCAAGGCGGGTTCTGTTTCCGCTGGCGCGCAGGTCGGTGCAGCTGCCATCGAAAACGGTGCTCGTGTCTTCGTGGTTGCAGCAGAGCGTGGGAAGGCAGGGCGACGTGATCCCCAATGGGGTCAATCGGTCCGTGTTCTATCCGGCAGCGCCGGCCGGTACGGCAAAAACGGAGTTTGTGGTGGGTGCGGTGGCGCGTGCGACCGCCCAGAAAGGCTGGGATACCCTGCTCGACACCTGCAGCCGCCTGGCACAACGTTCGCCCATGAACGTCCGTTTTGTGTTCGCTTCGCCCGATGCGCTGCCCATGAGCGAGATTCCGGCTCAGGTGGCCGAGCGGCTGACGGTGCTGCAGCCGCGCGACGATGGCTCGATGCGCGAGTTCTATCAGTCGCTGGACGCCTTCCTGTTCTGTTCACTGTCGGAAGGCTTTGGCCTGCCACCGCTCGAGGCCATGGCCTGTGGTGTGGCGGTTGTCAGCACGGATTGCGGCGGCGTCCGGGAGTTTATGGATGGTCAGAACGGGGTGCTGGTGCCGGTGGGGCAGCCCTCGTTACTGGCCGATGCCCTGTACGAGCTGTGGAGGCTGCCCGCTGGGCGACTGCGCATGCGTGACCTGGGGCTGATGACCGCGGCTCGCTTCTCGACCGAGGTGCAAATGCAGCGCTTTGTGCATTATTTCAGGGAGTTGTTGACGGCATGAGCCATGCCATTCCTGCCTTTTCGGTGGTCATTCCGGCATGGAAGCGCGCCGAACTCACACAGCGGGCTGTGCAGAGCGTGTTGCAGCAGACGTTTGCGGACTTCGAGGTCATCGTGGTGGACGACGCGTCACCCGAACCCATCGAGCCGCAGCTGCACCTGCCTGCCGACCCCCGTGTCCGCGTGATCCGTCGTGCTGCCAACGGTGGTGGTTCGGCCGCCAGAAACACGGGTTTTGATGCCGCACGCGCGCCGGTGTTGTGCCTGCTGGATTCCGACGACCTGTGGCTGCCCGGCAAGTTGCAGGCCGAGCACGACTGGCTGCAACGGCACGAGCGCGGCGACCACTGGCTGCTGTTTTCACGGTTCTGGGTGGATTCAGTCAACGGACGAACCCTGGCGCGTGAAGCTGGCTGGATCCCCGGCATGGAGCTCGCGGCGTTCCTGTTCGCCGACCGTGGCCCGATGCAGACGAGCTCACTGACCATGCCAACGCGTCTGGCGCAGCGGGTTCGCTTTGATGAGCGACTGCCAAGGCTTCAGGACTGGGATTTTGTGCTTCGAATCGCGGCCACAGGCGCTCGAATCGAGTATTTGCCGGTAGAGACCGCAGTCTATGACGCGCCCGACAACGACGAACGCATCTCGTCCCGACTTGATCCGGACTTTCTGCGTCGCTGGATCGAGGCGCGCAAAGGCTGGATGAGCCCGCGCGCCTACTGGGGTTTTATGGCCAACAAGCTGGCGCCCGAGCTGGTGCAGACCGGTCGCCGCGAGCAGGCGATTCCGCTGTTTCTTCAGGGCGTGCTACACGGCGTGCTGACGCCGCGTTATGCCGCGATCGAGCTG
>Ga0169931_10005474_pt1 | contig 19347 bp, 19 predicted proteins | sample Kivu_15m_20L_FD_129675 | JGI IMG/M metagenome (GOLD analysis project Ga0169931, IMG submission 129675) | Freshwater microbial communities from Lake Kivu, Western Province, Rwanda to study Microbial Dark Matter (Phase II) - Kivu_15m_20L... | ecosystem: Environmental > Aquatic > Freshwater > Lake... | reverse complement strand
GATTTTTACAAGAATAACTCTTAATATTTTTCAAATAAGGCGGCGGACGCGCGGATTTATAAAAGCAAAGCTGATAGTTTGTTTTTTAGCTAAAAAATTAAGGCTTTCAGTGCGATTGCCATGCTTGAGTGGTCTTATTCAAAAACAAAAACTAGAAGAACTAAACCAGTTTTTTGAAACAAACCATCCAAAAAACACAATAGATAACATAAATAATACTTTTGGAGTTGTTATTATGGGTAAAGACAAAAATACAGTCATCAATACGGGACATAGTTTATTTTATGTTAAGGACAGCAATGGAAATATTACTTATTATGAAAACACGACCAGTAATTATGGTTTTTCTGGCGGGGTGCGTAAGTTAACTGAAGAGGAATATACAGAAATTTATGGAAATAGAAAATTTGTAACTAAAGAATTTAAACTAAACCAGGAGAAATATGACAACTTAATTGAGTATGTTACTAGCAATCAAAATAGTTATAATATACACTTTAATAACTGTATTCAATTTGTTAACAAAAGTATGGAAGAAGCTGATTTAAATTTGAAAACAAGAGATTTGTTTACAAAAGAAGAATTAGAAAGTATTGAAATAGGAGAATGGTTTTATAATTACCATAACCATGTTCCTGATAAACAAGAGATGCCAGAACATGACATTAAAAATATTGGAAGGAATTTAAAAAATGCATTTAACCTCTAATTTTACAAACATTACCGAACTAGAATTATTAGGGGTAAGAATTTTAGCAATATCAATAAGTTGCTATGTTGTCGTTTGTTTTTTTTATTTTGGAACCTATTTCATTGACGGAACGAAATCTATAAAAATTTGTTTTGAGCATGCTTTTTCAAATAGACGCTTGATGTGTATGCTAGCACTGATGCTAATATTATTTCTATTGTTGGTACCAATCTATTTAAAGTTTTGTTTTTGAGTTTATTTTAGAGACTATTCAACTAAATGTGAAAAACCAATCCTGCTAATCACTCCAAAAACTTTTAAATCTATTCGGTGACAACTGAGTATAGATGGTAGTGTTCTTAATATTCGAGTGTCCCATATAACCTTGAATAGCACGGGTATCTTGTCCTTGGTTGGCTAAATAAAACCCAGTGCTATGTCTTAGCATATGTGGATGAACGGTAAAACCGAGTTTAGTTTGCTCGCCTGCTCTGCTAATGATATGCCTAACCGTTCTTGCGGTGAGCGGGGTGTTCCTCTCGCTCACGAACACATAAGAAGAATTCTGGTGGTTACGCTTTAATTGACGCAATGCTCGTAGTTCAATACCACGTAACGGATGAGTGGATGGAATTCCATTTTTAATTCTAGTGACATGAAGTAATCCCATTTTCAAATCCACCTGCTCCCATTTCAATGCAATTAATTCGCTCACTCTTAATGCATGACGGAACGCTATCAATATTAGTGTGTCATCTCGATGGCCTTGTCTTCCTATGCTACGAGCAGTTTTTCTAAGCGCTTCGACTTCATGAGCCGTAAGATATTCTCGTGATCGCATCTGACTATTGGCTACTCGTCTTGGCGGTAATTGCTTGTTGGCGGTTTTAGATTTAACCACTTTTAAAATCTTTGCCGTTTTTGGGTGTTGGTGAATCATGGCTAGCATTGTTTCTCTCCTAGTGCTGTGTAAGGGTAATTTTCCGACATTGCCGTAAATAGTCATTAACGGCAATGTTCTAAACGTTCTTACTTGTCTAGTTTCCGACTGAGTATCAGCCCATAAGCTATCTGCGTGATGGTCTCCTCAATGACAAAGTGGATGGACTGCAACATTTGCCGTTGCGTCTTCAGAATGTCATCACCATTGTTCAAAAGTTGCGGAAACACGCCGTTAACTTTGTTGGTAACAAACTCATACAATTCATCTTCAAAGGCTTGCTGGTTGAATTGGGTGGTCATTATTGTTGTACTCCTATTCCTGAGTTGTGATTATTTTTTACAAACTCTAATAGGTAAGAGTCGGCTTCATAAGACACCAGCTCTAAGCGTGATGCTAATACCTGTCTCAATGCTCCCGTAAGCAAGTTGCGCACTTTACATATTGCTTCGTTGGCATCAGGTAACAAACAGTACGACTCTAACTCGTAATATCTAACCTCTGGTTTACATTCGGCATCTAAAGTTGATTGAACAGTTGGTGAATTTAAGACAAAATTAGACTGGGACATGACTAACTCTCCTGTTGAGTTGGTTTGGTTCAAGTGGCACTTGAGAGCTTAGACCCTCTCTTGTGCTGCGTTAATTACTACTTGCAACAAGATTAATTATTTACCATAATGGTAATCAAGTCAATGTCTGTTTTAATAAATATTTAAGTTTTGAGTAGTTCCATGAAAAATCGTAATAGTAACAAAAGAGAAAATCCCTACATAAGAAAGGCTGTAGATTCCTATGGTGGCACGGTAGAACTCGCTCAAAAATTAGGTACTAGTCCTAGTCGTATATCTGAATGGCTTTATGAAACACGAGCAGTACCTGTAAAATATGCCGTTAAACTTGAAAAGTTAACTATAGGAGAAATAAAAGCAAAAAAACTAAGACCCGATATTTTTGAAGATTAATTACTGCCAAAAGGCGGATGTAATAAGTGTCAACCTAGAAATGGAAAGGGGATAAAGCTTTATGCAAAAAGACACACTAAATGACTTTATTAACGAAATCATTGAAATGGAAGCCAAAGAAGCAAAGGAAGCTGGTGCAATCGGCTACACTGCTAGATCAATGATACAAGCCACTTTACCGCACAGTAAAATAGAGGATTTTTTCTTTCAACGTACTAATGGCAATTTTAGACTTTCAATGACAGCTAACCCAGAAATAGGTTTACCTTATGGTAGCATCCCTAGACTTATACTTGCATGGATGGCAACAGAAGCAGTTAGAACAAAAGAACCTATGTTAATTTTGGGAAATACTTTATCTTCTTTTATGGAAAAACTTGAGCTTGTTCCTAAAGGTGGGCGATGGGGTACCATTGCTAGACTAAAAGATCAAATACAAAAGTTATTCTCCTGCTCCATATCTTGCATATACGATGATGGCAAACGTTGGGCTATTAATAATATAAAACCGGTGCACAAAGCTTATTTATGGTGGGAGACAGACTCCGAGATACCTTCATCGGTAGTATCAACGCAAGGAAAAATGAGTACAAACATTATTAACTCAGAGTATACATTTAAATCAACCGTTATTTTAACTCAGGAATTTTTTAGCGAAATAGTTAACGGCCCTGTCCCAATTGACATGCGTGCCTTAAAAATATTAAAACGATCACCTTTAGCATTAGACATGTATTTCTGGCTTACATACAGGTTCAGTTATTTAAAGAAACCTACAATTATTCCTTGGCAAGTTTTGTTAATGCAATTTGGATCAAAATATCCACAAACTTCTAGAGGGGTTAGAAACTTTAAAATGGCTTTTATTAGAGAATTGAAAAAAGTACATTTAGTTTTTCCAGCAATGAACGTAGATCCTTCTGACAAAGGGTTAATTTTGAATCCCGGTAAACCTCATATTCCAAAACCAATTAACCATAAATAAAAACAGCAATCTACTCACAAACTGTCGCGCTCTTCTTTACCTTTTTTGTGTAAAAGCTTGTTGATCACTAAAGTTATCCACGCCCGAACTGTAGCGCTGAAATAGATTAGGTCATGCCCGAACTGTAGCGGTGTTTGGGCTAGGTCATGCCCGAACTGTAGCAGCACTCCTTATATATACCTGTAGTTATCCTATAGCTTATACCTATAGTATAGGCGCCCCTAACTGTGGAAAAACCTAAAAATAATTAAAGCTAACCTTCCAAATAAGTTACCTGCGGTGCTGTTGTTGTTGATTCAAAAAACTGTATGTAATAACAATCAGGCATAAACCAATTCCATAGCTCCAAAACGCAAATTAGGATAAAGTAAACCGTGTTGTGATCGGTTGTGACCACGGACTTAAAGCATTTGTGAAAACGAACACTAACAGGACTAATGTTAATTAAATGCAAATATTAATTATTGCAGGACCTAACGGAGCAGGTAAATCCACATTAGCAAAAGAAATCTTGCCCGCTGAGATCGAATATGTTAACCCAGATACAATTGCAAAAAAGATTGGTGATAAATCACGAGCAGGAATGTTAAAAGCAGGAAGACTAGCCATTAAACGTAGAAAAGAATTAGCTCTAAGTAAAGTTAGCTTTGCTATTGAAACAACCTTATCTTCTAAAAATGAACTACTAAAATTTTTAAAACAAGAAAAGACCAACGGATATTATATCAATTTGCTATTTATATGGTTAAAAACGTCAGATCTATCCTTAGAACGCGTAAAAGAACGTGTTTTATCCGGTGGTCATGATATACCTACTGAAGATCTCAAAAGGCGACATCACAGAAGCTTGTTTAATTTTATGATGTATTATTCTAAAATAGCTCATAGATGGGCATTTTATGATAATTCGGAAAAAGCATCACTATTAGTCGCTGAATGCATTGAAGGAAAGAAAAGAATATTTAATGAAACTGAATGGGAAAAGTTAGAGGAGTCTGTAAAATGCGTTGTGGATTAGATATGAATAAAGAACTTTCTTCTAAAAAAATTAATGAAGCCTTTAATCGTGCGATCAAAAGGGAACTTTTAGAAAAGAAAAAATTAAATATTCCTATCGCAATATTTAAAAATGGCAAGATTGTTAAAATCCCACCGGCCGAAATCTAAAGTTCAATTATCCGCATCGAAATATCTTATAATCGAATTAACCATTTCACCGTTGCTATTGTCTTGTCTTAACTGAACTGTCACTTGTTTACCTATTAGCTGCATAGATTCTTGACTTAATCTCGTATTGGGCAAAATATCCCATAACTTCTGTATTGTCCTACTCATAATTCCTCCTGTCTTATTCCACACCCACCAATCCCTTATTATAACCACTTTAAGTTCTGACTCATTTTCAACAGGAACAAATACTGCAATGTTTACAATAGCCATAGGATTACCATTGCTGGAAATTTGATTTGTCATGACTTCTATTATTTCAGCTTCATACAAACCCTCTGGCAACAATGCTTCTAACACTATTGCTGATCCTTTTTTTAATTCAAGTTTAAACTCAGTTTGTTTTTTAGAAGACTTGCATTGATTAATCTGCAATGGTTCAACAGACATTCCAACTTGTCCGCTCCATGAGTCAACTGCTTTTACTTCGGTTAATGTCAACTGTTCCCATAATGTAACATCTTCTTCGGGAAACAACTGTACCATACAGTCTTTAATAATTTTCTGTACCGACTCAGTAATGAACTTAACCTTGCTTTCAGGAATATCTAAAATAATTTCGTCATGAGCAGTACCTATTAAATATGGGTCTATATTATTGTCTATTAACTTTTCAATTAATAAATATAAGAAGTCAGCCGCCGTCGCTTGCACGGGAAAGTTAATAGATTCGGAGTAACCCACTTTTCCTTTCCAAGTTCTACGCCGTCCTCTTTTAGATTCGGCGTATCCTCTATCAGTTGCTAATTTAAACTGACTCTTCTGAGCTTCGCTTAATTCAGAAAACGCACGATGCCAGCCATCTCGAATATGAGAGGCTTCAAACAAGGTTACATTTCTTTCGTCTTCCAACGATAACTTGCTTTGAAACTTTTTAGCTCCCATCCCATACGACAACGCTAGATTTGCTAATTTCCCAAACCTGCGCTGTTCTTTGGTAACTTGGGTTATATCGCATCCATAGATGCCGGAAGCAGCGTACGCGTGCATATCTAAATTTTGTCTCATTCTGTTTAATTGCTCTCTGGCGTTAACAATTAACGCGAAGAATAAAGACTCTTGCTGAGCAATATCGATAACCAAAAGTTTATTGCCAGGCGATGGGATTACTAAGTTTCTAAGTTCAATTCCTTTAGCGTTTTTCTTCGGCAGTAAGTTAAGAGCAAATTCAGTCGCAGACACTCTCCCAGTAATTTGACGCCCAACAAAGTAATTAGTGTGAAGTTTACCATCACCATAGCGTTCAATATTTTTAATAATAGGGTGAGCAAAGTCGCTAAGTTGTCCCTTTATTTTTTCCAACAATAACCATTTGTTTAAAACATCAGGCAACGGCAAATGACATTCTCGTTCAAACTTAGCAATAGACTCTCTACTAACGCTTACCTTCTGAGACTTTGAAGTAATATCAAAATAAGGCAATAACTCTGAATGCTCTTTCTCCATCCAACTAACGATAACACTAGCAGTCAATTTTTTATTTGATGGTTGTATCTCTTCTAGTAAACGTTGTTCTAACTCTTCACACTGCAGATTCCTTGCTCTAACCCATTCATCGAATTTACCCCTGTCAAAATTTACGCCTCGCTCCTCTATAAGTTTGTATGTCCTTAAACAATTACAAATAGATAAATAACCTTCCCACATTTTTCCTTCCAATTGCCCAACGCACAAACTACTTTTTTGTTTTTCAAATATCTTAGTCGCGTAGACAGCGTCCAATGCGGCGTATTCATACTGAGCCTCACTTAATGGGAGATACCAATTAGAGGTTTGTAGTTCTTTGGATAAAGTTAATTCAAAATATTTGTTAACCAAAAAGGCAAGGTCTCTTGTGGCTGTCTTATTAGTTACGACAAATGACTCAAGCACTTGCACACAAAGAATTTTTAAAGTGACATTCAACTGGTTAAAAATAAACGCTGACTCAAACCCAGCGTTAGCGGATATAAAGAAATAATTTTTGGTTTGTTTCAACTTATTGGATAAGGCTTCTAGCAACCCAACGTTGTAAATGACGTCTTTACTTTTAAAATTGCCGTTGTTAAGCTCCTGACGGTTTGAAATCAAATCAAATATATAACAAACATTTGCTTCATGGTTATAAACCTGAACTAAACTAATTCTATCATTAGTGGAATGCAATCCCGTGGTTTCGATATCAAGGCCACAATAAGGAAATTTTAAAAGCCCCTTAAAAGCATCATCAGCTTGTTCTGCGAAAAATATTTTAACGATGGTTGCTCCGGTCGTTGATAAATCTGTGGTATTAGTTGGAAATAATTCTGGTGTCAGCTTCTTTCTCTTGGACTTCTTGTGGGAAGTAGCGTTACGATTAGATGGTTCTTGTATAATACTTAAATTCAATCGTTTCTCAGCCACGGATTTAAAAAGACCGTTATAAGTAATGTCGTTTATAAAAGAATGCTCACACAAATTGATTAGATCGGAAACAATTTGAAATTGGTCTGGTTTGGAGATAGACTTTAAGTGGTCGGCGATATCATAATCCTTTTCAGGCGCTTCATGGAATCCGTAAAAGTTTAAAAGTTCTACTTCAGATAAAAGGGTCGTCGTAATATTTTCTTTTTTTAAAATATCGTAGTTGTCAAAAGCGTACTTAAACCCCGTCTCGCTTAAATCTGAAACCCAGACTATTTTTGCTTTAAGTTCATTTAATAATTTCAAATGTGATACTTTTAACCTAGAACCAGCTCCACCGGCTAGTGTCGTTACCCAAACAGGCGAATTGTGGGGTAATAACGGTTGAATAGCTTCTACGCACTTTTCTCCTTCTACGAAAATAATTATCTCTACGGATGGCCGTGGAATATTTTTAGTATTGTACAAAGGAATATCATTAGCCGCTAACCGTTTGTTTCCTGGCCTTTCCCTCCGTATTCGCTTTAGTCCTTGGGCGTTTTCTTCTCGCACAACGGCCATTATTAATGAGCCGTCTTGGTTAAAATAGGGATAATCCACCTGAGAAGCGGGAATAAATTTTACATTCGCTTTGGGTATAGGAGTTTGTTTCACTGGTGGGCAATCAATCGACTTAAACAACAAGCTATTTAAAACTTGATCTAGCTCCATACACAAAGAACTGGTCTTCCATGCTAAACTATGGGCATCTCCTAAGTTAAATTCGGAAATACCTCGCAACCCCGCTAACGCTTTTAAAAGAGTGACCAACGGACTGCGTGAAAATATTAAAGGGTTCGCGAAGTCTTTCATGTATAAGAATTTGTCTGAGTCGAGATTAATACAAATGGATAACGACCCGCAGCCAGAGCGTCTCTTTCCATCAAGCCCCTTTCGAGATTTCTCTCCTAGGATATTTCCAATTCGAAGCTCATTGTCATTCTCCAGGGTGGCATGCTGCCACCATTCAATCAATAAATTAACGACATGCTGCCTGAATGGTCTTTGTTCCAAGGCAGCATGATATTTTTTGTACAAGCTCTCTAAAGAAAAACATTGCATTCTAGGGTGTTGCCTCTGCGGGGATGGAAGCAAACTTCACTAGGTTACAGAACTGTTCATCTTTTGATCGCTTAAAGTCTGCATGCAGCTTAAGGCCTACCAGCTCGTCTAGCTCACATTCTTCCTCACCCTCAAAAGATTCTTTAATGGACTGAATGAAAGTGACACGTGGCACGCTTTTTTGAATGTTATATTCATTAAGCCCCGCATGAAGTCTTTCATAATGGTGATGAACATTGTTGCCCACATAGACCTTGAGACGCAATGCGATGTTTAAATCATCCATTTCACACTGCTGAATCTCAACGATATGGACTCCGGAAGGCACTAACGCCAATTCGCGCGTAGCGCTGGCTTCGTTTATGACTTCGTTAAATACTAATTTATTTTTGCTACTCATATTACGCTCCTGAAATTAAATAAAATTAACTTAAATCCAAACCTAAGAGACAAGAATTAAATTTATCCACTCATGGGTATTTCCTCCTATAGGTCCATTTCAAGCTGTTTATTTATAAGTTGAGATTCTTCCGCGTTGTCTTCTTTCTCTTCGGGATAGCTGAACTCATGAAACCTTTTTCTTAAAGAAGGACCTTCCGCAGTAGCAGATCGTAAACGAATACCCTGTAAGCCTTGGCACGCTTTGTACTTGATTAACGTGTTCATCACTCGCTTGTACAAGGGTTCACTATGAGCGTTAAAGATAATTTGAATCTCAGCTTTAGTTAAAAGATAGCGGGTATGATAAGTGGGTAACGCCGCCTTTAACGAAATTATTTTCGAGTTTTTGAAGGCCTCCGTATTGTTATTCACTGCATTTGAGCAGGCCATATGGGTATTGGTTTCTTGAATCACAATTCGTTCCGGGTTGCGTATACTGTGGGTTGTAAAACCATCAACAATGGAAGTAACAGAAAAATCATGCTTAGTAGGATTAGATAATAATTCTTTTATCCGCTTTAAAATATTGTTTTCAAATGCATCAACGCTACCAGAGACGTTTCTAGCTGCCTCAAACATTTCCATTAAGCGTTTAAAGAAATCTCCCTCGGAAGCAGTCAAAGATAATTCGCTGGGGTTTAACAAACCCATTCTGACGGCTAATGTGAAAGTAAAGTCTACGGCCGCAAAGGAAGTGAGAATATTTAAAGAGTCTGGCATCAGCGCAATATAAGGACTAATGAGTTTTTTAGAATATTCGGAAAACTCATTTCGTAACTTTGACGACTCCTCCGCGCAATTTGCGACGTTGGTTAAATACTCTACCCACGATTGCGCAAATGCGCCTCGATGACTCATCGTGCTCCTGCATAGCTCCGTACAAAACTCATGATGAGAACTATAGCCTGATGGAAGGGTTTCAAAAATTCCTGAATTAGAATAAGTCGGTAACATTAAATCAGCCAATCGGGTAAACAGTCCCGCGTCTAAGCTGTCAACCGAAATTCCTTTCAATTGTAATTGTTCAGCGAACAAACGTTCGCCTGTGCTATCGATAGTCGCCGTAAACGAACGGGTAGATTTTGCGGTCTGATTTATATTAGATCTGCCGGAAGTGATCCCGTTTATCAAGTTATATACGACCTCAGTCCCCGTCATAGCTTTAATATTCTTAACCTCATCAATGACAACGTAGGAATGATTGAATTCAGGCGCAACGGCCATCAGGTAAGCTAAAGAAGATGACCATGACACGAACGAATCACGAGCGTTTTGTACCGCTTGTATGCCGCTGCCAGCCATCGCAACTGCCGTTATTGAAGATTTACCGGACTGAGTGGGCGCTACCCAGTGAAATATTACGGGCGTGATATTTAATAACGGTGCGAGATATCCCAGTAACATCCTTAGCAAAGGAATATAAGCAACCGTATTGTTTTCTAATAAAGCTAAAACTTCTTTGTGGAAAGATTCTGCGGTACCCAAATTGACGCGAATATTTTTTTGTAAAGTTCCACGATAGTGAATGTTAAATTTAACATTTTCAGCATGAGAAGGCCAAATATAAATTGCTTTATCAATGGATTTTGAAGCATTAGGCATCAACCAGCCAGGAACGGAAGTAAAATAACCTATGGGCACATTTTCTGAATAACGAAGGCCATCGCAGAAATGACGGTAGTAATTCGTCTCTTTAACAGGCCTTACGACACCGCTGCTGGCTAGTTCTAGCGACCATGCGCGAATATCACCGAAAACACTTCCTTGAACAGTTACTGGAACTCCTCCAATAGAATAAACATACCAACAGGAACCCTCTTCACTAATAGAAATTAATTTTCTGGTTAGTGTTGCCACTGGGCCAATAGGAATAAGTTTCTCGTTACCTGTTTGAGTGCGACCTATTCGATAGACATAGTCTCCATGTACGCAATAGTTTCGCCAAGCGCGCCCTATTAATTTGATGCCCTGTGGCGTTAATAGCGGATAATAACGTTCGCCATGGGCAATAGGTTGAGAAACATCAGTAATAACATCCTCCACTACTTCCTCAGGCGGTAATTCCGCCTCTTGCGCGAGTTTAAGCAATTCCTCTCTAAATAAATTTGCTTGTTCGAGGGTTGGCAATTGCTGGGCTTCGAGCATTAACCTCAAGTCGTTACTTAAGTTATTCCAATTTATCAAGGGTATCTTAAGGGCTTTAAGATTATCGGCAGGTAAATTACTTTTCTCAAAGGCAATGCGAAGTGTAGGTGTGGTTTCCTTTCCGCTATTTTTCAATTTATTCAACTGCCGTATCGCAAGAGGGACTTGTTTGGTATGGTGACACTCCAAACCTAGCGAAGTAAGGAAATCGTTTAGAAAAGATGCTCCTACCACAAAAAAAGTTGTGTTGGCTACTGTTGAGGACTCAACAGACGTGTTACAATTGCGCATATTGCCTCCATCAAATGCCAGTTAGGGAATTAACGGTTCCCTAACTGGATGTTCAAGTTTCAAACGTTCTAACTGTATTTAATTCTACGAGATGTGAAAAATAATGGGTATCTGGTGCGATAATTTCTTTTTCAAGGGGTTTATTCTTAAAAAGTATTGAAAAAACATAGGCATGTGAAAATGCGATAGAAGAATGCGAAAAAATGCGAAATGCAATGTGTCCGCATTTCGCATTTTTCTAAGTTTGGCTTATGGGAAAAAACGACTTAGAATTTAATTTTCTTGTATTCTCTGCAATTCAGTAGTTTTGTTAATTGAAACTTTGTGCTTTTCATAATACCTATCCATCTCACTTTTTTTAATCTGACGTAAAATTGTATTCCAGTCACCTTTATAACCATTCTTAACCTCTTCATTATAAATTACACGCGCAGCTTTTTTTAGAGATATGCCAATTTGTTCAACAGCAAGTTCATTTGCCCTGTTTTGCCAACGCTGGTTTCTTTCTTCAATGGATTCATCGCTTTTAAATTCTTGTTGAATCCATGGATGGGCGTGTTCTTTTTCTATACTGGTATCGAATAACTTTAATACTGCTTCAATGCTAAGGTTATGAACACAGCAATATAAATAATTGGGATGAGTGATTAAATAGTGACAAAGCGTTTCTGACCAGTCGAAAAAAACTTTCATATCAACCAAAGCACTTTCAAAGTCCCCTTGTGGGTGGGCATATTTTGTACTGTTATAATCGCCTATCAATTGAAACTTGCCGGCGCTAAAATTACTAAACACTATGCTCAACACTATAAGATACTTCCAGTGATCAAGCTTAGCGTAAGCGTGGTAAGGATCTCTATTTAATAATAACGTAACAGCTTGAGATATCGTAATTGCAGGCATATTGTGCCAATAATCTAAAAGTAGCCAGTTGAGATTCCAATATTTTTGATAGGCTAATGAAAATTCCACATTCCCGTCTTCATCCGTAGGAATATCGCAAGTTTGAAAGAAAAAATGGTCTTTATCAGTATAGCCATTTTCGTCTTGACATTTTTCTTTATGATTGCATACATCCGGCAAATCTCTATTTTCCATAATTGCCGTACGTAACTCTCCCCAGTAATAACAATTATACAAATCATCGTACTTACAGCTGGCGCACGGTGTGTTTTGCAATTTTTCTTTCATTTCTTCTATTCTAGAGATTGTTTCACTCTCAGAATTTTCCATATCCATCTTTATATCCTCAATAATTTAGTTGAACCCAACATCTATTGAAGATAAAATAAGAATTCTTCAGGTTCTTAAATTATCTTCAATCCCCTAGTGAAAACAGCTAGGGGACGGCGTCTTCCAAAGTTCTAATTTTTACCCATCTTCAAAATACACAACGACTTAATGTGCTCAATGAGTGACTTAATTATATTTGGTCTTGGGACACGAAAAAAGTCATGTCCCGGCCGTGTCCCACCCTGTGTCCCAACAAAAATTCTAGGGGTAATATTCATTTTCCCTATATTTTATATATATTTTTAATAAATTATTATTATATTTATATATGCTGGGACACGTGGGACACGGTTTTCAAAAAAATATAACCCCTTAAGAATTTTTTCTCGGATCTCAATCTTGAGTAAAAAAATAAGATATGTGTTTATATGGGTATGTAATTTTGCGTGTCCCGTGTCCCACGTGTCCCAGCCCCTTCAATGAAAATTTTAAATATTAAAAAATGCAGTAAAATTCAGCATTTTTATATGTAAGTAATTAAGTTAACCTATGAAAATGGCTGGGACACGGCCGGGACACGACCCTCAATTTTTCTCAAAAACGCACATATTTATTTTTAAAACTAACATATATATTTGGATGTTTCTTAAAATTTTACGATTAGAGCCATTTTTTATTTGGAGCAATGGTTTGATATTGCTTTTGTCCTTTCGGCGCCTTGTAGAGCAAAATTTTGGCTTTTTATTGCATATAACATTGGTAGGTATTCCTATGCACACGGTTACGCACAGAAATTGGGGATAACTACAATAATAATTAAGATAACTAATTTATTTTATAAGAAATTCTTACGTTCAAGGTTAATTGACCATTGTTGCCAGTCCTGGGAACTTTTCTTTGCCAAACATCCACAAGATTTGGTTCTTGCTGTCCGAATTGAATGATAAAGACCCAGCCAGGTTCTTCCACATTCACAAAGGCATTGAGTGAGAATTTCATTTTTTGAGTTTCGCCAGGCTTTTTGAATGGTCAGTAAACCAAACTTTTGGTTCGCAAGTGTCGACTCGTGAATTTTATTGCGTGAGGAAGTGCTCATGGGGTAGCAATATGCACCAAGTGAGTAAATAATTCTAGTCTACTCATACAGGCCAAAAGGTATCGTACCAATCCAAAGCAGTAATGGTTTTAAACTTCGACGTTGATGTTAAATCGGCTGTTTTGGGCTAGCAATGGTAGTCTGCCATAAATTAATAATTAACACCAAAATAGATAGTGTTTAGCAATATAATAAGTTAAAATATCCCTGTTATTTCCTGTTATTAACAGGAACCCAGAAAGATTAAGAGGTAAACCTATGAAATTTCAAAAAGGCCAAAGTGGAAATCCAAAAGGACGTCCGAAAGGTTCAAAAGATTTTAGAGCCAATTTAACGCTAACTCTAGCAAAAGAGAATCAAGAAAAAATAAAACAAGTGATTGAAAAGTTGTTTGATTTTGCTTTAAAAGAAGAAAAGTTTAGTCAAAACTATAAACTTTTGCATAATCCGTGGTTGGGGAAACTTTTACTTGAGTATTTTTTGGTGAAACCTAATAACAACTCCACAGCCACTGAAGAAGATACGGAGGAAAACGATATCTCTACAACAACCGCAGAGACCGATATCAACAAAACTGAACACCGATCGTTAAAGTCCGTATGAAGTTAAATCAAAGAAATGGATATTCCTATGTCAAAGGTTAAAAATAGTAAATCGCGCAAGAAACAGAATGTTCCAACAAAAACAGACGAAAAAGAAGAAAACCCTTTAACTTTAGAATTGCTAAAGAAGAAAGAGCAAGAAGCAAGAATTTCTTTGACGCCAGAATTTCGAGCTATGAACGCGATCGCCACTATTTCTAAAACGAGTGACTCATTGGATATTGTCTGCTTGCATAACGCGCTTAAGGAAAATGCGGAGCGTGTTGTGAAAGGTGATACGCAATTTATCGAAAACATGCTTGTCACTCAAGCTCAAACGTTAGATATCATTTTTAATCACATGGCCATTCGTTCTTCTAACTCCGAGTACCTCAAACCGATGGATCATAAAATGCGATTAGCGTTAAAAGCCCAAAGTCAATGTAGGGCTACCTTAGAAACGTTGGCGAATATTAAAAATCCGCCTCACTTGGCGTTCGTAAAACAGCAAAATGTGGCGTACCAGCAGCAAATCAATAATGGAACCTCAGAGTGTTCTAGCAAAACCTTTGGACGCCATGAGCAAACGGTTGCATCTCACGCGCGCGAAGAAAAAAATATTTTTTCACAAAACGAACTATTGGAGAAAAATGACAATGTCACACGGTTGGAGCTCAGAGCGTCGAATAAAACAATCAGCACTAATTCGGAATTGGAAACCGTGGAATAAGTCTACTGGACCTAAGACATTGGAAGGTAAATATAAATCTAGCAAAAATTCCTATAGGCATGGAGAATACACCCAAGAAGCTTTGAATCAAATGAAAGACTTGAGAACACTTATAAACTTTTGCAAAAGCAATGTCGGCAAAGCTTCCAAACAAGATGAATTTATTTATGATTGAATACGCAAGCAATTTATCTATTAAAAATATTAAAGCTTTACGAAAAGCTATCAAACGAATAATCAAAGTAGCATTAAACCCTGATATGCCTATTCAGGCGTCATTTAAAGCATGTCAACATGTCCTAGACTTTAGCATGGGAAAACCTATACGAGCGGATGAACATATTGAGCCTATTGGAATAGAATTATCAAAAATGGATTTAGAAGAAGTGTTGCGTGATTTAAAACTCTACACTGACGGCGCTATTATGCCTACCGCCAGTCTCTTAGACGTAAAAAATGAAGTTAATCCAACTAACAAATGTAATACCAAAAGAAGCAATATCGCAAAACAGAGATTATTATTGTGTGGTTGAGAATTTGTCTATGAACTTACAAATAAATTTTCTTATGATAGCGCTGTTGTAAAATAAAGGACAGTCTTGTAGGATGGCTAGGTTTTTGACTAAAGTGATTCTTTAAGAACGTTAAGGAAAATAACCCGTGTTAACTGAAAGGTATCTATTGTCATGAGCCTATGTTTCCTATTCAGGGCTAACAAAGGTTGTCTAGTGCTGTTGCAAAAACTACCATTCTTACATATAAAAAGGAGTCAAAATCAATGAATTCTGAACCTGTCTCGACGCTTTACAGAGTGTCATTTAATGACTTTTACGACTGGAGCGATCGACGAAGTGTCACTAGTAGGAGGCTATGCGAAAAAGCAATAAAACAACTCATAAAAAGATATAACCTTAAAGGTATGGATGTTCTGTCTATAGGGCCTGGAGGTGGGCACGAAGAATATTGGTTTGGCATAAAAGGCGGAAACAGATTAACATTTTTTGATATAGACGAACATGGGGAGATAGAATCAGAGTTGAAGAAAATGGCCAATCTTCCGCACGTTGATAACACAAATAAAGTAATTGACTATTATATCGGCGACTTTACAAAATGCGGATTGGCAATTTCTAAAAAGTTCGACTTGTTGTACTTGTCGGGTTTTACGCCGAATGAAGTAAGAAGAGCGCACGGACCAATAAGAATCATAAGAAGATTGTTAAAATTTAAAATTTTCAGAGCTATAAACTTATTTGCAATAATGCGAGAACCTTTTCATAATTCAATGTATAAAGCTTTTTCGATGGCAAAACCTAACGGCTTGATAATTATCCAATCGTACTATGGTGGAATTGACGTCATTTCCCGGAAGTCTTACGTAGAGGCTATCAATAGAGCCTTTGCTAAAGCCAACATCATTTTGCTAGATTTTTTTTGCTTTGAATCGGAACCTGGTGTTCAATTGATAGTTGGCTTTGCGGGTGGAAAAAAACAAGCCTTGGAATTTTATAAAAACATTGTTGCATCTATTACTACTTTCCATGGTAGAGCTAAATTAGAAGGAAAAATAAAACACGTCTACTCGTTAATATCAGCTGCGGGAAGGTAGATGGCAACCTTGCGCCCTTAATCGATAGAAACGAGAATGACTCAGAGTGTAAATGAGTCTAGGATAATTGAAGAATCAAAATTATGGGCTAAGTTAGCTTATAAACATTTCAAAAGCTTGCTATAAACTTTTCTATTTTAAGCTTGTTTTAAGGTAAAAAACAGACTTGCTAATTATTAATGCTCTCTGTAATGCTATATACCTTAAGTAATAGATAACCTCAGGGAGGATGCGATAATGTTTAGCAATAACGGCCAGCTTCATATACCCGTTTCAGGCGGAACCTCATGGGTGCGGGTTCCTGAAGGTTCAAAATATTCCAGTCAAGAACGCTGGATGGACGGAAATTTGTATGCGCTAGAATCTGAAGTATATAAACCAATTCGTTCAACGCCTACCGCATACACAGGCAATCGAGATATTAATACTGAACTTAGCATTCAAAATTACGAACAAAACTACGCGAGACGTAAGGAACTTGAAGAGCAAGAGAGAAGACAACAAGAAGCCTTAATAAACAAACAGTTAGATATCGCCGCTTCAGCGCAACAGAATGAAATGGATAAGCTTTATATTCAGGGTGGTATGGATGAAATGCGTAAGGAATATTATCGAGTATCCGCTGGAAGTGAAGGTCCTTATAGCGTGTATGCCAAAGCAGCGTATAAAGCATTATGCGCAAAAGACAAAGAAGAAGCGCCTATTAGAGAAGAAACTACGAAATCCGCAAATAACTATTATAACGAAGGAGGCATAGATAATTTAAAATATTTAATAAATTTTTATAAAAGTCGTGGTGAATTTAATTACGCTAGCGTGGCTCAAAGCGTATTAAACGCTAAAGAGAAAGAAGAATTTACCAACACACCAGGAGTTATAAAAGGTACCAATGAATATTATGAAACAGGTGGTATGGCTAGTTTAAAGCACTTAGTTAATTCCTATAAGGACAATAATAATTTCGTTAATTATAATATTGCTAAACGAATATTAAAACAAAAAGAAGAAAAAGAAAGGGAGGAAGAACACAATCGTAGGATGCAGCAAGACCCAGAATATGCGGAAAATTATAAAATAAAAGAAGCTGAAAATGAAATATGCAAATTGGGAAAAGAAATAGAAGAACAGAAGAAAATAAACCCTTTTTATGGACAACCATCAAGTGTTGCTATAAATGAAAGAATAAAAGCTTTTGAATATACAAAGGGTCTAAGCTATGAAGACGCCAAGGACTATCTTGAAGAATTAAAACTCCCTAAAAACGCAAGGTTCGAGAATTCAAAAATAGGTGCAGATGTAGCATTAAAATATTATTTTGATAAAATAATCCCATTACAAAATAAAATAGAGCAAGCGAAAGACAAAATACAAGAAATAGAAAATATTCGCATAGGACGAATATTGAAACAAAAGGAGGAGCAAAAAGAGAAACATGAAAAAGTGAAACCACTTAAAGAACAGCAAGAGGAAAAACAAGTAACTGACTTGAGTGGTCATGGCAATCGCACTGAATTAACTAATTGATTTTTATTGAGATTTCTGATAAGGACTATATTATAGTTCTTGACAGGAGTTTTGAAATGACTCTGACAGGCACATTTTTCGAACATTTCTCTAGTATTAAAGATCCCCGCATCCACAACCATAACTTCCGGCATAACATTTTTGACATGATAGTCATCACGGTATTGGCAACGATATGTGGAGCAGATGGTTGGGTCGAAATTGAGCGTTTTGGCGAGGATAAGGAAGAATGGCTAAAAACCTTTCTAGAACTTCCAAATGGTATCCCCTCTCATGATACTTTTGGACGTTTATTTTCGATATTAGAACCTCAAGAGTTCGAAAGATGTTTTAGTACTTGGTTGAAGTCACTTCATGTTGATCTCAAAAAAGAAATCATAGCATTGGATGGTAAAACAATCCGAGGGTCTAGTAACAAACGTCAAAAAGAACCCGCTTTACATTTGGTGAGTGCATGGGCGGCTAAAAGTCGCATGATGTTAGCACAAGTTAAAACAGAGGATAAATCTAACGAAATTACAGCAATCCCACAGTTATTAGATATGTTAGATATAAAAGAAAGTATTATTACGATTGACGCTATGGGCTGCCAAAAAGAGATTGCTCAAAAAATTCTAAAGAAGGAAGCAGACTATGTACTCTGTCTCAAAGAGAACCAAAAGACGTTGTATGATGATGTGAAATCTATTTTTGCGCGTGTTGAAGAAAACAAGCAAAAGCAGTATAAAAAGGTTTTGCATCGCAGAAAGATTGAAAAAATTAAAGCTCACAGTCGTATAGAAACACGCCGATATACTTTAGTGTCTGCACGAGACCCATTATTCTTTGAATTGCGTTGGCCTGGGCTTAAAGGGATAGGTAAAATTGATATTACGCGCACAACTAACAATCAAGTGGAATATTCAACACGATATTTTCTCTCAAGCTTAAATTACGAAAATATTGATACTTTTATGGAAGCAGTTAGAAAACATTGGCACATTGAAATAGACTTACATTGGTCGCTCGATGTAAGTTTTAAAGAAGATCTTTGCCAAGTCCGTTTAAAAAATGCTGCCCAAAATTTAGCATTAATACGACGTATTGCCTTAAATTTATTAAAACAAGAATCAACTCATAAAAATGGTATTAGCTGCCGACGTAAAAGTGCGGGATGGGATAACAAATATTTGTTAAAAGTACTAACAGCTGACCACCACTTTGTTCAGAAAGTTCAGAAAACTTAAAAATAACACTATTACCTAACAAATTTCGAGAAAATTAAGATTTTACAGATAAACTTTTGATTTTTACAAGAATAACTCTTAATATTTTTCAAATAAGGCGGCGGACGCGCGGATTTATAAAAGCAAAGCTGATAGTTTGTTTTTTAGCTAAAAAATTAAGGCTTTCAGTGCGATTGCCATG
>Ga0169931_10005473_pt1 | contig 19347 bp, 21 predicted proteins | sample Kivu_15m_20L_FD_129675 | JGI IMG/M metagenome (GOLD analysis project Ga0169931, IMG submission 129675) | Freshwater microbial communities from Lake Kivu, Western Province, Rwanda to study Microbial Dark Matter (Phase II) - Kivu_15m_20L... | ecosystem: Environmental > Aquatic > Freshwater > Lake... | reverse complement strand
GGAATTGGCGGCACGCTGCCTTCGATCCCTACCATCCGAACCCGTCATGCACCTCAAGCGAAGCGATCACGATCACGGTCCTCCCATCGTCCCGGTCACCTTCCACCTGGAGGATCCCGAGGGCCTCACCGGCACGGAACAGAGGGACTGGCAACTGATGGGAGGCGAGGGCGAGAGCCTGCTCGAGCTGGCCATGGATCACGGCATCAACATCGAGCACGCCTGCGGCGGAGTCTGCGCCTGCAGCACCTGCCACGTCTACGTGGAGCAGGGCATGGATCAGCTCTCCGAGAGCACCGAGGCCGAGGAGGACCGCGTGGAGGAGGCGCCGGCCATCCAGCGCAACAGCCGTCTGGCCTGCCAGTGCGAGATCCGTGGCAAGGGACCGATCGTGGTGCGGGTGCCCGCCTGGAACCGCAACGCCGTGAAGGAGATTCCGCACTGACGGAACGGGTCATGGCGCGGGAGATCACCATGCACTGGCTTGACGTGGAACGGCTGGGCGAGGCCCTGGTGGAGGCTCACCCGGATCTGGACCCTGTCAGCGTGGCGTTTCCGCGACTGAAGTCGCTGGTGCAGGCGTTGCCCGGCTTCGCGGAGCAGCCAGGCCACCCGTGCAACGAGCGCATTCTGGAGGCGATCCAGCAGGCGTGGATCGACGAGCGGGACTGAGCACCCGGGCGCGGGTCGTCCGGCGGATGGTCAGTCCATGATGGCCACGATCAGGAACCGCCTCTCGCCACGCGGCAGTTCCACCCGCACCGTCTCGTTCAGGCGAGCCCGCATCAGCGCGGTGCCCATGGGGCTGGTCACGGTCACCTCGAGCACGTCGTCATCGGTGTCGTCGCCCATCTGGCCCACCAGACGGAACACCTCCTCGCGCCCGTTGGCCACGTCGCGCACCCGGACCGTGGCGCCCAGGAACACCATGTCGGTGGGCACCTCCACCTCGCCCGCCACCTGCACCCGTGCCAGCTTGGCCTCCAGTTCGCGGATCTTGGCCTCGTTCATCGCCTGATCCTCGCGGGCGGCGTGGTAGTCGGCGTTCTCCTTCAGGTCGCCTTGGGCCCGGGCCTCGGCGATGCGTTGGGCGATCACCGGCCGGAACTGGATGCATTCGGCCAGCTGCTGCTCCAGCCTCTCCTTGTCGGCCTGCGAGATGATCTCCATGGCCGCCGCAATCTAGCCGTGGGGATGCGGGGCGGCAACCACGCGGTCCATCCGACGGTTCCACCGCCATGCCGCCAGCATCGCGATCACGCCCGATGCGCCCACGGCGATCGCTCCCGACCACGGGTCCCTCAGGGTCAGGGTGCCGCTCTCCGATCCCAGTCCGAGCACCGCCAGCACGGGACCCTGCAGCCAGATCGGCGGCTCCGCAAGCCCCAGGCTGGCGGCCGCCACGCCCAGCGGCAGGCCCAGCAGGCAGATGAGCAGGCACGCGGCCATCGCGGTTGCGCGGGCGCGGCCGTCGTTCGATCTTGAGGCGGCGGCCGTGATCGCCCCGACCACCGTGGCCCATCCGAACAGCAGGGCGTCCATCAGGGCCAGCCGTTCCGGTGGCCAGGGCGTGGCAAGTCGAAGCGGCCACAGCACCACCTGCGTGAGATACGCCAGCGTGATCAGGTCCACCAGCACCCGCATGATGGGCCAGCGCTCGCGAGGGCCGCTCAGTCGAAGCAGGGGCCATCCCGCGCAGAGTCCCACGGCCAGGCTCGCCGCCATCAGTCGCACCCCCGGCGCCAGGCTGGCCAGCGACGACGCCACCGGCGGGCGAAGCCCGATGCAGATCGCCCACGAGGCGAAGATCCAGATGCAGGCCATGAGCACAAGGCCTCGAGGAGGACTCACGGACCGCAGGCTACCTATCGCACGCCCACGTAGTCGCTGCGCAGGTCAAGTTGCTCCTCGCAGAGAGCATCGATCCGGCCGTAATCCCGGTGCAGCCGGTCCAGGTACTCCAGCTTCTGGCGTGCCGGCACCTCCGAGCCGCCCTCGCGTCCGGGTGCGCGTCCGCACAGGATGGTGCATCCGCGCAGAGTCCGGAGCCGCACGCAGCCATCCGTGGGCATCTCCGCCAGATCGATCCAGGCCACCTGCGGTCGCCACGGTCGCGTGTCCACCAGACGAGCCACGGCCAATGCCGCCTGCAGATCCTCGCCGGGCCACGTCGTGCCGTAGGTGTCGGGCCGAGGCTGCGCCGCCGACTCGATGCGGATCAGCTGCCTTGGCGTGGTGCCCGGGCGGTAGCAGCGTGGGAGCAGCCGCCCATGCAGGTCGATCAGGTGGTCGTAGCCACCCTCGCGCACCACCGCGAAGGGGGTGGTCCAGACCGCGTCCACCTCCACCTCGTCGCCGCCGGTGCGGCGGACCTGCCGGACCTCCTCAAACCATCCGCACTGGAGCAGGGCCTCCCGTGCCGCGGCAAGGTTGCCCTGCTGCAGCGCCGAGCCGCGCAACTGGTCGGCGACCAGTTCCGCCAGCGGCTCCAGCTCGGCGTCGCTCATCCAGACGGGTCGTTGGACAAAGCGAACCGTCACGGAGCGGCGCCCCTCCGATGCCAGGGCCGCATCGCGGAGCGCGGGAACCCCCATGCCCAGCGCCATGGCCGTGGCGGCGATCGCCACCACCCAGCCGGCGGACACCAGCCCGGGACGCCACTCGGACCACGTACGGGGTGCGGGCCGGGCGGCTCGCTTGGAACGCTTGCGTGACATGGACCGGGGCTCTATCGGCGCGGGGCGGGCACGGCGTGGAATTTCAGGTTCCGCCGCACGGCCTGCTCCACCAGCCGTCGGACCAGCGTCTCCATGGGCATGCCGGCATGCGCCGCCGCCTTGGGCACCAGCGAGTGGTCGGTCATGCCGGGCATGGTGTTGGCCTCCAGAAACCAGGGCCCGCGCGCGTCCACCATGAAGTCCACCCGCGCCAGATCACGGAGGCCCAGGCATCGCCACACACGCAGGGCGTGGTCACGGATGGCGTCCGCCACGCCGGGAGCGAGCGACGGGTCCAGCAGGTACTTCGTGTCGTCCCGAAGGTACTTCGCCTCGTAGTCATACAGGCCGCCGTGGGGCCGGATCTCGATCAGAGGCAGCACCTCCCCGTCCAGGATGCCCGCGGTGACCTCGGCACCCTGGATGAACGCCTCGGCCATCAGTCGCGGTCGGCGACCGCGAAGCTCCGCCAATGCGGCCTCGGCCTCGGCGTGCGTTCGGCAGACCCGAAGATCCACGCTGCTGCCTTCGTCGCAGGGCTTCAGGACCAGCGGGGGGGCGATGGCGAGCGTTTCACCCGGTCCCAGCACCTGGCACGCGGGCGTGGGCACGCCGGCCGACGCCACGGCCGCCTTGCTCGCCGGCTTGTCCATGGCCAGCCGCGCGGCGTGGGGCAGGCAGCCCACGAAGGGTCGCCCATCGGCCACCAGCAGTTCCTGCAGGGGTCCGCCCTCGCCCCATGGTCCGTGCAGCACCGGAAAGATCACGTCCCCGGGCAGCGCGGCCAGTTCGGCCTGGTCCAGCTTGCCCACGGTCTGGTCGTGCACCTCCAGGCCGGCGCGGCGAAGGGCCGCCGACACCTGTCGGCCGCTGTTCAGGCTCACCTGGTGCTCTGCGTCCGGTCCTCCCTGCAGCAGCAGCACCTTCATGCGATCGCTCCCGTGGCGTCGCCTCGTCGCCACATCGCCACTTCGGTCTGCAGATCCACCCCGTGTGTCCGCCGCACCGTGTCACGGATGCGTTCCACCAGTCGCCTCACGTCCGCCGCTCGGCCCTCCCGATCCACGCAGACGAAGTTGGCATGCTCCACGCTCACGCTCGCCGAACCTTCCCGCGAGCCCTTGAGGCCCGCCTGGTCGATCAGCTTGCCGGCGCTCACGCGCTCGCCGCTTGGCAGGACCGGATTCCGGAACATGCACCCCGCGGATCGCTCGGCCAGCGGCTGCGAGGCCTTCTTGTAGGCCATCACCTCCTTGAGCCGCTCACGCAGCACCGCAGGCTCGCCGCGCCGAAGCCGAAGGTGCACGCGCGTCAGCACGCATCGAGGCAGTCGCGTGTGCCGGTACTCGAACCGGATCACCGCGTGATCCAAGGCGAACGGTCGACCGGCGCCGTCAAGGGCCTCGATCGACCTCACCATGCTCCCGATCTCCCCAAAGCGTCCGCCCGCGTTCATCCACACCGCGCCGCCCACGCTGGCTGGAATGCCGGCCAGCGTCTCCAGTCCCTCCCATCCAAGCCGTGCCATCTCGTGCATGAGCTTGGCCAGATCGGCGCCGCTGCCGCAGGTCACGCGGGCCGTGTCACCCTGTTCCTCCACGCTCCACTCCGTGAAGGAGGGCTGGTCAAGCACCAGCACCACGCCATCCACGCCCTCGTCGGCGACCAGCAGGTTGGCGCCGCTGCCCAGCACGCGCACCGGCACGCCGGCTCCATGGCAGCGGGCCAGGATCGTGGCCGCGGCCAGCATGTGCCGCGGCCGGACCAGAAGGTCGCAGCACCCACCCACGCCGAACCAGGTGCACGGGCCAAGCGGCGCGCGGGGCTCCAGCAGGGCGTCCACGTCGGACAGCAGTCCGGAGAGCCGCGACATGGGGACCTCAGCCTGCACCTTCGGCAGCCTCGCTCGACACGAGGGACCTCGCCACCTTCCACACGTTGCCGGCGCCCATGGTCACGATCACGTCCCCACCGCGGGCCTCGTGCCGGACCATCCGGGCCGCGGCGTCCAGGTCGGCCACGGCGTGCGCCGCGCAACCATGGTGGCGGATGCGCTCGGCCAGCGCGGCGCTGCTCACGCGATGCCGCTCGTTCTCCTGGTCCCGAACGAAGTGGATCGGCGGGAGGATCACCATGTCCGCGTCACCGAAGGCGCGGCCGAACTCCTCCAGCAGCACGCGGATGCGGCTGTGCTGGTGTGGTTCGAACACGCACAGCAGCCGCCGCGCTCCGGTCGCCTGGCGGATCGCCGCCAGCGTCACGCGTACCTCGGTGGGGTGGTGGCCGTAGTCGTCATACACACGGACCGCAGGCTCCACGCCCGGAAGGAGACCCATGAAGGTCTGTCGCCGGTCCAGGCCCGCAAAGTCCGACAGCGCCGCCTCGACCGCTTCCCGGTCGGCCCCCAGATGCAGGGCCATGGTGCCCGCCGCGGCCGCGTTGCGGGCGTTGTACTCGCCCAGCAGGCATGGCCTCCATCGCAGCGTCTCGCGAGCGCCACGCAGCACCCGCACGCGACCGTCGCTGGCCAGTTCGAGCCGGTGGGTGGACTTGGGATGCACGCCGAAGGTCTCCACCATCGCCCGCGCGTCCGCGGTCACGCGCTCTCGATGGGCTCCCTCGTGACCGATCAGCAGGTAGCCGCCGTCCTGAGCCGCCGGCAGGTTCCGTGCGAAGGTGTGGAACGCCTCCACCACGGCGTCCAGCGTGCCGTAGCAGTCCAGATGGTCCGCCTCCACGTTGCCGATGATCGCCGCACGAGGCCGCATCTTCAGGAAGGAGCGATCGAACTCGCACGACTCGGCCACCATCAGTCCGGGCTGGCCGGACCATGGTCCCCTGGGCGTGGTCTCGGCGCCGCCACGGGCGTTGCCGCCAAGGCCGCCGCAGGTGGCACCCGCCAGGAACCAAGGGTCCAGTCCCGCCCGCACCAGGCACCAGGTCAGCAGGCAGGTGGTGGTGCTCTTGCCGTGGGTCCCGGCCACCGCCACGCCGGATCGATCATCCATCACCCGTCCCAACGCCTCGGCGTACGGGACCACGGCAAGTCCACGGGCACGGGCCGCGACCAGCGAGGGATGCTCGGCGGGAATGGCGGCGGTCGCCACCACCGCGTCCACGTCCACCGGCAACGTGCCGGCTCCGCGGGTCACGTCGAACCCCTCGGCGGACAGACGATCCATGGCGGCGCTGCGCGTGTCGTCTTCGCCACGCACGTGGGCGCCACAGGAACGCATGAGCCGCGCCAGGCCGCTCATGCCCGTTCCGCCGATGCCGACCATCCAGATCCGGCAGCCGCGGAGCGAACCCAAGGCGTCCGATGCAGCCGTCATGCGAGAGAGGGTAGGGACCAGGCCGGGCGAGGAGGCGTTGGACACGCCGCTTGCATCGGCCGGGGGCGTCACGGGGCGTGAATGGCTCGGGCGACCATCGGCGGCCCGTACAATCGACTCATGACCGACGCGCCGCCGCCCGTCCGGGCTCAGGTCCTGCTGGTGGATGACGAGGTGGAGCACGCCCAGACCATGGCGGACGCCCTGCGCAAGCCCGGGCATGTCTGCACCGTGGTGCACTCGCTCAAGCAGGCGGAGCCGGAGCTGCGGGGAGGCAGCTTTGACGTGGTGATCACCGACCTGGTCATGGACACCCCCACGGCCGGCCTGGAGGTGCTCAGGCTGGCCCGCCAGCACCAGCCGGATGCGGTCACCATTCTGGTCACGGCCCACGGCGACGTGCCCACGGCCAAGGCGGCCCTGCAGGGTGGGGCCTACGACTTCATCGAGAAGCCCCTGGACGTGGTGGTGTTCCGCAACCTGGTGCAGCGGGCGGCCGAGACCGTCCTGCTGCGACACCAGAACGCGTCCCTTCGTGGGCAGGTGGAGGCCGCGTACGGCTTCGAGGGCATCATCGGCGACAGCGCCGCCATCCGGAGGGTGATCGACACCATCCGGCAGGTGGCGCCAAGCACCATTCCCGTGCTCATCACCGGCGAGAGCGGCACCGGCAAGGAGCTGGTGGCGCAGGCCATCCACCGGCACTCCAGGCGCCGTGAGCGCCGTTTCGCCACCTTCAACGCCGCCGGCCAGAGCGAGAGCCTGCTGGAGGACCAGCTGTTCGGCCATGTGCGCGGCGCGTTCACCGGCGCCGACCGCGACCGGGAGGGCGTCTTCGAGTACGCGGACAAGGGCACCCTGTTCCTGGACGAGATCGGCGACATGCCGATGTCCATGCAGCCCAAGCTGCTGCGCGTGCTCGAGACCGGCGAGGTGATCCGGCTGGGCTCCAACCAGCCCCGCAAGGCCGACGTGCGGTTCATCAGCGCCACCAACCAGGACCTGAAGTCCATGGGCGGCCAGGGCCGATTCCGCCAGGACCTGTACTTCAGGCTCAACGGCGTGGAGATCCACCTGCCGCCGCTTCGGGAGCGACGCGAGGACGTCCCGTCGCTGGTGCGGCACGCGGTGGGTCGCTGGTGCGCGGATCTGGGCCGTGCGCGGGTGGAGGTGGGTGACCCGGCCATGATGCGGCTGATCGCCTACGGCTGGCCGGGCAACGTGCGTGAACTGCTCAACGTGGTGCACCGGATGGTGGTCACCTCGGCGGGCGATCGCATCGAGCTGCGCGACGTGCCCGCGGAGATCCGCGAGAGCCCTGGCGAGCAGGCCGAGGGCGGACTGGGAAGCCTGGCGGGCATCGGACTGGACCGGCTCGAGAAGGAGGCCATCCGCCAGACGCTGGCCATGACCGCGGGCAATCGCGAGCAGACCGCGGAGCTGCTGGGCATCGGAGAACGCACGCTCTACCGCAAGCTCAAGGAGTACGGGCTGCGCTGAGGCCGCCCACGCCCCATGCCCTGGATCCTCTGGCGGCACCTGATCGGTGAGCTCCTGAAGGTGGTGCTGCTCACCGCCTCGGTCATCGTGGTGGTGGTGGCGTTCGGTGCCGCCATCAAGCCGCTGGCCGAGAACTCGCTGGGTCCCGGCAGCGTGCTCAAGTACGTGGCGCTCGCCATGGTGCCCATGCTCCAGTTTGCGCTGCCCTTCGCCGGGGGCTTCGCGGCCACCATCGTGCTGCACCGCTTCGCGGCCGACAACGAGCTGGTGGCCATAGGCGCCAGCGGGCTCCGGCACCGCGTGATCATGGCTCCCGTGGCGGTGGTGGGCGTGGCGCTGCTGGTGGTCATGCTGTGGCTGGTGGACTCGGTGGTGCCCCGGTTCTGGGGTCTCATGCGCGAGACCGTGGCCCAGGACGCCACGGCCGTGTTCGTGGCGGCGGTGGAGCGGGGCGAGGCGCTCGACGCCGGTGACATGGTCATCTACGCCGACTCGGTGGAGGTGCAGGACGGGCCAGCCGACTCCGGAGCCGCGCGAAGGCTGGTGCTCACCGGCGTGGCGGCCATCCAGCGGGGCAAGGCGGGGGTCTCGGGGGTGGAGTTTGTGGGCGAGCGGGCGGTGGTGGACGTGCACTTCCGCGACGGCGCCACGGTGATGAAGATGGCCATGAGCAACGGCACCGGCTTCCGGGCCGACGAGGGCACGGTGGCCTTCGTGCCCAGAGCCACGCCTGACGCCGTGGAACTGGGCCGAGCCGCGGACCGCGACGCCCGGAGCACCCCCACGCGTGAACTTCGCCGCGTGCGCCGGAATCTGGATGCCGAGCAGCCGATCCAGGACGCCATGGCGCGGGGGGTCCGTTTGCTCGACCGAAGGGAGACGCTGGCCTGCATCGAGCGATCGCTGGAGGCGGTCGGCTCCGTCACGCTTGTGGACGAGGTCGGCCGCCGGGCCCACCGCATCGAGGGTGGGCGTCTCCAGGGCGAGGCGATCCTTCCCCAGGCCAAGGGCGGCAGCATCCGGCTCACCGAACTGGACGGCACCCGGCCGGTGCGGGGGGCGGAGTGTCCCCAGGCCAGCCTGCCGCCCTCCGCCGATGGCTCCGGAGGCCTTGTGGATCTGCTGGTCCCGCAGGCCACGGCCATGGATCTGGCGGGACCTCGGCCGCAGCCCACCCGGTGGCCACCGCGTCTGCGTGATCTGCGCGTGATGGAGTGTCCGCCGCCCTCGCCGGAGACGCTCTCATCCGAGGCCATCCTGCAGCGGCTCGACCGGCTCGCGGCTCCGGAGGGGGGGCAGGATCGGACGGCAGCCTCGTTGGCGGAGCAGATCCGCCTGCGGCTGGGCTCGGTGGACCGGGACATGCACTCCAACATCGTGCAGCGGGCCGCGCTGGCCGCCTCGGCGCCCCTGGTGCTGCTGCTGGGGGCCCTGCTGGCCGCATGGCGCCGCGACAGCATGCCGCTCACCATCTACCTGCTTGCGTTCCTGCCGGCCATCCTCAACATCGTGCTGGTGGCCGGTGGGCAGCAGGTGATGCGATCGGGCGAGATCGCGATGGGCATCACGCTCATGTGGAGCGGCAATGCGCTGCTCCTGGCGTTGCTGGCCTGGTCCTGGCGGCAGTGGGCGAGGCACTGATGGCGATCATCGATCGCACCGTGGTGACGCGCTTCCTCTGGAACTTCCTGCTGCTGTTCGGGGCGCTGTACCTGTTTGGCGTGGCGGTGGACGTGGTGGTGTCCGCCTCGCGGTTCCTGGAGGCCGCGGACCAGGCCGTGCGGCAGGCGCGGGCCGGTTCGCGTGCGGCGGCGTTCGCGCTGGTGCTCCTGGACTTTCACGGCCCGCGCGTCTTCCAGTTCTTCCAGTTCATGGTGGGCATGGTGTGCGTGGGGGCCATGGGCTTCACCTTTGCGCAGATGCACCGCACGCGGGAGCTCACGGCGCTCATGGCCGCAGGGGTGAACCTGCGACGACCCGCCATGGTGCTGCTGGCGGCGGCCTTGGGCCTGAACCTGATGCAACTGGCCAACCAGGAGTGGATCCTGCCGCGCCTGGCGCCTCGACTGGTGCGGGGCCACTCGGACCTGATCCAGAATCGGGGCACCGACTTTGCCGTGCCGCTCACGCGCGACGGCTCAGGCGTGCTGCTGCAGGCCACCTCGTTCGATCCGCCCTCGGGCGTGCTGAAGGGCCTGGTCGCCATCGAGCGTGATGACCGCCTGCAGGTCCGTCGTCGCGTGGCGGCCGCGGAGGCCCGCTGGGACGCGGCCCGCAACGCCTGGCTGCTGACCGACGGCGTGGCCATGGACCTGCCGGAGCGCCCCGCGGCATCGGGAGAGTTCACGGTGACCGCACGACCTGCGGATGCGCTGGCCACCACGCTGGGTCCCGAGGCCCTGCTCACGCGACAGTTCAGGCTGTACGGTCAGATGCTCTCCACCCCGCAGCTTGCCTCGCTCATGCAGGGAGGGGGATCGGACCGCTCCCTGGGCGCGCGCCTGATCGCCTCCCGCATCTTCAGCCCGCTGGTCAACGTGCTGGTGCTGGCGGCGGCGATTCCGTTCTTCCTGCTTCGCGAGCCGGGCCACCTGCTGCAGCAGAGCCTGCGGGCCGCGTCGTTCGCGGTGCCGGCCAGCATCACGGCCCTCACCCTGACCACGGTGCCCATCTCCGGCTTGCCGCCGGCGGTGGCGGCGGCGATCCCAGCGGCGTGCCTGCTGCCGGTGGCGGCCTACCGGCTCAGCGCCCTTCGTTCCTGACGCGCATCCACGCGTCACGAAGGGCGGGATCCGTCACCATCACGTCCCGCTGTGCCTGTCGCAGCCCGGTCACCAGCGTCTCCATGAGCACCCGCTCCTGTCCGCGCCGCACCTCGCGCTCCGCGGCGGCCCGCGCCGAGGCCGGCTCGACCTCCGCGGCGGGCAGTTCCTCCTCGAGCCGGATCAGCACGTAGCCGCCCTCCACCAGCACGGGTGGACTCACCTGGTCCGGCTTCAGGTCCCAGAGGGCGTGACGGAAGGAGAAGGGCCACGACGGATCCAGCCGGCTCACCGGGTTCACCAGTCCTCCGCGAGCCGCCGACGCATCGGTGCTCCGTGCCGCGGCCACCTCGCCGAAGGATGCGCCGGCATCCAGCTCCGCGCGGGCATCGCCGCAGGCCTTCAGGTCCGGAAGCGCCATCACGCGGCAGCGACGCCGTGGGCCGTGGGCCGCGTCCATGGCCGCGGCGACGGCCTCGGGCGTCACCTGCACGTCCGGTTGCACCAGCCGGCGAAGCCCGGCGTTCCGCCGCAGCAGCGCCTGCCAGCGCGACTCGCCCAGACCCTGCACCGCGCGCAGTTCACGCAGAAGACGCTCCGCACGCGCGGGTTCCGGACTGAGCGCCTCCAGGATGCGGGCACGCTCGGCGTCCACCGCGGCCTGGTCCAGTTGCAGCCGCTGCTCCGCCAGCAGGCGGTCGACCTGTCGATCCAGCAGCGCCTCCTCCAGCACCACGGCCCCAGCGCGTTCAGCCAGCAACGGTCGGAGCTCGCGCCACTCGATCACCTCGCCGCGCCACACCACCGGCGGCCGCTCCAACGCCGCGGTCACCGTGGGGGGGCGTTCCGCCAACGGCGTGGCCGGTGGCTCGGGGCGCTCGGACACGGTGCCGCAGGCGGTCATTACAAGCAGCGCAGCGGCGGTCGATCGCATGGCGTTCAGTATGACCAACTCGGCCGTCTTCGGCCCGCCCGCTCCGGCCATGTCGGCCGAAGCCCCTCGCGGAGCGAAACCAGCACGCGGCCGCCCGTCAGGGGCGTGGCCTCGCGTCCCTTCAGCAGCTCCAGCACGGCGTCGGCCCGGATCGACGGATCCAGCCAGCCGCTCCGTTCCCAGCGGCGCAGCATCGGCTCGTCCAGCACCAGCAGGTCGTAGCGATCCCGCAGCCAGGCCATCGGATCCGCGGAGTCCATGGCGTCCTGCAGCGGGTTCCGATCCCACACCGTGCTCCAGTCCAGCCGTTGCCGCGGCGCCACCCAGAATGGTGCACTCCATCCCACGCTCAGCGTCCGCTGTCCCGGGTAGATGAAGGCCAGACTGGCCTCCGCGGTCGGAGCCTCGCGCACGCGACGCACCTCCTCGTCATCGGATCCGGACAGCAGGGCCCAGTCCAGTTCACCGGTGGGCACATCCAGGCGCCCACTCAGGGCCAGCACCCCGCGGGATTCGGCGGTGAGCGTCCAGGTGGGCAGCAGGCACCATGCCACGCAGGCCAGCGCCATGGAACGCCTCCATGCCGGGTGGCCGTTCGCCAGGCGATCCGCCACCAGCCCGGTCGCGGCCGCCAACGGAACCAGCGTCACGATCAGGAATCTCGACTGCAGGTGGGTGAAGGCCATCCAGGCCGCCACGCTTGCCAGCACCATGAGCGGCAACGGCAGTCCACTGCGGCGTCGCTCGGCGTGAAGCGCCAGCCACGCCGACGCGACCAGGCCCGTCCACGGGAGGGGTCCCCACAGCCACCGCCAGGGTTCACCCGGGGCCGGACTGGAGCCCACGCCAAACGCCAGCCACTGCCGCCACAGCGCCAGAGTTCGCTCCGTCCATCCCGCCGCGGTCCGGTGTCCCTCCGCCCAACGTGCCGACTGCTCGTCCGTCCACCAGCCGGTGCCCGTCGTCCACAGCGGAAACAGCGGCTCGCCGGTGAACCACGCGTTGCGCAACAGCCACGGTGCCAGTCCCGCCGCCAGCATGATCGCCGCGGCGCTCAGCCAACGAGGGTCCAGCCACCTTCGATCCCGCCACGCGGCACACAGCAGCACGCCGGGCACGCCCAGCGCCACGGAGCTGGCCTTGGCGCCCACCATCATCGCCACCCCCATGCCCGTCAGAAGACCGCCGCGCCACCGGCCCAAGTCGGTGCATCCACGCATCGCCAGAGCCATGCCCAGCGCCACACCGGCCTCGCTGTAGGGCAGGCTCCCGGTGACCAGCACCCAAGGGGTGCCCAGGATGGCCACGGCCGTGACCGTGCGGCCCCAGGCGCCCGCACCCATGCCGCGCACCCACTCCGCCGACGCGCCCGCCGCCAGCACCATCATCGCCGCGTGCAGCATCTGCGTGGCCAGAGCGGCCTCGCGCGGATCCTGCCGCATCGCCATCAGGTGCATGAAGCCGCCCTCCACCAGATTCGGCAGGCCCGAGTACGCCACATGCCGCAGCGGTCGGATCGAGCCCGTCGCCAGCCACTCACGTGGCAACTGCAGGTGATAGGAGAGCGCGTCGTACCCGCCGAACTCCGTGCTCCACAGAAAGCCGGGCGGCACCAGGCATGCGGCCAGCAGCGCACCGCACGCCACCCCCAGCGGCGCCGCCGACCACAACGAGAGTCCCGGCCGCTCCAGTCGCAAGCCCTGTCGGGACAGCAGCCACCAGCCCGGGGCCAGCAGTGCCAGAGCCGGAAGCAGTCCTGACGCGAGCAGCCCGAAGGATCCCGCCCACTGGTCCATCGCCAGCAGCGCGGCCACGCCCACGCCCCAGCATGCGAATGGCTCGTGCAGCCGCATGCGGCTCCCGATCCATCGGCCAAGCCCCGCGGCACTGGCCAGCCACAACCCCACCCAGGGGGCGCTGCCGAGCAGGGCCACGCCCATGTCCGGCAGGGCCCGCGTGCCTCCGTCCACCGCCGTCAGCGCGCAGGCCCACGCCAACGCGGCGCCAACGGCCAGCACCCATGCCCGCGAGCGAGCCCGCCGCATCGCTTGAATATTTGCCGCCAGTCCGGAGAGCACGCCGCCAGTGTGACCGAAATCCCCCGCGTCCGCCCGGTTCGCTCATGCCTTGACCCCCGCCGAGCCGATGGGTTGCCGGCAGCCACGGACGGCTGCGGCCGACCCCTCTTCCGTGGGGCCGGCGACGAAGGCGACAGGAGGTTCCATGCTGGTCCAGACCACGCGTTTCGGCAACGTCCAAGTCGATGAGTCCCGTCTGCTGGAGTTCCCGGCGGGTCTGCTCGGCTTTTCGCGATCACGCCGCTTCGCCTTGCTGCAACCCGATGATCGCGGCGTCTTCTTCTGGCTCCAGAGCGTGGAGAGCGCCGACGTGGCCTTTGTGGTCACCGATCCCTGCCTGTGGGACCGCGACTACGCCGTCACGCTTCGGCGAGAGCAGGCCACCGAACTGGGCCTGGCCGAGGGCATGACGCCGCAGTTGCTCGTCATCGTGAACCGCCGCGACCATGGCATCACCGCCAACATGCAGGGGCCTCTGGTCATCCATCCCATCCGCCGTGTCGGCATGCAAGTGGTCCTGGCCGACCGCCGGTGGACCACGCGGCACGAGCTGGTGTCCGTTTCGCCTGCGGCCCGGGCGGCCACGGCCTGAACCATGCTGGTCCTCTCAAGACAACGTGACGAGCGCATCGTGATCGGCGACGAGGTCGAGGTGGTGGTGGTGGACATTCGCGGCGACAAGGTCCGGCTGGGCATCGTGGCGCCCAGCACCGTCTCCGTGCACCGCAAGGAGATCTACGAGGCCATCCGCCGGGAGAACCAGGACGCGGCCGGCCTGCGGGGCGAACTTCCCCGCATCGCCGCTTCCGCGGCCGGTTCGGACGCGGCCCGGCGACTGGCCCAGCAGCAACTTGACGGGCCCCGGGGCGCGCATCGCGAGATCGCCTGATCGACAGATGTCCCGTGCTCGAGCGGGGCGGCAGCGCCTCAGGCCGCCTTGGCAAGCCGGCCCCTGGCCGTCTCCACCAACGCGTCGAAGGTGGCCGGATCCTGAATGGCCAGTTCGCTGAGCATCTTGCGGTTCAGCAGCACGCCGGACCTGGCGAGGCCTCCGATGAGAAGGCTGTAGCGGAAATCCCGCATGCGGCAGGCCGCGGTCAGGCGGGCGATCCACAGGGAGCGCATGTCACGCCGCCGCAGGCGACGGTGCCGCCACGCGTTTCGGCCGGCCCGAAGCAGGGCAACCTTGGCCTGCTGCTTGTGGCGGCTCTTGGTTCCGTAATAGCCGCGGGCCTCGCGAAGAACGCGTCGGCGACTCTGGGTTCGTGCGGCTCCCTTGCGTGCGCGTGCCATGGTGGGCTCCTGGGGGTTCGATCAGCCGGCGAGAAGGCTGCGGTGCAGCACCTTGCCGAGGGTGCGGGCTTCGGATGTGGACAGGATCCGGGCCTTGCGGAAGCTCTGCACCGCGGTGCCGGTCTTGTTGCTCTTCAGGTGCCGCGAGTTGGGCGGGTGAAAGCGCACCTTGCCCGAGGCGGTGACCTTGATTCGCTTGAGCAGTCCCTTGTGACTCTTGGGCTTGGGCATGGTGTGGACGTCCTGAAAAGGGCGAGCCCATCAGTGTACTGGAAGCCCCCCAGTGGTCAAGTTGCCGGGTCACTGGGCCAGAAAGGTGTCCTGACCCGCCGTGGGCTGCACCAGGCGGGGCAGCAGGTGCGGCTCCGGCACGGCCAAGGGGAGATAGATGTTGTCCAGTCCAACCACGGGCTCGGGTGCCCAGAGGATCCGTCCGTCCCCGAACAGCACGTTCTGCCCGGACTGGTCATGGTTCCAGCTGGCACGGGCCGCCCCCGGCGGTCGCCGACGGATCCGGACCTCGATGTACGGGTTGGCATCGGACACCAGGGCGCCCTGGCTCACCAGTTGAAGTCGGAAGCCCCGATCCACCGAGGGCATCCGGTAGGCCATCTGCCGGTGGTGGTCTGACGCGCAGCCCGGGCAGCACAGGTGCCGTTCCGTGCCGTAGCCGGCGGCCACCATCGCGTGCAGGTTGGCTCCATGGGAATACGTGTGCCAGTCGTGTGAGGCCGGTCGCGGCGCCATCAGCGACGAGAGTCCGGCGGTCATCGGAAGGTGGTCGCGATGGTCCATGGCGTACCCGTGCAACGCCGAACTGACCGATCGCATGTTGCTGGCGCAGGCGCTCTGGATGGACCTCGCCCGCATCTGAACCAGGAAGGGCCAGAGAAGACCCGCAAGCAGCAAGGTGGCGGCGACCAGGCCGCCCAGGTCCGCCCAGCGATGCCGTCCCAGCGGGGCCCGCTCCGTGCGCATTCTGGCCTGCTGCTGGCGTTCCTGCTGCGCGATTCGAGCCAAGGTGGCGTCGGTCAGCGAGGCATCGCTGGCCTCGACGGGGTATCGATCCAGCTTGCGCAGCAACTCCATCACCCGGCGTTCATCGTGGGCCTCGGGCGTGTCGGCCGGATCCGGCGTCCACGCCCGGGCCATGAGTCGATCCACGGCCTCCGCGCCGCGCGCGTCCGGGCCGGTGTCACGGGTTGGTTCCGTCTCGCCGCTCATGCGGCGGGATTCTCCGTGTCGCGTCGTCCGCGCCGCCATCGCTCGCCAAAGGCCGCCACCGCCGCATGCAGCCGGCTCTTCACCGTGCCCAGCGGGATCTGGAGGATGTCGGCGATCTGCTGGTAGTTCATCCGCTGGAAGTAGGCCAGCACCAGGATCTCCCGGTGCATGGTGGAGAGCCCGTCCACCGCGGCCTTCACCAGTTCGGACTCCTCCCGCATCGAGACCGGCCGGCCGGGCTGCACGGTGTCGGCGGCCATCAGGTCGATCAACTCCGCGTCGCCGTCCTGACCCACCGGCGTCTGCAGGCTCACGCCGCGTCGCTTGCGGTCACGGCGGTACCAGTCGCGGGCCTTGTTGGCCGCGATGGTGTAGAGCCACGGACGGAACACCCGACTGAAGTCGAAGGTGCCGCCGGCCAGATGGATCTGCAGGAACGTCTCCTGGAACACGTCCTCCGCCGCGGCCCGGGAACCGAGAAACCGCTGCAGGAACCCCATCAGTTCGCCGCGGTAGCGCTCCACCAGCAAGGGAAAGGCGTGCGGGTGCCCATCCAGATGGGCGGCCAGCAGGTCCTCGTCGCGGGAGTCCGTTCCCACCGCTTCCACGGGACCGATCCTAGAGGAGGCGGCCACCCGGCCGGCGGCGGAGCGGATCCACGCGATCGGGGAGAGATGTCCGGCCAGGGAGCCCATCAAGGGATTGCTACGATCCCGGACTTGGGCGGGTTTGACCGGCTCGCCAAAAACAGGGAGATCCTTCGAACATGGGTGTGCCTATAAGCCAGATGTGGACCGTCGCCACCTACGTCCTGCGCCAGAAGCTGGCCGGCCGGAGGCAGTACCCGCTTGTCCTGATGCTGGAGCCGCTGTTCCGCTGCAATCTGGCCTGCGCCGGCTGCGGCAAGATCCAGTACCCGGCCCATGTGCTCAAGCGACAGCTGACTCCGGCGGAGTGCTTCGACGCGGTGGAGGAGTGCGGCGCCCCCATGGTCAGCATTCCGGGCGGGGAGCCGCTGCTGCATGCCCAGATCGCCGAGATCGTCCAGGGTCTGGTGGCCCGGCGCAAGTACGTCTACCTGTGCACCAACGCGTTGCTTCTCAAGGAGAAGCTGGAAGAGGGGCTCTTCAAGCCGAGCAAGTACCTCACCTTCAGCGTCCATATGGATGGCCAGGAGGAGAATCACGACTTCGCGGTCTGTCGCGAGGGCACCTATCGCAAGGCGGTGGAAGGCATCCGCCTGGCCGTGCAGATGGGCTTCCGTGTGACCACCAACACCACGCTCTTCAAGGGCGCGGATCCGAATTCGGTGCGTGCGTTCTTCGACGAGATGATGGCCCTGGGCGTGGAGGGCATGATGATCAGTCCGGGCTACGCCTACGAGAAGGCGCCCGACCAGACCGGCTTCCTGCAGCGGCAGGGCACGCACGAGTTGTTCGAGATGATCCTGTCCAACCGCAAGGGCGGCTGGCGCTTCAATCAGAGCCCGCTGTTCCTGGAGTACCTCATGGGCAAGCGCGAGTACGACTGCACGCCGTGGGGCATGCCGTGCTACAACGTGTTCGGCTGGCAGAAGCCCTGCTACCTGCTGCAGGAGGGATATGCCGACTCCTACCGGGAACTGCTGGACCAGGTGGACTGGTCGAAGTACGGCCACGCCAGCGGCAACGCCAAGTGCGCCAACTGCATGGTGCACTCGGGCTACGAGGCCACCGCCGTGGACCACACCTTCAGCGGCTTCCACGGCATCTGGGCCAACGTGAAGGCGATCCTGTTCAGCCGTTACGCCAATCCATCGGCGGCCCGGCGGCTGGAGGCCGAGCAGGGCAAGCCGCACGGTCCGCTGGCCCATCTGGTGCAGTTGGGTCTGGCGAAGGATCTCGAGAAGACCGCGGCGTGAACAACCTGTCCGATCCTCCCCGCACGCCCGGGCCGCAGGCGATGCTCGGGACATGCCATTCGACCGAGGAACCGTCTCGTATCGTCGATTCGCGATGGAAGGCTGGAGCACGCCGCCTTCGGACGCGTTGCTGGAGAGCCTGAAGTCGTCGGCGCTGGTGGATGAGGGCGAGGGCGCCGGCGCCGGCTGGACGGCGGGCGAGCACCTGTTTGACGCGGACTTCTCTCCCCATCGCAATCTCTTCGGCCCCGAGGTCCTGGCCGCGGTTCGCCTGGACAGCGACCGCGTGCCTTTGGAGGTGAAGCGTGCGTACCTGCTGAGCGCCATGGCGGAGGAGATGGCCGCGGCGGACACGGATCGGACCTCGCGCAAGCGGGCGCGCGACACCGCCATGCGTCGATGCGACGCGGAGGTGGCCGAGGGGCGGTGGCGGCGCCGCACGCTGGTTCCGGTGCTGGCGGCGTTCGATCGCAAGGCGGCGCTGGTGCCGGCCAGGGGGGATGCGGTGACCACGGCGGTGCGCACGCTGCTGGAGGAGTCGATGGCATGTTCCGTGACCGCGCTCTCGAGCGGCTCGCTGGCGGTCCGGCTGGCCGACGGTCTGGGACTGGCCTCGGCGGCGTCCGACGCGGAGCCGCAGACGCTGGGAGCGGGTCAGGGTGGTGACGAGGAGGGTGCCCGCCCCGCGCCCCCCTGGTGCGACGAGAGCCATCCCATGGACTTCCTGGGGAACGCCTTCCTGCTGTGGGCATGGTGGAAGTCCGAACGCGACGCGCCCGCCGACGAGCATGGCACGGTGATCCTCCGCAAGGCGATCGAGTTGGCCTGCCCGTGGGACAGCACCGGCAGCGTGGTGGTGCGATCGGACGATCCGGCGGCACGGATGGAGGTGCGCACCGCCATGCGCTGCGGCAAGTGGCCGCGGCGCGCGGGGCTGATCCTGGCCCGCGAGGGCGAGGCCTGGGAGTTCACGCTGCACGCGGACCGATGGGAGGTGTCGGGTCTTCGGCTCGCTCGGCCCGAAACGCCGCCTGCCTCGAGGCGCGATGCGATCGAGGGTCGTCTGGAGGCGATCCGGGCCTTCGACACGGCGCTGATCGACCTGTATGCCGGTTTCCTGCGCGAGCGGCTCGGGGGTTCATGGACCTCGGCGCGCAACGCGTTGGGCCGCTGGGTGCGCCAGAGCCAGCCACGGATCACGCGCGAGGCGGCGCTGGCGGAGTGATGCTCAGGCCAGGGTCTCGAAGCCGGATGGCACGGGTGCCTGGCACCGACCGGCGTCGGCATCCGCGGTGCGCACCGCCTGGATGAACGTCCGCACCAGAGCGAGGTCCTTGGTGCCGCGGCGTCGCTCCACGCCGCTGGACACGTCCACGGCCCACGGAGCGGTGCTGGCGATCGCCTGGCACACATGGTCCGCATCCAGCCCACCGGCCAGGATCAGGGGGCGATGATCCATCCACGTGGGGCGGCTCCATGCCCAGGGCTGACCCGATCCGGACGAGGGGGCGTCCAGCAGCCAGGCACAGGCCGATGGATGCGGCGGGAGCGTGGTGGCATCGCCCGCAATCCCCAGGATGCATCGGCGGCCCAGGCCCGAAGGATCG
>Ga0169931_10005472_pt1 | contig 19349 bp, 13 predicted proteins | sample Kivu_15m_20L_FD_129675 | JGI IMG/M metagenome (GOLD analysis project Ga0169931, IMG submission 129675) | Freshwater microbial communities from Lake Kivu, Western Province, Rwanda to study Microbial Dark Matter (Phase II) - Kivu_15m_20L... | ecosystem: Environmental > Aquatic > Freshwater > Lake... | reverse complement strand
GCAAAAGCCGCGCGCCGCACCGCCTAGGCCGTCGCCGTGGCCGCGCCCGCCCGCTCGAGCAGCTCGCGGTACCACGCCGCCGCGCGCTCGACCTGCGCCTCGTGCCCGACGACGCCCCACAGGACCGACAGCGTCCGCAGCGTGCCCGGATGCGTCTTCGTGCGCTGCGCGTCCTTCACTGCATTCGCGCACGGCCCCGCCGCGTCGAACAAATTGAGCAGTCCTTCGATGTCGATCTCCTGCCCCGAGGCGTTGAACACGTAGCGCTCGCCCGCGCCCGCGACGCCGATGCGCAGCGGCGCCTGCGCGCGCTCGAGGTCCACGACGCTGATCGGAAGCCCGGAGTGCAGCGAGACCGCGTTGCACGCATCGACGGCGAGATTGATACGCGGCAGCCCGCCCTCACTCGCCGCGCGCGCGAGGTACTCGCTCGACGGCTTGCCGCGGCCCGTCGGCTTGTAGCCGCCGTGGCGCAGGAGGTCGCGCACCGCGCCGCGCAGCTCCTCCGAGCGCACGACTGGCGCCGCCGCGCTCTCCAGATGCAGCTCGTACAGCCAGCCCGGCACCTCGCACTCGCCCAAGGGCTTGGGGAAGGTGGTCACGAAGGCGCGCGCGCACAAAAGCGGGTGGGGATCGAGGCTCAGCATGGCGTCCGAAGAATAGCCGCCCGCTCCGCCCTTCCCCCCTCCGGGGCGCGTCCCGATTCCGGCTCAAGCTGCGGGGCCCAGCGCCCGATCCCTCCCGGACCCAAGCCCCCGCCGCAGCCATGTCCTACGAGAAGGTCGTCACCATCGTCACTGCCCGGCTCGCCAGCCATGGCCTGCTCGGCAAGGTTCTGCTCCCGCTCGGCCCCGCGTGCGTGCTCGAGCATGTGGTCGAGCGCGCCGAGCGCATGCAACGCGCCGACGGTCTGCTCGTCGCCACGACGCGCGAGAGCGCCGACGACCGCATCGAGGCGCTGTGCCTCGAGCGCGGCTGGGCCTGCCGCCGCGGGACGGACGCCGACCTGCTGGAGCGCTGCTGGCGCGCCGCGAGCAGCGTGCAGGCGGATCACGTCGTGCTGCTCGGCGGCGACCAGCCGTTCTTTTCGTGGCAGGAAGCCGACGTGCTCATCGATCACCACCTGCGACAGCACGCCGACGTCACGCACAACCTCTCGACGCGCGCGAGCGGCATGCCCGAGGGCACCGGCTGCGCCGTCGTGCGCGCACAAGCGCTCGAGATCGCCTTCCGCGAGGCGAGCGAGCAGCAGGAGCGCGAGCATCCGCTGCACTACCTGTTCGACCGCCCGCGCCGCTTCCGCATCGTGACGCGCCACGCGCCGCCGGAGCTCGCCCGCCCGAACTACCGCCTCGGCATCGAGTCGGCCTCGGATCTCGAGCGCCTGCGCCGCATCCAGCGCGCGCTCGGCGACGCGCGCTGCATCGACCTCGCGCACGCGGTGGCGTTGCTCGACAACGACGCAGCGGCCCGCAGCGTCGCGATGTGACGCTCGCGCGCCCGCGTCACCACAGCTCGAGCACGCGCGCCTCGAACGGCCCGCTCGCAACCGACAGGCTCGCGACCTGCACGACCGCGTGCCCCGAGCGCGCGGCCACGAACTCGATCGAGCCATCGTTGGACTCGATCACCGGCATGCCCGGCCCAGCGACCACGAGGTGCGGTGGGAAGCCGCGCGCCGTGACGTCGATGCGGTAACGCCGCCCCTCGCGCAGGGGACAGAACAGGCTGGCGGGCAGCTCGAAGCCCGTGAGCGCCGGCTCGACCGTTCCCTGCGCCACGAAGACCGCGCGCTCGAAGATCCGGCGCACCAAGAGCCGGTAGCTGCCCGCGCGCCCCTCCTCGTCGCCGACGAGCAAGACCCACTCGCCATCCCGCTCGGGCACGAGCTCGAGCTGCGGAAAGAGCCCAAAGTCGGATGCGCCATCGCTCTGGCGCGTCTCCTCGGGCCGTCCATCGAGCGGCCGCGCCTCGAGAAACGGATCGAACTCCAACACATCCATGTCGCTGGAGAGCTCGACGCTGACGGGCGCGCCCGCGCGCAGCGCCAAGCGGTGTTCCGCGATGCGGATCGGAGTGCCGCCGATCGAGAGCCTCGGAGCATCGTCCGCGATGCGCCCCGACACATTGAGCAGGGGCTCGCGACTCTCCGGCTTCGCCCGACTCGTGGAGGCGCACGAAGAGCATGTCGCGGCAAGCGCGACGAAAAGGACTGTGAGCTTCACGGACGCTGCTCCTTCCACGGCGTGCCGCTCGCCGCGGCGCGATACCAGCGCGACGCGCGCGCGGCATCGCGCGGCACGCCCTGCCCTGTCTCGTACATCATTCCGAGCCGCAGCATCGCGCTCGTGTCTCCGCGCTGGGCCGCCGCGCCGTACAGGCTCGCCGCGAGCGCGCTGTCCGCCGGAAGTCCGTCACCGGACGAGTAGCGCTGGCCGAGCGTGACGAGCGCTGGAGCGAACCCAGCCTCGGCGGCCTGGCCGATGAGGAGCAGCGCACGGCGTCGGTCGCCACCCGCCTGCTGCTCGACCTCCGCGAGTCGCACCATCGCCTCGCTCGAGCCCGCCGAGACCGCCTGCCGCAGCCGCTGCACCGCGGAATCGAACGCGCCGGGCAGCTCGAACAGCTGGTTGGCGAACGCGAGAATCGCCTGCGGATCGCCGTGGCGCGCCGCCTTCTCCCAGTTTTCGCGCGCCGACTTGGCGTCGCCCATGAAGCGCTGCGCCTCGCCCAGCGTCGTGAGAAGCGCGCCGCGATACTCCTCCGGCACGAGCTCGCCGAACTTGCCCTGCAGCTGCGTCTCGATCGAAGCGATCACGGCGGTCGCATCGGAACTCCCGCGCAGGCGCTGGTACTCGCGCCATGCCGTCACGCCCGCGAGCACCCACGAGCTGTCGACCTGCGGCAAATCGACGCCTTCGAAGCGCTTCGCGATCGGCTCGAACACGGAACGCAGGTCCGTCCAGCGCAGCTCGATGCCGCTCGACACCGGCACGTCCGTCGAGTCGCCCGGCTGCAGCGCCACGCCATCGACGACCACCTGCCAGCCCGAAGCGAGCGGGCTGCTCATGCGACCGGCAGCGGCGACGACCTGCCCCGCCTTGTCGACATGGATCAGGTCCGTGTCGAGCTCCGGATGCGTGCGCCGCCAAGCCTGATTCCACGCCGCGATCGCCTCGCGCACGGTGACCGGCTCGCCGTCGACGCCCGCGCGAGCGAGCGACTGCTCGACGACGGCTCCCTCGGGCAGGTAGATGCGCGCCGGCACGCACTTCGTGCTCGCTTCGCGCTGCAGCGAGAGCAAGTCGACGCCCGGCTGGCCCTCGAAGTGCGCGCGCATCGCGCCGAGCAGCGGCTCGTAGCGAATCTGGTCGCCGCCGCGCGTGAGCGCGTCCCAGAAGTCCGTGTCGTCGACCGGCACCGCGAGCAGGATCGCCTGACTGCGCCCGGGCGGAATGGTCACGCGATCGCGATCGCGCGCGTCGACCGGCAGCGCGACTCCGAGCATGCGCTGGCCCGCGAGCACCGGCGCTTCGGGCCGCAGGATCACGAGCGCTTCGCCGCCGCCGTTGCGCAGGTGCAGCGAGATGTGCAGCGTCGGATCGCGCAAGACGCGCGTGAAGCGCTGGATCTGCAGCAGCCGCGTGCGCCGCTCGGCGAGCTCCTCGCGCGAGCGCGTCTCCTCGCGCACGAGCCGCTTCAGAATCGAGCTCTCGCGGCGCTGGGTGTCGGTGTTCGTGCGCTCGTCCTCGGCACCGAAGCGCAGACCCGAGGCCAGCGCATCCAGCGGCCCTGTGCCGGAAGTGAAGCTCGTGAACATCGCCAGCGGGTTGATCGACAGCTGCATCCAGCCCGGCTCGGCCTGCGCCAGCTCGCTGATCGCGAGCGTCGCCTCTTCGCTCGACTCCGAGAGCGCTTCGACCGCCGCCTGCCGCGCGAGCTCGATCGTCGTCTCGAGCTGCTCGGTCGTCTTCTCGATCTGCGTGAACTGCTCCTGATCGAGCTTCCACGTCAGCGTGGGCGACTCGAGTCGGTAGACGAAGCGCTCGGCGAGGTTCGAGAGCTCCGGCTCCGGATCCGCCGCGCCGACGAGCCCGTCACCGTCCGCGTCGCGCGGCGCCGACTCCTGCGCGCGCGCCCAATGGCTCGCCAACATCAACGCCAACAACACTCCAGCGCGCTTCATCGCTTCGCCTCCTCCGTCGCGCCTACGGCGACCTCGGCACCGAGATCGGAGACCGACACGGCGTAGTCGCCGTAGGACTCCGCTCCGGGAGCCGCGACTCCGAGCGTCGCCTCGCCGTCGGCCGCGGGCCGCAGGATCGCGACTCCGCCGCTCGCGGACGAACGCCCGCTCCCCGGCACATCGAGCACCAGCTCCGGCGTCTGCGCGCCGGCGGCGAGAATGCGGTACACGTGCCCCGCCTTCATCGGAACGCGCAGCCAGTCGACCGACGCGCCCGAAGGAAGTAGCTCGTCCTCGTGGGACCACGCGCCCACGCGCGCGAGCACCTCGTCGCCGGGCGTCGAAAGCCACTGCAGCGCCGCAGGGTCGAGTCCGAGCGTCGCGCCCACGGCTTGCGCGGCGAAACCTTGCGTGCGCACGAGCGCGATCGCGCCCGGCTCCGCCACCGCGGCCGCGAGCAGAACCTCGACTTCGCCCGCGTACGTGGCGATGCCCTCGGTGATCGCAAACGTGCTGAAGTCCGTCGCGTCATTGCACTGCGCGCGCACGCCTGCGCCATGCACGACGACCTGCGGCGAGCAGCCCGCGCCAAGCGCCGCAACGGAAACGACCGAGCCCGCCTTCGTGTAGCCGCGCACGACCGCTGGCAGCTCGAGCAAGAGGTGCCTCACGCTGTCGGGATCGCGCGTCGCCCCGGCCGCGCTCGTCGAGAGCTCGACATCGATCGAACCGGTCGCCGCCTTCGCCTTGAGCCACAGACCCGGCTCGCCCTCGACCATCGTGACCACGTGCGTCTCGCGCGTGCGCGCCGCGACCGGAAGCGTGAACTCGACGCCCTCGGCCGTGCGCGGCAGGAACGTCGCCGTCGAGTCTGAGCGCGTCGTCGTGAACACGAGGTTCACGGGCTTGCGCGTCGGAAGCGGCACGAACACCTCGGGATCACCCTCGGCGAGCCACAGGTCGGGCCGCCGCCACAGCGTGACCATGTCTTCCTCCAGCGTCGGCTCGAAGCCATCGGGCAACAACCCCTCCGCGAACAGGCCTTCCGCCGCCGGATCCGAGGTCTCGATCGTGCACGTCGCGCGCAGGCTTTCTTGTGCGTCCTCGGACAGGCACCAGAAGACATACAGCCCGTCTTTCGGAGCGAGAAATGCGTGCTCCGTGTCCGCCTTCGCGCACACGTCGTTGAATTCGCTCGCGAGCAAGGACTCGACCAAGTCCTCGCTGTAGCGCTGCGCGAGCCCGTTCTGCGCCGGCACGAGCACGCGCAGGTAGCCCATGTCGGAGCGCGCACTGACGCGATAGCGCCGTCCCGCTTGCAGCATGGCTGTCACCGGCGCGGCGCAGCGCGGGCCGCTCGGCAGCGGGAAGGTGTAGTCGGGACCGAGCTCGAGCACTTGGCGCACCAGCGGCTTCCACACCGGTCGCGGCCGCAAGGGATGCACGGCAAGGCAGTAGCTCGCACCAGCGTCCGCTGCGCGCCTGACGACGCGGACCTGAACGTTCCCGGCCTTCTCGAGCGTGACCCGCGCGGCTCCGCCCCACACATACGGTCCCTGGCTCTCGGGCGCGACCGAGCCAACGAAGTCGATCAACGGCCGCGGCTCGAACTCGGCGCTCGACACGCGCACGAGCCACTCGCCCGGCGGCAGCGGCAGCCGATGCAGCGACGTCCCGCCGTCCTCCAGCTGCGCAAAGATCGGCGCCACCGGCTGCGCCACGCTCGGCGTCGTAATGCGGCGAGGCACCGCGGCTTCGTCAGTCTGCCGCAGCGGGGCGAGCGCAAGGAACAGCGGAGCGAGGAGCGATCAGGCGTTCATCGTGGGGTTCTCTCCGCGTGGCTGGCTGGCGAGCTGCATAGCTCGCGCTCAGGACAGGATCTCGTCGACGGGCTGCAGCGGGGGCGGCAAGTCGCGATCACCGATGCGCTGGCGCAGGTTGACCTCGATCGTGCGCGAGATGGCGTCGAGCGACAGGTCGTTGGGGTCGTTACCAAACGGCATCTCGAGCTCGTCGCCGACGACATCGAGACCGAAGAACGCGTACGCGACGATCACGCACACCGCCGGCGTGATGATGCCGACGGAATCGACGAGCCCGAACGGCAATGCGTAGCAGTAGCCGGCCGTGATGCGGTGGATCAGCGTGGTGTACGAAAACGGAATGGGCGTCGACTTGATGCGCTCGCACGCTCCCTGAATGTCGGTCAACGCCGTCATCGAGCCCTCGAGCACCGGCAAGTGCACATCGTGGATCCAGCCGCGATCGTAGGCCGCGCGCAAGCGCTCCGCTGTTCCCTGCGTGATCGCATAGGGACGGTTCGTCTCGCTCTTCAGGCGCTCGACTTCCTCCGCCGGCAAGAACCGCGCGAGCTCCGTGACGTCGTTCAGATCGCGCAGCGACATGCGCAAGGCATGAACGAACGCGACGATCCGCAACACGATTTCACGCCGGAGTGCGACAACCTGCGCGTCCTCCGCGCCACTCGCGCGCGGACCGACGAGCGTCAGGGCCTGCCGCGCGAACGAGCGCGTCGTGTTCACGAGCGCTCCCCACAACTTGCGGCCCTCCCACCAGCGGTCGTAGCTCGCGTTGTTGCGAAAGCCCAAGAAGATACCGAGCGCGATGCCGACGAGCGTGAACGGCAGCGGCGTCAGGTTCGGATGCCAGTCGTGGCGCTCTTCGAGCACCGTCACCACGAGCGCGACCAGCGCCACTCCAGTGATGCGCCCCTTCGTGCGCGGCAGCTCGCTGCCGCGGTACTTGAAGACCAGGCTCCACCACGTGACTTGCTTCGGAACGAGCATCGAATAGGGCCTCGCGGCGCTCTCCCTGTACCACGCGCGCCCGCGATTTTCAGCGCCGCCGTCCCCGCGCCCCCGCCCAGGTCCGTTCCCTGCCATCTCGGTGTCGCTTGCTCCAAGCGCGCTCGGACCTCGCCGCCTCGGCGCGAGCACGGCCGCGTTCGCCGTCGTTCTTCAGGCGCGCCACATCGACCTGCAGCCCCCTCTTCGCGCGGCTCTCACGCCCGCATCCGTGCCTCCGCATCCCAGCTTCGCTCGTTCCCCGCGCTCTCCGACCTCTCCGCCTCGGCGCGAGCACGGCCGCACGTTGCGCCCTCGCTCCCACTCGTCCCGCGCCCCCCGTCCGCCCCTCGCGCGCGCGCCGACTTGTTCCTCGGAAGCACCTCCGCTGTGGATTCCCGCGCGCGCCGCGGTTTAGATCCGCTCCCCCCCCTCGATGAATCCCCTGCTCGTCGGCCTGATCCTGTACATCGCCGCCCAGCTCGCGATCGGCGTGATCGTCTCGCGGCGCGTGCGCAACGAGGACGACTACCTCGTCGCCGGCCGCAGCATGGGCTACACGCTGTCGGTCTTCTCGATCTTCGCGACGTGGTTCGGGGCGGAGGCCTGCTCGGACGCCGCGGGCACGGTCTATTCGAACGGCCTGTCGTGGACTTCGACCGAGCCTTACGCCTACGGCGTGGCGATCGCGCTCGCCGGAGTGTGGCTTGCGCTGCCCCTGTGGTCGCGCAAGCTCACGACGATCGCGGACCTCTTCCGCGAGCGCTTTTCCCCGGGTGTCGAGCGCTTCGCCGCGCTGCTGCTCATCCCCACCTCGCTCTTCTGGGCCGCCGCGCAGGTGCGCGTCTTCGGCCACGTGATCGCCGGCGCCTCCGGCTTCGATCACGGCGCCGCCATGGTGATCGCGGCCGCCGTCGTGATCGCCTACACGACCTTCGGCGGCATGCTCGCCGACGCAGTCACGGACGTCGTGCAGGGCACGGCGCTCGTGATCGGTCTCGTGGTGATCCTCGTCGGCATGCTGGGCGAGCTCGGCGGCCTCGAGCCCGCGCTCGCGAGCATCGACAGCGCGCGCCTCCACTTTGCGCCCGAAGAAAACGGCTCGTGGCTCGAAATCGCCGAGGCGTGGACGCTGCCGATCGTCGGCTCGCTCGTCGCGCAGGAGCTGATCGCGCGCATGTGCTCCGCGCGCTCGGGCACCGTCGCGCGCCGCTCCGCGATGGCCGCCGGTCTGCTCTACGCGGCCGTGGGCTCGATCCCCGTGCTGCTCGGCCTGCTCGGCCCCGCGGTACTGCCCGACCTTGCGCAACCCGACGAATTGCTGCCGGAATTCGCGCGCGCGCGGCTCTCGACGCTCGCCTACACGCTCTTCGCCGGCGCGCTCGTCTCCGCGATCCTCTCGACCGTCGACAGCGCGCTGCTCGTCTCCTCCTCGCTCTTCTCGCACAACATCGTCGGCCGCCTGCGCCCCCACCTCGACGAGCGCTCCAAGCTGCTCGTCGCGCGCTCCTGCACCGTCGGCTTCGGCCTCGTCGCGCTCGCGCTCGCGAGCACCGCCACCTCCGTCGGCGATCTGATGGAGCTCACCAACGGCTTCGGCAGCGCCGGCATCTTCGTGCTGCTCGTCTTCGGCCTGTTCACGCGCTTCGGCGGCGCCACCGCGGCCTTCACCGCGCTCGCACTCGGCGCCACGACCTTCGTCGTCGGCTACCTCGGCGCGTGGAGCTTTCCCTACCTCGCCTCGCTCGCCGCCGCGCTCGGCGGCTACGTGCTCGTCGCGCGCCTCAGCGCCGCGCAGCCCCGCTGAGGAACGCCGCGATCTCGTCGTGGAAGCGCACGAGCTCGCCCTCGTGGATGTACATCATGTGCCCCGCCTCGAAGCGCGAGGTCACGATGTTGCCGCGCAGCGACGCGTCGAGCCCGAGTGCGCGCACCGTGTATTCCGCGGCGAAGTGCGGCGTCGCGAAGTCGTACACGCCGGCCGCGACGTACACCTTGAGGTGCGGGTTGCGCGTCATCGCCTGCCGCAGCGTCTCGCCGACGTTGAGGTAGCGATTCTGCTGGTCGTACTTCCAAGGCTGCACGCGCCCCGTGAGGATCTCGTAGGGCAGGTCGTTCTCGTAGCGCAGCGTGCGCCGCACGTAGTCGTTGAGCGTCGCCGTGTACGGCCCGAGGATCGCTGACATGCTCGGATCGAACTCGCTGCGCTCGCCGGCCGCGTCGCGATCGATGCCGCTGAAGCGGCTGTCGAGCCGACCGACCGTGCGCCGCTCGTCGCGCAGGAGCTCCTTGCAGAAGCGGCCCTGCTCGATGCGCAGGTTGCACTGCTCGACGTACTCCTGCGACAGGCCCGTGTAGCGCGCGAGCCGCGCGACCAGCACCTCGCGGTCCGCCGCCGGGAGCCCGTCGCCCTTCGCCAGCGCCGGCATGTACTCGTCGATCGCGAAGCGCTCGACCTCCGCGAGTAGCGCGCCGAGATCGCCCGAGAGCTCCGGCGCGAGCTGCTTGTGGTACCACGCGGTCGCCGCGCAGGTCGGCAGGAACAGCACGTACGGCAAGTCGTTGCCGACGTCGAAGCGCACGGTCTGGAAGTTGAGGACCGCGCTGACAAGCACGATCCCGTTCATGTACATGCCGTGGCGTTCCTGCAGGTGCCCGACGAGCCCGGCCGCGCGCGTCGTGCCGTAGCTCTCGCCCGCGAGGAACTTCGGACTCGCCCAGCGCTCGTAGCGCGTCGTCCACAGCCGAATGAACTCCGCCGTCCACTCGACGTCCGGCGTCACGCCGTGGAACTGCGCCGCATCCTCGCCCTCCGCCGCGCGGCTGTACCCCGTCGTCACCGGATCGATGAACACGAGGTCCGTCGCGTCGAGCCACGTGTGCGGGTTGTCGACGAGCTCGTAGGGCGGCGGCGGCGCCCAGCCCTCGGCCTGCATCTTCACGCGCTTGGGCCCGAGGGCCCCCATGTGCAGCCACACGCTCGACGATCCCGGCCCGCCGTTGAACGAGAACGTCACCGAGCGCGTCGACGGATCCGCGACGTCGTCCTTCGTGTACGCCACGAAGAACAGCTCCGCCTTCGCTTTGCCGTCCTCTGTTGTGAGCTTCATGCGCCCCGCGCGCGCCGTGTACGCGAGCTCGCCGCCCTCGACCGCCACCCGATGGTGCGTCTCGACCACATCCGCGCCCCACTTCGCCTCCGCCGCCGCCTTCGGCTCCGCGCCCTGCTCCTGCGCCCCCAACCCTGCCGCCAACGTGAGCGTGAGCACCGCCGCAACCACCGCGTTCTTCATGCCCGCAGAGAATACGCCCCCCCCCCCCCCCCCCGCCCCGACCGCCACGCGCCCCCCCCCCCATGCCCGTCGTGAACCGACGGCGCTCGTGCTTCGAAGCTCGCACCTGCATCCGCATCGAGCGCGGCAAACGCGGAGAGTGTCGAGACGCTGCGGTGCTCGACGCCACCCGCGCACGCTAGCACCGTGGCGCGCGTCGAAGTGAGCGCGCGCGCTGGCTCGGGAAAGACCGCGGGCTCGGCGAGAGGTCCCGCCGAGCCCGCAGAGTTCATAGCCCGCGCGCGAGGCGCGGGTCAGCTGGCTTAGTAGCCGCCTTCGTCACGGTCGCCGCGGCCACCGCCGTAGCCACCGCGGCTGCCGCCACCGTAGCCGCCGTCGCGATCACCGCGACCGCCGCCACCGTAGCCACCGCGGCCACCGCCGCCGCCACCGTAGCCGCCACCACCGCCGCCGTAGCCACCACGGCCGCCACCGCCGCCGTAGCCGCCACCGCCGCCGCCACCACCGTAGCCACCGCGGCCGCCGCCGCCACCACCGAAGCCACCACGGCTCTGGGGCGGACGGTCTTCAGCTTCGTTCACGCGGAGCGGACGGCCGTCGAGTTCCTGGCCGTTGAGCTCGGCGATCGCCGCCTTGGCCTCGTCGTCGGTGCCCATGCGCACGAACGCGAAACCGCGGGGCTTGCCCGTCATCTTGTCCGTGACGATCGCGACTTCCGTGACCTTGCGGCCGCCGTTCTCGAACGCAGCGCGCAGCGAGCTTTCAGTCGTCTTGAAGTTCAGATTTCCAACGTACAGCTTCGTTCCCATTGTCCTTGTTCAGTCCAAGATCTTCCTGCTCGCGCGCACCCCAGCACTGTCCAAGGTCAACGTCACGAACTACCAAAGGAAGGCGCGGAGAGCGTAGCGAGCCTCCGCCCGCGCCGCTACCGTCTCCTCGGACGAAAGTCCCCCCTCCCGCCCGCCCCGCGCGGGCGCACGCACCCGACGCCGGATTCCCACCCATGCAACTCGCCTCGATGCTCGAGCGGGCCGAGCAGCTCTACCCCGAGCGCGTCGCCGTGCGCGACGGAGCGCTCACGCTCACCTACCGCGAGGTCGGCCAGCGCTCCCGGGCCCTCGCCGGATGGCTGAAAACCCGCTCCGTGACGTCAGGAACGCGGGTCGCGGCCCTCGAGCTCAACACCGCGGCCTACCTCGAGGCCTACTTCGCCTGCGCCCGACTCGGGGCCGTGCTCGTGCCCTTGAACTTCCGGCTCTCGGCCGAGGAGCTCGCCTTCATCCTCGCCGACTCCGGGGCGACGGTGCTGCTCGCCTCGCCGGAGCTGGCCGACCCGGTCGCGGCCCTCGCCCGCCAAGGCGCCCTGCCCCCGACGCTGCTGTGGCTTGGCGCGGCACCCGCCGGTGCCCCCGCCGGCGTGGCCTACGCCGACGCCCTCGCCCACGCCCCCCTCGACGGCCGCGCCCCGGACCTGCCGACCGACGCGCTCGCTCATCTTTACTACACGTCGGGGACCACCGGCCGTCCCAAGGGCGTGATGCTCACCCACGGCAACGTCTGGACCCACGCCCTCGCCACCGTGGGCGAGCTCGGCCTCTCGGACGCCGACACCTGGGCCCACATCGCGCCCATGTTCCACCTCGCCGACGCCTGGGCGACCTTCGCGATCACGTGGGTCGGCGGGCGGCACGTGATGGTCGCGCGTTTCGAGGAAGAGGCCGTGTTCCACGCCATCGAGGTCGAGCGCACGACGCTCTCGAACCTGATCCCGACCATGCTCAACCGCCTCGTGCGCCACCCGAGCGCCGAGCGCCGCGACTACTCGAGCCTGCGGCGCATCCTCTCCGGCGGCGCCCCGATCGCGCCCGAGGTCGTGCGGGAGATCATGCGCGTCATGGGCTGCGAGTACGTGCAGACCTACGGCATGACCGAGACCAGCCCGTACCTGACCTTCAGCCTGCTCAAGGAGCACTTGAAGCTGCTCCCGCCCGAGGAGCAGTTCCGCTTCCGCGCCAAGACCGGCCGCCCGTGCATCGCCGTCGAGCTCGCCGTGATCGGCGACGATGGCCGCCCCGTCCCGCCCGACGGTCGCACCGTCGGCGAGATCCGCGCCCGCGGCGCCACCGTCACCCCCGGCTACTGGCAGCGCCCCGACGAGACCGCCAAGGCCTTCGTCGACGGCTGGCTCCTCACCGGCGACCTCGCCACCCTCGACTCCGAGGGCTACCTCGACATCGTCGACCGCAAGAAGGACATGATCATCACCGGCGGCGAGAAGGTCTTCTCCACCGAAGTCGAGCACGTCCTCTACTCCCACCCCGCCGTCCTCGAAGCCGCCGTCTTCGCCCTCCCCGACCCCACCTGGGGCGAGTCCGTCACCGCCGCCATCGTCCTACGCCCCAACACCACCGCCACCCCCGCCGACCTGATCGCCTTCTGCCGCTCGAAGCTCACCCACTACAAGTGCCCCCGCGCCGTGCACTTCCTCCCCGAGCTGCCCAAGACCGGCACCGCCAAAATCCAAAAGCGCACCCTGCGCGAGCGCTTCCGCGCCCCCTGAATAGCAACGACCCTCCCACCTCCGCCGCGCGCCATTGACGCTCTTGCGAACTGGGCACGCGCGTATGCGATCGCTGATTGGGCATTCGAAGCCTTGCGGCGTCGCCGTGAGGTGCTGGGGCCGGTCCTTGCGCGCGGATCGAGCGGCGCCGGGGCCGGAAGGAATCCAAGTGCTGCGCCGCCGCGCGGGCGACACCACAACTGGGTACTTCATTCCTGCCATGGAGCGCGACAGCGGCTCGCTTCGGCGAGCGCGGGCCGCGCGAGTCGCGGACTGAGCTTCCGCGCGGATGCGCGCAGGAGTTGCGGGCGACGCAGTACGGTTCAAGGCGAGCGGAACTTGAGCGGCGGCAGTGGAGATTTGAGCTACGAGGTGCTGTGGAACTCGATCGTGCGCGCTTCGAATTCTCCACCGCGCATCCACCGGGATTCCACGAGCGCGGAGTAGGGCGGGGCGGGAAAGTGGCGGTTTCTTTCGGCGTTTTTGGGGCTTGCAGGGGTCGGGAGACGGACTAGCTTCGGCGCGCTTCGGTCGGGGACGCGCGGGCGTGAACCGATCGCGGCGCGGCGCGTTGGACGTGGGGCACGATGTCGGCGGACTCTTGGAGTCTGTCCGGGAGAGGAGAGTTGCGATGGCGAAGGTGGCTGGAGGTACGCCTCGAGAGATCGAGAAGCGACTGCGCGTGCGCGTGGTCGGGCAGGACGGGGCCGTGGCGGCGCTCGCGCGCGAGGCCCATGCGCTGCTGCAGGGGCGGGCGCTGGAGAAGGGCGCGCGGCGGCTGCTGCTCGTCGGCGACGTGGGCATGGGCAAGCGGCACCTGCTCGATGCGCTCGGGGAGGCCTGCAACCTGCCCGTGGCGACGTGCGCGGCGATCCAGCTCGGCGAGGGCGATGCGCTGGCGAAGATCGCGAGCGAGGTGCTCGAGCGCACGCGGCACGTGCCCGGGAGCGCGCCCTCGGCCGGGATCGTGCACCTGCAGGGCCTCGACTCAGCCAGCGCGAACCTGACGGTGCGCGAGGCGCTGTTCGCGCTCCTGCGCGGGCGTGACGTGAAGGTCGTGCGCGACGGACGGACGATCACGTTCGACTCGCGCCGGCTCCTGTTCGTGGCGAGCGCCGGTCTGCCGGACCTCGCGCGCACGATCGCGCTGCGCACGGGCGCGGGCACGGGCTACTTCGCCCAGCCGCGCGGCGCGGAGGCCGAGGCCGGGCGCGGCGCGGGCGCGACCGAGGCGGACCTCGTGGCCTGCGGGCTCGACCACGTGCTGCTCGACTACTTCCCCAAGTTCGAGGTGCTGAAGCCGCTGGGGCGGCGCGAGCTGCTGCGCGTCCTGAAGGACGTGAGCGGCGGACCGCTCGAGCGCCTGCGCGAGGAGCTCGGCGCGCTCGGCATCGACCTCGAAGTCGGCAAGGGAGCGCTCGAGCGCCTCGTCGCGCGCTGCACGAGCGAAGGCACCGAGCGCCTCGAGCGCGAGCTCGACGCGCTCTTCACGCAGGTGCGTCACGACGGCCCGGAGCTGCCGTCGAGCGGCGTCGGCGTGGTGCGGCTCGTGCGCAGCGGCTCCCACGGGCTGCGCGTGGTCCGGCTGCGAAAGCCGTCGCGGATCCAGCTGCCGCTCCCGCGCGCAGCGAGCGCGGCGCCGCGCCTGCCGACGCTGCCCGAGCGGCCGCCGCGCGCGGTCGTCAACACCTACGGCAGCGATCGCTGGGCCACGCTGGAGGACCTCGCGCCGTTCCTCGAGCAAGCGCCGGAGCACGGGGTGTGGCTGCAGGGCGACCTGATCGTCGAGCGCGGCCGCAACCCGGCGACCCTCGAGCTGGTGCGCGGGCGCGGGGTGTGCCTCGCGGACGACCCGCGCAACGCGCAGTTCGACATCCGCCGCAAGAACGTGCTGGCGGTCGGCAAGGTCGGCTCGGGCAAGACGGCCAAGTTCGTGCTGCCGCTGCTGCGGCAGGACATCGCCGATCCGAGCCGCTCGCTGGTCGTGATCGACGCGCAGGGCGAGCTGACGCGCTTCGTGTACGGCTGGGCGCGCAAGTTCCGCGGGCCGAACGCGCGCATCGTGTACTTCAACCCGAAGGACGTCGCGCGCTCGGCGGCGTGGAACCCGCTCGAGTACGTGCGCACGAAGACCGAGATCCGCGACTTCGCGCTGACCCTCGCGAGCGCCTCGCCGCGCGGCGAGCGCGACTCCCCCTACTTCGCGCAGCAGGCGAGCACGCTGCTCGGCTTCGTTCTCGTGGCGCTGCGGCGCGTCGAGGCGAACCCGTCCCTCGGACAAGTGAGGCAGCTGCTGCAGACTGGCTTCGGCGCCCTGCGCGAGCTCGCGACGCGCGCGAAACACCGGGAACTCTCGAGCTGGCTCGAACAGGGCGCGAGCAACCCGAACATGGGCACGTCGTGGAGCGAGCTCGACAACATGCTCGAGTGCTGGTCCGACGACGATGTGTGTGCCACCACGGAGCGCACGGAGTTCGACTTCAAGACGCTCGACGAGCAGCCGACGATCCTCGTGTTCGCGACGCCGGAGCAGTACGGGCACGCCAAGCTCGCCGGCCTGCGGGCGCTCTTCATCCACGAGTACTTCCGCTTTCTGATGCAGCGCGGTGAGAAGGGCGACGCGACCGAGCTCGCGACGATTCCGCTCTACATCGACGAGTTCGCGAGCGCCGTCGGGCGGCTGCACGACCTGCACACGCGCTGCAACACGCTGCGCAAGCGCGGGCTCGCGATCGTGGCGGCGGTGCAGTACCTCGAGCAGATCGAGGCGCTGTACGGGCGCGATGGAGCGAAGGCCGTGCTGGCCGCCATGGGCACCAAGGTGTACTTGCCGCCGCTGCACGACACCGACTCGGCGTTCGCGTCGTCCCTGAGCGGCACGATGACGGTCGAGACGGTGACGGCGAACGCATCCGGCGCGGTCGCGTCGGTCGACCTCGTCGAGGCGCCGGTGATGACGCCGGGCGACGTGCGCAGCGTGCCGTCCGACCCGCAGTTCGGCTGTCGCGCGACGATCTCGCTGCCGTCGTCGCCGTGGTTCCAGATGTACTTGCGTCCGTGGTTCGACAACGCGGAGGACCGCGAGTGGTTCGACAGGAGCCGCGCCGCGGTCGGCGGAGATGCCATTCAGCCGCCGCTGCGTGAGAAGCCGCTCGCGCTGCGCGCGGCGCCGACCTCGGCGTCGGGGCTCCCACCGCGTCAGCTCGACATCAGCAGCACGAGCAACTCCTCGCCCCAGCAGATCATGATTCGCCTCGGTGAGCTGCGAGAGGCCATCGGACTCGAGAACGCCAGCGCGGCGGTGGTGCGCTGGTGGCAGGAGTTCGAGAAGCGGCACGACCGGCGCCACTTGATCGCGGTCGTGGAGGAGCTGCTGCGGCACGAGGGGAGCGTCGACACGCTGTACCAAAATCTCCGCAGCAGTGCGTGCAGGGATGCCATCGCGGCGCTGCTCGAGATCGAGCGGCAGCAGCGCGTCCGGTTCGTGTTCGCGCAGGGCATCGAACCGGAGGACGCTCGCCGGCATGGCCGCGTGGACTTCCCGAGCACGCGCGAGTGGGAGTGGACGCGGCCGCAGGCGGCCAAGGCGAGCTCGCCGAAGGTCGATCCCGAGCAGCTGCTGTCGCAGTTGGAGGAGCGGGTCCAGCGCATCAAGGAACGCAGAGCGAACGGCGGCGACATCGACACCGGTGATGGCGCGGCGAGCCAAGACCGCGGGGCGGTCCAAGATGGCGCGCAGCCTGCCGCGGAGGACGCGGGGGCCAGTGCCGAGAAGCAGCGCGAGACCGAGGCGAAGCGCGAGAGCGCGCCGCGGTCCAAGAACGGTGGCAAGCCCAAGGACGGACCGCCGAAGTCGCAACTCCCCCCACCGCGCCGCAAGGGACCCTCGCGACGCCCGCTCGAGTCCGAGGAGGGCGGGGACGTGCCCTTCTAGGAGACGCGTGCCTGCGCGGCATCGCTCCCGCACCCACGGCAGCGTTCGCGTCGGTTAGAGTCTGGCGGCCACGCGATCTCGGCTCGCAAGCCGATCGAACAGGAGACGCGAACATGACCACGACTGCGGACACGGTGCTGCTCAAGGTGCAGCGCATTCTCACGGGGCACTTCCAGCTGAAGGTGAGTCTCGTCGGCGAGCAGCTCGTCGTGCGCTTCGCCGATCAGTCGACGATCGGCACGGTGACCGTGGTCCCGCGGGGCTCGTCCGCCGACTCCGGCCCGAAGACCTACGTGCACATCGATTGCCCGATCCTATTCGACGTGCCGTGCACGCCCGCGCTGTACGAGTGGGTCGCGCGCAACGCGTGCGAGCGCTGGATCGGCGGGATTCGAATGCAAGCTGGCTCGACGCCGGAGCTGGCGAGCCTCTCGATGGTTTACACGCTCGTGGGCGACACGCTCGATCCGGTCGAGCTCGGCGCGGCGTTGCTCGTGCCGCTGCACGATGCCGACCAGCTCGACGACGAGCTCAAGGCGCAGTTCGGCGGCAAGACGTTCGCCGACATGGCTGGGAACTAGCCCCGTGAGCGTGCGTCAACTCGTCGAGGACTCCGCCATCGCTGCGGCCAAGTCCTTCTCGCATCCGCGCGTCGAGGCGCGCCACGTGGTGTTCGCGATCTGCACGCTGTATCCGTCGCCGCGCCTCGATCCGGAGCGCGCGATGAAGCTGCTCTCGCCCGCCGGACATGCGATGACGACGGAGGGCTTCGATGCCGAGGCGGAGAAGCTGCTGGAGAAGTGCGCGACGGTTCCGGGGGCCGTCATGGCCGCGGCCAACTGGCTGCGCGCGCTCGACGGAGCAGACGGCGGCGCCAGCACAGGCGGTCCGAGCGAGGCGAGCGCGGGTCAACGCAAGCAACCAGACGTGAAGGCGACCGAGCTCGCCAGCGAGACGCCGGCGCAGGTTCTGGCGGAGCTCGACCAGCTCGTCGGGCTCGCGCCGGTGAAGAAGCAGGTGCGCGAAGTGCTCGCGGTGGTGCTCGCGAATGCCGAACGCAAGCGCGCGGGGCTGCCGGAAGTTTCGAGCAGCCTGCATCTGGTGTTCAGCGGCTCGCCCGGCACCGGGAAGACCACGGTCGCGCGCTTGGTTGCCCGCCTGTATGCCGCGTGCGGCGCGCTGAAGGGCGCGAAGTTCGTCGAGGTGCATCGCGGCGGACTGGTCGGCGAGTACGTCGGCCAGACGGCGCCGAAAACGCAGGCCGTGCTCGACGCGGCGCGGCCGGGTGTGCTGTTCATCGACGAGGCCTACTCGCTCGTTTCCGAGAGCGGCAACGACTACGGGCGCGAGGCCGTCGCAACGCTCGTGAAGGGCATGGAAGACCACCGCGACTCGCTGGCGGTGATCGTCGCCGGCTATTCCGAGGAGATGGCCGAGTTCATCGACATGAACCCGGGCCTGCGCTCGCGCTTCAAGACCTTCATCGAGTTCCCCGACTACGCGCCCGAGGAGCTCGCGCAGATCTTCCGCGGCTTCGCCACCGAGGCGCAGGTGCAGCTCGCTCCCGGCGTCGTCGAGCGCGCGTCCGATCTGTTCCGCCACGCCGCCAGACTTGAGGACTTCGGCAACGCGCGCTTCGCCCGCAGTCTCTGGGAGCGCGCCTTCGCCAACATGGCCGTGCGCGCCCACTCCGACGGCCAAATCGAGCTCCACGAAGTCACCCAGCTCCTCCCCGCCGACATCCCCGCCCTCCCGCCTCCCACCTCCGTCGAAGCCGAAGCCCGCATCGGCTTCCGCGGCCCCGGCACTCCCAAGGCCTGAAAGGCGTCGAGTCGACTCGAGCGGGCGAGCGATGGAGATGCTGCGGTGAATCTGGCGCAGTTTCTGGGTGAGGTGGCGCGGCAGCCGGCGTGGGCGCGCGGTGGGGAGCGGGCTCCGCACAAGCGGCTGGTGATCTTGTACGCGCTCGGGCGAGCGCTGTCGGGAGAGCGGCTGGCGAAGTTTGCAGAGGCGGAGCATGCGCTGCGCGAGTTGCTCGAGCAGTTTGGGCCGGTGCGAGCTCAGCAGCATCCCGAGCAGCCGGTATGGCGGCTCGCGCGGCGCGGTGAAGAGAGCGTCGCGTGGTGGGAGCTCGTCGGAGCGGAGCGGGTGCCCGTCGATTCCTCGGGGAATCCGAGCATTCCCGCCATGCGTGCGCATGTGTCGTTCGGGCTCGCGCGGGAGCTGGCGGACTACTTCGTCTCGCATCCAGCGGACGCATGGCTGGCGGCGCACCACATCGCGGCATCGATCGTGCCCGAGACGTTGCGCGAGGAACTGGTGAGCGCGACGCTCGGTGCTACGGCTTCGCAGCCGTTGGAAACGCACTTGCCGTCCGAGACAGAGCTCGTGGTCCGCGAAGTAGCGCCCTCGTGGCGCATCGTCCGCGATTCGCGCTTCAGCGCGCGCTTGCTGAGCGCCTACGGAGAGAGCTGCGTCGTGTGCGGCATCGCTCCGCGCCACCGCGAGCGCTTGTTCGGCATCGAGGCCGCGCACATCCGCTGGGCCGCGGCCCAAGGCCCCGACGAAGTCT
>Ga0169931_10005471_pt1 | contig 19352 bp, 13 predicted proteins | sample Kivu_15m_20L_FD_129675 | JGI IMG/M metagenome (GOLD analysis project Ga0169931, IMG submission 129675) | Freshwater microbial communities from Lake Kivu, Western Province, Rwanda to study Microbial Dark Matter (Phase II) - Kivu_15m_20L... | ecosystem: Environmental > Aquatic > Freshwater > Lake... | reverse complement strand
GGATTGGGGATTGGGGATTGGGGATTGGCCCAATCCCCAATCCCCAATCCCCAATCCCCAATCCCCAGTAGAAAAATTAACATTTTAAATTTTAAAATCTATAATTAAAAGAACTATATAAAAATTTATTGTATGCAATAATAAAGAAAATTAATATATTTTATATAATAAAATAAAATTTAACAATAGCTCCAATTAATTATTGAATTAAAAAAAACAAAAATAAATATAAAATGGGAAATTTAGGAGGAAAACCAGTAGGATCGGGAAAGCAACCAGGTAAAAAGGAGGACAAAGCTCCTATAAAAAAACCAGATCCTAGTTTAATGAAACTTGGGAAAAAGAAAAAGAAAAGAAAGGGTGTTCAAGTTGCATCTAAACTTCCAAACGTGACCCCAACATCGAAATGTTTATTAAGAATGAGAAAATTTGAAAGAATAAATGATTACCTTTTAATCGAAGAAGAATATATCAAATCACAAACAAAGAATAAAACTGAAGACGAAAAAGTCGAAGAAGATAAAACCCTAGTTGAAACACTGAGAGGAACACCAATTACAATTGGTACTTTAGAAGAGATCATCACAGAAGACCACGCGATTATATCAGTAGGTAGTGGAGAATTTTATGTACGAATTCTTTCAATAGTAGACAAAGAGCAATTAGAGCTCGGATGCTCTGTATTATTAAGAAATGAAGGATATCATATTGTAGGAGTGCTTCAAGATGAGGCTGATACTTTATTAAATGTAATGAAAGTTGACAAAGCTCCAACTGAAACTTATGGAGACATAGGAGGACTTGAACAGCAAATCAGAGATATGAAGGAATCAGTTGAATTACCATTGACTCATCCAGAATTATACGAGGAAGTAGGAATAAAACCTCCTAAAGGAGTCATTTTGTATGGAGAACCGGGAACAGGAAAGACCCTACTTGCAAAGGCTGTTGCAAATGAAACAAGTGCCACATTTTTTAGAGTGGTTGGATCTGAATTAGTACAGAAATATGCAGGAGAAGGTCCCAAATTAGTCAGAGAACTCTTTAGACTTGCAGAGGAACACGCACCTTCTATTGTCTTCATAGATGAAATAGACGCTATTGGACACAAAAGAACAGAAACTTCCTCAGGAGGTAAAAGAGAGGTGCAAAGAACTATGCTTGAATTGTTAAACCAACTTGACGGGTTCGATACTAAGTCAGATGTTAAGGTAATATTAGCAACTAATAGAATTGAGTCTCTTGATCCTGCTTTAATCAGACCTGGTAGAATTGATAGAAAAATCTTCTTCCCCTTCCCTGACTCAGCTACAAAGAGAAGAATTTTCCAGATCCATACTCAGAAAATGAGTGTTGGTCCAGATGTAGATTTAGAAGAATTTATAATGAGCAAAGATGAACTCACAGGTGCTGATATCAAAGTAAATTAAAATATAAATATTCTAATTTAGGCTATTGCAACAGAAGCAGGTTTGTTAGCTCTTAGAGAAAGAAGGAAGAAAGTAACTCAAGCAGATTTCAGGAAAGCAAAAGAAAAAGTTTTATACAAGAAAAAGGGAGCAGTTACTGAAAGCTTATATCTTTAATATATATAATATAAAATTATAATTTTAACCAAAATTTAAAATCATAAATTAATTCATCAAAATTACATAAATTAATTTTCAAATATAAATAAATCATTTTCTTAAAGAAATAAACATAAATAATGTTTATCGAAAATGACATTATGAAGAAAAAGTTAAAAGAAAAAACTAATGACAAAAATATTTTATCAACAGATGACGAAGAGCTAGATTTTAAAGCCAAAGCAGAAGACGAAGTAATAAAAGTTCCAAAATGCACCTATGCAAACGATTTCAAAGGCCTATCAACATTTTACTTTTGCCAATGCAGCGTGGAAGAATTTTATCCCATATGCGAGGCCTGCGCAGAGAAATGCCATAAACATCATAATCCCACTCTCAAGCTTCAAGGTACATACACCTGCATGTGCGGAAAAGGAAATCATCATATCCACAAGGAAAACGAGAGAAGATACAACGAAAAGAAACTTAAGACGATGAATCAATGCTTTTTCAGCAAGTTTATGGATATAACTCCACATAGAGGATATTACAAACATGAAGGAAAGATAATTTGCTCAGTCTGTGTGCAATACTGTTACAACAAAAATTTTACTGATTCTGATATACAAACTTCAGATGAAATTCAGCCATATTGCAATTGCGAAAAACATTATGAAGTGAATGTAATCAATCTGAATCTTGAATTGATTTCAAAGCCGAAATTCAATTTGAATCTTCAAAATTTTAATTACAATATTTTAGCAAAAATTAATACTACTAAGCAAATGTACATAGACTACCTCATTACAAAGATAAGTGAGTATCAAGCTGCTCCCTCTCATAAGAATTCAAAAAACTTTTTCGGTAACTTTATAAATTTTAAGATTTTGGAGCTGTTCTCAGCTTTTGCTTCTCGTTGGGAAAACAAGTTTTTCCATGTAAAAAATTATTTACAACCATTTTCTAATGAAATATTATTCAAAATGATGAGCTTAGATGAACCTATCTCAATATTAACAGAAAGCGAAGCCCCAGATTTTGCGACAGCAAAATTTTATTTTGCAGAATTTATATTCAACTACATCATAAGAACATATCAGTTGAAATTCAACAATCTTTGGAACATCAGAACAATAGTGAACATGAATCTTTTCCAGAGATTTATCTATCTTAAGGAGATTAAAAGTTTCTTCAAATTTGACTATTACAATAATGGAAATATGAACTCAAGTGAATCTAAATTTGAGGAAATGTCAATTACATTCGTAGATCTATATGAAAATATTCTGAAAATAAATGAAAATTTTGAATTTTCTTTACAGATTTTCTCCTACATTTTCCCTACGTTTAATAGAATCTTCAAATATTTGATAAAGTACAATATTATTAGCAATGAATTAAAGGCAAAATACTTCGAATTAGTTTTAGACACCCTATCTCTAGGTAACCAAAATGATGATCGTAAGAATTAAATCTTATCATAATTTTTAGGTGATTACAAAGGAAGTGAGCTATACATCATAAAATCAATTTTGTATTGCCTGGTTTATAGAAACGATGTGATATGTATCAATTATATCAAATCCGAAAAAGATCCTAACAACAAAAAATTAGTCTTCGAGGACTCACCAGAACACCAAATTATCTGCAAAGTATTTACATTAGTTGTACATAGATTAAATCGTCTTGAGGATCTGAATAGAACTATGATGTATGATTTTTATGTAAGGAAGATATTTGAGATGTTGATTGGTAAAAATGAGTTTTACATTATGAGCTTGAAAAACCTATTACATCCTTCTATCCCCCAACATCACGTTACTCTTCTTGAATCAGAAGAGGTCCAAATGGAAATGAGAAGATATCTAGACTTGCGTTTAATGAATGAGATCATACAATTTACAAGTAAAATGACTATAGCAAATAGAGAGTATCTCGACTACGACCTTAACTATGATGACTACCTTATAAAAGTAAACGGGATTTTCAGGGATCTTAAGAATATGGTTGAAAAGAATTTAAACTATATTCCAAACCTTAAGAGAAAGTACCAAATTTTCAACGAAAATCATTCTCATGAAGAAAATATTGATATAAAGATCAGTAATCTCCAAGAGTGTGTCAAATACACTTTATTTTTTCAGAAATTAGAAGAATTCTTCTATATTTATTCTGAAGGTAAAAAATTCGGACATAAAGAAAAGAAAAATTCACATTCCGGGGGTTTTCAAACTGACTATCTAAGATTCCTTCTAAATTTCTTATTTTTATTAGTCAATAAAAACTATGAAAATTTGTGTTTAGCCATGAATTTCAAGACGAAATGTTTTGTTATCGCCTTATATGAAGAAAAAGAAACTCTATTTGATTATTTAGAATCAATATCTGAAATGCTCTTCAACAACAAAAATTATTATGAGTTGGATAACTTTTACTTCTTCACAGAAACCTTGAATGACATCATAGATCTAATCATATTCAGAAATGATGAAGTCGAATGTTCTTTAGTAATCATAATATTAATTTCAAATTTAGGAAAATCTTAAAAATTTAGAAATTTTTGGAAGAGTTATGAAAATAGCACAAAGGACTATCTATAAAACTTCAATGCAACAATCAGATCCTTTGAACTGTGTAGAAAGGATAATTAAAAAGATTCGTGAAATTAAGCAAAACAAGCTTCTTAATAAAATTCTTCTTGATTACTTGCATGACAAAAAAAATCTTCCAGAATTTAAAAACATTTCAAACGCTGAAGAAATCGGTAAATTACATCTTTATTTATCTAAATTTAGAAGCACCTCATCCTGTGGAAAATTTTATCGTATCGTATCTTAACTTCTGTAATGAATTAATATATAACGACCTTTATCTATTCGGATTAATAACTGACAGCGATTTTATATATGATGTTCAAACAGTAGGGAATATCCTATACACTCAGACAGTAGACTTACATCCTGAATTGGAATATCCTCTTTCAAGATTTTATTACCTTGCAAATCTTTCTTTCAATATAAAATTCAACAACATCAGCAATCATCTAAAAAATTTGTTCATGAAAAACATTCCTAAAACTATGAAGAACATTTCGCTAATTCATCTGTCAAGAACCTACGATGATAATAATCAAACTATTGTACCTTTAGCAGAGATAATTACCAAAAATGCCGAGTTAATTTTAATTCAAATGAATAATTTCGAAGCCAAATTCAACAAGATTTCAAATTTCTACTTGAAAACAAAAAATATTATTGATAGAAAAATCGTTCTAACTAAATACTTTGAACATTGTTTTGTTCGCCCTGTATTTATTATTTTCAATCAATTTGTTTTAAATATGAATTTTATTAGAGGATCTGAGTGCTTTACTATTTATGAACTACTTTTCAATCTCTTAAAATGCATTAATTTCTTCTATTTAAACATTAACAAAACAGAAGATTTTTCAAGTTTATTAAATGAAAATGCAAAAGCCGAGACTAAAACTTTTGAAAATAAATTAGTTCAGAGTGTCGAAATTTTAGACTTTGAGTCGATCTCTGTGAAACTTGAAATAGATTTCAATGTATTAGAAGAAATTATGGAGGAATCCAAAAAAATTTCAAAGAATGAAATTAAATACTTTGAGATTGAAAAGTTGTATAAGATTTTGATTAGCACTGTTTCTAAAATTTTAAGAGTGCTTCCTGAAGAAAACGATGATAGCGACGGAGAATTCCAAGACATGAAATTCCCCAGTTACGCTAAATCTGCGCTTACTAAAACAAAGACAGATAAAATAATAAAGAAACCATATTGCATACAAAGATTGGAAAAGTTAATAACGAAATACGAAACGAAGCTAGTTGCTACCTATGACAACAACTTAGCCTTGATTAAGGTTTTGGAAATTTCTGAGGGAGATTATGAGGAGGATATAGGAGTGAATTTGTACACTTATCTTCTTTCGAAATTTTCGGATACTTTGACGAATGAAAATTTCTTTACAATAAAAAATTACAGCAAAGGAGATATTTCTAAGATAAGCATAGAAAATTTCAAATTTCAAAATGTATACACCCTGATTTATCTAAATGCCTTATTTTATAACGATTCTTCAAGATTCCAATCAATTCTAGAACAGAATATTGGAGAGAACTACGAAATCTTTTTCAATTTCCTCACAATCAATTTGATATTCCCTTCAATATGCTGTGAGGTTGTAAAACTCTACGAAATAGAAAGATTCCAAAGTATAGGCAACCCATCCTTCCCCTATGAAATTCCAAGAATTTCAATTAAGCTTTTACAAAATCTTTGCGAGAGTCATAACCAAATATTCCAGGACAAATTTTATTCTTTCAAATACAACGTTGAACTTTTGGAATATACTACTAAAGATTATTTCAGTACTTATGATAAGGATAAAGATCCAGAACGAGATAAAGATTTAGACAAAAACTATTTTAGTAAGGTAAAGGATGGAATAATCAAGAGCATCCGAGATAGTAGAAGGGATGTAAAAAGAGATATCATGTTGCTGGAAAAATTAGAGGATGAAATTTTAAAGCGAGGAGATAGTACCACTGCTAGATTAAGTGATAAAAGAATGACTAAAAAATCGTCAGTTTTACAGAGACCGCTGATGCAAGGAGATGAAGTCATGCAATCTCATAAGAAGCAATTTGACAAGCGCAAGCAAAAGGAAATCCAAGAGCTTCAAAATCTTGAAGAAAGGAAATTGACATTTTTCAATTTTGTAGGACATAACATGCGAATGCTGATGTCTAACTTAAATTTAGAAAATGAATCCCATAATATAATGTTGAGATTAAACAGACAGATAAAAAGCTATGACCATATTCTAGAACTCTATCAAAGATTTTCAGATTTGATTGTAGAAATGCTCCAAGGTACTAAATGTTCCAACTATGATAATTTCTACAAAAAACTTCCTGATTCTCTTCATGTTTTCGACGAAAACGGACACATATCAAATACTGATACTTTAGATTCTTTTGTCTTTATTAACAAGTGCATAGAGATAAAATCTTTCTTGTTTGAATCAAAAGACATTTTTGACAAAATTTCTATCCAGATGAAATTCAATGCCTTCTTTACAATTAATAATTTAATCAATCAGGAAATGGTAGACATTTCTATTGTTAAAATATTCATTGCTATATTCCCACCTGATAAATTGATCGATTTAGTTTCTAAATATCTAAGAGGTTTGTTTATTTGTCATGTATACAGGATTAAATACAACGATGAAAAATTCTATGAACAGTTCGACGATCTTGAATTAAACCGAGAGATTTATGCTACTCTAATAAGACGATTCAAAGATAATTCTAACATTTATGACGACGATTTTTTCAAACTGGCATCACAAATGTATCTTTTCTTGACCATCCTTGGAGAAAAATATAAAATCCCTGAAGCTGAGAGATTAATAAAACTAAATAAAAAAGAATTAATTTACAATCCTGAAGATCATCTGGAAGTTAAAACCAACAAGGGATTCTTTACTTTTCTCAATCCCTTTGTTAAAAAAAGTAAGAATCAAGTAAACAAAAAGAAAAAGACGAAATACCAGATAAACAATTTGATCATTACTTCCACATTTTTCAATAAAATTATCCATTCTTGTGAGTTTATGATCGATTCTTCCAACGACGAAGGAGACGAATTAAATCTAAAGAAATTATACTTCATAATTGACCCTAGAGTGTATCTGATTTCTAGAAATAACATCGACATCTTCTTAGACGAAGTAGACAGATCCTCCTCTACGACTAAGCTTAAATCTTTGATTGATGTGCTTAACTCTTTCCTATACGAAGTTGAATATAAACACTCAATTCAAAAAAAATCCACTTCTCTCAAGTGGATGATGGAGGTAGATTACAAAGACATGGATTTTATGAATTTCATATTCAGTCTTGGCATAAACATCTTTCTTCTTATGTTCTTAAGAAGCGACTCATTTGATTCAGGATTCGTCTATTACATCGTGAGTTTGGTTGCGCTTATTCAGATATTCATCAATTTTATATACCTAATTATTTTCTGGATTTCGAAACATCGTTTCTATGTGATGGTAGAAAAGAAAAACTATTCTAGAAAATCCTTAAGCTTAACCGAATGGTTTAAAGTGAACCTTTTTAATTCCTTCTTATTAAATGATGAGATTTACTTGTTAATACTGAATATCCTCATCGGAGTAATCGGAATTATTTCTACCCACACTACATTCATATTCTCGCTTCAGCTATTTACTGTCATAAAATTCGTTCCTACTATCAAAGAAATAGTCATAGCCTTTAAATTAAGATTCTCACAGTTGATATCTATGATTGGATTTTTGGCTATTTTAATCTTTTTCTACTCAAATATTGGATTCTACTTCTTCCCACAAGAGTTTGTCAAGGAACTAGACAATGGATCACAAGAGAACATTTGTCAGACAATGCTTGAATGTTCGATTACTTATTTCAACCTCGGAGTTAGAAGTGGCGGAGGTATCGGCGATCTTCTAGACATGAAGCCCTACAGAGACTCCTACATTTACTGGCTCAGATGGGTAACTGACATGATTTTCTATATCACTGTTATTCTTCTTTTGTTGAACATGATTAATGGTGTCATCGTCTCAACATTTTCACAGATAAGAGAGGAGTCAAATGAAAAAGACGAAGATATTAAGAACAAATGCTTTATTTGCAACATCGACAGAGTTGAATTCGAAAAAAGAAAAATTCCATTCAGTGATCATCAGAAATACGAGCATAACACTAAGACCTATATCAGATTCTTGATCTATTTGAAACTCACTAACGAAAAAGACCTTGACGCTGATCAAAGCTTCATCATACAGTGTCTAAAAGAGAGAGATATATCTTGCTTCCCTGTACTGAGATCTTTTAGCGTAGGAAATTTGCAGAAACAGGACGATGACGGTGGTGATGATGAAGGCGATGATGAATGATTTCAAAATATTTTGAATACTCAATTTATTTAATTATTTTTATTTCAAATTTTTTAGAGATTCAAAATTTTTTAAGAATATAAATAAAATTTAGAAAAATAGAGATTTATTATTTAAATTTTTTTAGAGGAAAAATTAATTATTAAGGAAATTAAATAATATCTTTTTAAATAATAACATGAAAATTTCTCTCTTATTTATAGAAACTCAGTATCACATATAAAATCAGCAAATATATCCTGTTTCCAAATCTAATTTCAATATAAAACCAAAGTTCTCAGTTCCATCTTCATGAAAATTATCCAACTTATCATTATGACACAAATAGTGTGAAACATCGATGCAAATCTATTTAAATATTTTAAATTTCAATTTAATAAGTGTGCATTACTTCTGACAGATTCTATACCAATAAATGGTTTCTTCTCCCTCATTAGAATGAATTATCTTAACAATAGAATAGACTATTTCGGTGCAGTTTGTTATAATTATCACAACAAATAATACAATCAACTTTTTTTGATGATGAAATCTATCTCCTAAGAAGTATGTAATTAATTTTTGAATAATATTACTTCTTTTGAAAAAATAATCACTCTTATAATTAGAATAAATATTCTCCAATTTTATATTCGAAGCTATTTGATTAATCTTATCTTTTTCGTCATTAACCATAGACAATCCAATCTCGTTTCCTTGCTCTATATAAAACTTTTCTTTTTCTTCTATGAAACATTTCCAGTATTCTACTAATGATAATTATAAATAAAATGTTTAAGTACAATTTAGACTGTATTGAGAAATGGCCTTAAGAGAAAAATAAGCAAGGGTCACATAAAATATTAAGAAAAAAAGTTTCGCAATATAAATTGAAACATCAAAAATTTCTTCTTCTGCTTTGTCATGAGAGATTCTATAATAAATTACACTAGCAACGATTGTATTTAGTACGAGAAAACATATTGAGACGAATATGAATTGTTTTTTAAAGATTCTGTAAATGAAAAATGTGCAGCAGATGATTTCCATAAATATGTTTAATTCAAATGATATTATCTGCATTATTCTCAGAATTACATTTTTACTTTTATCTTTGCAATCAATTACTGCGTGATCAAAGGTAAAAAATAAATTGAACAAAATAAAAAGCATGTAAACAGTTACAAAGAACGCGCCGAAGGTTTTGTTCTCATAAGAATAAAAATTATTTGTATAGAACTTTTTTAGGATTTTGATTAAATAGAAATATGCATATTTAGCTTCTTCTAGTAGATTTATACAGCATCTAAAGCGAATTATACGATAACAAAATTTTCCTGCATTTATTATCGTATTTACAATGAAGAAATGTATAAAAATTATACACATCTTTATTATAGAAAACGAAAGAATGCAAATAATTATACTCATTATTGCTGTATCGAATTTTATATCTTCTTGTATCTCCTCTTTTGTCTCGTCTTGATTGCTCTTTAGATGGCAGTAAATGTAAAGTTTCTGAATAACATAGTAAACATTTTCTAAAAAATCTAGTTTCAATTCAAAATAGGGAAACATATTTAAATTTTAATTGATCTTAATTAAAATATTCTATAAAATAGGAAAAAGAAAATTTTTAAACAATTTAAATCTATTTCAAAAACACAAGCTAGAAAAAAAAAATTATATTTATGCTTAATTATTTTTAGATATTATCTTCAAGAGTGATTATTTAATACGTCAATACTCATCTTATATCATTCAGTTTATCTAAAATCGTCAACATCTTCGTATTTGTTTTGGTTACTAATCTTTGACAACGCTTTATTCAACATGTTACTCTTCCATTTGTCAATTTCACTAACTCTATTGTAGTCGGTACATGCTTTTTTAAATTCTAGCTCGTTAGAATCTTTTAGAGCATTGATAATTCCTTTTAATAAATCGCATTCGTTAGCGTCTTCAAAAGAGGGACATTCCTTCAAAAATTTGCTTAGATATGCTTCACCTGCTAAATAATCCTACAGATTTAAAATTACTAATCCTTACATCATATGTAAGATATACTAAGACGCACTTAAAAAATAAATCTTTAGCTGCTGATTTTAATAGCGGCGACATTAAATATTCCATTGCTATTTCGTAATATATCTGAAATAAATTATAAATTTCTTAATTACTGTTTTCGCTTGTATAAAAGCATCCGAATGATCATTTAAGCATAATAAATCTGCGTATTTTAAAAGACAACTCTGCCTTTGAGATTTTGTATTAGAAAATACCATTTGAAAATAATCAGCAGCTTTTTTATAATGTTTAATAGCCATTTCTATATTATTTTCCATTTCAAAATCTTCTGCTAATTTTTGTGTGATTTTTCCTGCCGCGATGAAATTTCCTGATGATTCATGAATTTTCAAACATTTTTCAGAATTTTCGTGAGCTCCTAAAATAATTTACATTGTAAAAAGTAAAGACGAAAAATATTTTTTTGTGAGTTTAGAATAAAATAAAACCCATTTTTTAGCTAGCAATTACACTAGCTTATTTAGGCTTTATAAAATAAAAGAAAAATATATCAAATATGATTACATCTAATGACTAGCTTACTTTTTTTATCAGCAAAATTAAAACAAAATGCTGCCTCTTCATAATATTGACTTGGATTTTCTTTTCTACTTTCTTGAATTTCAGCAGCTTTTTCAAAGCATTCCCCAGCCTCAAACCACGTTTGAGCTAATTTAAATTTATTCCCTGCTTTCTCATACAAATCTTTGGCATCCTCCATTCTTTGTTCTTTGTTTGAGCAGATTGAAGCAAAGCAGCCAGGATTTAACTTCTTTTCAGCTGCAGAAACAAGGTTTAACGCCTCATATTCGGAATTCATTTATATTTAATTATTTTTTTTATTAAATAAATTTTATAATAATTATTATAGAATGGAGTCAGATTTGCGAGAATTCAAATCTTGTCTTATTAATACAGACATGAATTCACAAGATGAAATAGTTGATAAATTAGATGCTTTTGATTCAATCTCAAGTAATTCAGAAGAAAATCCTAATAATAATATGTACTATTATAGAAATATCTTCAGTTTTAAAGAAATTGAAAATATTGTTAATGCTCAGAATTTTCAAAGCTTCAGAACAGATAAAGCTATACTAGAATATATTGCTGAGATAGAAAAGATTATAATGCTTAAGATTAAATATATTGAAGATCTTTCAAAATTTCATAAAAAGATTTTGAGGGACATGTCGTATGGTCTTCTCGATATCAAAATCAGGGAGTATAGATACTTCAAAGTTTTATTCAAGCAAATTAATATGATATTTAACACCTTTTTCGACGCATTTTATGAGGATAAAAAATTTTTAGGAGTTGTTGAGGATGAAGAGAGCATCTCAAAAATGTTGAATGTTAATGTAAATGAACCGTATGATGTTCGAGTAGAAAGGTCTTCAAGTCTATCGAATTTTTCTAATTTGAAAAAATTTCAAAAAAATTCAGAAAAAGTGAGCGCTGTTCTTAACATAATCAAGAATATTTATAAGAATTATTTGGAAGTTTTAATCGAAAAATTTAAATCACATTTCCAAGTTCAAAATTTTCCCTTTTTCCTAATCAGAGATGCAAAATGTAAAATAAAACGAAAGATAAATAAAAAATATATTCCAAAATTTAAAGAAATTTATTTGAGGAACAATTTTTTAAATTCTTTGGAATATCTTATTATTATAGAAAAGATTAAAGAGATAAGTTTAAAAAGTTTAGAAATATTTGACGAAAGAATTTTGAATTTGGAGATTAGAGAAACCCTAATTAAAATAGTATTCATTATTTTAAAATCAACTTACTATCACATAAAAGATGAATATTTTGCGAATAGCTATCATGATATAATTCAGAACATTATATTAGCTTTAAATGTAAATTTGAACAATGAGGAGGATAATATTTACATGATTCAAAGTGTTAATTATTGTCCAACTACTTTTACACCTGAAAGTAATATTAAAAATGAAAATTTTTATGCTGATGATGATAAAATAAATACTGGAACAAGGAATTCTAACAACCCTGATATTTATCAGAAATCTTTTACTAGCAATTTTAAATCGGAATTAAAGATCAAGAGAATTATTCAAGTACTTGAAGAATCCACAAGGAACGAGAATTTGAAGGAACTTTTTCACAAATTACAAATTAGCATAGACAACAAATTGGAAACTTATCTATTTATAATTTTATCCCTCAGCTTATTGTTTAACAATTTCGATTTGTCTTCTAAAACAATAGTCAAGACTAGGGCAAGAGAAAAAGAAACACTCAGAAAAATTTTATTAGCATTCAATGAAAATTATCAATATGATAATTTCGATGTGTGGAAATTTAATCAAATTTTGGAATCTGTAATATTCTCCCATTTCTTCTTAAAAAAATATTCTACTGATCTTGCTGTAATTAAAGAAAAAAATTTCAACAAAACCATGGAACTTGTGAAGAACAAAATCACCTTTGATAGTATCAACTCTCTCTACAAATCAGAAGAGATTAATCTTAACAAACAATTAAGAAAAAATTATGACAGTTTGTTGGAAAATATCCCTAAAAAAAGAAAAATATCAAGATGTGAGAATATCTACAAATTCTTACAAGATTTCTTTTTACCATACAAGGAAAAACAAATTACTGTTGATCTAAATTTATCCTGTTTAGTTCCTTATGACAAATATAATTATTCTAATCATATTTGTATAATCGTTCCTGGATTCATATCGCAGTATCACAATAATCACATTCAATGGGAAAATTTTATAATTGATTTTGATATTTATGTGGACTTTTATTTTTATGTTTGGGATTCTAAGACGGGAATAAAAATTATAAATGACGTTATGAAATTTTTAGGAGGTCTTTCGCTTACCTTACTAACTCGAAACTTTTTGAATGTATTTGGAGCTTATAGGACATACCAACATAAGAATAATTTGTTTGCCAAAACAACAAAAATTTCAAAATATTGCGGAAAATTTTTGGCATATGTCTTAGCCAGTAAATACTTCCTTCTAAAAAGGACTGTGACCTTAGTCGGGTTTTCTCTCGGCGGACATGTAGTAAAGCATTGTATTAAAGAATTAAAATTTATTTCTGAATTTATGCCCGAGATAAAAGACCTTATACAAAATGTTGTCTTTATTGGAGCAGCCACGTGTTTGCCTGAAAAAAATATATGGACAAATATCAACACAATTATAGGAGGAAGAATAATTAACTGTTACTGTAACAAAGATGAAGTTCTGCAGGGAATTTTTAAATATATTACAAAAAAAGATGCTTTAGGAATTAAACCTTTAGTATTCCGAACGAGTGAAAACAATATCGTAATTGAAAATTACGATTTTACTGAATTGGAAATAAAACACAGTGAATATAAATGCTACTTAAACGAAATAATAAAAAAGATAAATTTATTTTGAATTATTTAATTGAACTAAATATAAATTTTATAAAATCAATTATATTATATAAATAAAAGTTTGCAAATTTATATTAAATGTTTTGATTATTTGATTTTGTAAATATGAAAAGTATTATAGATTTAAATATCAATTCAAAGATCTTTTTTGGAACGTCTTATACTGTTAGCAACACTTCCATGTCTATTTAAATTAGATTGAGACAAGACAATTTGTTTAAGAACAGAGTCTTTTCTCTTACCTTCAGGTCTTTCACTTTCCTTCTTTTCAGGAACAATATTAGGGTCTAATTTTTGTAAACTTCCATTAAGACTGCTTTTAATTGAAACTTGTATTTCTTCTTGAGGAGGTTTAGCTGTACAGCATTCAATTAATTTAGTAACAACCTTAATCAAAAAAGAAACTAAGAATGTTGTCGCTCCAAAACCAATGCATATGCCCCATTGATGTCCTGTGATACCCTTTCTGCATACTTTGAATGCTTTAGATCCGAATTCAATAAGAAGTATTTGTAACCCAAATTCAGCAAAGCAGACTATTATAAACAAGATGTTTTTGTGAATACGAGCGAATACATTTATACCATCATCTATTATCCTTGCATTTATTTGATTAAATAGAGTGTAGACAACAAATGTGTTGAAAATTATAGTCATATGAGCAGTTCCTCCATTGTTACTGGTGTATGTCTTGAAAGCTGTTTTTAAATCTTGTTTTTTAACATATTCTCCACAATCAGTTTGGGTCTTTCCAAATACAAGGGGTACATCTTCTGACCATTTTATACTAGAACCATGAATGATGTAGTATATAATTTCTCCGTCAACATTCTTTGGACTGCGGCCTGGTAAACTATTATAACAACTCAAGATTAAATTTGACTCAGCGATTCTATAGGGTTCTTCTTCTATGATAAATTCAGGCGCAAAGAGGTATAAGAAAAGTAAAATTCCCAATTGGAATGCAGCTTGGATTAGGATGTGCTTCCACATTTTTCTGTTAATAATATGTTCTGATCGCTTATACGGTTTTCTTAGTAATAACTCATCATGAGGGGGTTCTGTTGCTAAGGCCAAGCTGCCTAAAGAATCCATAATCAGATTAAGCCAAAGCATTTGTATAGGGGTAAGGGGAGTTTCATTACCAATACATGCTGTTATAAATACAAGTAAACAAGCTGTTACGTTAACGGTAAGTTGGAATTGAATAAATTTACGAATGTTATCATAAATGTTTCTTCCCCATAAGACTGCGTTAACAATAGAAGCGAAATTATCATCAAGAATCATAATATCGGAGGCTTCCTTTGCAACGTCTGTTCCTCCTTTACCCATAGAAAATCCTACATCTGCCTTACTTAGAGCAGGAGCATCATTAGTACCGTCACCTGTAACTGCTACAACATTTCCTAATTTCCTTAATCCTAGGACTAGGGCATATTTGTCAATTGGGCGAGATCTTCCCATTACTCTTAAATTTGAAACAATATTTTCAAATCTATCCATGTTTTTGATTTCATCTTTTGCTATTATGTCATCTTCATTCTTTTTTATTTTTGGGCATTCACATTTCTCTTTTTCTAAGGAACATACACCACAAATAATGCCCCCTATTTCTTCAAAGAATGTTTTACCCTCCATTGCAACTTTTTCTAATTTTTCGTTGTGAGGTTCAATAATGTGACACTGTTTAGCAATAGCCTTAGCGGTATCAATATGATCTCCTGTAACCATAACGACTGTTATACCTGCTACTTGGCATTTTTTAACAGCTATGTCGACGTCTGGTCTTAAGGCGTCTCTAATTCCGAGAATAGCCAAAAATGTGAGGTTATCTTTTTCTATTAAAAATTCCTCATTTTCATTCTGTTGAGCATAATTATGGTACTCATCTTCTGTTATATCTTTAAAACATATAATAACATTTCTCAAAGCTCTTTGGGCATATACCTTAATTACATCTTCTCTAATTTTTTGCTTATCTGATTCTGCCAATTTCATAAGTTCGTTAGTATCTGGGTTCACATAACTTTTAATAGAATCCATTAAAACATCAGGACCTCCTTTTATGAAAAGTCTATATCCTGTAGGAAACTCTTCGTTTTTAACTATGGTAGTCATTTTTTTTCTGTCGGAATTGAATGGAATCTTTTTGGTAGATCCATCTAATAAATACTTATCTCTTACATCAAATATTCTTTCTTTTAAATTTACAAACATATCATAAACACTCTTGTCAGTTTTGTTAAAACTTCCAAGTTCTCCTTTTTCATCTTTACTCACATCAATATTTAGTATAACAGCTAATCTTAAGTCATGGTAGTATCTTGGATTGGGGAAATGCACTTTAGGATCTACTCTAGTATCATGTTTGTTGGTTGTTTCTTCGATGTTAATATCTTCCTTTCCGTTATAAACATGGATGACAAGCATTTTATTTTGGGTAAGGGTTCCTGTTTTATCAGAGCAGATATAATTGGCACCTCCCATAGTTTCACAAGCTTGCATGTTTCTGACAAGATTCTTCTGTTCCATCATTTTACTAATTGAAAATGCCAAAGTGAGTGTGACTGCAAGAGGAAGACCTTCAGGAATAGCAACGACTACAATTGCAACAACCAAAAGGAAAATGTCCAATACATCTTTAGCTATCGTGGAATTGGGGTCAGATGATTTCTTAGAATTTTCTATTATAGCTTTTATATCATTTGAAGGCTGAACATCCTTATTTTTATAGAAAGATTCTAACAAAGAGGCTGTCTGATTTCTGATTTGAAATTTTTCATCAATTATAGGATATGAAACTCCAAATCTGATGAAAAGTGCAATCAGTGTAACAGCTGCAGCTATCATTCCAAAGTACCCTATCTGTTCAGCAATAGTATCAAGTTTTTCTTCTAATGGTGTTTTTGAGTCCTCAGAAGACTTTGATTGCTTTACCATCAACTGTATTATACCTTTTTGGGAACGTGCACCAACAGAGATAACTAAATAGATACCCTCTCCAGTTGCTACCTGTGTTCCTGAACATAAAATAGGAGATAAAATTTCATTTTTCTTGTGCTCTTTTTTCATAAAAACAATCTCTCTTATTTTCAAACATTCTTGTAATGTATCTTTTTTAATATGGTCAGACTCTCCTGTCATTGGTGATTCATCAACTGATATAAAAGAACTGCTGACTAAAATTCCGTCTGCTGGTATCAAACTACCACCCTTGATGTGGACTAAATCTCCTACCATAATTTGTGTAGGCTTTATGGAGATATTTTCTCCGTTTCTTATAACATCAGTATGTACCATGGATTCTTTTTCGTCATTAAGCTGTTTGAATTTTTTTTCTTTAGAATAATTTGTTACAGAACCGACAGTAATAACAATTACAACTGCAATAATAATAGACATACCATCTATCCAATCTTTTGACGGATCTTCTCCAATTGTGGCTCCAAGAACAGTTTGTACGATGGCAGCGACGCAAAGGATTCTTATCATCAAATCTTCGAAGGCCTCCCAAACAAATTGGCAGCAGTTTTTCATTTTTTCCTGCTCAAGTTCGTTAATTCCATAGACTTGCTGTCTTCTCATTATATCATCTTGATTACTGATGTCCAAACCTTTTGAAATATCTGACTTCAATTTTTTCGCGATACCTTCAATGCCTCCGTATTCGGTAATTTTAACAAGATCTTCATCTTTAGTTTTTTGCAGGTAGGCTTTCATCAGGGCACTTATTTCATCATTTGTCATGTTGAAATAATCGTCATCTTTCTCTAGAAGGTTTGGATTTTCTTTATTTATCTCGTCTATTATGCCAAGCTCAACTTGTTTGTTTCTTTTTCCATTTTGATTAATCATTTTTATTTAAAAATAAGGCTAATATCTTAAATATATTTAAATTAAAAAATATTTTCAGGTCAAATATCGCTAAATAGTCGATATTTAAATATTACTAAATATATTTAATTCAGTATTTTATCGTTACTATTTTTAACAACATGTAAATATTTATAGTAAATTTAGTTTAATAAAGTTAATGATTTCTTCAATGAAATTTATAAAATATTTTATAGTTATAAGTTATATTTTAATTTTCTATTTATAACAGAGCAATATAAATGTTAGAAAAACTTTCCTCAAATGAATTATTGTATTCGAAAATTAAATTCTATTAATAGTAAATATAATATATTTTCATATTAATATTTTTAGAAGACTAAATTGTTCAGCATAGAAGTAAGACATTGATTCATATTATCAGTAATCGCATGATCGACTAAGTTTTCGAGATGCTCCTTGGGATTGAATTTTCCAACACTCTGCATGTAAATTTCTTTGGTGGACTTATTAATTTCTCCTTCGATCCAGTTGGCATATTTATCAGAAAGTTTATTAATTTCGTCGATTATTTGAATATTTTCATCATTGGTATTTTTGAGATTTCTAGTTTTAAATCCAGAATCCCATTTTGACTTATGCAGATTTAAAAGCATTTTAGTTTCCAGCTCATTTTTTCTATAATTAATTAAGAGTGAGTAATAGGAAATCCTTGCAAGATCCTTCAAACTGAATCCTCTAGAGCGAGCGACATTTCCAAGATTAGAAGTAGTCTGTCTTTGATCAGTTTCTCCTATGTTTAAAGTCATTCCGCCGTATGATCTGAAAGCATCGATTACTACTTTACCTCTAACAGACTGAATTGGATCTACGACAACTGCGACAAATCTAGGATGCAACTGTTCGAAATTCTTTTGAGTGTTTACATCGACACTGGATAAAAAACATCCGAATCCTGGATGTGAATGATACCATCCTACAACAATTTCATTTCTTCCTGTTTGTTTTAACATTTCATGCATTCTTGCTTGAAATTCCTCATCGATAGCTTCGATTGAAGTTTCTGTTCCTGATTGAGGCATTGCAAAAACATCTATGCATTTAACTGTATAGTCATCCACATAGTCTCCCAACATCAAACCCATGACTTCTAGGGGAATACCTGCTTTACCATGTTTTAACATTTTCAATAATGCTAAGGATGAGATATATACCTGTTCCGCTGTGTCATTCATTGGTGCGTCTAAACCTTGTGATGCACCACCTCCCATACTAAATCCTCCCATGTTCCCAAATAGTCTTTCCATTTTTTAATATAATTTAAATTTTATTTATATTTATTATCATACATTTGTAGAAAATTGATAAATTTTATTTGATTAAGTAATTATTAAAATCTCATTATTACTTGAAAGTATTTTTAACGAAAATTTAATGGGGATTGGGGATTGGGGATTGGGGATTGGGGATTGGCCAATCCCCAATCCCCAATTCCCAATCCCCAATCCCCAAT